>Ga0114129_10007250_pt1 | contig 15785 bp, 17 predicted proteins | sample RhiMetdeltSRZDD1_FD_80071 | JGI IMG/M metagenome (GOLD analysis project Ga0114129, IMG submission 80071) | Populus rhizosphere microbial communities from Tennessee, USA - Rhizosphere MetaG P. deltoides SRZDD1 (version 2) (version 2) | ecosystem: Host-associated > Plants > Roots > Rhizosphere >... | reverse complement strand
GTGAGGTAATGACCAAGCGTCGAATCCACGTCGTAAATACAACCTTCAACGAGGGACCGAAGGCTCACGCCGTCAAGAACACCCTCACCCTGTTTGAGGATGCGTACCCGCATGCCACAAGATACGGAATTTAGGTACTCCTGAAAAGCACGACAGCACGCAAACGGTTGAGAACAGACTAGCCGCCCCATTCGCAAGGCGAAGGAAGTGTTGAGCCGCGGCACAATAGTGAGCCGTGCAATCGGTGATTTCCTGTGCGTTGGGAACGCTTCTGCTCGTTGCCGCCGGCGTGAAGTCGACGCGATGGCGCATCGCGGCGGCAACGATCGCGTTGACCGCATTTCTGGCGGTCGCCCTCGTCGCACCAATTCCAAGCGATCGTTTTGTGATGGGCGACGGCTCCAGCATCGTTCAGGACCGAAACAACTTCGACGACATCGTCGCTCGGGGAGCCAGGTCCGTGCGTTTTTCAGCGCACCTCGCGTATCGGTTGCTGGGTCGCTTCGATGCAGCTCTCGGTTCGACCGCGGACTCCCCTGTTGAGGCGTATCGGATGCTTTCGTGGCTGGCCGGAGTTCTCTTCGCAGTGACGCTGTGGTGTCTGGCGGCCACGGATCAGTGGAGTTCCCGCTCCGTTCGATACATCGCGCTCTCCCTCATGGCTCCAGCCACGCTCATGTACTTCGGGTATCTCGAGGTGGGCTACCTGTCTCTGTCCGCTGCGGCGTTTCCGTTCATCTCTCGAGATCTCATGAAGGGGGACGATCTAACCGCCGGGTTGCTCGTTGGAGCGATTCTCTACGGCCTGGGAGCGGCGATGCATGGCATTGGGTATCTCGGTATTGCGGCATTGTTCATCGCCGTCATCGCGGCCGACATCCCAATCCGTCGCCGCTTCGTGTTGGCCACGGCGCTTAGCGGTATCGCCGTCGCGGCGGCACTCATCTGGGTGTGGTACTACCTCGCTGTACTGGGACTCGACGTCATTCCAGGTCACGCGGCGGGCGGGTTCATCCTGAGACCCTTGTGGCAAGCGCATGAAGCGGAGACCCGGATCGTCTATCCACTGTTCTCCATCATCACAGCTCGCGACGTTTTCTTCAGCGGCTTGATCGCCGGTTTGCCTCTTGTCCTCGTCACGCTATTTGTCAGAAACCAATCGGTGCGTGAGGCGCGACTTGCGCTGGCGTTTTCCATCCCATGCGCGGCCGCCTTCCTACTGTTCTGGCCCCCACAGGGCATCGCGATCGAGATGGACATGATCGTGGCGCTGTTTCCGGCAGTGTTCGCGCTCCTGTGGGTCTCGTCGACGTCGGTAGGCGCGAGCATCGCGAGCGCTGTGCTGCTCGCGATCGGCCATGCAGCATTCTGGTGGGTCGTTCTCCACGACCAGTTCGTCAATCACATGCTGCGCTGAAACGCGCAGCGGCCGTGCGTTACTGCGCGTCTGCGCCGCGGCCGCGCCCGCCGTCGAGGCTGCCGAACTTTGTGCCATCGGCGAGCACGACCTGAGCGAGTAGACCGAATGGACCGCCACTTGCGGCTGCACGCATCGTGACGGTGACTTCGTCACCGGGCTTGAATGAATTCGCACGGTACCCTTCGGTATAGGCGGTATTCGGGGCTTGGGTTTCGGCACGCCACAGCACGACCTGGCCGTCCTCGCCTTTGACGTCAAACGTCAGCAGACAGTGGGGATTGGACCAGAGCCATGATTTGACGACCCCTTTCACCGTCACTATTTTTTGGGTGTAAAGCGTCGATGCGGTGTGATGTGCGGCCAGGGGAACAGGCGTGACAAGCCCGGCAACCATCGCGAAGACGATGACCAACCCGTTTTTCATTGTGCGCCGCTCCTTATTTACCGCTCACGGCGTCGCCATAAGCCTTGTTATACGCGTCGACTTCTGACGGTGAACAGTACCTCGTCATGAGATCGGTTCGGGGATCCTGCAACATCATCGGCATCTTCATCGTCTGCCACGGTCGTGTATACACTTTCGGGTCTTCAATCGTCTCCGACCACTCGAGCGTGTCGTAGTCCAGACGCCGGAATGTCTCTCTGATGCGGAGCTGATCGCTGATAGGCCGGCCAGTGTTGTCGAGCCAGACGCGTTGCTCCGGCATGGTCCCGACTGTCTGGACGTCGAGCGTGTAATCGTCCACCCACGTGCCGACGGAGTACCCGAACCACCGCGGCTCTCGATACTGACCGTTTATTTCCACACCGCCGCCATCCGCTAATTTGGGAAGTGGCCGACCGTCGGTCCAGATGATGCGCCACTGGTTGTCGTACTGGTACAACATCGCCACCTTGTACTCGTCTTGAAAGATCTGGATCCCGAGATCGTAGTGGTTGTGCCGAGGCAAGCCTAACGGTTCACAGCGCACTCTTGGATCATTGGTCGCCGCCGGCGGAACTGCATCGACACCCTCGAGAGGCTTGTGAGACTTGTACAAGTCCAAGCCGTAGGGCGTGTACGGCAGTTGATTCTCGGGCCTGCCGTTGTTTGGCTTCAACTGCACGCCCGATGACTGGTTTGTGACCTGCCGGTTTCCAGGTATCGCGCCCCACATCCCAACAAGGCTCCGCCGTGGAGCCGGTTTCTTGTCTTTTGCCGCGATGGCCTGGCGACTGGGAACCGGCTCAGGCCACGTCGGCGTCGAACCACGCTGAGCAAATGCCGTTACGGCAAAGAGAAGCGCTGCACCCAGGAGGCCGAGGATCTCTTTGCCGTAGCGCTCGACTCTAAAACGCATACTTGAGTCCCAGCTGAATGATGCGCGGCGCTCCCGCCTGCGTCGTGATGCGGCCGAACGTTCCAGCATTGAGATTCGCCTGCCATCCTCCGGCGGTCAGCTCGGTCCCGGGCATGCCCCAGTTGAACGTGTTGAACAGATTGAATGCCTCGAGGCGAAGCTCCAGGTTACGCGTGGAGGCGAGGCCAATCTGACGCGATACCGCCAGGTCCACGTTCCAATAGTTGGGGCCCCTCAACGCCTGGCGCATCAGGTTGCCGTAGGTCCCCGGATCCGGCTGCGCGAACGCGGCGCGATTGAAATAGTTCGTCAACGTCCGCGGATGCGCGTACACGTCGTCACTGACTTTGTTCACGCGCTGGTTCCTCTGACCGTTGAGCGCGTTGTCGCGCCCGGTGATGATGTCGATGCTGGTGCCCGACTGCATCGTCACGATCCCGGAAGCGCGCCACCGGGAGGCGAGCATGCCGAATGCGCCGCCGCCGAGACTGGGCGACTCCGCGCTGAGCGTCACACTTGCCAGGTGCCTCTTGTCCTGATCGCAGTAGCCCTTGTCGAACTCGGGGTCGTTCGGGTTCGTGTATCCCGAAGCGATCTGGCTGAAGGTATTCGGCGTCTTCGTGCCCATACAGCGCGACAACGTGTAGTTGCCGTTCAGGCTGAGACCGCCCGTGGATCGGCGTTGCACCGACAGTTTCAGGCCGCGGTACTCCTGCCAGCCAATGTCGTCGTTCAGATCCAGCGTGCCGATCAACGCGCCCTCCTTCGGATTCTCCTGGTAGAGCAGGCGCCTCTGGTTCAGATTGGCGTTGGTCGAGCAGACCGCATACGTGCGTCCGTCCGGCAGCGTGCAGGGTCCGAGTCCCATGTAGATGCCGGGGTTGATGGACGTCTGCGCCCACAGCCGGTCGGAGTAAGTACCGATATAACTCGCCGCGACGCCCCAGTTCGCGGCAATCTGCCGTTCGAGCGTCACGTTCCAGGTCTGCACCCGTGGCGAGTTGATGTCGGGATTCATGGTGCCGAACGAGCCAAACGCGGGGTACACGACGTCGCGGTTGGTCACGATCGGATGGGGATCGCCCCCGACGGCGGCGTACGGGTCGTCCATTCGTCCCGGCGGATCGGTAATGAGCGAGCGGTTGCCGAACGGCGGCGCCGAGGAATTGATCTGGTGATAATCGCTCGACATGAAGTCGTAGGCCAGCGCGTACGATGCGCGCAGAGCCATTCGCCCGTCGCCGTTCACGTCCCACGCGACGCCGGCGCGTGGCGAGAAGTTCGTCCACTGTTTGTTGAGGCCAGTCTTTCCTGATGGGAAGCCGTCGTCACCAGGATAGAGGAGGCCGGCGGGCGCGTTCACGAACACCTTGCTCTTGATACCCTTCCGGAAGTTGTCGATGTTGAAGTTGTAGACCGCGTTGTTATCCACGCTGACGCCGAAGTACGGCTCCCATCGCAGACCCATGTTAAACGTCACGCGATCGGTCGCGCGCCAGGTGTCCTGTCCGTAGAATCCAAGATAGTTGCTGTGGATCGGCACATCCTGGGGGCCGCCGTGCTCGACGGATGTGACGCGGCCGAGCAGCATATCGGCCAGCGCCAGTCCCGAGGCACTTCCATCGAAGATCCAGATTCCGGCCGCCCGCGAGGAAGAATTGTAGTGGCCGTTCCAGTACGCGAAGTTGCCTCCAAAGCCTAACTGATGCTGGCCGCGAACGAGTGTCAGGTCGTCAGCCACCTGGTAAAAGTTGTTGCGGAAGAAGGCCGCTGTCGCGCCGGCCGGTATCTCCCATGCACCGGGGACCTGAATCGCCATCTGCCCACGGACGTACGGGTACAGTTTGATCCCCAGGTCGGACGGATCGAAATACGGCGTGTTGTAGCGATTCACGGTCGTCCGGTTGTACGCGACGCGGACGGCATTCACCATCGTGGGTCCGAACACCATCGTGTCGCCGAGCGTCAAGGCGTGGGCGAGATTATTGATGCCGGAATCGGACGCCTTGAGCACGTTGTCGGAAGCGCCCTCGTACGCCGGCGACTTCTTAACAAACGTGGCCATGTAGCGCCCAAACAACGAGTGATCGTTCGTCATCTGGTAATCGATCCGCCCGATGCCCTGCCCTTCGTTGCTGTCACCAGTCGTCGTGTACGTGATCTGGCCGCACGGATCCGTCGCGGTCGGCAGACGCCGCGCCAGGTTCATCGCCGCCGGGCTGAGGAGCGCGGGATCGATGCGGTTGCCAACGAAACCGCCGCCCAGGTTGACCTGCCTGCCGTTGTTGCAAGCAGGCGACGCAAATGCGGTGAAGTCACCGGCCTTCATCGCCGCCGTAGGGACGAAGGCAATCTGGTCCGAAGGCCGGAAGCGCAGCGCGGTGCCCTGATAGCCGCCGAAGAAGAACAGCTTGTCGCGCGCGATTGGACCACCGATCGTGCCGCCGAATTGATTGCGCTTCAGGCCGTCGTCCTGGCGCTTGCCATCCTTGCCAATCGCGGCAAACGGGCTCGTCGCGTTCAGGCGGTGATCGCGCAGGAATTCGAACCCGATGCCGTGAACGCTGTTGGTTCCCGACTTCGTGACGGCGTTTACCGACGCCGCGGCGTGCATCCCGTTCTGCGCGGACAGCCCGCTCGTCTGCACGCGGAATTCCTGCAGGGCGTCGGGGAACGGCATCGGGAGGTTCACGTTGCTCTGCGGGCTGTTGTGTGTGGCGCCATCGAGCAGATATCCGACGCCGATGGGCAGCCCGCCGGCGACCGAGATAGTCACACCGCCCGGGAAGTTTCGACTGCCCACGGTGCCGGTCTGTACGGCCGCGCCGGCCAGCACGATCAGGTCGGTCACCTGTCGTCCCTGCAGTGGCAACTCCACGATCCGTTCGTTGTCGATGACGTCGCTGATCCCGGCGCTCTGGACATCGACGATGGGTGCGGCGGCCTCAACCGAGACGTTCTCTGCGACATTCCCGATCGCCAGGACGACATTGATCGTGGGTGTTGCCGCAACCTGCAGGACGATTCCGGTCTGCGCATATGTGCGGAATCCCTGAAGCATCGCTTCCAGCCGGTAGGGACCGGTGGGAAGGTTCGGCAGCACATAGGTCCCGCTCGCATCCGTCGTAACGCTGCGCGTGAGCCCGGTGTCGGTCTGCGTCGCGGTGACCGTGACGCCTGGGAGCACGGCGCCGCTTTCGTCGGTGATGCGGCCGCTCAACTGGGCGGTGGACAGTTGTGCGGATGCAGATATAGTGGTGAGCAGAAACGCCAGGGCGCCAACTAACGTGAGGCACGACTTCATGCACGTACTCCTCTCCGGTAGGCCAGCGACAAAGGACGAAATTGGGGGTAGATACTACCAGAGGTCCGGCACGTCGGCAGTCCCGTCTTCAATGGAGGGTACTGGGCGGTGATAGCGGCTAGCGCGGAGTCTTGGGCGCGGCCTCGGCCCCAGGTGGTTCGCGGAAAGGCTCTATTGCGATACGCTCGTACCGTATCTCGAGTATCCGCAGTTGCTCGGTACCACCGGGAGCGTGAAGGACGACCGAATCGCCTGGTCCGGACTTCATCAACGCGCGTGCGAGAGGCGACATCCAGCTAATGTGGTTGCGATCGAGATCGACTTCATCGAGCCCGACGACGCTCACCACCCGCTCGGTTCCAGCGGCATCTGCGTAGCGCACTGTCGCACCGAAAAAGACCCGCGTCGCCGCTCGCCCGTTTCTCGGTGTCTCCGGATCCACGACTTCGGCGGCATCGATCCGCTTCGTGAGAAAGCGAATTCGCCGATCGATCTCGCGAAGTCGCCGCTTCCCGTACTGATAGTCTGCGTTTTCGCTGCGGTCGCCATTGCCCGCCGCCCAGGCCACCACGCTGGTCACCGCCGGGCGCTCCCTGGTGAGCAGAAACCGTAGTTCGTCTCTGAGTCGCTGCAAGCCGCTCGGCGTGATGTAGTTTTTGACGCCCGGGCTTTCCTTCGTCAACGCCTTGGCCATGCGAGGTACTATCCGGCCGTGTGACGCTTGATGAGGTCGTCCAGTTCGTCGAGTCCGAACTTGCACAACTGCACGACCGAGGCTTGGCGACGGTATGCCGGCGGCAGCATGTTCCGCGCCTCTTCCTTGTTGTCGACGTCCACAACGATCCATGCCTTGTGTATACCATCACAACAGCCGAAGTCAGCATGCGTCAGGAAGTGTGAGCCAGTCTCCAGAAGCACTTTGGCCGCGCGGGCGCTCGCAACGACTTCCGATTCGGGTGGAACCTCGATAAGGAACTTCGCCATGGCCGCAGTCTCCTGTTGAGCGTGAGAAAAGTCAACGCCGCCCGATGCGGGTTCTGCGAAAAAACGAATGGACTCAACCTGCTCGAGCGGTTCGAGGCGGCCCCCAAAAGCGCTCGAGCAGGGATAGGCGATTGAACTACGGCTGCGGTGGAGGCTGGCAGAACGCAGGGCGCGGATTGATCATCGGAATCGCACGCAGGTACTCGTAGATCGCCTCGAGCTCACGATCCGACATCTTTCCGAACACCGGCCAGGGCATGACCTGCAGGATGGGCGTTTCATCCGGAGGATTTCGGAAGTCGGTGCCCTCGCGCATGATTTGCTTGAACTGAGCGAGCGTACGATTTGCCGGCAGGCCGTTCGCGCGCGGCGTAATGTTGCGGGAGACGAACGGCCCGAACACGGCGCCTCCCGCGAGATAACACGGGGTATTGATCACTTCCGGCTGACCAAAAAACGGATTGCCGCCGTTCGCATATGCGGGAACCGTATGGCAGTCATTGCAGCCGCCTTGTGCATTGACAATGTAACTGCCCTGCCGGACGAGCGCTGGATTGAGCCCTTCCATGTTGAGCGGCACCGGCGCGATCGCCTCGCCTCGCTGAATCACGCTCGCACCCTGAGCGGATAGGGCAACCATCGCCCAGGTCATGCCGGCGCTCACGAGGAGCGCGATCGTCAGCCCACTTCTGATGGGTATACGCATGTCGTCGCCTTTCGTAAAGGGATGTCGGAACCGTGAGATTTTGTCCGGGCAATCCTATACCTGTGCCGGACGACGAATGTGCGACCTCCGTCGCATCACGCGAAAGAATCCTTGAGCGCGGGATCTCGGGGCGAGAGGGCCGGTGTGGCGCTGCCGGTGGCAGAGGTAGGCTAAACTCCCCCGCACGCCACGCGTTCGGGGCACGAGGTCACATAGAGTGAACGTTCACTGAGCCAGTTTTGAGGGCAGGAGTCGTGATGTTGGACCTACCACAGAGAACGAGCATCGCAATCTCACGACAGCAGGGCAGCGGTGGTTCGTATATCGGACGAGCCGTCGCCGAGCGCCTCGGCTGTCGATATTTCGATCGTGAAATGCTCCGAATAGTAGCGGAGTATCTGAGCGATCAGCGTTCAAAGAAAGACGAACCGCCTGCGGATTCGTGGTTCGACCGCCTGGGCACCGTCTTCGCTCTCGGCTCTCTCGAGACCGGATATGTTCCGCCGTCTCCGACGGTTCTGTACGAGGGCGAGATCGTTGGAATCGAGGATCGATTGATTCGCGAGATTGTTGACGATCACGTCGCGGTCATCGTCGGGCGCGGAGCGGCCCAGATCCTCCGGGCGCATCCCGGTGTCGTAACGGTGTTCGTTCATGCTCCAGAGCCGTGGCGGGTCGATCGAGTGGAGCAGGTTTACAAGACCGCCGATCGTGCCCAGGCGCAGCGAATGGTGCGGCAGTCGGACCAGGAGCGGAGCCGTTTCATTCGCAGAGTGGCGGACGTCGAATGGACAGACGCTCGCGGTTACGACCTTGCGATCAATTCAATGACGCTTGGCTTCGATGGCGCCGTGGACCTGATCGTTCGGTCGGTGACCGCCAAGAGCGGCAAGGCCGCGACAATCGGTGTGTGAGTCGAACTCCACATAGCGGCGGCGTCACGCCAACGTCGATTTGAGCTGCTGTTACCCGCCGTCGTTTTCGGTACCAGAGGGTTTGGGAACGAGAGAGCCAGCCACAGGGAGGTGGAGGCCAACGGAGTCATCAAAAGAAAACGCAATGTCGTATTGCGTCCCTGCGCCTGTTTTCAACGGAACGCACCGGATGATCCGACCGACGGCGTGGACTTCGTCGCCGGAACCCAGTTCGAAGGTCAAGCGTGACCGCTCCCGACAGTTCGGGTCGAAGCGTTTCAGCGAGTGACGCTCCGGACGCGTCTGGGTTCGCAGCAGCACGCCCCGCGCGGAAATATTTATGAGAACCGCTCGCCCGCTTCCAAAACGGGTAATCGAAATCCACGGCACCTTGTAATTCGAGAATCGGGGTTCCCTGCGACGTTCTGGCCTGTCGAGTAACGCCGCGTGCGCGTTGTGTTCCTCAATCTCGTGCTTGAGCGCCTTGGCACCGGAAAGATAGTCGATGACATCTTGGGCGAACATTTCCGGATCGCAGCCCGGGGTAACCGGCTCTGCCCGCCGGCGCCAGGGGATCAGCGAACGAGATCGCTGCTGGACGGAGTTGTCAGCGCGCTCGAGCACAGGAATCCCCAGGATTTGCACATGTCTTGCGCCTGGGATCGTGCCGAGATAGGTGACGAGGTAATCCTCCACGGCGCCCGGAACCACAGCGGACAGGAGAACAATGTCGGGAATGCCCTGATCGATCGAGGACAGGGCGGTGTCGAGCGAGTCGGCGACAACGACATCTTCCGATAAGTGCGCGCGAAGAGCCTCGCACAGAACGTCGGCTTGAACCGCGTCGGGCTGAACGACAAGAAGCCACGACATGAAACTCAGCTGCATCACTTTGCGTGCCCGATCAGGCCGGAACGATCGACGATGGCTAAACTGCTCTCCCGCAGGCTGTTCGGTCACGATGGCGGTCCGATATTGCCAGACGCAGTCATCGTCTCTGTGATCCAAGACGGAACACCACCCTCGGATTCTGAGTTCACACGGATTCACTGGTGTTCTTCGCGATCGAGAATCTGGCCGCGCGCGCCCTCCAACACGGCGAGCCATTCGCCGACCTTCGCCGTAGGGATCCGCAGGTCGATGAGTACCCCTTTGAACACGGTGAGAAAGTGGTCGAACGCCGTTTCGTTCACGCCCCTTCGCCTCGCCCTGGCGTGAGCATCAAGAAGGCTCCGTCCGCCATATGCGCTGGGGCCGCCCATTGACACGGCAAAGAATCTTTCCTGAGCCTGCTTCAGTCGTTCGATATCCGCACCGAGGAAGAAGGGGCTGAGCGTTGCATCCGCTAGCACTCTGGCGTAGAACGCGTTGAGGGCCGCTCGAACCGCAGGGGCGCCGCCGATGTCGTCATAGAGTGCCATGTCCCAGTCTCCTTGCCGGCTGACCGCACGTCTCGAAGGTACAATGCGGCCGCCCAATGCGGCCATGGCCGAGCGTCGTCATCACTTGCTCGAACGGCCGACCGAAGCGAATTCCATTGCTCGGCGACCGGGGAATGTTGCAGCGGCGCCGGATGACTGAATGGATGCCTTCTCTGAGATCAAGGCGCGCGATCTCAGTCCTCTCCGTGCGGGCGGCGGCGGCGCCGTATCGAAGTTCGTGTGTGGGTACATGACCTGCGACCCTCATCTCAGCCGCCCGATCCTCAATGGACTTCCGGCGGTCTTCAAGGTCAACGTGCGGATGGATTCCTCGGGGCACTGGCTGGAAACCTCCATCATGCATCTCGTCGAGGAAGCGGTGTCAGGCCGGGTTGGGAGCGAAGCCATGCTCGCCAAGTTGTCGGAAGCGCTGTTTGTCGACACGTTGCGGCGTTACGTCGACAGCTTGCCCGAGCAGCACAGCGGCTGGCTCGCAGGGGCGCGCGATCCCATCGTTGGGAGAAGTCTCGCTCTCCTGCATGGCCGCGTCGCCCACCCCTGGACAATCGCGGATCTGGCGGATGAAGTGGGTATCTCGCGATCGGCGCTCGTCGAGCGCTTCAGCCGCTACCTCGCCGAGCCACCGATGACGTATCTGACCCGATGGAGGCTGCAGTTGGCGGCGGAATCGCTGAAGAAGACATCGCGAGGCGTCGCGGACATCGCTGCCGATATCGGATACGAATCGGAAGCCGCATTCAGCCGCGCGTTCAAACGCGAGTTTGGGCAGCCTCCAGGCCAATACCGCAGCGATCGGCGGGGGTCGCGGCAGCACACACGTGCCACCGAGCTGCCAGCCGTGACGTAAGGCTGGGGTGGGCCGGTCAGTGCCCAACCTTGATGTAGCCCCACCCAGCACGCTGCCTGGCGACGATCTCGCCGATCCCGTCGGGCACTATCTGCACATTCGGTAGCAACTGGCTCTTGTCAACCTGCTGGTTCTTCATCGCAATCGCACAAACCTTGAAGCTGGCGTGAGCGTTGTTGATTGCCTCCTGTATGCCGGCTGCGACGGTCGTCTTCTCGGAGATCACCAGGTCGAGTCCGCGCCCGTACATGACGACTTCCGTTTCGGTCTTCGGGTTCAACTCCGTGACTTCTCTGATCCAGCGGAGGACGGCTTGCTGATCGAGCGGATCTTGACTGGTCAAGTCGAAGACAACCTTGTAAGGCTGTGGCGACGGCGCCAGCGCAGTCACCGCGCCGACCATGAGAACCGCAACGCAGGCAATGGACAGAATGGACTTCATCGTCACCCTCCATGCACGTTAATCAGCTCCCGATCGGCGCGGCATCCCCGGACCCACGTCATTGCTTGTTGTACTTGATGCCGGCCTCCTGCGCCTGGTCGATGGCGATGACCATCGCAGGCACGATTGTCACGCCCGGCAGCACGTTGGCGCGCAGGTCCTTGTCGATGTCCTGCGCCTTCCCCTTGCCTCTCGCTTCCAGCTCCAGACCCCAGATGCCGAGCGCGTTCTCGCACAGCAGGAACTTGGTGCCCATCTTCTGCAGGTTCTCGATACCGATCGCGGGCATCGCGCTGGCGAGCGCCGGCAGCCACCGATTCTGCGGGCGCGCTCACTCGATGACCATGTCCGCGCGGCTGAAGTTCTTGCCCGCGAGTCCGGCGGGCATAGAAGGCTTTGCCCGGATGCCACGAAACTTTGCGGGGCGTCCGGGCCGTTGCTTTGGTTGGGAGTTGGAAGTTGGAAGTTGGGAGTTGGTGGTTTGGGTTCACCACCAACCACTAACCGAACTAGTACGGGTAGCCTTTCATCCTTCGCGTCCTGGGCTTCCAGTCAGGCAGCGAAGCGTAGTCGTCACCAATCGGCATCTTGACCTTCGGAAGACTCTGTTGATCGAGTACAAAGTCCTCCGGGATGACCTCGTTGAGGCTGAGGAGAAAGGCCGTCAGCGCGTAGACCTCGTCCGGCTTGAGCGATCCCTCTCGTCCGAGCGGCATCCCGCGATTGATGTAGTCCCATACCGTCGTCGCGAACGGCGCGCGTACTGGCAGTATCCGGCCCCGTTTCCACGTCTCGACACTTGGACCGTCCTTCGATTTCAACTCGGGAGCCCGCCCTCCGGTCCCGTTCGCCCCGTGGCAGGCCACGCACCCCTTGCTCGTAAAGAGCTGCGCGCCTTCCTTGGCCGTGCCGCGGCCCGGCGGGAGTTCCGCTCCGTCAGGACCGATGGAGATATCCCACGCCCGGATTTCCTCCGCGGTCGGCGCAGTTCCCACACCATATTTGGACGATGACTGCGCCAGCACGGACGCTCCCAGGAGCAATCCTCCAAAGAGCACACACGCGAGAAATCTATGTGGTGTGGCCATTGGTCACGCTCCCATCGCTCGCGACATGCCACGGTTGAATGGTGTTGTCCAGCCCCGGCACCTCGCCCAGAGGCACGTTGAAAAACTTGGCGACCTGGGCTCGCGTCGGTTGCACCTGTCCGAGTTCGTCGGTACAGCGCGAAAGCAGCACAGTCTCCTTTCCGTCCCAGTTCCATGGGCAGCCGAACCTGGCATGCGCCATCCGCTGCGGCGTTCCCTTGAACTCCGCGTCCATCCAATGCTTGCCGTCGTCGGTGGAGACCTCGACTCTCTTAATCGCTCCGCCACCCGACCAGGCCAGGCCGGTGATCTCGTAGAAACCTTTGCCTGGCAGCTGCTGTCCGGCCGATGGGCGCGTGATGACCGATTTCGGTCCCCACTGGTAACCCAACACCGTCTCCTTCTCGTCCTGGCGAAGATGGCCGTAGTCGTTGTAGTTCATGTAGTAGCGGTCCACGAGCTTGATTCGCCGCACGTACTTCGTCGAGAAGATGCCTTCGAAGCCGGGAACCATCAGCCGGAGCGGAAAACCGTTCTGGGGCCGCACAGGCTCGCCGTTCATGCCGTAGGCCACGATCACGTCGTCCATGGCCTTGGCGAGCGGCATGCTCGATGCGCCCTTCACTTCCTCGGCGCCTTCGGCAACGAACCAGGATGCTCCGCCCTTCACGCCGCACTCCTTGAGCAGCGTCGAGAGCAGTACGCCGGTCCATTCGGCATTGCTGGTCATCCCATGTGATTCCTGGACGTTCTTCGCCTTGGGCGTCGACCGGTTTCCCGCGCACTCGATGAAATGAAGGCGCGTGACGGAAGGCAGGCGCTTCAAGTCCTCCATCGTGAACGTCAGAGGACGGTCCACCATGCCGTGGATCATGAGTCGATGCTCACGGGGATCGATGTCCGGGAGGAAGGAGCCGCGGGTCGTCGCCACATAGTGGAGCGAGGATGGCGTGATCACTCCCACTGAATCCTGAAGCGGGGACGCCACATGAAAAACGAGCCCGAAGGCATCGGGGGAAGGCCGACCACCGTGCGGTATGCGTACCGACGTCACGAAATGGGAGCGGTCGCCGTAGGCAATCAGGTCTTTGTCGCCCCTGATCATCTTCGGTCCGGCTGCTGGTGCCGGGGCTCCGGATGCTGGCGTTTGGGCGCTCGCAGGCGCTACGGCTCCCAAGGTCAAACCACCGGCCAATGCGGCACCGTGCTTCAGAAGTTCCCTTCGATCAAGTCGTTTCGAACCCATCGGTCTCTCCTTCGCAGATTAGGCCGTGAGGACTCGCTTCCCGCAGTCGAGAGTATACGCTCGTCCCAGGGAAAATGAGGAAGGCCGCCTTCTTTCGTTTATCTGTACTTGCGCGGGTACCACGTGACGTCGAGCCCGGCGTTGTAGCGGTACTGGCTCAGCCGCGCATAGTCGTTGATTCCGGTGGCGTAGTACGCTGACGCCACCCAACGCCGACTTGCGCCGAAGGCACGGCTGATTCCCGGCTTCAATGTTTGCGCGAATCGATCGGGAAGGAAGTCGTAGTACGAGTCCCACTCGAGAAACCAGGTCACATCCAAGACTCGCGCATTCAACGTGACGTCTGGCTCGAACTGCTTTGCGCGAATGCCGCGTGTCGTGCGAATCGATTGCTTGTAAAAGAAGGCTGCGGTCAATTCGACATGGCTCGAAAGCACTCCGGTAAGATCCCCTGACGGTTTGATTGTCGTCGTCGCCCCTCCGAGAAGTACATCGCTCGATGTTTGAAGCGTCGTTTGAACCGCAGCCCCCGCTCGAAAACGTTCCTTGTGGACCGCGTTGGCATTGAATTGCACCTCGGCGTCACCAGATCCGCGCGCAGTCCGCAACGGAGTGTCCGTCTGAATCACGGGCTGAAGGAAGGACACGGCAAATCGCTGCTTCGGGCCGAACCCGTAGAGCAACCTTAGTCGGAACCGGTCGATTGAAGAGGGACCTCTGAGTCGTTTGTAGTCGTACCTGAATACCAGGCGTGTCCTGAGGTACGTGGGATCGCGGTCGCCGACTTCTTCCTCGAGCTCCTCAATCTCCTCCATCTCATCGTCCGGCACGGGGGCAGAGGCGATCGCCTGCGGCGGGCTTTGCGTTTGTGGAGCCGGGGATGCAATCGTCTGCGCCTGAGCAAGCGCAACGGCGGAAGCGCTCCAGAGCAGACATCCCAACGCAAGTCTTGGCCAGAGTCGTGATGCTCGCATATTCGCAAACGTGCTTAACGGCCGCGGCCGGCCTCAGTATGTTGGGACGCACCACCTCGGAATATTGAGAGGCAACACGTCGAGGAGCGGTTGTCTTGCGCCGCCCCGTGCCTCATAAACGCGTCGTTCGTCGCCGCCCTTCCTCGCTGCAACGTCCTCGCCGAACACGGCGCGCGTCATGCACATGCGCGCACGGATTTAGTTAGAGAGGGGACACCATGAAACGGCGTCATTTTCTTGCGGCGCTCGGCGCCGTCGCCATGACCCGACCCGAGGCCGTCGCTGCGCAAGTTCTGACCGGGTCAACCGGGGTCCTGACCAAAGAGGACCGTGACCGGATGACACCGGGCCATGTGATCGACGAGTTGAAGAAGGGAAATGAGCGGTTTCGAACAGGAACGATGGTGTCGCGAGACTACCGGGCTCAGCAACGCTCGAGCGCGGCGAGCCAATTCCCGGCTGCCGTGGCGCTTGGATGCGTCGACTCGCGGGTGCCGGTCGAAATCATTTGCGACGTAGGGATCGGCGACATGTTCAGCGCTCGCATTGCAGGCAACGTTGTCGACGACGACTTGCTCGGCAGCCTCGAGTTCGCGTGTGCCGTGGCGGGTGCAAAGGTGATCCTGCTCTTCGGTCATACCTCCTGCGGGGCCATCAAGGGAGCCATCGACGATGTCGAGATGGGGAATCTCACGGGATTGCTCGCGCGCATCAAGCCGGCGATCTCTGCGACCACGTTCAGCGGTGAGAAATCGAGCAAGCACGCCAACTACGTCGATGCCGTCGCTCGCACCAACGTCCTGCTCGGACTCGATAGCATCCGACGACGAAGCCCCATCCTGGCTGATCTCGAGAAAAAGGGAACCATTCAGATTGTTGGCGGGATGTACGACTTGGGTGACGGCACGCTGAGTTTTCTCGGTGAGCGCAACTGAATGACGTGACCTGCAGCCGGGCCGAGACCTGCCGACACTTCTTCAGTTTCCGATTCGGTCCACCGTGCGCTCTTGGAGAATTGAAGTCGAATATGGCTTCACCAGCGCACAGGTGGCCAAGTTGGTTCGGGTGAATGCGACTT
>Ga0114129_10007248_pt1 | contig 15786 bp, 10 predicted proteins | sample RhiMetdeltSRZDD1_FD_80071 | JGI IMG/M metagenome (GOLD analysis project Ga0114129, IMG submission 80071) | Populus rhizosphere microbial communities from Tennessee, USA - Rhizosphere MetaG P. deltoides SRZDD1 (version 2) (version 2) | ecosystem: Host-associated > Plants > Roots > Rhizosphere >... | reverse complement strand
TGCAGCTCCGACTTGAACTCGTCGCGCTCACCCAGCTCCTTCTGGATGGCCTGCATCTGCTCGTTGAGGTAGTACTCCTTCTGCGTCTTCTCCATCTGCTTCTTGACGCGGGTGCGGATCTTCTTCTCGACCTGCAGGATCTCGATCTCGCCCTGCATCAGCTCGTAGAGCTTCTCCAGCCGCTTCGCCGAGGAGTGCTCCTCGAGGATGGCCTGCTTCTCGTTCAGCTTGAGCGAGAGGTGCGCGACGATGGTGTCGGCGAGCCGCGCCGGATCGTCGATGGTCGCCACCGACATGAGCATCTCGGGCGGGATGCGCTTGTTGAGCTTGACGTAGGCCTCGAAGGTCGAGTGCACCGAGCGGACCAGCGCCTCGATCTCGACGCTGCGCTCGACCAGCTCCTCGATCTCCTCGGCCTCGACCAGGAAGAACCGCTCGCTCGCCGCGTACTTGCGGATGTGCGCGCGCTTCTTGCCCTCGACCAGGACCTTCACGGTCCCGTCCGGCAGCCGCAGGAGCTGCAGGATGGTGCCCAACGTGCCGACGGCGAAGATGTCGTCGGGCGTCGGCTCGTTCGTCTTCGCCTTCTTCTGCGCGGCGAGCAGGATGTCCTTGTCGTGGGACATCGCTTCTTCCAGCGCCGCGATCGACTTCTCCCGGCCGACGAAGAGCGGCACGACCATGTGGGGAAAGACGATGATGTCTCGGAGCGGAAGGAGAGGGACCGTGCGGGCAGCTGGCTTCTTCCCTGCCGGGTCCTTCTTGTCGTCGTTGCGGAAGAACATCTGTCGTCTGCCTCCGGGGAGTGTCGAGCTCTTGCTTGTCCGCTGCACTGCCGAGCGTACCCCGCCGAATCAGCGAAGTCAGCAGAAGATCCGATCCGAATCTCCCGAGTGTTCCAACCGTCGTCGCGGCCACGCGGATTCCCCCGCTTCCCGAGGGAAGGCAGGTAGGAACATTCCCGCGATGTAGGCGGTCGCTACCGCGAGCGCGTCGCTACCGCGAGCGCGTCGCTACCGCGAGCGCGCGCAGGTGTTCGTCGGCCCGTCGGGCATCTTGACCTGGCAGACGTACCCGGACGGGCATCCGTCGGCGCAGGGGAACAGGCACTGGCGGATCTCGCGCCCGGATACGCCGGAGTACGAGACGCAGCGCAGCCGGCCCGAGCAGTCCGCATCGCTCGCGCACGTCTTGCCTGTCTTGCTCAGCTCGCCCGATTCGGGCGCGTCGGCGTGCGGCCCCTGGACGCGCATGTTCTCGCGCTCCGGCGTGGCGCGCGTCTGGTCCTTCGCGCCCTCCACCGACAGAGCCGTGGGCTGCGTCCCGACAGGGCGATCGTGGCCGCGGCAGGCGCCGAGCACGAGCGCAGCGACGATGGCCAGCGCGGCGCGGATCACGCGCTCTCCGCCGCCTTCTCGTACACGATGAGCGGCGCTTCCTTCTTGAGGATCGCGTCCTCGTTGATGACGATCTCGCGGATGTTCTTGTGCGAGGGGACCTCGTACATGATGTTCAGCATCGCGTTCTCGAGAATGGCGCGCAGGCCGCGCGCGCCGCTCTTGTGCGCGATGGCCTGGCGCGCGACCGCGCGCAGCGCCCCCTCGGTGAACTTGAGCTGCACCCCGTCCATCTCGAGCAGCTTGCGGTACTGCTTGGCGAGCGCGTTGCGAGGACGCGTGAGGATGTCCATCAGCGCCGCTTCGTCCAGCTCCTCGAGCGTGGCGATCACCGGCAGGCGGCCGATGAACTCCGGGATCATGCCGAACTTCAAGAGATCTTCGGGCTGCACGTCGCGCAAGAGCTGCGAGACGTTGCGCTCCTTCTTGCTCTGCACGTCGGAACCGAAACCCAGCGAGCGCCCTTCCTTGCGCGCCTCGACGATGTTCTCCAGCCCGCCGAAGGCGCCGCCGCAGATGAAGAGGATGTTCGAGGTGTCGACCTGGAGGAACTCCTGCTGCGGGTGCTTGCGCCCGCCCTTGGGCGGCACGTTCGCGATGGTGCCTTCGATGATCTTCAAGAGCGCCTGCTGCACGCCCTCGCCGGAGACGTCGCGCGTGATCGACGGGTTCTCCGACTTGCGCGCGATCTTGTCGATCTCGTCGATGTAGACGATGCCCTTCTGCGCCCGCTCGATGTCGTGGTCGGCGGCCTGCAGGAGGTTCACGATGATGTTCTCGACGTCCTCGCCGACGTAGCCCGCCTCGGTGAGGCAGGTCGCGTCGGAGATCGTGAACGGTACATTCAAAATACGGGCGAGCGTCTGCGCGAGGAGCGTCTTGCCGGAGCCGGTGGGCCCGAGCAGGAGGATGTTCGACTTCTGCAGCTCGACGTCGTCGAGCGCGACCTTGCTCTCGATGCGCTTGTAGTGGTTGTGCACCGCGACCGAGAGGATCTTCTTCGCGCGCTCCTGCCCGATGACGTACTCGTCGAGGATGTTCTTGATCTCGGCAGGACGAGGGATGCGCAGCTTCTGGTCGCGCGCCTCCTCCTTGTCGATCTCCTCCGCGATGATGTCGTTGCACAGGCCGATGCACTCGTCGCAGATGTAGACCGTGGGGCCCGCGATCAGCTTCTTCACTTCCTTCTGCGACTTGCCGCAGAAGGAGCAGCAGAGCGTGTGGTTCTCGCGTTTGTCCACCGTCCGAAATCCCTCCGGTCCGTGCGATCCCGAATCTAACCCTACTTCGGCGCCGAAGCCGGCTTCTTGATCACCACTTCGTCGATGAGGCCATACTCCTTCGCCTCGCCCGCGCCCATGAAGTAGTCGCGATCGGTGTCCTTCTCGATACGGTCGAGCGGCTGGCCGGTGTGCTTCATCAGGATTTCATTGAGCTTTGCCTTCAGGCGCAAGATTTCCTTGGCGTGCAGCTCGATGTCGCTGGCCTGCCCTCCGAAGCCGCCGCTCGGCTGGTGGATCATGATGCGCGAGTGGGGGAGCGACAGCCGCCGCCCCTTCGCGCCCGCCGCGAGGAGCAGCGCTCCCATCGAGGCCGCCTGTCCCATGCAGATGGTCGAGACGGGCGGCTTCACGTATTGCATCGTGTCATAGATGGCGAGACCTGCGGTCACCGAGCCGCCCGGACTGTTGATGTAGAGGTTGATCTCCTTGTCCGGATCCTCGCTCTCCAGGAAGAGCATCTGCGCGATGACGACGTTCGCGACGTCGTCGTCGACGGGCGTGCCGAGGAAGACGATCCGGTCCTTCAGCAGCCGCGAGTAGATGTCGTACGAGCGTTCGCCGCGGTGCGTCTGCTCCACGACGTACGGCATCGGGATGTAGGGCATCGAACGGTCTCCCTCGCGGATCTTACGTCAGGTTGGCCTTCCCGAGCAGGAAGGCTAGCGCCTTGTCCTGCCGCAGGCGACCCTTCAGGCTGCCGACCGACTCCTGCCTGCGGAACGCCTGCTTGATCTTCTCCACGGGCTGCTGGAGCTCGCCCGCGAGCTTCGCGTAGTGCTTCTCGAGATCCTCCTCGGTCGCCTCGATCCCTTCCTTGTCGGCGATGGACTCGAGCAGCAGATAACCTTTCACCTCCAGCGCCGCACGCCCCCGCAAGTCGTCGCGTAGCCGGTCGACGTTCAGGCCGAGCTGCCGCACGTCGATCCCGCGGCGGTGGAACCCCTCCAGCATCCCCTGCAGCATGGCGTCGACGTTGCGCTCGACCAGCGCCGGGGGCGCCTCGATGGGATTCTTCTCCACCAGCGCCGAGAGGAGCGCCTCCCGCTGCGCGCCTTCCTTGCGCTCCTTCTCCTGGGCTGCCATCTCTTCGCGGAGCTTCTGCCGCAGCTCGTCCAGCGTCTTGGCCTCGCCGCCGAGGTCCTGCACGAACTGGTCGTCGAGCGCGGGCACCTCGCGCTTCTTGAGGCCCTTCACCTTCACCTGGAAACGGCCTTCCTTGCCGCGCAGCTCGGGGACGGCGTAGTCCTGCGGAAACCCGACCGCGAGCTCCCGCGTCTCGCCGACGCGCGCGCCGATGAGAGCTTCGGCCTTGTTCTCGAGCAGCGAGCCGGGGATGACCTCGAGCAGCACGTTGTCGCGCTTGGCGCCGCGGATGGGGCCGCCGTCGACGAACCCTTCGTACTCGGCGACCGCGTAGTCGCCCAGCTCGACCACGTCGCGCCCTTCGACGGGCACGAACATCGATTGATCGCGCCTCATCTCCTCGAGCCGGGCGTTCACCGCGTCGTCGGTGACGTTCACTTCGACCTTCGGGACGGTCAGGCCGGCGTAGTCCTTGGGCTCGACCCTCGGACGCACCTCGACCGTGGCCACGTACTTGAACGGCTCGCCGGGCTTCACGTCGCCGTTCTCCACGCGAGGAGGGGCGACGGGGTCGAGCTTGTGCTCCTCGAGCGCTTCGTGGATGGAGCCCGCCACGAGCTTCTGCGCCACGTCCTTCTTCACGTCGTCGCCGAAGTACCGCTCGACGAGCCGGCGCGGGACGTGCCCGGCGCGGTAGCCCTTCAGCTTCACCGTCCGCGACAGGCCCGTGTAAGCGCGGTCGAGCGCGTCCTTCACCTGGTCGGGCGTCAGCTCGACCGAGACCTTCTTCACGACCGGCGAAAGATCTTCGACTCGCGACTGTGCCAAGACACGCTCCTGCCTGGACCCGCGCAGTCTGACACGCGGCCCCGACGCCCGACTGCAAGTGCGAGAGGCGGGACTCGAACCCGCACGGGTTTCCCCACCGGCTCCTAAGGCCGGCGCGTCTGCCGGTTCCGCCACTCTCGCGATCACCAGTCTACGCCGGCAGGGGCCGGGTGATATCGCCGGCCCCGCGGAGCGTCAACAAGACCGGGGAACTCTTTCAGTTCCCGGAGTAGATCGCGACGAACCCCGCCGTGTTCCCGTTGCGGCGGAAGGCGACGAGCGCCTTGCGCGAGGCGCCGCTTCCCATCATCTGGATGTCCTCGATCCCGCTGTTGGCGAGCGTCCCGAACAGGTTGAACGCATAGTGGTCGGTCGCCGCGCCGCGCAGCCGGTCGATCCCTCCGGCGTACCGGTTGCCGACCCAGACGCTCCCGTCGGCCGGGTCGCGCGCGAGTGCGCCGACCGCCGCGCTGCCCAGGCGCGAAGTGTCGTCCGAGAGCAGGGTGCCGAATCCGTCGATGTGCCGCAGGCCGAGGTAGCCCGATCCCACGTAGGCGCTGCCGTCGGGCATCCCCGCGATGCCGAAGACGACGTCGTCGGTGCGATCCCCGGGACCCGGGAAGAAGCCCTCGCCCTTCGCGTCGGGCCAGACGTCCATCCGGTTGTGGATGTAGCAGGGGCTCGCCGCGGCCGACGGGCAGTTCGGCGGCTTGAGCACGTCGTTGAAGCCTTCGGTCATGTCCTGCGCGCCGAAGAAGCGGTCCACCTTCGATCCGCTGAACGCATTCCAGTGGAAGCGCGTGGTGCGGTTGAGGCCGCCGAACCAGACGTCTCCCGTCGCCGGATCCGGCGCGACGCCGCGGTAATCGCCCGTCAGGTACACGTTGCTCGCGCCGTTCACCGCCGGGTGGGTGTGCTCGATGTTCCCCGAGCAAGCCCACTGCCCGTCGCAGAGCGGATTTCCGCCGTAGTTCGGATCGCCCCAGGCGAATCCGTGGTTCGCGCCGAACCAGACGTCGTTCGTCGCCTGGTTCCAGACGATGCGGAAGACGGTGCAGAGCTTCTCGCGCCCCTCCGGCTCGGCGGCGACGACGTTCTTGCCCGAGAAGATGTCGTAGTGCACGACGGACAGCGTGCCGTCGGCTTTGAGCGTCACGCGGTCCGCGTCGCCGCTCTTGTAGTTGGCCGGATCGCGCGCGGCGCCGTCCCAGTTGTCCTCGCAGCCGGGCTTGCCCTGGTAACCGACGAACACCACGCCGGGCGGACCCCCTTGCACCGAGATGACCGGCGTCGCCGTCACGCTCGGGTGGAGATCGGCGGGAGTGCCCGCCGGGACGCCGCGAAGCGCCGCCTGGTCGCCGGTGAGATACCCGTAGGGATGCAGGCCGTCGGCGGTCGTGAAGCGCTGGAATTGAGTCGCGCCGGGTCGCAGCAGGAAGAGACCATCCGGGCCGCCGGCGACCCAGATGTTGCCGCCCTGATCGGCGCTGACCTGGTACACGTCGTTCGGTCCGCCGTTCTGCGGGCCGATGAAGGACCAGCCGGGAACCGTCGGGAAGTTGATGGCCGCAGGCGGCACGAACCCGCCGTCGGGCGGGCCGCCGTCCGGAGGACCGGCATCCGGAGGCCCCGCATCGGGCGGTCCTGCGTCAGGAGGACCTGCGTCCGGAGGACCTGCGTCAGGAGGACCTGCGTCCGGAGGACCTGCGTCCGGCGGACCCGCGTCGGGACCGCCGGCATCCGGGATGCCGCCGTCCGTCAGTGGTGGTCCACCGTCGACCTGGGGCGCGATGTTGCCCGAACCGGATCCGCCGCACGCCCAGATGGCCGCCACCGCTGCTGCCGCACCCGCCGCCCGCCACCACTTCATGGCCGCCCCCGCCGATCGCAGGACGCACCTCGCGCCCCGTGCGGTCACGAAGCACGGCGCATACCAGCCGTCCGCACGGAGGGTCGCCAGCGGAGGTGGGAAGCGGGCTTCCCATCGGTGGCGGCGCGGACCCCTCGGTGGCGCGGCGAACAGACCTACCCGCGCCCTCATTTCACCAGCGAACTTTGTATCGATCGGCAAGATTCTAGCGCCGCGGATTGGCGCTCCCACAAGCGGATCGCGCGTGATTCCGCTGAGTTGCGCGTGGCACCCGCGTTGCGACTCAACGGGGCATGCGCAAGTTGCGCGGGTTCACGCTCGTCGAGGTCGGCATTGCCGCGGCGATCCTCGCCACGCTCGCGGCGATGAGCGTCGCCGCTCTGCGCGGCATGCGGCTGCGCAACGCGTACGCCGCGACGACCGGCGACGTCATCGGCGCTTTGCGATTGGCGCGCGCCGAGGCGTTCGGTCGCGGGCAGGCCGTCTACTTCATCGTCGACACGAACATCGCGACGAGCCCGGTCAAGCCGCGCTGGTGGGTGCTGCTCGACAACGGCGGCAACTTCGACATCAGCCTCTGGGACCCGGAGAACCCCTCGAGCCTCGGCGACCGGATCCTCTCGAGCGGGTCGTTCCCGGCGAACGTCACCGTCGGGGCGGCGTCGGGATATCCGCAGGCGCTCGCTGCCCCTTACCAGCTCCTCCCTGCGGCCACGGGCACCAGCCCGGCGGCGACGCCGACGTACTGCAGCTTCTGCATGACTGGCGCCCCCAAGCCCGGCTTCGGGTGGGTGCGGTTTTCTCCAGGCGCCGCTCCCGCCGCGACGTTCTCCGGCGCCACCGCGTCGAGCTTCGGGCAGCAACTGACGCTGCTCTACAACAACGGCACGACCAACTTCATGATGGTCGTCGGCATCGTCGCGCGCTCCGGCGCGATCTTCAGCAAGGAACAGGTGCTGTGATGGCCGCGCGCACCCATCGCCGCGGTCTGCGCGGCTTCTCCATCATCGAGGCGCTGATCGCCGCGATCGTCATGCTCATCGGCCTGCTCGGCCTGGCGTCGCTGCAGATCGTCGGCGTGCGCTCGAATCACTTCGGCCGCCGCCTGTCGCAGGCCTCGCAGCTCGCGCAGGACTTCGCCGAGAACATCCAGCGCTGGGACTACAACGACGTCCGCCTCACGCCGGCCGCGGTGCGCAGCTGGAATGTGAACGACACCACCTCCACCGCCGCGGTCGACAAGGAATGGGACATGGGCCGCGGCGCTTCTGCGTCGCACACCGACGGCACCTCGTACACGGCCGACTTCGCCGAAGGCACCACCAACGCGACCAAGACGTCCGCGCTGGCCGCGGCGTTCTGCGCCTCGCCGGGATGTCCTTACATGGGCCTCTCGAGCGACGTCGACGGCGACGGCGTCCTCGACTACGAGCGCTACTGGAACGTCTGGACGACGAGCTTCGACGGCTCGACGACGACGGGGAAGTTCATCCAGATCATCGTGCGCTGGAAGGAGCCGTTGCTCGGCTACCGCCAGACCACCGCGTCGACGTTCAAGGAAATCCCCAACCAGCTGGACACGGGCCTATGAACCGCGCCGCGCGAGGATTCACGCTGCTCGAGCTGCTGGTCGGCATGAGCATCTCGTTGCTCGTCATCGGCGCGGTCACGGGTGCGTTCCTTTCCCAGAACCGCGCCTTCGTCGCGCTCGACCTGAACCGCATCGCGGCCGACGCCGCCCGCGACGCCTTCCTCGACATGGAGCCCGCCATCCGCCGGGCGGGTTTCGGGCTCGACCCGCGCTACGCCTTCGACTTCGCGTACTACGCCTGCCCCGCCGCCAACTGCCGCGACTCGGTGACGGGGCCGGACAACATCGTCTTCTACGCGCGAAACCCGAACTACACGTACACGGTCAACGGCGCGACCGCGCCCGACGGGACGGTGTGCGGCAGCGCGAGCGGCTGCGTCAGCGGAAACGCCTACAAAGTCACGATCACGAATGCGGCCGGCGCCTACACCGTCAACGCCGACTTGCGGACGGGCGCCGTCACGCCGTTCCGCATGGGACAGGTCGTGCAGTTCATCTGCCCCAACGCGGCCGCGGTGACGATGGGGACGCTGTCCGCGAACCCGGGGGGACAGGCCGGCATCGTGACCATGTCGCTGGCGGCGACCCCGACGACGGCGCCGGCCAGCAGCGATGCCACGCGGGCGAACGGCTTCGCCGCGAACGGCTGCTTCGTTGCTTCCGGCGTGATCATGGTCCCCGTCGACCGGTACCACTACCTGATCCAGCAGTACTCGGGAGTGCCGTGGCTCGTGCTCGACACCGGCACCGACGTCGACGGAAGCGGCACCGTCGACGTGAACGACTACCTCCCGATCGCGCCGGGCGTCGAGGACGTCCAGTTCGCTTACCTGCTCAACGTCAACGCGCCTGCGGTGACCGTGGGTGGCGCGCCGCCGTCCGCGCCTCCGCAGAAGGGCCCCGATGCGCCCTCGGCGGGCGGTGTGCCGGCGGGCAACTGGGTGATCGGCGACTACTTCACCGGTTCGGGCACCTCCGCGACGGGAACGGTGGAGCAGCCGGACGCGACCGTCGCGAACATGCCCCAGTACTCGACCTCGCTGGCGGATCCGCTTCGCTTCAACACGACGGCCGCGAACATCCGCGGCGTGCGCGTGACCATCAACGTCCGCTCGCTCACCACCGACCAGACGAAGCCCCCCAACTGGACCGGCGACGTCGAGCAGCGCGCCGAGAACCTCAACGGCAGCGCCCTGCAGAGCGGCGGCCGGTTCCGCCGCTTCAGCTTCTCCACCACCGTCGCCTGCCGGGACATGGAGTCCCGTTCGGCCTTCGTCTTCTAGGAGCGCCCCCATGGCTTACCGACATGCCAGAAGCGCGCGCGGGGCCGCCCTGCTGATCGCCATGGTGCTCGTCGCCATTCTCGCGGTCGTCGCGCTCGCGCTCGTGCAGCGCACCAACAACGAGATGGACGCCATCGCCGGCAAGCGGAACTACGACAAGTCCGTGTCGTGCGCCGAAGCCGGGCGGCAGATGCTGCTCAGCCAGTTCCGCGTCTTCGGAATGGACCCCACGTCGATCGTGCTGAACACGCACGCGGGGAACCTGAACGTCTACACGGGCCACTACGACCAGTTCGCCATCCAGACGGTGAAGGCGGTCTCCAAGGGCGCCGGCGCCGGCGTCAACGGCACCGGCGCGTCGATGGACGTCGCCAACCGGCTCACCGGTCCGGGCCTGGGCGGCACCGTCTACCGCTTCAACGTGGTCTGCGCCGATTCGAGCAACGACCACCAGAGCGAAGTCGAGTTCGAGGTCCGCTTCGGCCTCTAGGCCGGGGGAATCCCGATGAAGCCCATCAAACAAGCCCATCTCGCCGCACTCCTCGCTGTCTGCCTCCCGACGGCGGCGTTGGCGCAGTCCGCCACGTCGACCTGGGACAAGAACGTCGAGCGGATGGACTACATGACCAATCCGCCCGAGCGCGGCGACAACAACTTCTTCACCACCGTCGTCGCCCAGACCGGCAACGTCTCGCTGCTCTATCCGGCGAAGACGTCGATGCGCGAGTTCACCCAGCGCCTCTACCGCATCCGCGTCGACCTCGGTGGCTTGACGCCGACCCGCTGCGACAACGCTTATCTCAACAACCTGACCTACTTCATGCCGACGAACGTCAACGCCCCTGCCGGCCAGGCGGCGATGCAGGGCCCGTTCGACGGCAACAAGGCCTATCCGGACCCGGAGACGACCTACGCGGGCGGCGGCGGGGTGAGCGACAACTTCAACAACACGATGTTCTACCGGTACGGCAACTGGCCTGTCGGGTCGGGCGCGTCGGGTACCCCGGGCACGGCCGAAACTGCCAACGCGGCCTGCGGCGCCCTGAAGGATGCCGCTGGCCTTCCCATCACGGGACAGGACCTGCAGGACTGCGTGAAGTGCACTTCGGGCACCGGCACCAGCACCAAGCCGTGGCGCGGCTACTACCTGAACCCGTTCGCGAAGGACAACGACACCTCGACCAACGCGGGCGTGTTCGCCGGACGCTGGCTCAACTTCCGCCCGCCGAAATGGGCCCTGCTGCGCCTCGCCTACAAGCGTCTGGTGAACGGCCCGCTTCTTTCGGTGCTGCGCGAAGGCGTCGTCGCCCAGAACAACGCGCTGGGCGGCACCGTGGTGCAGAAGATGCTCCCGCAGTCTTGCCAGGGCCAGGGCCGTCCGTTGAACCAGAAGCTCGGCGCGGTCGACGGGCTCGCCTACACGAGCACCGCGAACCCGATCGCCGAGATGATGTTCAACACGGCCTGGTTCATGGGCGGCCAGGAGAACCCCTGGTGGTTCGCCTCGCCCGCCGCCCCGGTCGCGGCGATGAGCGGCGCCCAGGCAGGCAAGAGCGGTCCCTGCAACGGCTGCAACGCCGACTTCATGGTGGTGTTCTCCGACGGCCGCGGCGACATCGCCAACCCGAGCTGCACTCCGAACGTCCTCGGCGTGAAGCCGGCGTTCTGCACCGCGAGCGCGGCCTGCACCACCGTCGGCATGGGGACCGCCGACGACGGCAACGACTTCCTCAACCCGAACACGCAGACGGACGTGGCGGCGACGATCACCGGCAGCGCCGTGCGGCAGACCTGGCCCGGCACTTGCGACATGGACTTCGCCGACGACGTCGCCGGCTGGATGGCCAGCAACGACGTCTCGTTCGGGACCGCCGGTACGCACGTGAACACCTACGTGGTCGGCATCGGAGACCCGCAGAACACGTACGGCGAGATGAGCATCCTGCAAGGCATCGCGAGCAGGGGCGGCGGCATCTACACGGTCGCGGACGACTACCGGACCCTGGAAGTGAACATCGAGCAGGTGTTCCTGGACATCATCCGCCGCGCCACTTCGTTCTCCGTCGCCGCGATCACCACCGTGCAGACCCGAGGGTCGACGTTCGCCTTCATCCCGCGCTTCCGCCCGCTGCAGGGTCCGCAGTGGGAAGGGCGCCTGCTGCGCTTCAAGCTGTTCAACGAGTTCGCGGCCGGCTGCGACATCAACGTCGACAAGAACGTGAAGAACGTCGTCAACCCGAACGGCAACGCGAGCTGCAACGACCTCTACCTGCAGGACAAGAACAACAAGTTCATCGCCGAGAACACGGACGCCGGCATCGACGCGGGCAGCTTCTTCGTGCTCGACAACAGCCAGCCGTGGGACCCCAACACGCAGACCGGCTGGCCCTATGCGTCCGGCGCAACGCCCGGCAGCCTCGTCCCGGCCACGCCGGTTTGGGAGGCGGAGCAGGAGCTGGAGAACCGCGTCACCTCGTTCATCGCCGGCGCGTCGGACGACCGCCTCATCTACACCGTCGCGCCGAATGGCACGGGCGGGTACGACCCCACGCTGGTCAGCTTCGACACCTCGAACGTGTCGGCCATTACGCCGTTGCTCAAGCTGGGCGGCTTCAACGGCGATTTCTGCTCCTCGCTCTCCGGCATGACGCGCCACACGTACGCGACCGACGACGACTGCACCAAGGACGTCATCCAGTTCATGCGCGGCTACGACGTGATGCTGCAGAACCCGGTCAACCGCGCCAGCGCCGACGGCGGCTCGTTCGTGACTGCGCCGCGCCCGAACGTGATGGGAGACATCTTCCACTCCTCTCCGATCCTCGTCACGCCTCCCGTGCCCAGCGGCCTGTGCTCGCTCGGCCTCAGCAATCAGTGCTTGCTCTCGCTGTACACGGACAACATGACGCCGGAAGCGCCCATCTCGTCGAGCTACCGGCACGCGTACGACGAGTACCAGGCCGCGAAAGACCATCGCACCGAGATCGTCCTGGTGGGCTCGAACGACGGCATGGTGCACGCCTTCAACGCGGGCAACTGGGTGACCGGCGACGACCCTGATACGCCGCTCATCACCGAGACGGCGCACTACGACCTCGGCACCGGCAAGGAGATGTGGGCGTTCATCCCGCCCGACCTCTTGCCCAAGCTGCAGCGGTACATCATCAACACCCGCCACGAGACCCTCGTCGACGGCACGCCCATGGTGCGCGACATCTGGGTGGACGGCAGCGGCGCCTCGAACACGAGGGACGGCAAGCGCCAGTCCGACGAGTTCCACACCGTCGCCATCGTCGGCGAGCGCGAGGGAGGCCGGCACTACTTCGCGCTCGACGTGACCAATCCGGCGGTGCCGAAGTATCTGTGGAGCTATCCGCTTCCGGGGACCGCCGAGGCGCTCAGCGCAGGCGAGAGCTGGAACGACGTGGCGCCCGGTGCGCCGCCGATCGTGAACATCGTCGTGGCCGACACCACGGGCCCCATCAACCGCGGCGGTAGCCGCGCGAGCGAGAGGTGGGTGGTGGGGATCGGCGGAGGCTTCGACCCCGACCATCTGCGCGGCCGCGGGATCCACATCCTCGATGCGTGGACGGGCCAGGATCTGTTCCGGTTCAGCCGCGCCGACTCGACCGGCGCGACCGATCCCCGGCAGAACCTGTTCGCCGTTCCGTCGTCCCTGAGCTTCGCGGACACCGATCAGGACAACGTGTTCGACACGGTGACCTTCGGCGACACCATCGGCCAGCTTTGGGCGATCAACATCGCGCCGCCGGGACGGGACAGCGACGGCGACGGACGCTTCGACAACTGGTTCGGCGGCCGTGCCTTCGTCGAGTTCAGCGGATTGCCCCTCTGGCACCGCGCGCCGTTCTTCCAGCGGCCGGCGATGGCGGTGGTGCCGCAACCCGGCGGAGCGTCGATCGTTCGCGCGCTGCTGGGATCCGGAAACCGCGACCAGATGAAGGACGGGCAGGGCGGCACCTGCGGCCTGGCGGACATCGACGCCTGCTTGCGCCAGGACTGCACCGTCGACGTCAACGCCGTCCGGCGCCGCATCGGGCCTGCGCCGCAGGCCGGCCTCGGCGGCCACTACCAGATCGGCGAGTGGAAATACACCTCGGGCGGCGCGGCGCTGACCACGAACACGTTGAGCGTGACTCCGAGCGACACGCAGGGCAGCGCGACCACCGACGTCGACGACGTCTCGATCTCGTACACGCTGACGTGCGGCACCACCACGCAGACGTACGACAACACGATCTACTGCGACTGGGCGGGCGGCGCGGAATGCCCGCCCGACACCGGCAAGCCGCTCGGCACGAAGCTGATCTGGACGCCGACCGTCGCGCAGGAGTGGACGCGGTTCTACTCGGTGTCGGTCTGGGGGACCGGCAACCGCGCGCCGCCCACCACGGCCGCGGCGGCGCAGACCTACGACGCGAACGCGCTCACCGACACGAACCTGGTGAACGCGGCCACCTGCCCGCTGAACGCCGGCGCCGGCGCGTGCGCCACGCCGACGGGCAACGGCTGGTACATCCAGCACGACCAGAACGTCGCCGGCCCGGCCACCTGCACGACCATTTGCCCCGTCGTGATCACGCCACCTTCGCCGACTCCCACCGCGACCAATACACCGGGCGACGAGAAGACCGGGTCCGCGGCGCTGATCCTCGCCGGCTGCGCGCTGTGGAACACCCTGCTCCCGAACGAGCAGGCGGTGCTCGCCTGCGACGGGACGCTGCCGGCGGACAACGCGTTCGTCTACCAGGGCGACGCGCTCACCGGGCACCTCCAGTGCGGCGTGCCGGGCTCCGCCACGGCGAACGCCACGGTGCGCGCGGTGCGCCGCGACACCAACGTCACCCCGCAGCAGTTCACGCCGGTCGTGTCGCTCAACCAGAAGACGGGCGACGTGGCCTACAGCGGCGTGAGCCTCGAGCCTGGCGCGCCGCCCCTCCAGGTGCAGGTCGGCGGCAACAACGTGATCGGCTTCGTGAAGTGGCTCGAGGTTTCCCGCGCCACGCACGATTGCCGCCACTCCGGCAAGTGCCAGTGACGGCGGCGGCCGCCGCATCGGGCGGCCGCCTCGTCACCGGGCGCTGACGGCCCGCTGGTCCTGCACACCCAGCGCCGACAGCACCGCTTTGCGCAGCAGGTCGGGCGGCAAGAGGCCCTGGGCGAGGATCGCGTCATGGAACGCGAGCGGCTCGAAGCGCGCGCCGAGGCCGCGCTCGGCGGCGGCGCGCAGGTCCATCAGCTTCGTGTACCCGTAGAAGTACGCGGTCGCCTGGCCCGGCATGCGGAAGGTGAACCGGTCCACCTCCTCGGTGGCGAAAGCTGGCGAAAGCACGACCTCCTTCTGCAGGAACTCGCGCGCGGACTCCGGGGTCCACTTGCCCATCTGCAGCTCCGGATCGAGGAAGGCACGGGCGGCGCGCTGCAGGCGGAGCTGGAGCGAGACCAGCTTCCCGTCGTCGGGCATGTAGGGCAGCGTGATCGCCTCGGAGTAGAGCCCCCAGCCCTCGACGTTCACGCTGTTGAACGCGAACACGGCGCGGGCGACCGAGACGCCTTTCTCCACCATCGTCGAGAACTGCAGCTCGTGCCCGGGGCGCGCCTCGTGCGCCGTGAGCGTCCAGGAGGCGGCGTCGTAATTGAAGTCGTCGTACTTCTGCTCCTTGGCGCCGGGGACGGTGAGCGGAAGGACGAACTCGCCCTGCTCGCCGGTGTTGCCGAGGAGCCGCGGCGGCATCATGTGCGGAGCGGGCTGCTGGGCGTTCTCGGCGGGAGTGCCGAGCCGGATCCGCGCGGGCCGGGAGGGGAGGGTGACGAGGCGCTGCGCGCGGATGACGTCTTCGATCTGCTTCAGCCGCGCGTGGTAGTGCGCCAGCACGTCCTCGTCGTGGATCGGGTTCTTCTTCAGCGCGTGGATGACGTCGCGGTAGTCGGTCGAGGAGATGCCCTTCTCCTTCGCGACGCGCGTCGCGACCGCCTGCATCTCTCCCTGGATTTGCGTGAACGCAGCGTGCGCCATGGCCGTGAGCTGCGCCGCCGGGATGTCGACACCGACCTGCTCCAGCCGGAAGGCGTAGAGCTCGGGAGGGAGGCGGAAATCGTCGCGGGCGCGCGGCAGCACCTCCGTGCGGACGAACTCCGTGTACGCGACGAGCTGCTTCTTCAGCTCGGCCACCGGCTGCTCCGAGCCGGCGATCCGGTACTCCTGGAAGAGCTTCTCGATTCCGTCGATGGAGAACCGCGCCGTCTGCAAGTCGTTCTCGACCTGGATCCGGCTGGGGGACTGCAGCCCGGGCTTCGCCAGCGCAGCGCGGGTCTCGCGCTCGGCGAGCTCCGCGACCGGCGTCGTTCCGGGCTCGAGGCCGGCGTACTTGCGGACTCGCGCGAGCGCCGCCGGCCGGCGTTCCGCCGCGATCTGGGGATCGAGAAGTGA
>Ga0114129_10007245_pt1 | contig 15790 bp, 12 predicted proteins | sample RhiMetdeltSRZDD1_FD_80071 | JGI IMG/M metagenome (GOLD analysis project Ga0114129, IMG submission 80071) | Populus rhizosphere microbial communities from Tennessee, USA - Rhizosphere MetaG P. deltoides SRZDD1 (version 2) (version 2) | ecosystem: Host-associated > Plants > Roots > Rhizosphere >... | reverse complement strand
TCTAATGATCACCTACCTTATGGCTCGTGCCGACACTGCGGACGACCCAGGAGACAAATGGCGGGTCGTACAGGGAGCCGTGGATGCGTACCTCACTTGCGTAAAGATCTGCTATGCCGAGAGGGAAAAAGAAGAGATATACGAGAAATGTGATGCCTGCGCGGCTAAGAAGGATTCGGCTTGGCTTTCTCTTAGAGCCTTCGCCAAGGCCCTTCCTCACGCCTCAGGACTATCAAACATTCGCCACTAAAAAAAGATTGACCTTACCTTGTTTTGAGGAATAGCTTCTCTGATACCCGGAAGCGATAGCCTCGTCCCCCGAGGCCCAAAAGGCAGAACCGCGAACATCCCCGTCGCGGCGTAGCTGTACTTCGTTCCTGTCGAGGTACGCATGGAGGTTCTGTCCATGGCCGGGTCCCGCACAAACGGCGACGCGCCGCGCCATCGCACGCGCCGGATGACCGTCATTGCCCAAGATCCCTCGGTTCCGGACAAGAAGAATGGGGGCGTCCTGACCGTGACCTTGGATGTCCCTCTGGAACGACTTGCCCCAGGCCCAAGAGGAAGTCGCGTGCATGTGATCGACTACGATGTGTCAACGAACACCCTGTACGATCCCAGCCAAAGCAATCTCGATACCGATATTTACGAAAATCAGGGTGATAGGCAGCGCCTCGAATCGGACCGCGATTTCCACGCATGGAACGTCTACGCCATCGTTATGGCAACTCTCGCCCGTTTCGAAAAGGCCCTTGGACGACGGGCACCTTTTTCCTTTCCGGGTGGTGGCTTGTATCCCGGTGCCGCACCGGGCAGGGGTCATATGATCAAGGTTGCCCCCCACGCATTCTTGGAACCGAATGCATTCTATTCGCGCCGCGATGAGGGCCTTTTCTTTGGTTATTTTGGCTCTGAAAAGGAACCCGTGTTCAGCTGCCTCTCCCATGACGTGATCGCTCACGAAACAACGCATTCTCTCTTGGACGGCCTGCGTTCCCGCTTCATGGATCCCACCTCTGCGGATCAAGCGGCATTTCATGAGGCGTTCGCTGATGTGGTGGCGATTCTCTCGGTCTTCCAACATCCCAAGGTGGTTGAGGCAGCTTTCCGGGGGGACCTCGACGCGGACGGAAAAGTCCCCTATGAGGGACTGAGCCGCGAAAAGCTACAGAAATCATTTCTCTTGGGTTTGGCCGATCAGATGGGAGAAGCGCTCAAAAAGGTACGCGGCAGCGCCCTTCGAAACTCGGCCACACTTCCAGCTTCGAAAGATTATTTGGGCCAAGATGAATACAAAGAGGAGCATCGTCGCGGCGAAGTATACGTAGCGGCCATGCTTAACAGTTTCATCGAGGTTTGGATAAATCGGATGAAGACCCTAGGCATCAATGACCACCGGCCCATCGATCTCGGGCGGGTCGTCGAGGAAGGTTCGGAAGCGGCCTCCCATCTCTTGACCATGGCGATCCGAGCAATCGATTACACGCCCCCGGTCGACGTCCAGTTCGGAGATTTTCTCGCTGCCTTGTTGACCGCAGACCGCGAGCTCTACCCTGACGATTCCAAGTTCAACTACAGAGATGCACTGTTCAGCACATTCACTTCCTATGGCATCGATCCCCCCCCAAAGGGAGAGTATTGGAAACCACCCGAGACCTCCCTTCGTTACAATCACTTCGATTCACTGCAACGGGATCCAGACGAAGCCTTCGCTTTCATTTGGGAAAACCACGACCCACTGGGTCTCTACCGAGACGCATACACCTACGTGCCTTCCGTTCGCCCGTGTAATCGCGTGGATACGGATGGATTCATTCTTCGGGAGACAATCGTTGAATACGTGCAAATTCTCGACGTGAAAGCATCAGAACTCAAACAGATCAAGGATTTGAGGAAGGTAGACGCAGAACCTCTCAAAAAGCCGGAGACGATGCCTGACGGCCAAGCAGTTCGACTGTATGGAGGAGGGGTTCTGGTGTTCGATGAATTCGGAGCCTTGAAGTTTCACGTTGGGAGCGGGGTTGCGAGCGACAAACAGAATGAACGCATTCAGTACCGTTGGGACCGAGGTGCGTTTAATCAGCGCGAGAACCTTCGGCGGTTTGCCAACCTTCATCGCATGAGAGTTCTTGGCGGGCGGACTAGCATAAAGGAGAGATGGTGATGCCTGAACAATCCCCGCAATCACTAACGATCCGCACTTACCAGGTTGGTTTTGGAGATTGCTTTCTTCTCAGCTTCGAATACCCCTCCGAGAAGCGACACGTCTTGATCGATTTCGGCAGCACCGGTTTTCCTAAGGGCGCTCCCGACGATCTGATGGACCGAGTTGCCAAGCAAATCGCTACCGACTGTGAAGATAAACTCCATGCCGTCGTTGCAACCCATCGGCATAAGGATCACATTAGCGGCTTTGCCACAGCCAAAGACGGCAAAGGAACCGGGGACATCATAGCCAAGCTTCAACCGGATGTGGTTATTCAGCCATGGACCGAACAACCCGATTTGCAGCCTGACGCGAAAGGGCCGGCCACAACTGCGGGTGCCGGCCGGGATGCTAAAGGCGTGTACCTTGCCTCGCTTTCTCAAATGCAGGATTTTGCGGAGACGGCTCTCAAGAACCTGGCCGGGTTTCGGAGCGTAATTGAAGATGCGGTTCTTGACGAGTTGGATTTCGTGGGAGACGACAATCTCAAGAATCGTTCTGCAATTGAGAACCTCGCGGCCATGGGCGGAGCAAATTCCCATTTTGTGCATGCGGGAATCGAGAAGTCCGGCCTGGAAGGCGTACTGCCGGGCGTCAAGGTAACCGTACTCGGACCTCCGACGCTAGAGCAGTCGGAAGAGATCAGAAAGCAACGCTCAAAAGATTCCAGTGAATTCTGGCAATTAACCGAACTAACCGACGCCTCTTTGATACCTTTGCAAGCTCAGAGGCTTTTTGCAGATGCCAAGACTGCCGAGGACGACCCCGTCTACGCCCGGTGGTTCCGAAAGCAGACCGCGAGAGTTCACGCGGAGTCCTTACTTTCCTTGGTGCGAGTCCTCGACGACGCCATGAACAACACCAGCGTCATCTTGCTTTTCGAAGTCGGTGGCAAAGCGTTCCTGTTTCCTGGTGATGCCCAAATCGAAAACTGGTCCTTTGCCCTCAAAGATGAGGCAATTAGGAATCGCCTCAAGAGCGTAAATGTCTACAAGGTAGGGCACCACGGAAGCCTGAATGCCACACCCAAGACATCGTTGTGGCCATTGTTCGAGCGAAAAGCCAAGGAGGCTTCAGAGCAAAGGCTCTACACGCTGCTTTCGACCATGGAGGGTAAGCACGGAAGCGTGAAAAGTGGCACGGAGGTTCCACGGCGAACGTTACTTACCGAGCTGAAAGAAGAGTCAAATCTAACTGCGACGAACACCTACAAGGAAAACGAACTGCGTCGGCCGCTGGTCGTTTCGTTTAAGTAAGCAGATGCAATGTAAGGAAGAGCAAGCGTATATCTCTGCCGAGAGCCGATCATTGGATCCACTCGATCCAACCCGGAAGATTCCGGGCGATGAAAGCCACCTGCCAGAGAAAGGAACTGCCCTCTGTTTGTCTGGCGGCGGGTACCGAGCAATGCTCTTTCACCTGGGGGCACTCACGCGGTTGAATGAGCTGGGCTTGCTCAAAACCCTGAATCGGATTTCCAGCGTTTCGGGTGGGTCGATCACGGCCGGCGTTCTTGGATTGAAATGGAGAAGCTTGCGGTTCGATGGCCAGAGCGTGGCTACGAATTTTCTCCACGAAGTGAGTCAGCCCATCCGCCGGATTGCTGGGATCACGATCGACGTTGGCAGCATCGTACGAGGATTGCTCCTCCCGGGTAACGTTGCCGACTACCTGGTTCGAGCTTACCAAGAGGTTTTGTTCGGGGACGCCACATTGCAGGACTTGCCGCGGGACGATTTCGGCCCTCGTTTTGTGCTTAACGCCACCAACGTTCAGTCCGGTGTGCTGTGGCGGTTTAGCCGACCCTACATGGGAGATTATCGTGTCGGTAGGATTAGCGAGCCCAAGGTATTGCTCGCGCGGGCAGTGGCCGCTTCTTCAGCATTCCCACCGGTGCTTTCCCCTTTGGTGCTGGATCTGAGCCCGTTCACGTTTGAGCCCGAGTCCGGCACGGATCTTCAATGCCCACCGTTCACCGAGCGGGCCGTCCTGACCGATGGCGGCGTCTATGACAACCTCGGGCTGGAAACGGCCTGGAAACGGTATCAAACGATCTTGGTCAGCGATGGAGGTGGGGCACTGGAGGTCGAGGATCGGCCCCATTTGAACTGGTTTGGCCACTCTTACCGGGTTCTTTTTCTGATCAACAACCAAGTCGGGGCACTGCGGAAGAGACAGGTCATTCGCTCGTACCAAGACGGGGTACGGAGCGGGGCCTACTGGGGGATTCGGACTGGCATCAAGGGCTACGGTCTGGCCGGTGCCATCGACTTTCCCCACGAGCGTTCACTAGCCCTGGCCAAGGTTTCCACGCGATTGAGAGCCCTCGACGACGAGACACAGGAAGGCTTGGTCCACTGGGGATATTGCGTTTCCGATGCGGCGCTGCGGAGCCATGTGCTAGTACAACCCGATAGGGCGGAAGGCGCTGTGTGATCAACCGTGAGTTTTTAAGGAGAAAACGGTGCAAAACGCGGTAGCGTTCTCCAATAATGACGTGATCACGATCGCCTGGAGTTATGGGAAAAAACCGTCCGGATGCATGGGCTTTGCTCTCTATCGTATCGATGAGAAGAAAAAGGAAACTCCGCTACCGAGTCATGCTGTCTTCAAAGGATTCAAAATTCAGAAAGGCCAGACTACGGCTGAGTTTCCTCTTCAGAAGTTCTACTGGAAGGATCCCTATGCACGATTGATTGCAGAGAAGACCGGTAACCGTAAGTTCCGGTACAAAGTGGTTCCGCTTCAAGGCAAACCTGGCCATCTCAAGCCCATGGCCAATCTGCCTGCCATCATTTCCAACGAGGTCGAAATCTCCCCGGCCGTCAAGGATGGCCTGAAGGCCTTCTTCAATCGCGGGTTGATATCCACGCAGCGGGTGTCGCGAGCTTTTGGCGGCAAACCTGGGAAAACCCCTCTCTTGGCCCGAGTAGCCGATATGAAGGATCCACTTCGGGCCAGCCTATCGGGGGACATGGTCGAGGCCATGACTGAGTTTGTGGACCGAGCCAAGACCTCGGGCAAGATCCACGCCGCTCTCTATGAGCTCGGTGACGAAGAGCTGATAAGAAAACTCGAGAAGCTCGGGAAAAGACTCAACATCGTCCTCTCAAATTCCGTTGTGACGGATCGAAAAACCAAAAAGAAATCGGATGGTAATACAGCGGCGAGGACCAGGCTGGCGAAGACCGCCGGAGGGATGTGGAACCGGATCATGCCGAACAACCAGATCGGACACAACAAGTTCCTGGTGTACACGAACAAGAATGGAAACGCCAAGGCCGTACTTTTCGGTTCCACCAACTGGACTCCAACTGGGCTCTGTACCCAGACCAACAACACGGTCGTGAGCGAGGATACGCGCCTAGCCAAGCGGTATCTGGAGTACTGGAAAAAACTGGCCATCGATACGTCTAGTGCGAAGGGAGTGCCCAAAAGTCTCCAGGGAGTCAAGCTCCGGACATGGAACAAGAACGGCAAGCAATTCTTGGATACAGGCGGATCTCTTGATAGTTGGTTCTCTCCCAATACTCCAAAACTAAGGGGGAAGGCCCGGAAGAGCGAGCCATGCCCACCCGACATGAACGCTCTCATAAAGCGCATCAACAATGCCGAGCATGCAGTCCTTTTTCTCGCTTTCTATCCTGGGACTCCCAGCATCGCAAACTGGGCCGCGAAGAAGGCGAAGGAGAAAAAAGATCTCTTCGTACGGGGTTGCGTCACGAATAAGTCGGCCTCTGAGGGTTTTTACTACGAACTGAAAGGGATGACCCCTCCCAAGAAAAAGAAGGGGGAGAAGAAACCAATCAAACAAGACCCCCGAGTCATCGGTGCTGAAGCCCTGGATGGCAAAGTCATCCCCATTGGTTGGCAGAAGGAGCTCCTGAATGCGGGGTTTGCCATCATTCATGACAAGATCGTGGTCATCGACCCGTTCTCGGATAACTGTCTTGTAGCGACCGGAAGCCACAACCTGGGGTACAAGGCCTCTTTCAATAACGACGAGAATTTGACGTTCATTGCTGGCAACAAGCCGCTAGCCCTCGCCTATGCCACCCATGTGCTGGACATTTACGACCATTTTGCGTGGCGCTATCTAGTCAAACGCTCGGGAAAGAAGGGAGCCGATCAGTCTCTAAAGAGCACACCCGACGAGTGGATGGACAAGTACTTCGATGCCAACGGGAATGTCAAGGTCGCGCAGTTGAAGTTCTGGATGCAGGCCAAGAGTTGATGATGCCGTTCCCACATTCTAAAAACTGACGCCTCGTTGCGTCGTGAACTTCCCCTACTCTAAGCCTTGGATAATATTACACATCCAAATTCTGGACGTTCAGCGCATTCTCCTGAATAAACAACCGCCGCGGTTCCACTTCGTCCCCCATCAAAATAGCGAAGATTTCGTTCGCCTCCACCGCATCCTCTAACGTCACCCGCCGCAGCACGCGGATCGAAGGGTCCATAGTTGTTTCCCAGAGCTGCTCGGGGTTCATCTCGGCCAATCCCTTGTAGCGCTGCACGTGGACGCCCTTCCCACCCCCGAACTCCGCCTCCATCAACCGATCCCGCTCCTCGTCCGACCAGGCATAGAAACTCTTGGAAGCCTTGGACAAGCGATAGAAGGGCGGCTGGGCAATGAATACATAACCGCTCTCGATCAAGGGCCGCATCTGTCGGAACAAAAACGTCAACAAGAGCGTGCGAATGTGCGCGCCGTCCACGTCCGCATCCGCCATCAAAATCAACTTATGGTAGCGGGCCTTCGACACGTCGAAGTCCATCCCCACGCCCGATCCCATCGCGGTAATGATGGTGCGGATTTCTTCGTTCCCCAGCATCTTGTCCGGGCGCGCTTTCTCCACGTTCAAAATCTTCCCGCGAATGGGCAGGATCGCCTGGAACTCCCGGTTTCGCGCCTGTTTGGCTGACCCGCCCGCCGAATCGCCTTCGACAATGAAGAGCTCGGAGACATGCGGATCGCGGGCCGAACAGTCGGCCAGCTTTCCGGGCAAGGAGCCCGAATCCAGCGCCGTCTTCCGCCGCGCCAACTCGCGCGCCTTCCGGGCCGCCTCGCGCGCGTGCGCTGCCGCCACCGATTTCTCGATGATCACCCGGGCCGATGCGGGGTTTGTCTCGAAGCTGTTCATCAACCCTTCGGACACCACCGAATCGACGATCCCCTTCACCTCACTGTTCCCGAGCTTGCCCTTGGTCTGGCCCTCGAACTGTGGCTCCGGCACCTTCACGCTCACCACCGCCGACAGCCCCTCACGCACGTCCTCGCCGGTCAACGAGATCTTCTCGTTCTTGAACAGCTTCTCGCGTGTGCCGTAGGAATTCAAAACCCGCGTCAACGCGGACCTGAACCCAACTAAGTGGGTTCCACCTTCCACGGTGTTGATGGTGTTCACGTACGAGAAAACGTTCTCGTTGTAAGTGTCGTTGTACTGGAGCGCGACCTCCACTTCCACGTTGTCGCGCGTCCGCTTCAAATGCACCGGTGCGTGGAGCGTCTGGTGTCCGCGGTTCAGGGTCTGCACGAACTCCTCGAGCCCGCCGTGGTACTGGAAGTTGTGACTCTTGTCGGACCGCTCGTCGTAAATGCGAATCAAAATTCCCGCGGTCAAGAAGGCCAGCTCGCGCAACCGCTGTGACAACACGTCGAACGAATAATCGAGCGTCTCGAAGATCTCGCGATCGGCAAGAAACGTAACCTTGGTCCCGCGTCCCACCGCCGGCCCTAAAACGCGCATGTCGGCCAAGGGCTTCCCCCGCGAGTAAGCCTGGTAGTAGCGCTGTCCCTCGCGCTCCACCTCGACTTCGAGCTTCTCCGACAACGCATTCACCACCGACACGCCCACCCCGTGCAACCCACCCGACACCTTGTAGGAATCCTTGTCGAACTTGCCACCCGCGTGCAAAGTCGTCATCACGATTTCCAACGCCGGTCGCCCCTCTTTGGGATGCATGTCCACCGGGATTCCGCGGCCGTTGTCGACCACGGTGACCGAATTGTCCTTGTGGATGGTGACCTCGATCTTGTCGCACTCGCCGGCCAGCGCCTCGTCGATGGAGTTGTCCACCACCTCGTACACGAGGTGATGGAGTCCCGCCGCGGCGGTCGACCCGATGTACATGCCGGGCCGCTTGCGAACCGCCTCCAGACCCTTCAGGACCTTGATCGATTCCGCGGTATAGGTGTTCACGCCCGATTCTGGATTCATGCTACCTCACCCGTTATGACGGGTTATGTTCGAACTCCACAAAACTATCGCTATCCCGATCGTTTCGGCAGCAAGCGGATCTCGGTCACCCGTTCGCTCTCCAACCGGGCGTTCAGGTCTCCAGCGATCTTCCGCCGCAAGTAAGCCAGCTCGTTCATCCACGCGGCCGTGTCCACCTCCACAAACACCACCCCATCCCGAAACGATACCGCCCGCGCGTGCGCGGCCACTCGCGGCCCTACCACCTCGGGCCAGAGCTCCACGGCCTTCCACCCCACCATGGGATCCCGCAGGTTGAGCACATTCAGCAGCTCACCCAGCGGCCCGCCAATGCGGGTCAATGCGGCCCGGCCTTCACTTCCATCCAACGCCTTACGCCGGCGCGTCAATCCTCTAAGCCTCCGCCAGGCGCAGCGGCATGACCAGGCAAACCAGCTCCTCGTCCTTGTCCCCGTTCACCGGAGTCAAGACCCCGGGGCTGGTCGGCGTGTTGAGCGACATCTGCACCATCTCGGTGGACATGGTGCGCAGCGCTTCCAGGAGGTAATGCGCGTTGTAGCCGATCTCGAGCGGCTCGCCCCGGTACTCGACTCCCAGCTCTTCCTTGGCCTCGCCAACGTCGGCGGTGCTGACGCTGAACTCCACTCGCTCGGGCTTGAGGGTCATCTTCACTTGCCGGGTCACGTTGTCGGCCAGGACGGCCACGCGTCGTAGGACCGAGATCAATTCCTCGCGCTTGAGGTCGATGTGCTTGGGGTTGTTCTTTGGTATGACCTGTTCATAGTTTGGGAAATTCCCATCGATCAACCGAGAATAAACCGTGGTTGGGCCCACCTCGAAGATCGCGAAATTCTTGCTGACGCTGAGCTTGACCATGGCGTGCCCTGCCCCCAACCGCACCACTTGCGCCAAAGCCTTGGGCGGGATGATGAGATCCCGTCCGTCGAGTCCGGAATAGGCACCTTTGAAGGCCGCCTTGGCCAAACGGTGGCCATCCGTCCCCACCATCCGAATCTCCCCGGCCTTGAACTGGAGCAAGGCACCGGTCAGCATCTGCCGGGTCTCGTCGCTCGAAACCGCGTAGGTGGTGCGGCGAACCGCCTTCTCCAAGAGCTCACTGGCCAGGTTGACGCTCTTTTCCGCATCCACTTGGGGAAGCTGGGGAAAATCCTCCGGATCCAATCCCACGATCGTGAACGACCCGTTGCCGCACGCCAGCGTAAGCTTTTTGTCCTTGAGATCTACCTTCACATCCGCATCCGGTAACTCACGAACGATCTCGCCGATCCGTTTGGCCGGCACGGTTACCGAACCCGGCGTTTTGACATCGGCGTCTCCCCGCGTCCGGATCGAGATGTCCAGGTCGGTGGCGACGAAGGTGAGACCCTCCTTGTCCGCCTCGATGAGCACGTTGGAGAGGATGGGAAGAGTGCTCTTGGCCGGCACCGCGCTAACTACCACCGAGAGCAGATCTTGAAGCGCAGCCTTGGAGATTGTGAACTTCATGCCGCTTCCTTTCCGTCGGCCCTGAGGACGGTGCCTTTAGAACGCAAGAGTTTGTAAGACAACCGATTATAGCCTTCGACGGCCCCCCGGACAAGCAAGGTTGTTACCTGCAAGTTAGGGGTATTGAATCCGAAAACTCCGGCTCTCGGGATAGGGTTTTTCCCGAGACCGGGCTCCTCTTTTCTCTTATTTAAAAAGGTAGTAGGAGTAGTAGAGGAACCGTACCTGGGGAGAACGAGAGCAAGGGCCGTGTAAGTGCGTTCTATCCCCCTGTTTAACGGAAGCACGCTTTCCACGAGTTTTCCCCCTGTTTAGCCGGTGCAAGGAGCTTTTCCCCGCGAGCCCGACCTGTTTCCCGTTCTCCCCAAGATTCTCCACGAATCGTTACTTGCGCAACTCCTCTTCGAGATCCTGCACCGCGCGCGCGACTTCGACATCGGTCTCGGTCATATCTTTCACCCGATCACACGCGTAAAGCACGGTGGTGTGATCGCGATTGCCGAAGTACCTGCCGATCTCCGCCAGCGGGATGCCGGTGAGACTGCGGATCAAATACATGGCGACTTGTCGCGGGACGACCACGTTGTTGGTGCGGCGCTTCCCTTTGATCGATTCGGTGGGGATGTTGTAGCGCGTGGCTACGGCCTTGATGATCAATCGAGGATCGAACCGCTTCTCCTGGTCGGTGCGGATGAAGTCCTGAAGCACTTCACGGGCCAGGGGGAGATCGATCGATCGCTTGGCCAGGTGCGCGAAGGCCATGAGCCGGATGAGACAGCCTTCCAGCTCGCGAATGTTCGAGACGACGTTCTCGGCGATGAGGTGCGCCACATCCTGGGGCAGGAGCGTGTCCTCCTCGGCCGCCTTTTTCTTGATGATGGCCACTCGTGTCTCGAAATCGGGCTTTCCGATATCCGCCAAAAGCCCCCAGTGGAAACGACTTACCAGCCGTTCCTCCAGCATGCGGATTTCCTTGGGCGGTCGGTCGCTGGTGAGGATGATTTGCTTTCGCGAATCGTACAACGCGTTGAAGGTGTGGAAGAACTCCTCCTGGGTCGTCTCTTTGCCGGCCAGGAACTGGATGTCGTCGATCAACAGGGCGTCCACGCTCCGGTACTTGTTCTTGAACTCCATGGTCTTGGAGTGCTGGATCGAGAAGATCATCTCGTTGGTGAACGTCTCGCTGGAAACGTAATGCACGCGGACAGCGGGGTTTGCCGCCACCATCGCGTTTCCCACCGCCAGCATGAGATGGGTCTTACCCAGACCCACCCCTCCCCACAGAAACAGGGGGTTGTATGCGGTGGCGGGATTCTTGGCCACGGCCAGACAGGCCGCCGCGGCCAACTCGTTGCTCTTGCCGACCACGAAACTTTCGAAGTTGTACTTGGGATCCATGCCGGCGCCGTTCGTGTCGCCGTTCCGAAGCTTGCGGGTGATCTGAGGACGCATCATCTCCGGCGCGCGCGTCTCGAGCTCGGGATCCACCTCGAACTCGATCCGGTCCACACCGAACACGCGGCTACCCGCTTTCCGCAAGACGTCGCTGAAATTTTCCGAAAGCCAGTCGGCCACGAACTGATTCGGAACGCCGATGGTGATCTGGCTGTCGGAGTAGGTGTTGAGCCGAATGGTACGAAACCAGGTTTCAAAAGCTTGATCTTGAACTCGTGAACGTACCTCCTCGAGAAATTGCCTCCAGACGGGGGGGTCGGGGTGAGTCGCCATCAGGAATGCCCCTTTCCAATATGTTTTCCACAATGACCAAGCCGTGAGCCGGTGGCGGCCGGGCCGAGGAAAATCGCTAAAAAACGGCGTTCGACCGGGGTTCGCGTCCCGGACGACGCCCGCCCTTTCCACAGATGTGGAAAAGACGCCAAGTTACTGCAATAGATGGGATTAGCGCCGTGAAGCTCGGGTCTTCTTCACGAAGTTATCCACAAACCGAGCGATCAGTGGGGGCGCGAGCGTCCCTTACGCGTAACCCTTTGTGCAGATTCGAGTTAGGGGTCTCGAGAGGTGCGGCCAAGGGCCTGATCAAGTGCGGGTCGCATCATAGGTCCGTCACGCGTTTGTCATCAACACTTTTCGGGGGTTCACCTAAATTCGCTAACCAATTATGCGAGTTGACCTTGGCCCTATAAATCGAGGTTATAAACACAATTAGTATCGAAGGGGCTAAATAAACAGGGGCGGTTTTTATTTTTCGATCGCCGGAAGCGACTCTGGGCACTTGTCTTGACGCCGATGCTTCAAGTTCGTAAGGTTTCTCGCTCGTTGTCCTCGCATAGAGCGCATCGTCGCGGGCGGAGCCCGCCCCTGGGTCTTCCGCGCTCATCTTCCACTCGAAGGGGATGTTTCGTGAAGCGCACTTTTCAGCCTCACAACCGGCGTAAAAAGAAAAAGCACGGCTTTCGCCACAGAATGAAGACGAAGAACGGCCGCCTGATATTGAAGCGGCGGCGGGCGAAGGGCCGGGCACGTCTCACGCCGTAGTGCCCCGAGAGGGCGGCGCCGACCAGCGACTCCCCGCGTCGGAACGCATTCGGCATCGACCCGAATACGAGCGCGTCTATGAAGAGGGCCAATCCCACCGCTCACCCCTGCTCGTTCTGTTCGTGTTGATGAAGCCCGAGCTACCGCGGAAAGCGGGCTTCGTGGCCGGCCGCCGTGTGGGTGGCGCAGTGGCGCGTAACCGTTCCAAGCGCTTGATGCGGGAAGCGTATCGCCGGAATAAGGGCGCGGTGCCGGAGTCGGGCGTGCAGCTGGTTTTGGTCGCGAGGATGGGATGTGGCGAAGCGGCGTACGGCGACGTGGAGGCGCAGCTCTTGAGCTTGTTCGAACGGGCGGGGTTGACGCGCGACGCGTCGCGCAAGGATCTCAAGTGATCGCAATGTCGGTGGATCGAAGACTGTCCCCCTTGGCCTATGTTTTTCTGGGCCTCATTCATCTTTACCGCAACACCATTGGCGTCGTGCTGCCCAAGGCGTGCCGGTTTGAGCCCTCCTGCTCGACGTATGCCCTGGAAGCGGTGACCCGGCATGGTGCGATTCGGGGCGGGTGGCTCTCCGCCTGGCGGGTAATGCGCTGTAATCCCTTGAGCCGCGGCGGGCTCGATCCCGTGCCGACGCATTTTCACGTGTCCGGACGAGGACGTTAAGCGATGGATCGCAAGTTCGCGCTCGCCGTGGTCATGTCGTTCGCAGTGTTGCTCCTCTTCCAGATTTATTTCGCCCCCAAGCAGCGTCATCGCGTCGTGCCTGCGTCGAGTGACACCACGCACGCCGTTCCGGGCGAGGCGCAAATCAAGTCTCCGCGACCCACTCCGGGGATGCCGGAAGCGGCGCGCGTCGACTCCTCGAGCGCGGACTTTCCGCGCAATCTTCCCGAGGAGAACGTCCCAGTTCACGCCGCCCAATTCGACCTCTCCTTCACCACGGTGGGCGGACGCCTCGCCACCTGTGCCTTGAAGGATTACAAGGCCAAAGACGGCACGCCGGTCGGGCTCTTGAAGGGCACGGGCGAGCTGGATCTCTTGCTCGAGACGGACAAGGGATTCATCGATCTCGATGACGTGTCGTTCTCGCATCGCGAATCGGCGGGGCCGGGCGGTGAGCAAGTGGTTACCTTCGAGGCGGCGGGCGCGAACGGCGTCCACGTGACCAAAACCTACACCGTCCCCCCGAACGGCTATTTGATGCGCCTCGAGGTGGTGATCGCCGGCACGCCGGCCATCAATCAGTACCGCCTGGTTTGGAACCGCGGGCTTCCGGTGGTCGAAGATCCCAAGCAGGATCACCTCGCCAGCGGGACCGTGGTGATGGCGGGAAAGGATGTGACCACGCTCCATCCTTCCGCCTTCCGCCGCGCGCCCGAACGCGAGATCAGCGGGAATGTCCGCTGGGCGGGCGTGCGCAACAAGTACTTCATTGCCGCCATGATTCCGCCGCCCGAGACCTCGAGCCGCGTGGTCGGAATCGGCGACATGGCCGCGCAAGAAACCGGCGTGCAGCTCGTCATGCCGCTACAAAACGGAACCGGGCATCACGTCATCCAAGTCTATCTCGGCCCGTTGGACTACACGATGATGAAGCCGCTCGGGTTGGGGCTCGAGCATGCGGTCAACCTCGGCTACAAATTCGTGCGCCCGCTGTCGCAACTCTTGCTCGTGTGCATGGAATGGCTCTACAGATTCGTGCCCAACTTCGGCGTCGTCATCATCCTCATCTCCGTGCTGGCCAAGCTCGCCTTCTATCCGTTGACGCGATCGAGCATGCGGAGCATGCGGGCGCTGCAGCATTTGCAGCCCAAGATGGAAGAGCTCCGCACGAAGTACAAGAAAGACCCGGCGCGGATGCAGAAGGAAATGATGGCGTTGTACAAGGAGCACAAGGTGAACCCGATGGGGGGCTGCTGGCCGATCCTCATCCAGATGCCGGTGTTCATCGCGCTGTATGCCGTGCTGGCCAACTGCATCGAGCTTCGACAAGCGCCCTTTTTCGGATGGATCAACGATCTGTCCACCCCCGATGTGCTGTTTCGCGTCGGCAGCTTTCCCATACACGTGTTGCCGGTCATCATGTTCTTGACCACGATCCTGCAGCAGAAGCTCACCCCCATGACCGATCCGCGGCAGAAGATGATGGGCTACATGATGCCGGTCATGATGCTGTTCATTTTCTATTCGTTCCCGGCCGGGCTCAATCTTTACTGGACGATGAACAACATTCTCACCGTGGCCCAGCAGTGGAACATTCATCGCGAGGGGGAGCGGGAGAAGTTGATGGCGGTGACGACATGACGCGGGTGTTTTCGGGAGCAACGACGGATGAGGCGATCGTGGCCGGACTGGATGCGCTCAAGGTGTCGCGGGATGATGCGGTGATCGAGGTGATCGATCGCGGGTCGCGGGGGTTTCTGGGGCTCTTGAGCCGTCCGGCGCGGGTGAAGGTGGCGCCCAAGCTGGAGCTCGCCGGAGTCGCGGAGGAGCTGGCCGGTGCGGTGTTGTCGCGGATGGGAATGAAGGCTTCGGTCACGACCGTTCAAGAAGGAAGCAACGTGGTGCTGCGCGTGGAGAGCGAGGAAGCGGGATTGTTGATCGGCCGCCGCGGCGAAACGTTGGAAGCATTCCAGCACCTCTTGTTGCGCATGGCCTCCCGCAAAACGGCGGGAAAGATTCGGGACCTGCGGGTGGATGTAGCGGGCTATCGCTCGCGGCGCGATGACCAGCTTCGCGACGAAGCCTTGGCGCTGGCCGAGCGTGTGGAACGCTCGGGCCGGCGGGCCATGACCGAGCCCTTGCCGGCCGCGGAGCGACGCGTGGTGCATCGCGTTTTGGCGGACCGCGCGGGCGTGACCACGCACGTGGCCGGTAACGGCAACACGCGACGGGTTATCATCCTCCCCGCCACCTCCAAGCACGACTAGGTTCGCGCGCGGTTTTTCCATGATTCGTTTTGCCCTCGACGACACCATTGCTTCTTTGGCCACCCCCGCCGGCGCCGGCGCCCTGGCGGTGATTCGGGTCTCCGGGCCCGAGGCGGTGACGCTCGGCACCCGGGTGTTTCGCGGTGAGCGCGATCTGGCCTCCTTGCGCGGATTCCAGGGTGTCCACGGCTGGGTTCACGATGCGTCCGGTTTGGTGGATGAGGTGGTCGTTTGGGTGTATCGCGCGCCCCGGTCGTACACGGGCGAGGACATGCTCGAGTTGTCCTGCCATGGTGGGTCGGTCTCGGCCTCGCGAGTGCTGGAAGTCTTGTGGGCTGCGGGAGCGCGGCCGGCCGAGCCGGGAGAGTTCACGCGCCGCGCGTTCTTACACGGACGGATCGATCTCGCCCAGGCCGAAGCGGTGGCG
>Ga0114129_10007242_pt1 | contig 15795 bp, 10 predicted proteins | sample RhiMetdeltSRZDD1_FD_80071 | JGI IMG/M metagenome (GOLD analysis project Ga0114129, IMG submission 80071) | Populus rhizosphere microbial communities from Tennessee, USA - Rhizosphere MetaG P. deltoides SRZDD1 (version 2) (version 2) | ecosystem: Host-associated > Plants > Roots > Rhizosphere >... | reverse complement strand
TGCAATCTGCAATCTGCAATGTCAAGCGTCGGATGTGCGAGCTGCCATCGGAGCTCCCGCTTCGCCTTCGCATTGGAGAGCGGCATCCGCACGGCCAGCGCTTCGACCATCAGCGGCGCAAGCAGGCGGAACAGCCACGCCGGGCCGGTGCGCGGCGGCGGCGCCCCGACCGACGAGGCGAGCATGTCGACGAATCGGGCGAGCGACATCGGCTCGTCGTCCACGATGTTGTAGACGGGGCTCGGCGATGGATGCGCCAGCGCCCCGATCGTCGCCTGCGCCGCATCGTCGACGTGGACGAACGACATGACGCCGTTGGCGGCGCTCTTCGGGAGGAACAGGCGCCGCGATCGAAGCAGGTGCACGAGCGACTGCAGCGACGGGACCTCGGGGCCGTAGATGCCGCCGTAGCGCAGCACGACGGTTTCGATTTGCTTTGACTCGCGCGCGCGTGCGAGTTGTTCTTCGAGCGAGCGCAGTGCGAGCACGGCTTCACGGAATCCGCCGTCCGGCACCGAAGCGAGCGGCGCGTCCTCGCCGCGCGGGCGATCGAAGTCGGCGCGGCCGTAGATGCCGATGAACGACTCGGCGACGATCCGCGAGACGCGCGCGCCGATGGCGGCGCGGAGCAGGTTCGCGGTGCCGTGCACGCGCAGCGCATTGGTGGAGCGCAGGTCGCGCGCGCGCATCGGGCCCGCCGCGGGCAGCGCGGTCAGCAGATGCACGACGTGACTGGGCGCGACCTCGGCGACGACCTTCGCGAGACCGTCGCCGTCGAGCGCGTCGGCAATCGCGGCGCGCGCGCCCAGCGATTCGACGAGCGGCCGCTTCGCCGCCGTCCTCGTCATGCCAATCACCTCGTGTCCCTGCCGGACGAGCGCGCGAACAAGCGGCCGGCCAATGGCGCCGGTCGCTCCTGCAATCAAGACCTTCATGGGAGTGCCTCTCATTCTCCCCCCATGACGAGGGACCGGAGGCAGATGTGACAGCTCTCAGCTCGTAGCGCAGGCCTTCACGCCTGCCAACCCTCGAGGGCTGCGCTGCGCAGACTCGCGACGGATTCGTACGTCTGAGCGAGTCCGCGGCGGAGATCCCAGCTCGGCTGCCAGCCCATGCCGTGCAGCGGCGTCGAATCGAGGCCCTTGAGCGGCATACCGTCCGGCTTGCCGCGGTCGAACCGCAGCTCGCCTCGATACCCGACCACGTCGCGAATCATCACCGCCAGATCGGCGATCGACGTGCTGATGCAGGTGCCGAGATTGATCGGATCGGCGCCGTCGTAGTAGCCCATCACGAACACGCAGGCGTCGGCGAGATCGTCGATGTAGATGAACTCGCGGCGCGGCCGTCCCGATCCCCACACGTCGACCACCGGCGCACCTGCCTGCTTCGCCTCGTGCATCCGGCGAATCAGCGCCGCGGCGACGTGCGCGTCGGCACTGAAATCGTCGCCCGGACCGTAGGCGTCGGCGGCAATCGCCGTGATGAACGGCGCGCGGTACTGGTGGCGAAACGCGTCGCACAAACGTACGCCCGCGAGCGCCGCCGCGGCATACGTCGCGCTCGCCGGATCGACCGGTCCCGTCCCCAGCGACGAGGGCTGCAAAGGCTGGCGCGCGTTCCGCGGGTAGATGCACGAACCCGACAGGTACAGGAGCTTCCTGACGCCGTGCTGCGACGCTGCCGGGATCAGATGCGACGCGAGCAGGAGATTGTCGAGCATCACGTCGGCCGCGCGTCGCATGTGGCCCGCGATCCCATGGGGCCGGCTCGCGGCGACGAACACGTACTCGGGCCTGTGACGCACGAAGAATCGATCGACGGCGTCGCGGCTGGCGACATCCGGTTCGTCGCGGCGATCGACGACATTCGTAAAGTCAGCGTCCGACAGGCGCCGCACGATGGCGCTGCCGACGAACGTGCCTGATCCGACGACGTAAATCCGCGAGTCGGGCGTCATTTTTTACTTCCGCCGCTCGCCTTCGGCTCGCGGCGCTGGTTACTCGCCCTGTGCCACTGGGAGAGCCACTCCGCGAAATCGTAGCGCGAAGACCTCAGCCTGACGTCAACGTCGCGCAACCTCTGTGAAATCGAGGTAGCGGTGGCCGGCGGCGCTCGACAGATGCGCGGTCAGCTCGTAGGAGCCGTCCGGCGTTTTCACCGACTCGGTGGCGTGCTCCACCCGCACCGCGGACGCCGCCGGTCCGCTGCGCAGGCCTTCCTCGATGACGCGCCCCGTCATCGCCGCCGGAATCGGGAGACCCAGCAGACGCAGCAGCGTCGGCGCGAGATCGACATTGCCGGTGGGAATATCGCTCACCGCGCGCTCGCGAAAATCCGGACCGGCGGCGATCAACGTGTTGTGGATGTCGTGCGGGCTCGACGCCCCATGCCCTGCCGTCCCGCTCTGCGTCGTCGTTCCCGCGTAGCCGTCTGCGTTTTTCGCGGCCGTCCAGTTCGCCGACACGAGAATATCGCCGGCGCGCGCGTGATTCCATCGCGCCACGTCGAACGACAGCGTGCCGGGCACGACACCGCCGGGACCCCGCGCGCCGTCCGCGCGAGGCCGCGTGAAAATCGCGCCGACTTCCGGCCGCCGCTGCAGCGCGGCGACGATGGCGGCCACTCGAGAATCGTCACGCCCCGCACGCAGGTAGATTGCGCCTTCGGCGACGACGATGTCCCGCGATCCGTCGGGCATCGTCCGGGCGAACGGTTCGACCAGCGCCTCGAGCCGGAGCGTTCGCGTGTGCGACGAGAATCCGTGATCGGACGTGACGATCAGATTCGTGCGCGCGAGCTGACCCTTCGCCTGCAGCGTATCCTCGATGCGCCCGATTTCGGCGTCGACGAGCTTCAGCGCGTCGCGCGTCGCGGGGGCGCCGATGCCGTGCGAGTGCGCGGTCGTATCCGGATCGCTGATCCACATCCACGTCACGTCGGGATGGATCTCGTCGAGACCAATCGTCAGATATGCGTCGACGGCGCGCCGGTTCTGCGCGGCGTTCGGCGTCGCGTGGGCGGGCGGCGGGCCGAGCTTCTCGAGCACGTGCGCGCCGAGCCCGGCGGGCCGCGTGAACTCGTGATGGATGATCGCGCCGTCGGCGACGGTATGGTTCAACAGAAACGCGGCGCCGCTCGTGCCCGATCCGACGGCCAGCAGCTTCTTCCCGGCGCGCTGAAGAATCTCGCCGAGCGACGGCGCGGTGAGCAGCGGCGCGTCGGCGCGCGCGATGGCCTCGAGGTTTTCGCGCGAGCCGGTGTCCAGACTGCGCGTCGCGTTCACGGAGGGCACGTAGACGGCGTTGCCCAGCAGACCGTGCGTCTCCGGGTACGTTCCGGTGGCGAACGTCGCGGCGTTCACGCGCGTCACCGTCGGGAACACGGAGTGATGCGCGTTGAACACGATGCCGCGCTGTCCCAGGCGCACGAGCCGCGGCATCAGCTCGGTCGTCACGTAGTCAGGGCGCAGACCGTCGACGACGATGACGACCGTGGTGGTCGCCGCGCGCGGCTGACCGAGCGGCGATTCGCCGGCGACGAGCGCCAGTCCCAAAGTCAGCCACAACAGTTTTTTCATAAATTGTCTCGAACGGTCGTACTGTAACGCGACTTGAACACGGTAAGACCGTTTACGTCCTTCGAATCAGTTTTCGCGTTCCGAAAATAGTTTCGGGATTGGTGTTCCGCGGCGAGGTCACCGCCCGTCTCACTTGGTATGAGGCGGACGGCCTATACTCGCGGGGATGGACGCGCGCTCGGACGAGGAGCTGATCGCCCAGTACCGTCAAGCGCCGAACGCAGAGCGATCCCGTCAGCTGCTCGACGAGTTGTTCCAGCGCCACACCGCCCGTGTCGTCGCGTGGTGCCACCGGCTGACCGGCGACCGCAGTCTCGCGCCGGATCTGGCGCAGGACGTCTTCATCAAGGCGTATTCCAGCCTCGATTCATTCCGGCGCGATTCCAAGTTCACGACCTGGCTGTACGTCATCGCGCGCAATCGCTGCCTCGACCAGCAGCGCTCGCGTGCGGCGCGGTATCACGATACGGCGGACGACCTCACGATCGACGAGTCGTCGGAGCTGAACGAGGGGTTGGCCGCGCTCGACGCCCGCGACGCGCGCCACGTCGTGCGAATGCTGATGGACGACGTGCTGACCGAGACTGAACAACGGGTGATGACGCTGCACTACGGCCACGACATGCGGCTCGACGCGATCACGGCGGCGCTCGGCCTGACAAACCCGAGCGGCGCCAAGGCTTACATCGTCAGCGCCAAACGAAAGTTGAATAGCGCGGTGAAGCGATGGAAGACGAAATCCTGAGAAAGGTTCTCGCTCCCGGGGCCGACTGCCTGTCGATCGAGCAACTGGGACGCTACGCGGACGGCGCGCTGGGCCCTGCGGATCGGGCAGCCGCGGACCGCCACATCCGCCAATGCTTGAACTGTCAGGCAGAGCTCGGGCTGCTGAAAACCCTGACCGCGAATGGCGTCCGCACACCGCAACCGGCCGTCGTACGCTTCACCGCCTTTCGTCTAGCCGCTATGGCAGCGGTTTTGCTGGTGGCCATCGCCGCGGGTAGCTTCTACCTCCTCGTCAACAGAACGGCGCCCGAACTCCCCGGCCGGGTGACGTCAGGAGACGAGATCACGCGTTCGCTGGCCGTCACGGTGCGAGGGCCGGTCGGCGACCAACTGGAAGCGCCGCGACGGTTCGAATGGCTCGGCGTCGATCGCGCGGTCCGCTACCGCGTGCGGCTCATGGAAGTGGATCGCCACGAGATCTGGTCCACCTCTTCGACCGCACCCGAAGTCGACCTGCCGCCGACGGTACGAACGTCCATTACTCCCGGCCGAACGTTGCTCTGGGATGTGACGGCGTACGACGCCGCGGGCGCAGCCATTGCCGAATCCGGCTTGCAATCGTTCAGGCTCGCGCCACGGGGATCGTGATGTTGCGAACCAGACTGCTCGCTCATGTGATCTGCTTGGCGGCGCTCGGAGCGAGCGCCGCGTCCGCTCAACCCAACACCAGCCTGACGATTCGCGTTCGCGACGAAGCCGCGCCGGCTGGCGCCACCGTCCAGATGAAAGTGAGGACGACCGAGGCCACGCCCATTTCGGGCGGCCGGCCGCAGTTCGCGTTCGACGCGTCGACCTTCGACGCCGTCGTCGGCATCGGATTGTTTGCGCCGATCGGTGAAGTCGCCGGCGCAGCCGTCATCGACGGCAACCGCGCGTCGATTGCGTACGTGACGACGACGCCGGAAACTGGAGATTTTCCGCTGCTGACCGTGACGCTGCGAACGCGCACGGACGTGGCGGAGGGCAGCCGTACCACGTTCACGCTGGATCCGTCGTCGCTATTCGCTCTGAACGGGACGATGGTCGCCGCCAACGTATCCCCTGGCCGTGTAACAGTCGGCGGAAGCGTCGCGATTTCCGACATCATTCCAGGTGAGGGCCGGTTCCCCGCTGGCACCATGGTGTCGGTCCATGGCACCGGATTCAAACGCCTCACGCGCGTGCGCGTCGACGGCGTGGACATCACCGGCGTGCATTTCGTGAGCCCGACTGAAATGCGGTTCACGCTCTCCGAGGCGACCAACATGACCGCCGCGAGAGTGAAGGTCGTCAATCCGGACTCGTCGACCAGCACTTATTACTCGTACCTGCGCGGCATCCCGGCGGCGACGAGCAGCCGGACGCTGCTCTCGATGACGCGGCCGATCTTTTCCGGCACGACGCGGTCTCTGTCGACGTTCGGGCCGATACCGCAACTGACCGGGGCGCAGTACGCGGCGCTCGCGCTGCAGAATCCCAATCTCACGACCGCATACGCGATCGCGCTGCTGTACGCGGAGGACGGCACACTCCTTCATTGGTCGGTGCGCGCGCTGAGGAGCAGCCATCGGCTGACGCTCGAACTGTCGGAGCTGTTCAACGGCGTGGCGCCCCCGCCCGGCGCATCGGTGAAGGTCTTCTCGACGGCGCCGCTCGAAATGTTCGGGCTGCTCTGCGACGAGGAGGCGTGGACCGTCACACCGCGGCTGCCGGCCGAGGCCGGCCGCGAGTGAAGAGCCGGTAGACGCCTGCGGCGAGAATCAGCGCGCTCAGAAGAGGCACTCCTATCACGACGCTCCACGGCACGACGCGCGGGAGCCGTTCCCGACCGTCGCCGTTCAGCACGTAGCCGGCCCAGTAGCGCGGGTGAGACCACACGAGCTGCGAGCGCAGGAACCGCAGCTTCGCCTGCCGCAGCGCCGACGCTTCGGAGTCGCCGCGCGCGAGGGCGAAGTAGAACTGCTTCATGAATTCCGCGCTCGCGCGGTCGACGACATCCCACATCGTCGTGATCGCTGACGCCGCGCCGGCCGCGAGCAGCGCGCGGCTGAATCCCTCCACGCCTTCGCCGCGGATCACCTTGCCGCGTTCGGTGTCGCACGCCGACAACGTGACGAGCTGCACGCCGGTGAAGTCGAGATCGTAAATCTCGCGCAGAAACAGATGATCGGCCGGCCCGCCCGGCACAGCGGGCGCGAGCAGGATGCGCGATCGATCGGGATCGCGCGTGTCGGCAACTGCGTGCGTGCTGAAGTGCACCAGCGGCACGCTGCGCACGTTCTGAAGAAGCGCCTTTCGTGAATCCTCGCCCAGATGCAGCGCGGACCGTCCCGGGATGGCGCCGGCAATCGCTCGAACCTCTGCGTCGGCGTACGAGAGGCGCGGCAGCGCCGCTTCGGAATCGACGGAAGCCGCCGGCAGCGTCTGCGGATCGCCAAACGCCACGAGCTCGCGCTGCCACGGCCATTTCCACGAACGAGGCCCTCCGCCGCCGCGGTAGACGAGAAACGCGGCCGACGGCAGGTAGCTGACGTCGAACCGTTCGACGAGCAGATCGCGACTGTCGGGGATGGTGAGGGCTTCGAACGGAATGAAGTGCAGCGGCCCGTCGGGCACGACGAGCAGACGGGTCACGCCTCTGGACAGGACGTCGTGCGGCAATCCGGAGAGCAGGACGCCTCCGGCCGCGACAGACGCGTCGCGCCAGGCGTGACCGTCCGGGCCGGCGTGCGAGACGGCGTCAGCGAAACGCTGCACGGTCTTCATGTCGTCCGCGCCCGCCGCCTGTCTGACGATGCCCGATGCGGACGAGGACATCCAGAGCAGCGCTGAGGCGGCGCCGCCGCTCCAATACTCGATGAGCACAGTGTCTGTCGCGATCTTCGGCTGCACGTCGCCGAGCGATAATCGCGCCGCCGCCGGCTGGAGGCGGTCCTGCCAGGTGCGCGCGCGGCTCTGCTCGATGAGCGCGAACACGTCAGCCGCCGGCGGAGATGGTTCTGACAGCCGGAGCGCGATCAGCGCGTCGTAGACGTCGCGCTTGTCGGCCAGGAACTCGGACTTGAGGGCGGCGATTCGCAAGTCGGCACGAACGGATTCGATCGCGGTAATCGCTTGTTCGTACGATCGCCGCGCATCGTCGCGGCGGCCTTCAGCCTCGAGAATGCGGCCCAGACCGTAGAGCGCCTTCCACTGTTCTTCGACGAGCCCGACGCGTGTGGCGCCGGTGAGCGAGGCTTGAAGCTCGCTCGTGGCGTCGGCGAGGCGTCCCATGCGGCGAAGCGTCTCGCCTCGATTCAGACGCGCCTGGATTTCTCCGCGCTGATTCGACGAGGCCTGCGCGAGGGTCAGCGCCTCGCCGAACGCATCCAAGGCCCGCTGGTTGTCGTTCAGGTCGAGCGCGTACGCCGTGCCGATGTTGCGCCACGCGCCGATCTCGCCGTCGCGATGCTGCGCTCGGGCGAAGAGCGCCTGCGCCTCCCGATACGTCTGCATCGCTTTGATCGGATCGCCGAGCCGGCGGAGCAGCGCGCCTTGATTGATCAGGAGCTGCGCCTCTTCGCTCGGCTGCATCGTCTCCCCGGTCCTGAGGCGTCCGTACAGATCGAGCGCGCGCTCGTCGGCGCCGAGCCGCTGATGGAGCACGGCGAGGTTCGAGACCGTCATCTTGCGCAGCCGTGCGCGCTCGCGCTCGGACGTCCGCGTGTCGACCGCCGCCAACGCCTCCTGATACAGCCGCAGCGCGTCGCCATACCGGCCGCGCATCGAATGGACGTTGCCGATGTTGTTCAGGCGCGTGATTTCGCCGTCGCCGTTGCCGCCGGCGCGATCGAGCGCGAGCGCCCGCTCGTAGCTGGCGATCGCACGGTCGTAGCGGCCGAGATATAGATTCGCGAGGCCGACCGCGTTGAGGTCCCACGCCGCGTCCGATCGCTGGCCGAGCTGCTGGTGGACGTCGAACGCCTCCTGCGCGTCCTGAATCGCCGACTCGTAGTCGCCGAGCGCGATGGACGCGTCGGTCGCGGACGCGAGCGCTCGTGCGAGGGACGCGCGATCGCCCGACGCGCGCAGCTCGGGCAACATCGCGCGGAGCGCGCGCTGCGCGTCACGGTTCCGCCCTTCACGCTGGAGGCGGACGGCGTCATCGAGCGGCGTCGCCGCGAAGGCCGAGGTGACGGCCATCATCGTGATGACGAGGACGAATGGGGCGACGATGGGGCGTCTCACACTGCGGACAATGCCTCCTCTTCCACGGCGTCAATCTCAACGGCATCGGCGCCGACGCGCAGGCGAAAGCGATACAACCCGCGCGGTGCGGGTCCCGCAACCCACGCGCCCTCGTCCATCGCATCGAACACGCTCGAATGACAGGCGCACAGAAAGACCGGATGCGTGATGACGCGATCCGTCCGCGGCAAATTCGCCGGCTCCGCGACGAAGTCCACCTGGCACTGCTCGTGGGTGCAGGTGACGCACACGGCGCTCACATTCTGCGTCTGGCCCGCTGCTGCTCGCCGGAACACCACGCCGGTGAGCAGCACCCGGCGAGCCGGCGGCGCCACGGCTTCGGCCTTGAAAGAAACCGGCTGCCATGGCGCCGTCAGCGCTTCGAGCGGAATACGCACCGGCGCCGTCAGCGGAGCATAGCGCACGGGCACCTGCCTGCCCCGAGAGAAGTCGAGGGGCCGGCCAAAGCCGATGAGCATGAGCCCGTGCGCGAGAAACGCTCGTCGAATCATGGAACGGACTTCAGACGTTCATGACGTCGTGCGCGGCGCGGCGACCACCGTCATGCGCGTGTTGTGCGAGCCCTTCGGAAACTGGAGACGCGCCTTTTCCTTCTTGGTGGCGACGTCGAACGCGATCAGCACGTCGTCGCTCGGACAGTTGACGTACACGGTCTTGCCGTCTTTCGAGGTGACGATCCAGTACGGCTGCCGCCCCACCGCGAAGCGCGCGATTTGCTTCGGCGGATCCACCGTCACGTCGAACGCATAGGTCACCGCATGGACCACGTCGTTCGTCCACACTTCCTTGCCGTCGTTGGCGACGGCGATGCCATGCGAGCGGCTGCGTACCGCCTGTTCGTCCGCCGTCAGCGTCATCGTCGCCTTCGAGATCACTTTGCGCGCGGCCGTATCGATGACGAGAAATCCCATGTGGTCGTCGACGTTGATGTACAGGCGCCTGCCATCGGGGCTGATCGTTCCGGGGCGCGGTCCTGCGCCGACCGGAATCGTGCCGACTGCTTTGTGCGTGGTCGCATCGACCACCGTGACTTCCTTCGGCTGCGTGCGGGGCAGTCCCAGCGACGGACGCCGCCAGTGTCCCTCGCCGCCGGCGATCGGCAACAGGTACACGAACTTGCCGTCGGGAGCCATCACCGTGTTGTGGCCGATGCCGAGCGTGTGGATGTACTGGACGATTTCCTCTTTCTGCGTATCGAACACCTGCCAGTAGCCTGCATACGACGGTTGATAGAGGAAGCGGCCGTCCGGCGTGACGGCGCCATTCTGCGGTTCGACGCCGAACCCGACGTGGAACGTCTTGATCACCTGGTCGCGGACCGTGTCCACGAGCGTCACGACGCCGCCGACTTCGCTGGCCGCGTAGAGGACCGCCTGCGATCGCGGCGACGTGAGGCCATGCGGATGCGATCCCGCCGTCAGCCGCTTGATTTCCTTGAACGTCGTCAGGTCGACGACGGCAAGGTTGTCCTTTTCCAGATTCTCGAGCGAGATGTAGAGCTTTTCGACGGTCGCGTTCTGCGCATTCGGCGCGATCGCCGCGGCGACAACGATGAAACCGAAGACGAGCATGAGAGTCCGCATGAGCCCTCCTCTATTGCAGATTGCAAATTGCAGATTGCAGATTGAATTGGCCATTCTGCAATCAATCTGCAATCTGCAATCTGCAATCTGCAATCTGCAATGACGTTTTTTAAAATCCCAGGCGCACGCCGAGCTGCAGTTGCCGCGGGAACCCGCCGCCCACCAGCGCCGTCGGCACGAGAAACGTCGCCGGCACTCTCCGGTCGCCGGACGGGTTCGTGAAGTTGGAACGGTTCGTCGCGTTGAACTGCTCGACGAACAAATCGAGCGTCCGCCCTCCTCGCCGCAACCGGTAGCCGAGCCGCGCATCCACCTGAAAATAGCCGGGTCCGTACGCGCCGTTGCGGCCACCGTCGTTCTGCACCGTGATCGCGTTGTTGCCGTCGCCGCTGTACGCGCCTGCAGGCAGCGGGTCGAACAGAATCCCGTTTCGATCGGCATCCACGTTCGTGTCGAGGATCGTAAACGGCCGTCCGCTCATGAACCTGGCGAGCGTGCTGACGGTCAGTCCCTTCGTCCTCGGCACTTCGATCCGGCCGCTGACCGTGACGTTGTGGCGCCGGTCGGTGTCCAGCGGGCCCTCAGCCAGATCGAGATGGCGTTCGGCCAGGACCTGGAAGTTGTTCACGGCATTCGGCGCACCGTTGTTGTTGCCGCGGGCGTGGCCGAGCGTATACGCCGCGCGAGCGCTCCAGAAGCCGCTGAACCGCCGCTCCCACTGAACGTTGAGGCCATCGTATCTGGTCCGGCCGCCGTCATCGAAGCGAAGGTTGATGCCGTTCGCAAACGGCGCGATTCCCAGTTGGCTCGCAAGGCCCATCAGATCGGTGCGGATAATCGCGCCGGTGCGCGTCGTGTTGACGCGGAGGCCGGGGTTGATGTCGTACGCCACCCAGCCGCGGCCCTCGTTGTGGATGTAGTCGAGGCCAATCGCCATGGTTCTGCCGACCTGACGCTCGTAGCCGAACGACAGCTGCGTGGCGCTCGGCATGCGGCGTTCCGGCGAATCGAATTGCACCGTCGCGGTGTTTCGCGTGCGCGTCCCCGGCGGGTAACGCTGATTCAGCAGGTCGCGATTCACGACCGGGCCGTTCACGAGCATCGCATCGGTGGGCAGGCGCCCCTGGCTTGGTCCCGGATCGGCGGTGCTGACCGGGAAGTTCACGATGAAGGACGCTCCATAGACGCCGGTCGACTGCAGCGGAGACACCTGCCCGAGAAAGAGCTTCTCGTAGTAGCGCCCGATACCGCCGCGGATGACCGATCGCCCGTTCAGGTTATAGGCGAACCCCGCGCGCGGCTGGACGTTGTTCTTGTCGACCGGATAGCCCTCGACGGCGTCGAGCAGCGGGTTGTCCGGCTGACGGAACGGGAAGACGTCGACGTCGTAGCGCAGACCCAGATTGACCGTGAGCCGGTTCGACACGCTCCACTTGTCCTGCGCGTAGAGCCCGAAGGAATGGGTGAACGTGAGCGTACGCGCGGGCGCGGGGACGCGAATCATCAATCGCTCGGGATAGGTGCGCGGATCGGATCGACTGAACGACTGGTCGGTCGAAAACGAGAACAAGCCGTTCATCGTGCCCTGCTCGTCCAGCGTGTTGATGGCGTACAGATACTGGAATCCGAGTTTCAGATCGTGATCGCCGCGTTTGCCCGGCACGAACACGCTGAACGTGTCATCCAGCCCGGGCGCGCGATTGAAGCGATGCTGCCCGTTGACGTGTCCCTGTTCGTCGAAGCTCAGATACCGGAGCACGGGCGGCTCCAGATCCTTGCGATTGGTTTCGAGGAACGTGCCCGGTTCTGCCCCGCGCTGGATGTCCTCGGTCTCGATCGAAAAACGGACCGTATTCAGCGCCCGGTTGCCGATCACCAGGTTGTACGCCGCGCTGGCCGTCTGGTCCGTGTCGAGCTCGTAATTGGCCGTCGTGGCCGTCGCGCGCTCGCCGGTGTACAGGTTGCGATTCGGCTGACGTTCGGTCAGATAACGAATCGTGTAGAAGTTGTTCGCGTTGATCTGATGATCGATGCGGCCCATGTAATTCCGGCCGTTCAATCCCTCCTTGACGTTGAAGTTCAGGTCCGGCCTCGACGGGAAGATGTTCGTGAGGCCGGCGCCGACGACGTACCGCTCGAAGCTCGCGAAGAAGTGGAGCCGGTTCCGCACGATCGGCCCGCCGAACGTGCCGCCCCACTGATGCTTGGAGGTGTCCGACTCTTCGAGGTCCGCCTGCTTCACGAAGATCGTCGGCGCCGTCATTGCCGAGTTCGTGATGTAGCCGAACGCGGATCCTCGAAACGCATTCGTCCCCCGCTTCGTGATCGCGTTGACGATCCCGCCGGTGGTCCGGCCGAATTCCACGTCGAACTGGTTGGTCACGACCTGGAATTCCTCGACCGCCTCGAGCGGCGTGCGCGCCTGCGCGCCGGAAGGCGACGCGGAGTTGTCATCCGTGTTGTTGCCGCCGTCGAGCACGAACGTCGCCTGATTGCTGCTCTGGCCGTTGACGCTGATCGAGTCGGATCCTTCCGCGCTCGGGTTGTACTGGACGCCGGGCAGCATCGAGATGAACGAGATGAAGTTGCGCGTCGGCGACGGGAGATCTCGCAGTTCCTGTGAAGCGACGGTCCCGCCTACCTGGGCCGAGGTCAAATCGACCGGCGGCGCCTCCTCGGTCACCGTCACCGTTTCTTCGACGCCTCCCAGCTCGAGGGTGAGATCGAGCGTCTGCGTGCCGCCAAGCTCGAGCCGCACGTTGTCGCGTGTGGCAGTCCTGAACCCGGCGAGGTTCGCGGTGACTCGATACCGGCCCGGCACGAGACCGGTGACGAAGTACGTGCCGTCCGAGCCAGTGAGCGTCTCACGAAAGGTGCCGCTCTCCTGGTTGGTGATGAGAATCGTGACGCCGGGGACGAGACCCTGCTGAGCGTCGACGATGCGCCCCTGAATCGCCGAACCTCCCGCCTGCTGCGCTTCCGCCGCGGCGGTGATCAGGAGCATGCCGGACCCGAGGATGAACGACGCCGCTTGCTGCATCTGCGCCCTCCTCTCGCACGGAATCCACGCTGGGCCGATTGCGCGCTGATTATCACTCGACCTTTCTGTTCCGCGCGGACCCGCCCGCACGTCTCACGCAAGTGGAGGTACGACGTGACGGTGCCAAGGACAGCTCTACGGATTCCGATCCGTTTCGTTATGGTGTTGCTGCCGCTGCTCGTCGCGGCCGGCTCGACGCGGGCGGAGGCGCAAACCAAGACATACGTGGCTCATTCCGGCGCGAATGTCGTTTCTGTAATCGATCCCGCGAGCGACACCGTGAAGTCGGTCGATCCCGCGGCCGCCGGTCCCGTGCGAGTCGTCATCGCACGCAAGGGCGATCGCGCGTTTGTCGCGGACGGCGAGTCCAATCTCATTTCTGTGATCGAGACGACCGGCGATACGGTCCTCGAGAAGATTCCGGTTGGAGCCGGCCCATCGTCTCTCGCGGTGTCACCGGACGGCCGCCTGCTCTATGTCATGACCGCGGCCGGCGTGGTGCAGGTCGTCGACATCGCAGCGGATGCGGAATCGCACACGGTCGTGGCGGAGATCCCGATAGGCGCCAGCGGCGACATCGCGATCACTCCAGACGGGAATCACCTTTACGTCGCTGCCGGGCTCATCTATGCCGTCAACGTCATCGACCTCGCGAATCCGATCGTGCACTCGTTCGCGGCGGAAAAGGCGTCCGTGAACGGCGTCACGAACACCGCCACGTTGGTCGCGATGTCGCCCAACGACAACCTGGCGTACATCGGCGTCGTCACCTTCGACTTCTCGGGCCTCTTTTTCAGCGCGGGCGGCGGCCTGGTGCTCGTGGACACGGTCTCCGAGTCGGTCGCCGACGTCATCAACCTCTTCTCGCTGCCGGGCGCGATCGCGTTCACGCCGGACGGAAGCCGCGCCTACGTGGGCGTTCAGAACTACTGGGTCGACACCCTCTACGGCGCGGGCTTCTTTCCGGGGCGCCACATGCTGGTGATCGACACGATGACGAAGAGCATCGAGGGACTCATCGATTTCGGAGCCAGTGGCGTGAGCTACACGGATCAGAACACCCCGTCCGGAATCGGCGTGACGCCCAATCGACATAGCGTATACGTCGCGGTTCCACGGCTCGGTCAGGTCCTCGTGGCCGACGTGAACACGAACACCGTGAGCGGCGCGTTCACTCTGGCCGCCTCGCCCGGCGATCTCGCAATTGTTGCCGATGCGACGGCCCCGCTGGCGCCCTACGTCAGCGACGCGGTCGACGACGCCGCCGAAGTCACGACCGTGGGCGGAACGGCGATCGTGAACGTGCTCGACAACGATCACAGCGGCGGCATCGCCGCGACGAGCACGCGGGTCTCGCTGACGGCGCTGTCGTCGACGTCGGATCGGCTTGCGCTCGATGCGGCGAACGGCGAGGTGAACGTCGCCGCCGGGATCGAAGCCGGGAGTCATACGCTCGCGTACCGGATCTGCGACACCGCGACGCTCTCGAGCTGCGACGACGCAACGGTGAACGTGGCGGTGCGCGCGCCGTACGTCATCGACGCGGTCAACGACAGCGCCGTTTCCTTCCCCGGCAGAAGCGTACTGGCCAGCGTGCTCGCGAACGACACGCTCAACGGCGCGCCGGCGACGTCCACGACCGTGACGCTCTCGGCCGTGTCGTCGACGAGCTCGGGGATCCTGTTCGACACGTGGAGCGGTTCGGTCTTCGTGCTCGTCGGTACGCCTCCGGGCGCGCAGACGCTGACCTATCGCGTGTGCGAGACCGCGAGTCCAACCAACTGCGACGACGCCGACGTGACCATCACCGTGAATCCCTTCCCCATCGATGCCGTCGATGACGCCGGCGCGGCGCCGCGAAGCGGCGGAATCGCGCTGGGCAGCGTGCTCGCCAACGACACGTTCGCGGGCGAGGCGGCAACCCTCGCGAGAGTCACGCTGGCGCAGCTGGCGTCGACCGACGCCGGTATCGCGCTCAACGTCGCGAACGGCGCGGTGACCGTCGCCGCCGGGACTGCGGTCGGCACGCACACGCTGACCTACGCAATGTGCGAGATCGAGGCGCCGTCCAACTGCGACAAGGCGACCGTCACGGTGACGGTCCAGCCGCTGCAGATCACCGCCGTCGGCGACAGCGGGCGAGGGTCGTCGAAGTCGGCGAACATCGTGATCGCGAACGTGCTCGCGAACGACTGGCTTGGGAGCGGGCGGGCGACGACGGCCAATGTCAGCCTGTCGCTCGTGTCGCTGTCGCCGGCCAACAAGTCGATCAAACTCGACGCCGACGGATCGGTCGACGTGCTCGGCAAGACGATCTCGGGACTGTATCAGCTTGTGTACGAAATCTGCGAGATCGCGGCGCCGGCCAATTGCGCGCGCGCGACGGCGAAGATCGATCTGAGCGGCAGCGGCGGCGGAAGGTAATCACACACGCGGCGCGGAGATCCCCGTTCGGATCTCCGCGCGCGCGCGCTTCACCGAGTTTCCGTGACGCTCTTGACGCTCCTTACCGGGACGCCGTCGTCTGCGACGCGGTGAGCACCCTCTTGAAGACGTCGTTGGCGACGCGCATCTCGTCG
>Ga0114129_10007241_pt1 | contig 15797 bp, 10 predicted proteins | sample RhiMetdeltSRZDD1_FD_80071 | JGI IMG/M metagenome (GOLD analysis project Ga0114129, IMG submission 80071) | Populus rhizosphere microbial communities from Tennessee, USA - Rhizosphere MetaG P. deltoides SRZDD1 (version 2) (version 2) | ecosystem: Host-associated > Plants > Roots > Rhizosphere >... | reverse complement strand
CGGTGCCGAGGTGCACGTAGCGGCGGATGCCGTGACGGCCGCGCCTCACGATCAGCAGGATCTTGGAATGCGTCTTGTAGCCGCGAATGCCGTAGATCACGTGGCAGCCCGATTCCTCCAGCCGCCGCGACCATCGGATGTTCGACTGCTCGTCGAAGCGGGCGAGCAGCTCCACCAGTACGGTCACCTGCTTGCCGTTCTCGGCTGCCCGCGCCAGCGAGCGCACCACGGGCGAGTCGCCGCTCGTGCGGTAGAGGGTTTGCTTGATCGCGAGCACATCGGGGTCGTCGGCCGCCGAGGCGACGAGCTTCACCACCGGATCGAACGAGTCGTAGGGGTGGTGCAGCACGACGTCCTTCTCGTCGAGGAGCGCGAAAAGCTCCGCAGTCTCGACCGACGGCTGGGGCTTGAGCGGAGGGTCGCGCAGGTCCTCGAGCAGCGGCAGCTCCACGAGCGACAGCAGCGGCCGGACGTCCACCGGGCCGCGAATGCGGTAGATGTCCTCTGCGGCGAGCTCGAGCCGGGACGCGAGCAGCTCGAGCAGCGGGGGCGAGACGCCGTCCTCGATCTCGAGCCGCACGATCCCGCTGCGGCGGCGGTTCTTGAGTTCCTCCTCGATCACCTGCAGGAAGTCGCGTCCGCCCTCGTCGTCGAAGTCGAGCTCGGCGTCGCGGGCAATGCGGAAGGCGGCCACGTCGCGAATCTCCTGCCCGGGGAACAGGCTCGCGAGCTCGGCCCAGATCACGTCCTCGAGCAGCACGTGCAGCATGCCCTCGACGCCGGGAGGGCGTACCAGTCGCGAGAGCCGCCCGGGCACCTGGACGACTGCGAGGCGCGGATCGTCGTCGCCCTCGGCGGGGCCGATCAGCACGGCCAGGTTCAGGCTGAGGCTCGCCAGCATCGGGAACGGCCGCGACGTGTCGATCGCGAGCGGGGTGAGCGCCGGCAGCACCTCGTCGCGGAAGTAGCGGCTGAGCGCCGCGCGCGCCGCCGGCTCGAGGTCGCCAGGACGCACCAGCCGCAGGCCCCGCTCGGCGAGCGCCGGCAGAATCTCGCCGGTGAGCGCCTCGTAGAGCTGCTCGACCATCGGGTGGGCACGCTCGGCGATGCGCTGCAGCTGCTGGGCGGGCGTGAGCCCGGCCAGGTCCGGCGCCGTGTCGCCCTCGGCGAGCGCGTTCTTGAGCGCGGCCACACGCACCATGAAGAACTCGTCGAGGTTGCTCGCGGTGATGCACGCGAACTTGAGCCGCTCGAGCGCCGGGTTGCTCGCGTCGCGCGCTTCCTCGAGCACGCGGCCGTTGAACTCGAGCCACGACAGCTCGCGGTTCAGGAACAGCTCCGGCTCGCGCTTGCGCGTCTTCTTCACTGCCGGCCGCCCGCCTCGCGGAAACCGACCTTGCGGCCGAAGACCTCGGTCAGCAGATCGGCGCGGGCGAGTGCTGCCAGCCGTTCCAGTGTGAGGTCGCCACCGCCGTGCACCTCGAGCACCCACTGCTCGTTCTCGCGCAGCAGCTTCACCTCGCTCACCTTCTGCAGGTGGTCGGCGTCGAGCGCGTTCGCCACGCGCAGGATGGCGCCGAGCTTGCTCACCTGGACGCGCGCGGCGGAATCGAGCGCCATGTACGGCACGTGCGACTTGTTGGGCGCGGCGCGCCGGTGGTAGCGGGCGACGTTCGAGATGATCGCCATGTCGTCGCGACTCAGTCCGAAGATCTCCGACACCGACAGGATGTACTGCGCATGCTTGTGGTGGCCGCGCAGGTTCACGAAGATGCCGATGTCGTGCAGCAGCGCCGCCACCTCCAATCGCAGCCGGTCGCGCGCGGCGAGCCCGTGCTCCGAACGCAGCTCGTCGAACAGGCTCACCGCCAGGCGCGCGACGTGCCGTGCGTGGGCAGCGTCGTAATGGAAACGCTCGCCCATCGCCTCCGCTGACGCCAGCACCTGGCGCGAGAAGTCCTCGATCCCCTGCCCCGCGTCGCTGCGGACCATGTCGAGCAGCAGCCCGGCCCGCAGCGTCGCCGCGGGCACGAGCACGGTCGCCGCCTGGGTCTCGAGCAGCAGCTCGCGGTACACGATCAGCGCAGGAACTAGAGTCTCCACCTCGGATTGCGGCAGACGGTAGGCCTCGACCAGCTGCTCCTCGTCGAGCGCCACGGTCGCCTCGCAGAAGGAGAGGAAGCGCTCGCGCGGAATCACGCGCGTGGGGTGCTTCGTGTCGTCGCCGCCGATCTGGTCCGCCGCGAAGCGCGCGTCGCCGCCAGTCGCCAGGAAGTGGCGGGCCTCGCGCAGCGGAAACTCGCGCCGGATGTCCTCCACGATGTTGCGCACGGTGCGGTGGAAAAGCCGGGTGCGCTGCTCGTGGCTGCCGTGAAAGGCGGCGAGGTTCTGGCGCATGCGCACCGAGCCGAGCGCGTAGGTGCCCGAGTACACGGGCTCGCCGCGGCGCAGGTAGGAGAGGTCGGCGCTGCCGCCTCCCACCTCGACCAGGAGCGCGTCGCCATCCGTCATCGCCTCGTGGTCCCGCAGCGCTTCGCGCACCGCCAGGTAGCTGAGCCGGTTCTCCTCCGAGCCGTCGATCACCTCGACGTCGATCCCGGCGCGCAAGCGAACGCGGTCCAGGAACGTGTCACGGTTGAGCGCCTCGCGCACGGCGCTCGTCGCAACCGCCCGATAGCGCACGACGCCGTACGAGTCCATGATCCGGCGGAAGCCCTCGAGCGCCCTGAGCGTCGCCTCGATCGTGGACGCGCCCAGCTTGCCGTTGGTGAAAGCGTCCTTGCCGAGCAGCACCGCCCGCGAGGCCTCCTCGAGTATCCGCGGCGGCTCTCCCGGAGGCAGCTCGGCGACCAGGATGCGGATGGCGGTCGCCCCCATGTCGAGCACCGCCACCGGCCGGATCTCCGGGTCGCGCAGGGTCAGGATTGGCCGCTCACTATCGGGGCTTGTCACAGGAATGTCTCCGGTTCGAAACACCATTCTAATGGTCCCGCTCCGAGCGTGCCGAACCGGCCGGCCGAATCGGGCGATCGCTCCAGTTTTCGGGGGACCAACGAGCCGGGGGCTCATGATGGCGCGAGACCGGCGGCGTGATAGGTTATCGGCCCCCGCGGTGACGAGACCGTGACGACACCCCCCGCAACCCGCGACGACCGCTCGTCCCGGCTGCTCCAGGACCGGGTCACCCGCGTCTTCCGGGAGCTGCCCGGAGCTGTTTCCGGCCACGAAGAGGCGCTGCACCAGATCCGTGTGGCGGGACGTCGTTTGCGGGTCGCGCTGCCGCTGCTCGCCGAGAAGGACGACAGCCGGGCGGTCCGCCAGGCCGTCAAGGTGCTGCGCCGGCTGACCCGCTCGGCCGGAGAGGGGCGCGACATGGACGTGGTGCTGGGCCTGTTCCAGGACCGCCTGGACGCGCTCACCACCCCGACCGCCGAGCAGCGCGCGCTGCTCAGCCGCTTGCGCGCCGCGCGCGCCAGGAGCCGCAGCCAGCTGGCCGAGAACATCCTGGATCTCGACATCGACGGGCTGCGCCGCAACCTGCGCCGCGTGCTGCGGGCGGGAGCCGCGGAAGCGCCGGTGGTGCTCGGCCGTGCGCGGACCTTGCGCGATAGCCAGGGAAGAGCGCTGCTCCGGGGCTTCAGCCAGGTCGGCGAGCGCTACTTGCCCGATGCGCTCCACTCACAGAGGCGCCGCGTGCGCCGGCTGCGCTACGTGGCCGAGGTCGAGGATGCCGTGCGCGGCGAGGACACGCGGGCCCCGGCGCTGTGGAAGCGGCTGCAGGACTCGATCGGCGTGCTCCACGACCACCACGTGCTCGCCGGCTGGCTGGACGAGCAGGCGCGCCTGGCCGCGACGCGCGACAACGCGCTCTTGGCGCGAGCGGCGCTGCGCGAGCGGAGGGTTTTCGTGGGCGTCGCGCGGCTGATCCATCGCGCGCTCCTGGAGACGAAGCCCGCCGATATCACGCTGCGCGCGCTGATGGCGATGGCCCGCGGCCGTTCGATTCTCTCGAAGCAAGGAGACGCCGCATGAGACTGCTGATCGTGCGCCACGCGATCGCGCTGCCGCACGGAACGCCGGGAGTCGCCGACAATGACCGTCCGCTCACGCCCGAGGGCGAATTGAAGTTCCGCGAGGCGGCAAAGGGCCTCGCGCGGATCCTGGATCGCCCGCAGGCGCTTTTGACGAGCCCCTGGCTGCGGGCGCGCCAGACCGCCGCGCTCGCGGCCGCGGCATGGGCTGCCCCCGAGCCGAAGCAAACGCAAGCACTCGCGAGCGGCTCGTTCGAGGCGCAGGCCGAGGTGCTCGACCGATACCCCGAGGAGGCGACCGTCGCGATCTTCGGCCACGAGCCCTGGGTGTCGCAGCTCCTGGCGCGGCTCCTGGGAACCCGCCACGACGAACGCCTGACCTTCAAGAAGGGCGGCGCGGCGCTCGTCGAGGTCCCCGACGGGCTCGCAAAGGGCGGCTCGCTCGTGTGGTACCTGACGCCGAAGCTGCTCAGGAAGCTGGCATAGGCCGTGATCCACGACGCCGCTCGGGGCCGGTGTCGCTTTGGCGTGTGACGCGGCTAGACTGCAGGCGCATGAGTGAACCGCAGCCGGCGGACGAGATCCTCGGCTATTACGCCCTGGGCCTGGAGCAGGACCGCCTCCAGCAGGACTACTTTCCGCTCGAGCGGGCTCGAACCCAGGAGCTCGTGCTGCGGTACCTCGCTCCGGCGCCGGGAGTCGTGCTCGACGTGGGCGGGGCCGCCGGCGCCTATTCGTTTTGGCTCGCCGAAGCGGGCTACGAAGTCCACCTGGTGGATCCCGTGGCGCTCCACGTCGAGCAAGCCGTGGCCGCCTCGAAGGCGCGCGCCAGCGGCCGCCTCGCGAGCGCACGTGTCGCCGACGCGCGTCATCTGCCGTTCGCCGACGCGTCCGCCGATGCCGTGCTGCTCCTCGGGCCGCTCTACCACCTGACCGAGCGCGACGACCGCCTCCGCGCGCTCGGCGAGGCGCTGCGCGTGCTGCGGCCAGGGGGCTCGGTGTTCGCGGCCGCGATCTCGCGCTTCGCCTCGTTCGTCGACGGCCTGCGCGGGCCGCTCTTCGAAGACCCGGCCTTCGCGGGCGTCGTGAGGCGCGATCTCAGCGATGGCCAGCATCGCAACGAAACGGGAAACGCCCGCTATTTCACGACGGCCTTCTTCCACCATCCGGCCGAGCTCGCCGAAGAGATCGCCGGCTCGGGCCTTGCGCTCGTGGATGTCTTCGCGGTCGAAGGCCCAGGGGCGACGATGCCCGATTTTGCCAAGCGCTGGGCCGATCCCGGCTCTCGCGAGCGCTTGCTCGAGTTCCTGCGCAGCGTGGAGAGCGAGCCGACGCTCGTGGGTGCCAGCCCGCACCTCTTGGCGGTCGGGCGCCGGCCCTAGCCCGGTCGAGGACGTACTTGCCGCAGCCCCTCGCTCGATCGCATACTGGATGCTTCCGGCAGGTGATCATGTCCAAGTACTTGAGCGCGCTCGCGGTCTTGTCGGTGCTTTGCTTCGGCGCAGCCACGGCGGCGGCTCCGAGCGAGCAGGCTCCAAATGAGAAGGCCGCTACCCAGGCGGCGGCGGACGACAAGAAGACCTTGCGCTACGAGGACTCGGCGAGCGTCGAGGCGAAGGCACCGGCGGTGCCTCCCCCGGCGGACTCCGCCACCAAGCTCGAAGCCAATGTTCGCGACCTGCCCGTGAGCGTGTCCGTCGTCTCGGGCCGCCTCGCCGCCGAGCAGGCGGGGCTCGTGCTCACGGACGCGCTCGAGAACGCGAGCGGCGTCAACGTCGCCACCGGCTTCGGGCTCTTCGACTTCTTCGTCGTGCGTGGCTTCGACTCGCTCGAAAACGGCCTCGTGCTCGTCGACGGCGCGCCCGATCCCGAGGCCAGCTACTACCCGCTCTACAACGTGCAGCAGGTCGAGGTGCTGAAGGGCCCGGGCGCCTTCGTCTGGGGCGGCGGCGCGCTCGCCGGCACCGTGCAGGTGGTGCGCAAGAACCCGGTACAGGCGCGTTTCGCCGACGTGACGCTCGCCTACGGGCGTTATGGGACCTACGAGGGCGCCGGCGATGCCAACCTGGCGAGCCGTGACGGCAGGCTGGCGTTCCGGCTGAACGCGGTCGGACAGGGAACCGACGGCTACCGCGGCGGCCGCGACGGCTCGATCGCCGGGATCCACCCGAGTCTCGCCTGGCGCCCGGACCAGCGCACGCGCATAGCGTTCTCGTACGAGTACCTGAAGAGCGATCAGTCGCCCGACTCGGGGCTGCCGTTCCTGAACGGCGCGCTCGCCGGTCCCTCGCGCGAGACGTCCTACCAGTCGGCGACCGATTTCTCGGAGCAGGACCTGCAGCGGCTGAGGCTCGACGCCGAGCGGCGACTCAACGACACCTTCGTGGTGCGCGACAAGCTCTACTTCGCCGCGCTCGACTGGCAGACGGACGGAACGCTGGTGCTCGGAGCGTTCCCCTTCCCGGACGGGCGGACCTACGTGCCGCGCACGCAGGGCCTGCTCGACGACCGCCAGCGTCTCTTCGGGAACCAGCTCGAGCTCGTCGCGTCGTTCCACACTGGCGAGGTCGCCCACGAGCTCGTCTCCGGCTTCGAGGCGAGCCGGCTGCGCGACACCTACACCCAGGACGCCCAGCTGTTGCAGCCGCTCGACCTCACGAACCCGTTCGAGGCGGACTTCAGCATCTACCCGATCCCGCTCCCGCAGGCGAGCCAGGCGGGTGACTCGCGCAGCCTGGTGCTCGCGCCATATCTGATCGACCGCATCAGCGTCTCCGAGCGCTTCGAGGTCCTGGCCGGCGTCCGCTACGACAACGTCTCCTTCGAGGACGCGAGCACCGGCACCGAACGCGACGCAGCGCGCCTGAGCCCGCTCGGCGGGCTGGTCTTCAAACCGGTGCCAGCGGTCTCGCTCTACGCTAGCGCCGGCCTGGGCTTCGCGCCGCCGTCGATCCAGGTCGTGGGCCCGCGCGATCCCGAAGAGAGCTCGCAGATCGAGGGTGGCGTGAAGCTGTCCTTCCTCGCTGGCAAGGGCTACGTCGGGGCCGCCGTCTATCAGCTCGAGCGCGAGAACGTCGCGGTTCCCGACTCGACCGGCCTACAACGCCAGAGCGGCAGCCAACGCTCGCGCGGCTTCGAGCTCGAGCTCAGTGCCGAGCCGCGCGCCGGGCTCGGCGTGCGGGTGCACTACGCCTTTACCTCGGCCGAGCTCACGGCCTTCTCCGAGATCGTCCAGCTCGGCCAGGGCTTTCTGGTGCTCGACCGCACCGGCAACGTGCCGGCCTTCGCGCCACGGCACCTCGCGTCCTTCTGGGGCACCGTCCCGCTCGGCCACGGCTTCTCGCTCGGCGCGGGGCTGCGTTACGTGTCGGAGCAGTTCATTGCCGCCGACAATCGCAACGTGATCGACAGCTACGCCCTGTGCGAGGGGGCCGTCTTCTATGCGCGCGGGCTCGCTAGGATCGGCGTCCACCTGCGCAACCTCACGGGCACCAAGTACGCGACTCGCGGCTTCGGCTCCGACTCGGCGATCCCCGGGAGACCCTTCGAGGTGATGGCTCGCGTCGAGCTCGGCTTCGGCCGCCGCTGACCGTCGCCGGCTCCGCTCAGTCTACCGGCAGCTCGTAGGCGGCTGCCTCGCGATCGTTCCGGACCAAGAGCAGGGAGCCGGCGAGCGCCGGCGGGTTCCAGGTCTTGCCAGCGAGCGCCGTGAAGCGTGTGAGCTCGCGGTAGGCTTCTGGCGAGGGATCGACGAGCACGAGCTCGCCCTCCTCGGTCTGCACCAGCAGCTGGCCCGCGACCAGCAGCAGCTGGCCGTGGCCGTGCCGGCCGCTCTTCCAGCGCCGCTCGCCGCTCGCCGGGTCGAGGCAGGTCAGGACGCCGTCGTCGAGGCCGTAGACGAAGCCGTCGTGGACGAGCAGGTTCGCGAACTTGGACTTGAGGCGTGGGCTCTCCCACTCGAGAGTCGCGTGGAGCACGCCGCCTGTCTCGCTCACGCGGTAGGCCTTGCTGCCGACGCCGTAGCCGGCCGAGACCAGCAGCCGATCCGCGTCCAGCGCGAGCGGCATCGCGACGTTCGGCTGCTCGCGGGGAAAGGCGTGCTCCCAGAGCACGGCACCGGTCGCGGGATCGTGCCCGCTCACGCTCGCCTGGTTCAGCACCACGAGCTGCCGCCGGCCGGAGAGCGTCACGAGCGTGGGCGAGCTGTAGCTCGCGCCACCCTCGCCCGCGGCCCACGCGGGCTCGCCGCTCGCCGCGTGGTAGGCGACCAGCCGGCGGCCGCCGGAACCGCCCGCGATCACCACGACGCGACCGTCCACGACGAGCGGCGAGCAGCTCCGGCCCCACTCCGGAAGCTCGGCGTTTGTTTCCTGTAACACGTCGCGCGACCAGCGGCGCTTGCCGGTCGTGAGATCGAGGCCGTTCAGGATCCCGGTCGCCCCCATCGCGTAGACACTCGCGCCGTCGATCGTCGGCGTCGCGCGCGGGCCGATGCCCGCGATGACGGTTTCGTAGCGTGCGCGGTCGGCATGCGACCAGAGCGGCCGGCCGCTCTTGACGTCGTACGCCACCACGCGCTCCTCGTCGCCGCGTTGCTCCTGGGTCACGGCGATCCCGCCCGAGATCGCGAAGCCTGACCAGCCCTGGCCCAGCGGCTGGCGCCACAGCCGCCGCGGCGGGTGCCTGGTCCAGTCGCGCGCCAGGCGCGGCCCGGCGAGCGTCCCGTCCCGCGACGGACCGAGGAACTGCGGGAATGCGGGAAAGTCCGGAGCGACTGCTGCGGCAGTCGGCTCGACCGGTTTCGGGGACGCCGGAGCGGATACGTGCGTCGGGCTCGCTCCGCGGCTGGGGCTCGCCACGGCGGCGACAGGCGCAGGCAGCGACTCGGTGGGCGGCGTGGGCGCCGCAGGCTCGGGCAATGCCGTGGAACGACCGAAGCGCGGCTCCAGGATCGGCCGCAGGTCGCCGGTCACGCCTCGGATGCGAAAGAAGGTTGGCACGAGTGCGAGGACTGCAAGCGCCAGCGCCGAGCCGCCGAGCCGTGTCCGACGCGGCAGCCGCGAGAAGAGCGCGAGCCAGGCGACGAGCAGGATCACGACGCCGGCCGACACCACGATCGTCTCGATGACGCGCGCCTGCCGGATCGAGTCGCCCGTGAGCCAGGTGCGGGCCAGCGAGAGCGCTCCGAGCAGCAGCACGAGAGCCGCCGGCCACCAGCGCGGGCGAGTCATGGGTGGAGAGCCAAGCGTACCATGTGAGGTATGAACGACGCGGGAGCCTGGCGCGCGGCTTCCCTCGGCGGCGGGGTTGCGATAGAAAGATCGGAGTCCGAGGAGCACTAACTTTGGCGACCACGGTATCCAAGAAGCTCACCACACGCGCCGAGGCCGCGCGCGAAAAGCTCGACGCCTGGGTCCGCGAGGTCGTGGCCTGGCACTTCGACCCGAAGACGGGCACGCCCTTCTGGCTGGCGTGGGCCGAAGCGAAAGGCTTCGATCCGCGCAAGAAGGTGAAGGGCTACGCCGACCTCGACTGCTTCGGCTTCTTCCAGGACGAGTGGCTGCGCGGGGGGCCGGTGCGGCGCTTCGTGCCCAAGGGCTACGCCAGCCGCGCGATCTCGATCTTCGAGACCGGCGGCTCGACCGGCGTGCCGAAGTCGCGCATCAACATCGACGACTTCCGCATCGACTACGACATGTTCAGCGACACCCTGCCCGACGCGCATTTCCCGAAGGGCGCCGACTGGCTGCACGTCGGCCCGAGCGGCCCGCGGCGGCTGCGGCTCTCGATCGAGCATCTCTGCCAGCACCGCGGCGGGATCTGCTTCATGGTCGACCTCGACCCGCGCTGGGTGGTCAAGCTGGTGAAGGCCGGCGACATGGCGCAGATGGAGCGCTACAAACAGCACGTCGTGGACCAGGCGCTGGTGCTGCTCAAGGCGCACGACGGGATCCGTTGCCTGTTTACGACACCGAAGCTGCTCGAGGCGATGTCCGAGAAGGTGTCGCTTGCGAAGCTCGGGATCACGGGCGTCTTCTGCGGCGGCACCGAGATGACCCCGCAGTTCCACCGCTTCGCGGTCGAGGAGCTGCTCGGGCCCGACGTCTACTTCGCACCCACCTACGGCAACACCTTGATGGGGCTGGCGGTCCACCGCCCACGTCAGCCGGGCGACAACTGGGACATCGTCTATTACCCGCCCGCGCCGCGCGCGATGATGGAGGTGGTCGACCCGAACGACCACGGGCGCGTCGTGGGCTACGGCGAGACCGGCCGCGTGCGCCTGACGACGCTCACCAAGGAGTTCTTCATGCCGCGCTTCCCCGAGCGCGACGAGGCCGAGCGCGAGCCGCCGTGCGAGGCCTACGCGTGGGACGGTGTCCGCAACGTGCGGCCCTTCTCGGGCTTCGCCTCCACGGTCGTCGAGGGGGTGTACTGATGCTGCACCTGCCGGTGCTGCGCCGCGGGCGGCCGTACCGCTCGGTCGACGTGGCGCGCGTGCCCGACTTCGAGACGCGCGAGCCGTTCGTCGAGCTGAGCCAGGCGAACCCCGGCCTGGTACGCCGCGACCTTGTGGAAGAGCAGCAGCAGGCAATGCGCGCTTCGCTCGCCGGCTTCGGCATGCGCGAGCTGATCGCGCTCTCCAAGCACGCCTCCGAGCTCTTCATGACGGCCTCGCTGCCGCTGGGCGAAGGCCAGCAGACGCCCGACGACTACGTGCGCCAGCTCTCCGCTACGACCGGCCTGCCGCACGTGATGGTGCGCAGGAACATGGAGAAGATCCGCGCCGCGATGGGAGGTGTGGACGAGATCCTGGCGGGCCTCACCCGCGGCCTCGACCTCGACGTGCTCGACAAGGGCCAAGGCCAGGTGGCGGGAGCGGCGGTGAGCTTCATCCCGAGGAGCCCGACGCTCGGCGTGGTGCTGCCGAACAACTCGCCGGGCGTTCACGCGCTGTGGGTCCCCACGATCGCGCTCAAGACGGCACTCGTGCTCAAGCCGGGCAGCGCCGAGCCCTGGACGCCGTATCGCGTGATCCAGGCGTTCGTCGCCGCCGGCGTGCCGGAGGCGGCCTTCGGCTTCTACCCCACCGACCACGCCGGCTCCGGCGAAATCCTGCGCCGCTGCGGACGCGGCATCGTTTTCGGCGACGTGGCCTCGACCCGGCCCTGGCAGGGCGACCCGCGCGTAGAGGTGCACGGCCCCGGCCTGAGCAAGATCGTGCTCGGTCCCGACGCGAGTGCTCTCTGGCAGCCTCACCTCGACGTGATGGTGTCCTCGATCGTCGAGAACGGCGGCCGCTCCTGCATCAACGCCTCGGGCGTCTGGGTCACGGAGAACGCCAGGGAAATAGCGGAAGGACTTGCCGCGCGGCTCGCGGGGATCGTGCCACGCGGGATAGCCGACCCGGACGCCCAAATCGCGCCCTTCGCTGACGCGAAGGTCGCGGAGCGGATCTCGGCCCTGATCGACCGCGAGCTCGAGGTGCCGGGAGCCGAAGACGTGACGGCGCGCCTGCGCGGCAGCGGGCGGGTCGCAAAGCGCGGGAACAGCACTTACCTCCTGCCGACCGTCGTGCTGTGCGATTCGCCCGAGCACCCGCTCGCCAACCGCGAGTTCCTGTTCCCGTTCGCGAGTGTCGTGCCGGTGAGGCCGGACGAGATGCCGTCCCGCTTCGGTCCCACGCTCGCCGCCTCGGTGATCACGGCCGACGCGGAGCTGCTCGCGCGCATCATGGCGTCGCCGCTCGTGCACCGGCTGAACCTCGGAGCGCTGCCGACCTGGCGTCTCTCCTGGGACCAGCCGCACGAGGGCAACCTGTTCGAGCACCTCTACGTGCGGCGCGCTCTCATCGGGCGGGCCGGCGTGGCCTGAAGGGTGCGCATCCTCTCCGTCACCGCCGGCGCCGGCGGAATGTACTGCGGCTCGTGCCTTCGCGACAACGCGCTTGCGAGCGAGCTCATGGCCCGCGGCCACGACGTCGTGTTGCTGCCCGTCTACACGCCGACGCGCACGGACGAGGAGAACGTCTCCGACTCGCACGTGTTCTTCTCCGGGATCAGCGTGTACCTGGAGCAGCATTTCCCGCTCTTCCGCAAGACGCCGGCGATCCTCGACTTCATCTGGGACACGCCCGGCGTGATCCGCGCCGCCACGGGCCGTGGGGTCTCGGTCGACCCCGAGCTGCTGGGCGACCTGACGGTCTCGATGCTGCGCGGCGAAGCGGGACACCAGGCCAAGGAGTTCACGAAGCTCCTGGGCTACCTGAAGCAGCAGCCCGCCTTCGACGTGGTGATGCTGCCCACGTCGCTACTCGTATCACTCGCACCGCCGCTTCGCCGCGAGCTCGGGCGGCCGGTCGTGTGCACGCTTTCGGGCGAAGACCTGTTCCTCGAGGGCCTGCCCGCGCCGTACCGGAAGCAAGCCAAAGCGCTGATCGCGAGCCACGCGCCTTTCGTCTCGCGCTTCGTCGCGACGAGCGACTACTACGCGGACTTCATGGCAGGCTACCTCGAGCTGCCGCGCCGGCAGATCGACACGGTACCGATCGGCATCCGCTTCGAGGGCTTCGAGCCGGCTCCCCACGGCAGCGACGCGGAGCGGCCGTTCACGATCGGTTACCTGGCCCGGATCGCACCCGAGAAGGGCCTGCATCTGCTGGCCTCGGCCTACATCCGCCTGCGGCGCGAGCTGGGGGTGCCTGCGTCCCGGCTCGAGGCCGCAGGCTACCTGGCGCCCGAGCACCGCACCTACCTCGACGGCATCACGAAGGCGCTCGCCGCGGTGGGTCTGGGCGGCGAGTTCCGCTGCCACGAGACGATCGACAGGCCGCGCAAGCTCGCCTTCCTCCAGGGGCTCGACGTGCTCTCGGTCCCGAGCCCCTACGCGGAGCCGAAGGGACTCTACCTGCTCGAGGCGCTCGCCAGCGGCGTCCCCGTCGTCGAGCCGCAACATGGCGCTTTCCCCGAGCTCTTGGAGAAGACGGGCGGCGGCCTCATGTTCGCGCCGGGGGACGTGCGCGAGCTCAGCGACCGGCTGCTCGAGCTCTACCAGGATCCCGCCCGGCGCAAGGACCTCGGCCGCCGCGGGAGCGAGGGAGCCAGGCGCCACTATTCGCTGGCGCGCATGGCCGAGCGCACGCTCGAGATCTGCGCCGAGGCCGGCCGCGCGTTCGCGAGCGCATGATGCTGAGCGTCGAGGGCGTTTCGAAGGCGTACGACACTCCGCGGGGGCCGCTGCCGGTGCTCGAGGACGTGTCGTTCGCGCTCGGCGCCGGCGAGTCGCTATGCGTGGTCGGCCCGTCGGGCAGCGGCAAGAGCACTTTGCTCTACGTCGTCGGCACGCTCGAGCGGCCGAGCGCCGGCTCGGTGCGCGTCGAGGGGCGCGACGTCCACGCACTCGGCGAAGCCGAGCTCGCCGAGTTTCGCAACCGCGAGGTCGGCTTCGTGTTCCAGGACCACTTCCTGCTGCCCCAGCTGAGCGTGCTCGAGAACGTGCTCGCGCCGACCTTGGTCGCGCGCGAGCCGGGACCCTACCACGAGCGCGCACGTGCATTGCTGGAGCGAGTCGGCCTCGCCGACCGTTTGCTGCACCGGCCGGCGGAGCTGTCGGGCGGCGAGCGTCAGCGTGTGGCGCTCGCGCGGGCGCTGGTGATGCGGCCGCGAGTGCTGCTGTGCGACGAGCCGACCGGCAACCTCGACGCCGACTCGGCGCGGACGGTGGCCGACCTGATCCTCGAGCTGCACCGCGCGGAGCCGAGTGTGCTCGTACTGGTGACGCATAGCGCCGAGCTCGCCCTTCGCCTGCCGCAACGCCGGCGCATGGCAGGACGGCGCCTCGAGCCGGCCTGATGCGGCTTCGGACCCTGCTCTTTCGCAGCCTCGTGCACCAGCGGCGCACGAACGCAGCCGTGGTGGCGGGAGTCGCGGTGGCGGTCGCGGTGCTCGCGGGCGCGCTTCTCGTCGGCCGCTCGGTGCGAGAGAGCCTGCGCGCGCTCGCCGAGGAGCGCATCGGGCGGACCGACGCCGCGGTCGTGGGCGCGCGCCTCTTCGACGAAGCGCTCGCCGAGCGTCTGGCCGCCCCAGGCCGCGCGACGGCGCCCGTGCTGTCGCTGCGCGGGGTCGTGACCGAGCCGTCCTCCGGACGGCGTGCCTCGCCCGTCGAGGTGTGGGGGGTCGACGAGCGCTTCTGGGCCTTCCACGGCTTCGCAGCGCCGGCGCTAGGCGCACGCGACGCGCTCTTGAGCCCCGCGCTCGCCGAGGAGCTCGCCGCCAGCGAGGGCGTGTCGCTGCAGCTCCGCGCCGAGGGAGTCCAGGAGATCCCCGGAAGCACGCTCTTCGGGCGCCGGGACGACCCCGGGCGAGCGCTGCGGCTCAAGGTCGCGGGGATCCGAGCCGCGCGCGAGCAGGGCGGGTTTTCGCTTCGGCCGGGCCAGGAAGGGACACGTTCGCTTTTCGTGCCGCTCGCCACGTTGCAGGACGCGTTCGGCAAACCGCGTCGGGTCAACCTGGTCCTCTGCCGCGGCGGCGATACGAGCGGGCTCGCGACGGATCTCGAGCGCGCCCTGACACTCGCGGATCTGGGACTGCGACTACGGCCGCTCGAAGCGGAGCGGTCGTGGTCGCTCGAGAGCGAGGATGCCCTTCTCGGAGATTCCGTGGTCGAAGCCGCGCGCGCGGCGGCCGCCGATGCCGGCCTTCTGGCGAGCCCGTCGCTCATCTATCTTGCCAACGAGCTGCGGGCCGGAAGCGCTTCGGTCCCGTACTCGTTGGTCGCCGCAGTCGACAGCGGCGTGTGGCAAGAGCTCGCTCGCTCCGGCGATCCCGTCCGCTCGGCCGATACGCTGGTCGCAGCATCGGTGGCGGCCGGCGGGTCCTCTGAGCCGCCCCCAGTCGTGCTGAACGACTGGACGGCACGGGCGCTCGACGCCCGGGTGGGCGACACGCTGGTGCTGGATTACTACGTCTGGCTCGAAGCGGGGCGGCTCGAGACGCGGCGCGCGCCGTTTCGCGTCGCGAGCATCGTAGAGGTCCGCGGAGCCGCGGCGGATCGGGAGCTGGTGCCGGACTATCCGGGGATCACGCGCGAGACCCGGCTTGCCGACTGGGATCCGCCGTTCCCTGTCGACTTGTCGCGGATCCGGCCGCAGGACGAGGCCTACTGGCAGCGCTACCACACGACGCCGAAGGCGTGGGTGCCGCTTTCAGCCGGTCAGGAGCTGTGGGGACACCGGCTTGGGCGAACGACCTCGCTGCGTCTCGTCCGCGCGGACGGCGGGAACACGGCCTCGGATCCACTTCAGGCCTTCGCTCGCGCGCTCGTCGCGCGGCTCGCGCCGGCCGCGAGGGGCCTGGTGGTGGACGACGTGCGTGCGCGCGCGCTCGCGGCCGCGCGTGGCGCAACCGACTTCGGCCAGTACTTCGTCTACTTCAGCTTCTTCCTGGTCGTGGCCGCGCTCCTGCTCGCAGGACTCTTCTTCCGCTTCGGGCTCGAGCAGCGGCTCGGCGAGCTCGGCCTGCTGCGCGCGGTCGGCTTCACCGAAGTGCTTTTGCGCCGGCTCTTCCTCGCCGAGGCGGCGCTTTTGGGTGGTCTCGGTGCGCTCCTGGGGATGGCCGGCGCGATTCTGTACGCGTGGCTGATGATGCTCGGGCTGCGCACGCTGTGGCTGGGAGCGGTCGGCACGCGCTCGCTGACGCTTGCGGTCGGACCGCTCGAGCTCGCACTCGGCGCCTTGGGCGGGATCGCCGCGGCGATGCTCGCAATCGT
>Ga0114129_10007240_pt1 | contig 15798 bp, 7 predicted proteins | sample RhiMetdeltSRZDD1_FD_80071 | JGI IMG/M metagenome (GOLD analysis project Ga0114129, IMG submission 80071) | Populus rhizosphere microbial communities from Tennessee, USA - Rhizosphere MetaG P. deltoides SRZDD1 (version 2) (version 2) | ecosystem: Host-associated > Plants > Roots > Rhizosphere >... | reverse complement strand
TGATTATCATGGCGGGCTGTCAGGTCGGCGGGATATGGGCCTCCCCAGGATTGGGACGCATTGTCGCAGATATTGTCTCTGGCACGGAGAGTCTGCCGGCGGCGGCGTTCAAGGCCGATCGGTTTGCCGACGCGTATGCGCACGAGACCTCCCTACGCTCCCGATGTGAACAGGTCTATGCGTGTCATTACTGGGATATGTATTAACGCGTCGTGTTCTGCAAGTGGCACATTCTATGGCTGGCATGAAATCATTGCATACCCTGCACTTTGTAGGGGACAAGGGAGCACGCACATGAGCGCGTCTGAGCAGCCGACCCGATTTGGACAGATCTCCCCGCCGGATGAGGCATGGCTGGCTAAGCCGCCGCCTGAGCCCATCCTCGAGCCCGACCTCCCCATCATCGATCCCCACCACCACCTGTGGGACCGGCCGCAGCATCGTTACTTACTCGATGAATTTCTCGCTGACGTCTGCACCGGCCACCATATTGTCGCCACGGTGTTCGAGGAATGCCACTCGATGTATCGCGCCAGCGGACCCGAAGCAATGCAACCTGTGGGTGAAACCGAGTTCGTCGCCGGCCTCGCGGCGATGAGCGCCAGTGGCCTCTATGGCCCGACGCGCATCGCGGCCGGCATCGTGGGCTTTGCTGATCTCACCCTCGGCGACCGTGTCGAGCCAGTGCTCGAGGCGCATCTCCGGGCCGGTGGCGGACGGTTCCGCGGCGTGCGCCATTCGGCTGGCTGGGACGCCAGCGCGGTGATCGGCAACAGCCGCACGGCCACAGGGCCGCATGTGCTGCTGCAGCCGGACTTCCGGGCGGGTCTGGCCCGGTTGACCGCGCTCGGCCTCTCCTTGGACGCCTGGGTGTATCATCCCCAGCTCGACGACGTCATTGACTTGGCCCGTGCCTTCCCCACCACGCCTATCATCCTGTGCCATGTGGGCGGGCCGCTCGGCTATGGCCCCTATGCCGGCAAGGGAGACGAGGTATTTGCGGCCTGGCATACCAGGATCACCACACTGGCCACATACGAAAACGTGGTCGTGAAACTGGGTGGCATGCTCAATCGACTGGCCGCCTACGACTACCGGGCCCTCCCGGCCCCGGTATCCTCGACCGAACTGGCGGCATACTGGCGCCCCTATATGGAGACCTGCATCGAACGATTCGGCGCAGACCGCTGCATGTTTGAGAGCAATTTCCCGGTGGAAAAGATGGGGGTTGGCTGGGCCACGCTGTGGAATGCCTTTAAGCGCATCGCCAAGGGCGCATCTGCTGCGGAGAAGCTGGCCTTGTTCAGTGGGACAGCGCGGCGGGTGTATCGACTGGATTAATACCTCGCACTGCGATGGTGGGCCTTGCAACCACAACCTGCTGGCGCGTCGCAGATGCATCCACGTGTACGCCAGCAATGTCATGCCAGAGTGCCGTTGCTGGATGCGTTCCTCTACGGGCCGGCACTGCCACTGCCTCCCCGTAGAGCACACCGACAAGATACGGTGCAAGAGACGATGGGAACCCAGGTGACACTGCGGCCCGCGCTGCGGCCTCGCGAGGTGTGGGAAGATACATGCGGTGCACTCTGGGTCGGAGAGGTGGATGGGCATCGACGTCGGTATAAGCGGTGGGGCCACGGTGGGCCTGGGGGAATGGCCCTCGTTTGACGAGGACTGAGATGATCTCCCGACGCTGTTATCTGCAAACACGACAGTTATACAGACTAGTTCGTAATATATAAAAGGGGATCATTCTGCATTTTTTTGGCAGCGCACTGACTGAGGAAACACGAATACGGAACTCACCTTCATGATAGTTTCTTTTTGTAATCAACAAAAAATAATATTTGTTCATGGATTAGCAAATGGATATAGTAGGCCGTCCTGGCCCCTGACACGCCCGTGCCGGTGGCGCCTGTGGGACGGGGGCTCTGTCTGTCTTCATGAGGTCCGAGCATTGACGTCTGACCAGTGTTGAAGAGGGAGCAGTACACGTGTCTCTCGTGGGCCACAAGGGACGTCACCGCCTTGGTTGGTGCGGCATGGCGTTGTCAACTTAATACAAAATCGCTTACAGACGCCTTACTCATGAGGAAAACTGACGGGGGACAGGGGGCGAAAATAGAGAGGGTCGTGAAAGAAGAAAACTATAGGTAGTTTTTTTGTTGCCGCCGTGATGTATAGATTTTCCACGTTAAGTTGACAATGCCCAACAGCGGGCCGAGCTCGATCACATGGCGGAGAGGGAGGACTCGACGATGAAGCGCATCAGGTTCGGTGTGATCTGGGTGATGCTGGTAGTGGTGACTCTCATGGGAGGAGCAAGCGCGATAGCGGGCAACGGGTCGCCCCCGTTCACGCGGACCGAGCAACGGGAGGCGTGCCTCAATTATCAGCCGCTGAGGCAGCCGTTCTTCGGCGAGCTGCATCTCCACACGCAGTACTCAACCGACGCGGCGACACTCGACACGCGGAATACGCCCAGAGACGCCTACCTGTTCGCCAAAGGAGCCAAGGTCGGTCTGCCACCCTTCATCAACTCGCTCGCCGGCAGCGAGCCTCCGCCTTCCCCGCCCTCGCCGCCGCCGGTATCGAGTCACCCGTACTGCTTCCCCGGTGAACAGTGCCAGTTCATGGCCACGCGGACCATCCAGCTCCCGCCCGGCCGAGCGCTCGACTTCGCCGCTATCACCGATCACTCGGAGTTCTTTGGCGAGGGCAACATCTGCTTCTACGAGGAGAAGGTCGCGTGCCCGCCGAATAGCTGCGGCCCAGGGCAGGTGTGCTCCCCGCTCGAGGGACGGTGCGTTCCCGTAGGATACGACAGCGCGGAGTGCATTCTGGCGCGCCAGGCGATAGCAGGACTCAGAGGCGGCCTTGGCCTTGAGCTCTTCTCGCTCTACGTCAATGACGAGAACCCACGGCGGTTTCCATTCTGCGGGCCGAACGGACAGAACTGCCTGTTTCAGGCGGGAAATATCTGGCAGCAGATTCAGGCAGACGCACAGGAGGCCTACGACCAGACCTCGGCCTGCACCTTCACGTCCTTTATTGGCTATGAGTACACGGCGCAGCCGTCAATGGGGCAGTGCTCGACCGGCAACGGAGGAGGGTCCCATGCTCCTTGCTGGGAAACTGCTGACTGTCACACTGCCGGGGAGACGTGCCAGACGTTGCCAGGTGGTGACAATCTGCACCGCAATATCATCTTCCGGAACGCGAACGTCCCGCCGTTGCCAGTCAGCACCATAGAGGCACCACCTGGGTGCGGAGTGGGCGCGAGCTGCGACAACAGTGCCGCCCGGGGCCCGCTCGCCTCTCCCAAGCTCCTGCTGGAGACGCTCACGAGTCAATGTGTCGACAACGGTACGACGTCGCGCTGCCAATTCCTCTCGATTCCCCATAACCCGAATCTGAGCGGTGGCGCCATGTTCCTGATGCCTGAGAGCCTCGATGAGGCCCAGCTGCGCCACGACAAGGAGCCGCTGGTCGAGCTGATGCAGATCAAGGGGCAATCGGAGTGCCGCTTCTCGCCCAAGCACCCGGGAGCCTGGAACACGGCTGACGAACTCTGCGACTTCGAGAACTTGAGCTTTGGCCGGCTGGGTGGCGAATTCATCCCCGATCCCGATGCGACGACCGTGCTGCCCAACAGCTACGTCCGTAACACCTTGAAAAACGGTCTTCAGTTCCAGCAGAAGACCGGCATCAACCCCTTCCAGCTAGGGTTCGTCGGTGGCCTCGACAACCACAACGGCACGCCGGGAGCGAGCGACGGGGAGCAGTACGCCAAGACCGGGGCCCACGGGGACCTCAGTTATGCTGTATCGGGGCAGATCTTGAACCAAACCTTCCTCCTCGGGCTCGAGACGAACGGCGGCGGCCTCACTGGCGTCTGGGCCGAGGAGAACTCGCGTGACTCGCTGTTCGCCGCCCTGCAACGGCGGGAAACCTTTGCCACCAGTGGGACCCGTCCAGTCCTCCGCCTCTTCGGTGGCTTTGCGCTGCCAGGAGACATGTGCAAGCAGGGCAACTTTGCCCAGAAGGGCTACGACAACGGCGTCCCGATGGGTGGGACGCTCCCCGGCGGTCCCACCAGCAACGCGCCAACCTTCGCCGTCCTGGCGACTATGGATCCCGGCTGGCCTGGCCACCACGGCACGAAGCTCCAGCAGGCCCAGATCATCAAGGGCTGGGTCGACGCAAACGGCCAGACGCACGAGCAGGTGTATACCGTGGCCGGGCAGCCCAACAACGGCGCGTCAGTGGACCTGCGAACCTGCAAACCCCAGGGCGGAGGCTCTGAGGATCTGTGCGCGCTGTGGACGGATCCAGACTTCGACCCCGGTGAGCACGCCTTCTACTACGCCCGGGTCCTCGAGAACCCGAGCTGCCGCTGGAACCAGTTCTACTGCAATGCGAAGAATATCGACTGCAACAAGCCCCTGGGGACCTGCTCGACCGGTGGCGGGTGCAACTCCGACGCCGACTGCCACCAGGACGAGCAGTGCAATCCGCCAGCGAGCTATACGGAGTTCGAATATCAGCAGTGCTGCAACTCTCCGGTCCCGAAGACCGTCCAGCAGCGTGCCTGGACGTCACCGATTTGGTACACGCCCCAACAGTAATAGGACTTGGAGAGAGTGATGACCTGGTGTCGTTTCTGGCCGAGTACGCTACACTCGTCGGGGAAGTTGAGATCGGCAGGCGAGATGCTCCGGCGCTGGCTTCGGGCCCCCGTCGTGCACTTTGTGCTGATCGGCGGCCTCCTGTTCGGCCTGTCCGAGGCGCGGCGCCTCTCGGACGAAATGCCGCGCGACGGGAAGCCGACGTCCGCAAAGCCGCCGAGCGCTGACGCGCGCGCCGCCATCGTGTTTTCGGCAGCGCGCGTCCGCCAGCTCCAGGCGGATTTTATGGACCAATTCGGGCGCTCCCCGTCGTGGCAAGAGCTGGACGCTTTCATCCAGCAAGCCGTCGACAACGAGCTGCTCGAGCGCGAGGCTCGGCAGCTCGCACTCGGCCTTGGCGATCCGAGCATCCGGATGCGCCTCGTGCAGAAAATGCGCGCCGTGAGCGCCGATCCGGTGAAGACGGAGGAGGCGCTCTACCGAGAGGCGATCCAGCTCGGGCTGGACGACGACCTCGTAATCCGGCGTCTCCTCCGCGAGAAGATGCGGATGTTACTGCGCCGAGACCCCGTTGACACCCCTATTGGTGAGAAGGACGTGCGCGAGTATGTTGAACGCCATCGCGACCGCTTCGTACGCGCGGAGGCGGTGACGTTCTCGCACGTCTTCGTGAGCCCACGGATCCATGGTAAGGGCATCCGCCAGGAGGCAGAGGCTACACTGAGTCGGCTTCGCTCGCAGGCCCTGCCACCGCAAGCGAGCGACGACCTGTCGGACCCTTTTCCGCTGGGGCTCGAACTCCGAGGGTGGTCGCAGGCCACCCTCGCTCGCCACTTCGGCGATGAGTTCGCCGATAAGATTCTGGCGTTCGAGCCGGGGAAATGGGGCGGTCCGATCGCTTCGACGTTCGGCCTCCATCTCGTATGGGTGCACGCAAGGGTCCCTGGAGCGATGCCGTCGCTCCAGGCGGTCTGGCCGCAGGTCGTACGCGAGCTTCTGGAAGCCCGCGCAGCGGAAAATCTCTCCCGCGGACTCGGGTGGTTGCGAAGTCTATACGAAGTCCAAATCGAGCTGCCCAGCGAGATGTCTGCACTGCAGCCAACGCTCGCGAGGCGGCGATGAGCCAGCGGGCCTGTGCACTCGCCGCAATTGGGGCTTGGCTATGGCTAGCCCTGGTGCCGGCGATGTCTGGCGCCCACCCCCTCGACCCCGCATTGCTCGAACTGCGAGAGTCACATGACGGTCAAGTCGTCGTGCTCTGGCGCGTGCCGCGCTTCCAGCCCACGGCCACCCCACTCCGCCCCGTGCTCCCCGGTCGTTGCGTCGAGCGCTCGGCTCCCAGTATCGGCGAGAGCAACGGCCCGCGCATGACCTCGCGCTGGCGTGTCGACTGTGGCGCCCAGGGCCTCATCGGCGAGCAGGTCGGCGTCGACGGCCTGCGCGAGCGAAGAACTGATGCGCTCGTCCGAATCGCCCTGGCCGATGGCCGCCTGATCCAGATGGTGCTGCGCGGCGACCAGTCTGTTCTCACCGTGCCGGCTCGGGTCGGCCGTCTCGGCGTGGTGCGGGATTACCTCCGATTGGGCTTCGAGCACATCCTGGCGGGGCTCGATCACCTGCTGTTCGTCCTTGGCCTTGTCCTACTCGTGCGTGGCCGGCGGCGGCTCCTCTGGACCATCACAGCGTTCACGGTCGGCCACAGCGTCACGCTCTCGCTGGCCGTGCTCGGCATCGTCCGGATCCCACCGGCGCCCGTCGAGGTCCTGATCGCAGTCACTATTTTCGTCGTCGCCGTGGAGTTGTCTCGCGAGCCATCCGCACGCGAAGGATGGATGCGGCGAGCGCCATGGGTGACGGCCTTCGCCTTCGGACTGCTCCATGGCCTGGGGTTCGCCGGTGCGCTCGCCCAGGTGGGGCTGCCGGCCAACGAGATCCCCCTTGCGCTCTTTGCCTTCAACGGGGGCATCGAGCTTGGTCAGCTCCTCTTTGTGGGAGTGGTGCTGGTTGCCAGGGCCACGCTCGGCGCGCTGCCCGTGCAATGGCCCAAGGCGAGCGCGCGGATCCCGGCCTATGCGATTGGATCGTTCGCGGCCTTCTGGGTGCTCGATCGGGTCCGGGGAATCTTCTTATGAAGAGGCTCAGCAGCAACACCACATGCGCGAAGGTCGGCTATGGTCCCTATGCCAGCAAGGGGGACGAGGTGTTCGCGGCCTGGCACACCAGGATCACCACCCTGGCCACGTGCGAGAATGTGGTTGTGAAACTGGGTGGCATGCTCAATCGACTGGCCGCTTACGACTTCCGGGCCCTCCCGGCCCCGGTATCCTCGACCGAACTGGCGGCGTACTGGCGCCCCTACATGGAGACCTGCATCGAACGGTTCGGCGCAGACCGCTGCATGTTCGAGAGCAATTTCCCCGTGGAAAAGATGGGGATCGGCTGGGCCACGCTCTGGAACGCCTTTAAGCGCATCACTGCTGGCACCTCTGCTGCGGAGAAGCTGGCCTTGTTCAGTGAGACGGCGCGGCGGGTATATCGACTGGATTGATGCTTCAACCGCCTTGCCCTACGAGGCGCTGCGGCGTGCCTGGAGCTGCTGGACAAACGCAGCATGCTCTGGCGTCTCCAATCCTTGCTGCAGTGTGGCCATGACCTGGCGGCCATCGCGTCGGAGCAGGGCTGGAGCATCAAGCCAAAGCCCAGGGAATACACTGGATTTGAACATCCCACTCGCGTCCGCCTCCATGTCCCGATACATGCTGTCCTGCAGGACGAACCAGCGTACCACGCGCTGACGCAGGACGACCACCACATATTCCAGCACGCCAGCCTGCTCATAGTCACGACGTTTCGCGTGCAGGTCGATGGACTCACTGCTGGAGGCGACTTCCACAATTAGCTCAGGCGGGCCGGTCGCATACCCATCCTCAGAGACGCCCGACTGCCCCCCACTCTCGGGCTCGATGGCTAAGGCGGCATCGGGTTGCGGCTCGCTGTCGTCTCTGAGGATGGCGGTAGCGTTATCTCGTACGCTCGTCCCAGGTGTGGCACTCCAATAATTCGTCAGCCACCCCATAACTAGGGCATGCGATTCACCGTGCTCCAACCGTAGTGGTGATGGCACAAAGACAACTCCTCCAATCAATTCGGCCCGAAAGTCTGGCGGCATGGCTTCATAACGAGCGTGAAACGTCGCTTGGTCGAGATGGTCACCGGCCTCTAGAGGCGGGAGATGCCGTCCAGGCAAGGCTGTGGAGGGTGATGGCACTGTCTGTAGCTTTCCCATCTTTGCCTCTCCGGAAAGCGTAAATGTGCACATGTGCTGACGGTAAGGGTAGCATGAATGGACGCCGTCTGCGAGTCTGATGGCACAGACACGTGCGAGGAGTGGGGGTATACATCATAAGTGGGCTATAATGGTCCTGATGTCCTAGAGAAAATCAGTAACTTCTGAGTAGAAGGCGAAGCCGTATGCCGAATATTTTTAAGCGCATCAGTGATGTCCTGGCGGCCAACCTCAACGATCTGATCGACCGTGTGGAAGACCCCGAACGGATGGTCAAACAGATCATCCGTGAGATGGAGGACAATATTCGCATCGCCGAAGAAGGTGTCATCGATGCGATGGCGAGTGAAAAACAACTCCACAAAGATCTCGAGCACCATCGCCACCAGGCGGCGACGTGGCGCCAGCGCGCCGAAGAGGCCCTGCGTGCGGATCAGGAAGACCTGGCACGTGCGGCACTGACGCGCAAAAAAGAGCACGACCAGATCATCACGACGCTGGAGCCAGCCTGGGAGACGGCGCAGCATACCAGTGAACAACTAAAAGCCCAGTTGCAGGCGCTGGAGGCAAAGCTCGAAGAAGCCCGGCGCAAGCGCAGCACGCTGGTGGCACGGCAGCGCGCGGTCGAGGCGCGGGAGTATCTCGATCAGACGATGACCAGCCTGCAGGCCGGCTTTGACGCCTCGACCAACTTTACGCGTATGGAAGATCGGGTGTCCGAAATGGAGGCCAAAATCGCCGCAAGAGCGGAATTGCGGCGCGATAAAACCCGTCTAGAGCGTGAGTTCCGTGACCTGGAAGTCGCCAAAGAGGTGGAAGACGAGTTGGCGACTCTGCGCAAGAAGCTGCTGGAAGAGCCGCAAGCATAGGAGGCCATTACGTGTCTAGGGGAGAGAGCCTATGGGTTGGCTGATAGCCTGTCTGTTCGCAGTGCTTCTGTGGCGTACCCGCCGTCAGCTCAAAGCCCTCCTGCGTGCGACCCCCTCAACAACCGAGGCAGCGTCTGCGCAGCCAGCATTTGCCTCGTATCAGAACGTCCCGTTAGCGTATCAGCACCTGCACAACCTGGTCGTGTTGTCTCTCGAACTCAACCGTTTGCGTGCGGCGGGCACGCTCGAGCCAGCACGGTATGCTGACCTCACAGCGCAGATCGACACGCTGTGGACAAACATCGTTCGCCACCTCGGGGCGACGCCGCAAAGTCGAGCGTGGCACGAGGCTCGGACCGCGGCATGGGAGTTGCTCATTGACCAGTACATGTTACGAGAGCCTCCGCCCTGGGCCGAGGAGACAGCCCCGGCTCCCTCGGTCGAGACGCACGAGGCCGACATCTTTACTCCACCGGCGCACCTCCAGGAAGAGCTGCTCCACCGTGTCGAGATCCCCCCGATGTCTGCTGCCGTGTGGACACCACCTGCGGCTCCTCCCGTGACAGTGCCGGACGCACCTGAGGCTCTTGCAGAAGCGGAACAGCCAGTGTCCGCCGCTTCTCCTCTCAGCACCGAAGATACCGCGAGCTATGCCTGGGAACCGACGGCGCCCAGTGCCCTGGAGCGCGCCATGCAGGCCATGGCGGGATGGCCAGCGCTCATCGCCCCATTCCTGGTGCAAAATATTGGCTGGTTCATTGGCGGATTCTGTTTTGTCGCTGGTTCTATCTTTCTAGTGACGTACACGACGGGGTTCGCCAAGACGCTCACGAGCTTTGCTGTCCTCTCGATCTATACCCTGTTGTTGTTATGGGCGGGGTATCAGATACGCCGCCGTCAGCCAGCCCTGGAAGTATCGAGTAGTGCCCTCCTTATCCTTGGTATGCTGCTTGTGCCCCTCAATGTTGCGGCGGCAGTCCGTCTGCTCCTTACCGCGCAGATGTCTCCTGGGCTGCTCGCCCTCGGCCTCCTGGCGGTCGGCTTAGGGGTGGGAGGACTGTATGTCACGGCAACGCTGGTCTCCGGGATCCTCGACCGTGCTTTGCAACGCCAGCACCCGCGCATTTTTCTGGTGCTCTCGTCGGTACAGTTAGCCGTGTCCGTACTCGCCCAGCTCCCCTTCTGGCCACTGCTGGTGGTGTGTCATGGCGTGTTGCTTGCCGTACTGGCGTACGGGGTTGTCTTGTTTACCCAGGATTGGTTGCACGCCATCTTTATTGAACGCCGCAAACTGGCCTACTACGCGGCTGGCACCCTGGTGTATGCGGCCCTGGTGTCGTTTGTCCATGTCACGTGGGGGTATCAGGAGGCCCTGGTGCTGCCACCGGGCTACTACGGCCCGCTCCTCATCGTCGTGTGCGGTCTGTTGTTCTATGTGGACGCACAGCTCAAGCAATGGCGGCAGCAGGCGGCGGTGCTGTCGCACCTCAGTTTTGGCCTGTATGGGTTGTCGATTATAGCGCTCCTCCTGGCGCTCAAGACGCCTCTGGCTCTGCTCTGCACGCTGATCCTGGCGGTGGTGTTGTATGGCTTCGTGACCTGGCAGTATGCCACCCTGCCACCGCTGTATCTGCTTTTGGGGTGTGCAGGGTGGTTATACCATGAGGTCATGCTGCAGCATCTGCCCTATACCTGGTACTTTGTGGGGAGTCTCCCCGCCTGGGTGGGGCTGTGGGCCGCATGTCAGTGGGCCTTGCGGCAGCGGGCGACTACGTTCGCTCTGGTAGGTTATCGTGTGTTAGTCGTCGCCATGGTGAGTGTGGCAACCTGGAGCGTGGTGCATGCGCAGCCCGGCTGGGTGGCGCTGGCAACGGCTCTCCTGGTCATGGTCGGCGCTTTCGCAGCTCCGTGTGTGCTCCCAATGCCGTTGTTTAATCGTCGCCAGGCCGAGTGTGCAGAGGACGGGCCGACGCGTCTGGCGCTCTCCGTGGTCGTGGCCCAGAGTCTGTGGCTGTACCTGGGGACGGGCGCTGGCCTCGTCGCCGTAGCGTATGCACCGCCTGTGCCAGGGTTGGCCTGGGCGGTACAGTTTGCCTGGGGGCTGCTGCTGTTGGCTGCGATCTGGACCGCCCAGGGCCTGCGGCTGAGTGTACTAGCCAGGGAAGGGGGCACGTTAAGCTGTACCCCCTCCGCCGTCGCAGACGCGGGGAACGGGGCCGCGTTAAGCTGCGGCCCCTCCGCCGACGCCGTCGTGGGGAACGAGGCAACCGCACGGAGTGCAGCTCTGCTCAATAGCGCTGTGCTCTACCTGGGGGTTTGCCTGGGTGTAGGGGTAGTTTTGGGCCTGCCAGCCGTGACCTACCACCGGTCCCTGCCGCTCCTTCTGGGGGTTGAGGGCGGCATCGCCTTGTGGCTCAGCCTGGCGCTGGGTGTGCAGTGGCTGTTTTATGGAGTCCTGGGATTGTGGGGGATGGCGGCAGCTATCGTGAAGTTCACCTATTTCCCCGCCTTTGGAAGTGGCCTCACCATGATGGGCGTCGCGTTGCTCATCTGGGCGGTGTTGTGGTGGGTGGAGCGCGCCCCTGTTGAAGTCGCGGCCCTGCGCCAGGAACGTGAGGCATTACGGAGAGCGCAGGCTGCGTCGTTGACCTTACTCTGGTGCTATCCGGTCACATTCCAACCCCCACAGAGTGTCGTCCGCGTGCCGCTGCAGCAGGCTATGGTACTGGTGTGGGGCCTGGGTGTCGTACGGCTCGGGCGGCGCCTCCTGGGAGGCTCCCTGGGGTGGAGCTGGCCGGTCTCTGCCATGCTCGGAGCCCTGGTGGCAGGACTCATAACGGGCTCTTTGTCATGGCCGTGGCTGCTGCCAGTCGCTATGACGCTGGGACTGGGGTCCTGGCTCGTCACGGCCTACAAGTTCGGTGTGACGACAGTCGTGGGGTTAAGCGTGGGCGGTGCTGCCTATGCGGTGCTGGTGTGGCGTCTGGGAGTCGTGCTGCTGGCCCAGCCTATGGTGCGGCGCCTTGCGCACGTGTGCCATCTGCGCGGGGACCGTGCACTGCTGGAGCACATAACGCATTGGACAGCCTTTACAATGACGGCACTGAGCCTGGGTATACCACTCGCTCAGTATGGGGTGTTTATCCCCCAGGTGGCTTTCGTCCTGACCCTCGGGACTGGCATGGCGTTTTGGGGCCTGGCAGCCCAGCGCTATCAGCAACGTTTGCACAGGTATCTGGTGCTCGAGAGCGGTATGCTGGGGGGCGTGCTGATGTACAGTTGGGGCTTTCATGCCACGCCAGCGCCTCTGCCGGCATACTGGCAGGCACTCTTGAGCGCTCCTGGCCTGGGCTTGACTTGCGTGCTGCTGAGCGCGGTCCTGTGGGGTATGGCCCACATGGTCCAGCGTTTCCAGGAGACTATGGAGCCATCTACCTATCCTCCAGAGGACGTGTGTGTAGAGGAATTACGCCTGTACGACAGGCCGCTGCAGGTCGTGGCCATCCAGATGGCGCTGCTGGCCATCGCCCAGGCCCTGGGGCTGATAGTGCCGGCGGTCCTGGGATGGGAGTACAGCGCTGGCTTTTTCGGCCTTGGGGTACTGGGGCTGGCTGGTATCAGTGTGCTGTTCGCCAATCGTAGTCTGGGTGCACCAGGGTTCAATCTGGCAGGCGTAGGGTGTATGGTGCTAGCCGTGCTGGGGAGCCAGAGCCTGTGGTGGCACAACATGCCTGTGGCAGCGTTATGGCTTGGCAACCCGAGATACACAGATCAATGGTTCACGCTGGCGGTCCTGGCCCTGGGGCTGACGAGTCTGGCGCGGTATGGGTCTCAGAAGCCACACTGGCTGCGGCTGTACACCTCTTCCCTGGATATGGCAGCTCGCCTGACGTATGGCTGGGCCTTGCTGGGCTCTATGATACTTTTTGTACTTTTGCCATTCCAGTCTGCCGGCGCGGCGGTGTGGGTGTTTCTCGTTTTAGCCATCGCCCTCCTCCCCCTGGTGCAACCGCTGCCATGGGCCACGACCATACGGGGTATTGGCGTGGCACTGCTGTTGAGTGCTGGGGTTGTAAGTGTGCTAGCCAGTGCGGGCTGGTACACCTATGAGCGTTGCCTATTCATTATGTGGGCCTATGCCTTGTGGAGTCTGGGGAATTTTGCGTTGCCGCGCTTCAATGCCTCCTGGCCACGCTGGGCCATCGCGCCGGACACCTGGCCCTGGCTCGGGTTACTGCTGGTGGGTAGTGCCCTGACGGTCTGGGGTCTGCCGTGGCTGGCAGCGCCATGGGCTGAGGCAGCGCCTCTGGGTATGTATCTAACCGTAGTAGCGCTCTATCTGTTTCTCCTGCTGCGCAACAGCGCCTGGGGCGGATGGCCCTGGATCGCTGTTGGCACACTCATCTGCGCCGGGTTGGTGTGCAATGCCGCGGCACCCTGGGCCCAGGCGACTAGGTGGGGGCTGCGGCTACCGTCCGTCGGCATGGCAATACCCTGGGGCAGGGCAGGGGGCGAGATCGTCTGGGCCAATATGCTGCTACTGGGGGTGTTGGCGTGGCGGCGTTATGGCCCGGTGGTGGCTTGCCGACTCGGCTGGCAAGCCCAGAGCCTCACCCTGCCATTGCTGGTCTGGCCCTCTGTAGTGCTCAGTCTATGGCTCTTGTATCTGGCCATCTGGGATGCCCTGGGTATCCTCGCCTATGCTGGAGCCGCTGTCAGCCTGCTGCACGGAGGGTCGACCGTACTCCTTGGGCTGCTCCTGTCGGTCTCGTGGGTCCATGTGGTGTGGTTACACAGTGCAGGGTGGACGCTGCATAGCAGCATCGCAGCGCTCTGCTTGACACTCCTGGCAGCCTGGCTAGGGAGTGTTGCCCATGTGTTGCATCCTCCACTGTTCCTGGCGCTGTGGAGTGTGCTACTCGTGGCCGTCACCGCATTCGGAGCGCGGCGACAGTGGACGGCCCTGGCGCTTGGTGTGGTTAGAGCGTGGCGCAACTGGAGCCCAGCGGCCATGGTCGGCGTGTGGCTCATGTTCCCGTACGTCCCTCTAGCTGAACATCTGGTGATCCTGGGCCTCTTGAGCGTGTATGCCGCCGGCCTCGGCTGGCAACGCCAACAGAGTGTCTGGTTGTTTGCGGCTCTGGTGCTGGGGGTGATCCAGCTCCATGGCTGGTGGCTCGTCTGGCTTGCACCCCAGCATGTGCTCCTGCTCCTGCCCTGGTATACGTTGCAACTTGCCGGTCTCACCTGGCTCGTGCTGTGGATGAAGAGGCGGATACAGCGGACGATTGCAGCCGGCGATGCCGGTACAGCGTCACAAGGCTGGCTCAACACCGTCCCGCTGCAGCCTGTGGCACAGGCCCTGGCGTGGTTGTCACCGTTGCTCGCCTGGTGCACCCTCCTGACCTGGGGACTGCACGTGCTCTACATGCTAGCCTCCCTGCAGATGGCCGGGACTCCACAGTGGCTGCTCGGGAGGGGCGAAGGGATCGTCGCCGTGCTGGCTATATTGGCATGGATGGCTGCCGAGATAGACCAGACACGGCAGATGGCACAGGCGTGGCGGATCTACTGGGTCGCAGTCGTGGGAGGCATAGTCTGGGCCTATGTGCGCTTGCTATGGGTCGGCCTCGCACCCATGCACGTCTGGGATACGGTGGCGCTTATCGGGGTGTCCTATGCCTTGTTCATCCTCCAGCGCTTCGTCCAATCCGAGCCACTGTTCCATGTGGTGCTGCTCCTGCCGCTGCTCGCCGTGGCGACGGCACCGCTGCAACTGGCGTCGGTGTATGCCAGTGGCACCTTCTTGACCGTGGCATGCCTCTATCTGGGCATGCGACAGACCACAGGTCGGTCGTTCCCCCTGTATATGGGGCTGCTCACCCTGAATGTGGGGCTCTATCTCTGGGTCCCTGCCTGGGCCCACACGTATCGTGTGCTCCAGCTCTATACGATCCCAGCCGTGCTGAGTGTCCTCTGGCTCCTGCATGTGCATCGGCACGAACTCCGCCCCCCGGTGCTGCATAGCTGTCGCCTGGCGGCCAGTAGCCTCCTCTACGTGAGCGCCACCCTGGATGTCTTCTTACGTGCCGAGGTGACCATCTTTCTCGCCGCTTTGGGAGTAAGCCTCGTCGGTATCATCATTGGCATTGCGCTGCGTACACGGGCCTTTTTGTATGCCGGTACTAGCTTTCTTGTGCTCAACATCGTGGGGCAATTGATTCTGCTCTTTCCAGAGCAACGCCTCACCAGGGCGATCGTGCTCCTGGCCTTGGGCACCCTGATCACCGGCAGCATGATCTGGTTCAACATCCAACGTGAGGCCATTCTCCAGCGTATCCGTGTCTTCCGGGCGGATCTTGCGATGTGGTCCTGAGAAGTACATTCCTCAGCCGCCCCACGCCTTTCTTACGGCTTATCCCCAAAGAGTTTCAGCCCCGGGATGTTCATCTTGACCCGATAGATGACGTTCTGTGCGGCCTCCGTGATGTAAAGGGCCTTCATGTCCGGGCCGCCAAAGGCCACGTTGGTGGTCTGCGTCCCTGACCCCTCCGGCAGTTTGATCGAGCCGATGATCTTCCCCCTGGGGGTGAGCACCACCACTTCTCCGGCATCGAAATACGCCACGTAGACATTGCCCTTTTCGTCCACTGCCAGGCCGTCGGGGCCGGCGCCGCCATTGAGGTAGGCCATAATGCGGGCACCGCGCACCGTAATCACCCCGGGCTCCTCCAGTCCCACGCGCCACACGGCATTGCGCGAGGTTTCACCAATATACAGGGTCTTCTCATCTGGGGAGAGGGCGATGCCGTTGGGAAAGGCCATGTTGTCGATGAGCCGGCTGATTTTTCCCTCTGGTGAGACGTAGTACACAGCGCCACGCAGATTGGCCATGCTCGTGCCCCAGGGATCGGTGAAGTAGAGGCCACCCTGGCGGTCGAAAATCAGGTCATTCGGTCCATGAAAGTTCTCGTTCTGGAAATACAGGGCGTAATCGGAGAGCTTCTGGGTC
>Ga0114129_10007239_pt1 | contig 15799 bp, 14 predicted proteins | sample RhiMetdeltSRZDD1_FD_80071 | JGI IMG/M metagenome (GOLD analysis project Ga0114129, IMG submission 80071) | Populus rhizosphere microbial communities from Tennessee, USA - Rhizosphere MetaG P. deltoides SRZDD1 (version 2) (version 2) | ecosystem: Host-associated > Plants > Roots > Rhizosphere >... | reverse complement strand
GAACTGCACGCCCTGCCCGCCGACCGCCTGCGTGGCGGGGAAGTTGTTGCCGAGCATGCCGATATAAGTGCCGTCGCGCGGCGCCTGCGCGAACAGGTAATTGGCCATCTTGATGCCGCCGGCGCCGGTCATCTGCTGCGGCACCACGTTGGGATTGCCAGGGATGTGTTTGCCGATATGGCGCGCCACCAGTCGCGCCTGCAGATCGTACTCGCCGCCGACGCCGACCCCGATCACCACGTTGACGGTCTTGCCGCGGTAGAAGTCGGCGACCGATTGCGCGTGCGCCGCCGGCGCGGCGATCGCGCATGCGAGCAAGAGACCGGCGCAGGTCAAGATCGACGCGGGCGACAACGCCATGAGCCATTCCTTCCATGCATGGGATGACGCCTATCGAACCGTGCGCGACGGCCGGTGTCAAATTCACAGATTCGAAAGAATTTTAGCAGTTGCGGGCGGCCCGGCGGGCCGCCCGACAGGAGCGTCGGATCAGGTCCCGGTGTCCTTGCCCGAGCCGACCCACATGTACCAGGAGGTCTGCGCCAGCGGCATCGCCCGGCTGGCCCGCACGGCGCCCCAGGTCGAGGGATGGAGGCGCTGCGTCGCAGCGCCGGCTTCGGTCTTGGTCGTGTACAGATGCTCATTGCCGTCGCGAACGAACGGTCCACGGCCGGCGGAGTCGAACTGGGTCCAATCCATGCCGGGCGGGGTCGGGAAGACGATCGCGATATGACCATGACGCCTGCCACCGGTCGCCCGCACGCCGCCGATCACGATCATGCCGGCATTGACAAGCCGCTGCGCCTCCTCCCAGCTCGTGATCCGCTTCCATTTTCCATTGGCTTTCGCCTCGCGCTCGATCGCCGCCAGGATGCCGTCGGCCTGCGGCGCGCCGATCTGTGCGAGCGGAAAGGCGTCGGCCCATGAGTCGAGGCCACGGCGCGCGAGCTCCTTGCCGAGCGCCCTGAAGAATGTCTGGCAGTTATTGTCGATCAGGCTCACGTCGACCGGCCGGCCCTTGGGGAGCGGGCTGTTCTGCAAGCCGAGCCGCTGATTGAGGAACGTCGGCCAGTTCGAGATTTCGTTCATGGCGGCGATGACCTGCGCGGCGCGGCCCGGCAGGCCTGCCGCGAGCGCGGCTTGGCGGATGTCCTCGTCCAGCAGGTATCGCGCCTGCCCGATGTAGCCGGGAATGTCGGCATTGCCCGGCAGGTATTTGCGCGCCTGCTCGAACAGGGCAAGCGCGGTCTTGTAGTCGAAACGCTGGTGCGCCTCCCGGCCGCGCGCATAAGCCGCCCATCCACGCATGGTGTTGAGCTTCTCCAGCAGCGTCTTGTCGCCGGGCTGGTAGGTCAACGCCGCCTGATAGGAGCGCACCGCTTTCTCGAACGCGGCCCAGGCGCTTTTCATGTCGCCTTTGCCCCAGGCGTCGGCTCCGGCCGTCCAGGACTGATCTCCCTGCTCGCGGCCGGGGCTTGCCAGCGCGTAATTGAGGCGCTCGCGTGCGCTGTTCACCGCCTTGATGAGGTCGACATTCTTGGGCCAGTACTTCAGCGCCTCCTCGAAATAGCGCAGCTCGCTGCGATACGCGGCGATCGCGGCGGTCCAGTCCTTGCGGGACAGCGCGGCATCGGCGCGCTCGGCGGCCTGCAGCGCCTGCGTCCATTGGATGCTGGCCGCGATACGGCGGCGCCAATCATTGTCGCAATTCGGGCAGACCTTGAGGGCGTACGTCCAAAGACGAATCGCCGTGTCCCGATCGTGGTTTCTCGACGCTTCGCCAGCGCGAACGTTGGCGTCCGCGGCCCGGGCGCGCGCGAGGTTGGCCTGAATCACCGGATGATTCCAATAGCGCAGCGCCTGTTCGTAATGGCTGATGGCAGTGGCGTAGTCGCCGCTGTTGTAAGCGACGTTGCCGGCCGCGTTCCATTGCCGCGCGGTGTCCTCGGCCGAGGGCACATAAGTCCCGCCGCCGCCACCACCACCGCCGCCGCCTCCACCACCACCTCCTCCTCCGCCACCTTCGTCGCAGTACAGCACGCAGACGCCGTCGATGGCGGCGGCGGGAGCGGTGATGGCAAGGAGCGGAAGAGAAAAGGCGAGGGAGGTTACGATCAGGCGGGACGTGGCGCGCATGGCCTTACTCGCTAATAGCGTGACAGGGAACGCGTGGAGCACTCCCAATTACAAAAGGCGGGAAGGCGGCGAATGTCACTTACCGGCAGATGTCGGCGCAATTAATTTTTGGTAATTCACGACGTCAAGCGCCGCGGCAGAGACAAGGGCGTCTGCTGCGCGGGCGACGACAAGAATGTCCGGGATTATTCGGCCGCGACGCGATGCTCGCCGAGGAACGGCTCCAGCGTCACCGGCTTGCCGGCGCAGGCGGCGATCATGTAGCCGGGCGGCACCGGCTTCCAGTGTGCGCGGTCGGCATCGAGCGGCTCGGAGACGATGACCACGTTCTGACCGGACTCGCGGTAGTATAGCGAGTTGGCGTTGTCGTTGGCGGCGTAGCGGAAGGCGTAGAGGTCGCGGCCATTGGCGAGCGCCGCGGTGAACCGCAGCGGCTCCTTCATGCTGCTGGCGCTGACCATGCTGGTGACCTCGGTCATGATGCGCGCGGTGGCGCCGATCGGATCCTTGTCGCCGCCGGCGCCCAGGATGGCGAGGAACACCGCTTCGGAATCGGTGGTGCCGACGCGCGAGCCATAGAGCTCGTCCGGGATCAGCGACTCGACCTGGCGGCGCAGCCGCGTCCAGTTGCCGATCAGCCCGTTGTGCATGAACAGCCAGCGGCCGCAGGCGAACGGGTGGCAGTTCGGCCGCGTGATCGGCGTGCCGGTCGACGCGCGCACGTGCGCGAAATAGAGATGCGACTGAATGTGGCGGCAGAGGTAGCGCAGGTTCTCGTCCGACCAGGCCGGGCGCACCTCGCGATAGAGGCCGGGCTCCGGATGGTCGCCGTACCAGCCAAGCCCGAAGCCGTCGCCGTTGGTGCTGGCGGTCGACTCCAGCGCCTTCAGGCTCTGCACCACCAGCGAATGGGCAGGCGCCGTGACGTACTGTTCGAGCGGGATGGTCTCTCCGCGATAGGCAATCCAACGGCACATGGCCCGAGTCTAAGGTCCTCCAGCGGCCGAATCCGCAATATATAATAGCGCGGTTGGCAGACGGTTCATATGATGCTGATTTTAGCGGAAAATTTGACGAATTTCGGATGCCGGCGCGGCATCGGTGCGGTTTCTAACCATGCCCGGCTGACGCCCCGGGCCGCGATGGACGCCCGAACGGGCCGCATGCCATAGAGGCATCGCCCTTGCCGCAGCCCTGGGGAGGCCCGGCGCCCGCCGTCGCATGATGAACACAGCTCTTTCTCGCGCCTTGCGGCCGCTCGAACGGCTGGTCGACGCGCTCGGCGATCCGGCCGGCGCCCATCGCGCGGCGGCCGGTGCGATCGCCGTCTACGGCGTGCTGTGGTGGGCCTATGCGCTGGTCGCCAAGAGCACGCAGGACGTCCATTTCGACACCACCGAGGCGTTCGCCTGGTCGCTCGACCTCGCCTGGGGCTATCCGAAGCATCCGCCGCTTTCGGCCTGGGTGCTCGCGGCCTGGTTCGCGATCTTCCCGACCGCCGACTGGTCGGCGTATCTGCTTTCGGTCGCCATCATCTGCGTCGCGCTCTGGTTCGTGTGGCTGATCGCCGAGCGTTACGTCGCCGGGGACAAGCGGGCGCTAGCGCTTGCCTTCCTCGCGCTCACGCCGGCCTTCAATTTCCAGCCGCTGAAATTCAATTCGAACGCGCTCATGATCCCGGTGTGGGCGATGGCGAGCTACTTTTTTCTGCGGTCCTACCTCGAACGCTCGCTGTTCTGGGGCGTGCTCGCCGGCGTTGGTGCGGCGCTCGCGATGCTGACCAAGTACTGGTCGATCTTTCTGCTCATCGGGTTTGCCGCCGCGGTGCTGAGCGATCCGCGGCGCTGGGCCTATGTCCGCTCGCCGGCGCCGTGGGCATCGGTGGCCGCCGGAACAATCCTCATCGTGCCGAACATCGTCTCGCTTCTCGTCTACAACTTCGAGCCGTTCCACTACGCCGCGACCGAGCACGGCGTCACCAGCCTGCGCGCTGTTCTGGAATCAGCGGTCAATTATCTCGGCGGTGTTCTCTTCCTCGCCGGCGGCTTCGTCGCGGTGGCGCTCGCGGCGCGTCCCGATGCCGCGACCTGGCGCGACATGCTCTGGTCGAAGGAGCCCGATCGCCGGCTCATGGCAGCCGCGATCGCCGCAATGCTCGTCGTCCCACCCGCCTTTGCGGTCGCGTTCGAGGTGCGGCTCGATTCGCTGTGGACCATACCCTACTGGGCGATGCTGCCCGCGCTGCTGATGTCGGCGCCGACGCTCGCGGTGACCCGCCGCGCCGCGGCCGGTGTCCTTGCCGCCGCGCTCGCCGTTCCGGTCGTGGCGCTCATTGCCTCACCGTTCGTCGCGATCACGATCCTGCACAAGGACCTCGACAATGCGCAGGCCTACCATTCGGTGGTCGCGCGCGAGGTCGATCGGCTGTGGCCGCAGGTCTCGAAAGAGCTGCTGCGCTATGTGATCGGGCGGCAGGCCCTGGCCTGGGGCTGTACATTCTATTGCCGCGACCACCCGCGCGCGGTCCCGAGCTGGACCTTCGCCATGGTGCCGTGGATCGATCCGGACGCGGTGAAACGCGAAGGTTTCGTCGTCATCTGCCAGGCGGGGGATCAACCTTGCCTGGGCTGGGCCAAGGAATTTTCGCGCGATTCCACGGTGCGCGAGCAATCGGTCGAGGTGGCGCGCTCGTTCCTCGGCTATCGCGGCGAGCCGCGGCGCTTCACGCTCATCCTGGCGCAGCCGCGGCGGTAGCGTCGCGGCTCAATAGCGGTAATGATCGCTCTTGTACGGCCCCTCGGCCGGCACGCCGATGTAGCTCGCCTGCTTGTCGCTCATCTTGGTGAGCTTGGCGCCGATCTTGGCGAGGTGCAGCCGGGCCACTTTCTCGTCGAGCTGCTTGGGCAGCGTGTAGACCTGCTTGCCGTACTTCTTCGGATTGGTCCACAGCTCGATCTGCGCCAGCGTCTGGTTGGTGAACGACGACGACATCACGAAGCTCGGATGGCCCATGGCGTTGCCGAGATTCACCAGCCGGCCCTCCGAGAGCAGGATGATGCGCTTGCCGTCTGGGAACTCGATCTCGTCCACCTGCGGCTTGACGTTGACCCATTTGTAATTGCGCAGCGCCGCCACCTGGATCTCGGAATCGAAGTGTCCGATGTTGGCGACGATCGCGCGGTCCTTCATCTTGCGCATGTGCTCGATGGTGATGACGTCGACATTGCCGGTCGCGGTGACGAAGATGTCGGCTCGCGGCGCCGCGTCCTCCATCGTGGTGACCTCGTAGCCCTCCATCGCCGCCTGCAGCGCGCAGATCGGATCGACCTCGGAGACCAGCACGCGGCAGCCGGCCTGCCGCAGCGAGGCGGCCGAACCCTTGCCAACGTCACCGAAGCCCGCGACCATCGCGACCTTGCCGGCCATCATCACGTCGGTGCCGCGGCGGATGCCGTCGACCAGCGACTCGCGGCAGCCGTAGAGGTTGTCGAACTTCGACTTGGTCACCGAGTCGTTGACGTTGATCGCCGGCCACAACAGCGTGCCCTTCTTCTGCATCTCGTAGAGCCGATGCACGCCGGTGGTGGTCTCCTCGGTCACGCCGCGGATGTTGTCGGCGTTTTTCCGGTACCAGCCCGGCTTCTCCTTCAGCCGCTTCTTGATCGCGGCGAACAGCACTTCCTCCTCCTCGTTTTCGGCCTTGTCGAGGAAGGCGGTGTCGCCGCCTTCGGCGCGCACGCCGAGATGGATGAGGAGCGTGGCGTCGCCGCCGTCGTCGAGGATCATGTTGGGCGTGCCGCCGTCGCCCCATTCGAAGATGCGGTGGGTGTAGTCCCAGTATTCGGGCAGCGTTTCGCCCTTGACCGCGAACACCGGCGTGCCGCCGGCGGCGACCGCGGCGGCCGCGTGGTCTTGCGTCGAGTAGATGTTGCACGAGGCCCAGCGCACGTCGGCGCCGAGCGCGGTCAGCGTCTCGATCAGCACCGCGGTCTGAATGGTCATGTGCAGCGAGCCGCAGATGCGCGCGCCCTTGAGCGGCTGCTTCGGCCCGAACTCGGCGCGCGTCGCCATCAGGCCGGGCATCTCGGTCTCGGCGATGGCGATTTCCTTGCGGCCCCATTCGGCGAGCCCGATGTCCTTGACGACGTAATCGGGAGCAGCGGTCTTGGCTTTTGCGGCGGCGGTCATGGCGATCCTTGCGATGAGAAAGGGGAAGGCGCGGGGCCTGTGCGGGAGCCTATAGCAGGCTCAGTCGCGTCCGGCAATAAAGACATAAAGATTTCTTTATGTCCCTTTAGAATAGGGACAAAACGGGCGGGTATTGGTCGCCATGGAAGGGCGCCCGGAAGGACGCCTATGCACGGGCACCTATGAGGGGGTCGGGGCGGGCTCCGAAACCTTGGAAAGCCATGGGGCGTTGACCGCTCGAGCTCCGCGAGGACAGCCATGCGCAAACCCGCCGCGCCCGAACTCGATCTCGATGCGCCGTCGCCGATCAAGACGCTCACCGAGCTGCGCAAGGCCGAAGCCGAGTGCACGCGCTGCGACCTCTACAAATTCGCGACCCAGGTGGTGCCGGGCGAAGGCCGCGCGCATGCGCGCCTGATGCTGGTCGGCGAGCAGCCGGGCGATAAGGAGGATCTCGCCGGCAAGCCGTTCGTCGGCCCGGCCGGCCGCATCCTCGATCAGGCGCTGGAGGAGGCCGGCATTCCTCGCGCCGACGCCTTCGTCACCAATGCGGTCAAGCATTTCAAATACGAGATGCGCGGCAAGCGGCGGCTGCACAAGCGCCCGAACACCTACGAGATCGACCGCTGCAAATGGTGGCTCGAGCACGAGCGCGCGATCGTCAAGCCGGCCGCGATCGTGGCGCTGGGCGCCACCGCGGCGCGCAGCCTGTTCGGCCGCGTCGTCACTATCACGAAGATGCGGGGGAAGCTGCATCACCTCGCCGACGGCACCGCCGGCTTCGTGACCATTCATCCGTCATTCCTGCTGCGGATCGAGGACGAGGCCGACAAGAAGCGGGAGTATCGCAACTTCGTCGCCGACCTGCGGCAGGCGGCGAAAGTCCTGGCCGCCGCGGCGGCGTAATCTCGCGAGTGTCCCGGGCGCAGCGCAGCACGAAGTGATGCGCTGCAGAACCGGGACCGTTCCACACTCAGAATTTAGAAAGGTCCCGGCTCTGCGGTGCACCGCTACGCGCTGCACCGCGTCCGGGACACGAGTGAGAATTTCAGAGTTATTCCCCTTCGGTGAAGCGGCCGTTCACCAGCGCGGTCAGCGCTTCCATCACTTCCGCAGCCTGCGCGCCCTTCGCTTCGACGGTGATCGAGGTGCCGGGGCCGGCCGCCAGCATCATCAGGCCCATGATCGAGGTGCCGCCGACGGTCTCGCTGCCGCGCGTGACGCGCACCTCGGCGTCGAACTGCTCCACCGTCTGCACGAATTTGGCGGAGGCGCGGGCGTGCAGCCCGCGCTTGTTGCGGATCTCGAGCACGCGCACGATCGCGCCCGCGGATGACGGCTGTGCCTCGGATGCCGGTTGATCTTGGCCGCCGCCGGGATCGCTCATTTGCCGGTGAGCACGCGGCTCGCGATGGTGACGTATTTGCGGCCGGCGTCCTGCGCCGCGACCACGGCCTCGTGCAGCGGGCACTCGTCGCGCACCTTGGCGAGCTTGACCAGCATGGGAAGATTGATGCCGGCGAGGACCTCGACGTGCGGCTGGCTCATGACCGAGATCGCGAGGTTCGACGGCGTGCCGCCGAACATGTCGGTGAGGATGGCGACGCCTTCGCCGCTGTCGACGCGCTTGACCGCCTCGATGATGTCCTTGCGGCGCTGCTCGACGTCGTCGTCGGGACCGATCGTCACCGCCTCGATCTGCTTTTGCGGGCCGACCACGTGTTCCAGGGCCGAGCGGAACTCCACGGCAAGCCGCCCGTGCGTGACGAGAACGAGGCCGATCATTGAACGCCCCCCGCGCGGGTTCTGGTTGCACCGCACGAAAGGGTCCTCATCTTGACCATCCGAAGTCCCCGCGCAAGGGCCATTTTGTTGATTTTTCGGGGATTTTGCATCGCGGTAAAAGCGGGCGACAACCCGGCCCCGCCGGAGCCTTTCCGGCGGGCATGTTAGCCGAGCCCGGGTTACTTTTCCTCCCCCTCGGCCGCCTGCGGGGCGGTGCGTAGCAGCGCAATCACGGCCGGGAAAGGATCATCGCCGGCTGCGACGGCGAGTCGCGGCAGCGTGATGCCGGCGATCACGACATCACTCGGGTCGGGCAGGCGCTGTGCATCGAAGGTGGCGAGATCGACCACGAGTCCGACCACCGCGACCGGTTCGTGCGCAACTCGCCTGATGCCGACCCCGCGCACTTCGAGCAAGCCCGCGAGCGCGGCCGGAGCGCGCGCAAGCAGGCGCCCGTGCGACGCTTCGAGCTGCACGCGGTCGTCGGCCACCAGGCGGGCGAAAGGGAGAAGACCTGTCTCGCCCGCTTGAACGAGGGCGAGCGCGAGCCGCGATTTGCCGGCGCCCGCCGCTCCGCGAATAAGCACGGCGTGAGAACCGGCGAGCACCGCCGAAGCGTGAACGGTGGGATGGTCGGGCACGTTCAGATCGCCGGCAGACGCACGGTGAAGCGGGCGCCCAGCACCTTCTGCGTCCCGTCCCGGTCCGGGACGCTGAGACGGTTCTCCACCCACAGCCGCCCGCCATGTGCCTCGATGATCTGCTTGGAGATCGAAAGGCCGAGCCCGGAATTCTGGCCGAAGCCTTGGTGCGGCCGGTCGGTGTAGAAACGCTCGAAGATCTTGTCGAGCGCTTCCGGCCGCACACCCGGGCCGTCGTCATCGACGGTGACCTCGACCTCGTTCTTCAATCGCCGGCAGGTGATCCGCACGCCGCCGCCGGCGGGCGAAAACGAGCGCGCATTGTCGATCAGGTTATCGACCACCTGCCCGAGCCGGGAATCGTGCCCGGGCACGACGAAAGCCTGCGGGCTGCCGCTCTCGAAATTCAGGTTGACGCTCACGCCGTCCTCGTGCGGCATCTCGTTGGCGACGGTCACCAGGGTGGTGAGGAGCTTTCGCAGATCGACCAGCCCGGCGTCCTGCCGCTGCATCTCCGCCTCGAGGCGGCTGGCGTCGGAAATGTCGGAGATCAGCCGGTCGAGGCGCTTCACGTCGTGCTGGATCACCGTGAGCAGGCGGGCGCGGCTTTCCTCGGCCCTCGCCAGCGGCAGCGTTTCCACCGCCGAGCGCAGCGAAGTCAGCGGATTCTTCAGCTCGTGGGCGACATCGGCGGCGAAGCTCTCGATCGCCTCGATGCGGCTGTAGAGCGCGTCGGTCATCGCCCGCAGCGAGCCCGACAGGTGGCCGATCTCGTCGCGACGCCGGGTGAAGTCCGGGATCTGCACGCGCGACTTGATCCGGTGCCGCACGATCTCGGCGCTGTCGGCGAGACGCCGCATCGGTCCGGCGATGGTGCCGGCGAGCAGGAACGAGAGCACCACCATCACGCCGGCGGCGACCAGGAACACCTTGAAGATGGCAAGCCGCTCGGCGGTGACCGCGTCGTCGATCTCGGCGCCCTGGGTCGAGAGCATCAGCGCGCCGCGCACGGCCCGGAAGCTCTGCACCGGCACCGCCACCGAGACGATCACCTCGGCGCGGTCGTTGATCCGCACCATGTAGGATTTCAGCCCCGTCAGTGCGGCTGCAACCTCCTCGTAGCCCTTGCCGTTGGCGGCGCCGAGCTCGTGGTAGGTCTGCAGGTTGCCGCGGGCGAGCCAGCGGCGCAGCGCCAGCCACCGCCGCTGGAAATAATTCGGGTTAGCCTCCGGCGCCGGCAGGTCGAAGCGCACCACGTCGTAGAAATCCTGGCTATCGAGGACGAGGGAGCCGTCGCGATCATAGACGCGCGCGCGCGTATTGGTCGGCGTCACCAGACGCCGCAGCATCCGCGCGATCCGCTCGGGGTCAATGGTGAAATCGAGGCCCGAGACCACTTCGTCGGAGGGGTCGTAATTCTCGCCGAGCTGCAGATCGAGCAGCCGCTCGGGATCGATGGTTGTGCCGTCCGGGTCCTTGGTGGCCGAGGCCGCGATGGCGGCTGCGATGATCTCGCCCTGCACGCGCAGGCTCTCCACCCGGGCCTCGATCAGGCCGGCGCGGAATTGGGAGAGATAGAGAATACCGATGACGAGCGCGAGCAGACCGGTGACGTTGAGAAAGATGATCCGGCGCGTCAGGCTCGAGAAGCTCAGATCGACGAAGAATTTCCAGGCGCGGCCGGCCAGCCCCCGCACGCCGCCCGGTTGCGGCAGCGGCAAGCTGTCGTCCTCGCGTCCGGTCGCGACCTTGGCCGCGAAATGATCCGGGGTCCTCTCAAGCACGATCGGTCTGCCGGGTTCGGTGCTGCCTCTCGGGTCCGGCGGCCATTCTAGGCTCGTTCGGCCGGCCCGTCAGATGCTCAAAGCCCCCACGGCGGGCGCAGTCAAGTCTACGCAACCCCGTAGACATCGCCGCGATCGTGTCACATCTCCTTGAACCGATAGCCCACGCCGTAGAGCGTCTCGATCATGTCGAAGTCGTCGTCGGCCGACTTGAACTTCTTGCGCAGCCGTTTGATGTGGCTGTCGATGGTGCGGTCGTCCACATAGACCTGATCGTCGTAGGCGGCGTCCATCAGGGCGTTGCGGCTCTTCACCACGCCCGGGCGGCTGGCGAGCGCCTGCAGGATCAGGAATTCGGTGACGGTGAGCGTCACCGGCTCGTTCTTCCAGGTGCAGGTGTGACGCTCGGGGTCCATGCGCAGCTGGCCGCGCTCGAGCACTTTCGCGTCGATCTCCTTCGGCGCGGCGCCGTCCTTGGGCGTCGCGCGCCGCAACACCGCCTTGACGCGCTCGACCAGGAGCCGCTGCGAGAACGGTTTGCGGATGAAATCGTCGGCGCCCATCTTGAGGCCGAACAATTCGTCGATCTCTTCGTCCTTGGAGGTGAGGAAGATCACCGGCATGTCGGACTTCTGACGCAGCCGGCGCAGCGTCTCCATGCCGTCCATGCGCGGCATCTTGATGTCGAGGATGGCGAGATCGGGCGGCGACGTCTTGAAACCGTCCAGCGCGGAGGCGCCGTCGGTGTAGGTCATGATCCGATAGCCCTCGGCCTCGAGTGCGATGGATACCGAAGTCAGGATGTTGCGATCGTCGTCAACGAGAGCGATGGTAGGCATGAAGCCCCTGTCCGTGACGGGTCACCCCGTCGTTTTGAAGCCCGCAAAGCTAGGCCGAAATGTGACTATTCCTCGACAAACCCGTGATTCGTCAGAGGCTTTGCCACCATAGCCGCTTTGGGTCCCCTGAGCCAAGCTCAAGTTGCCGCACGCGCGGCAGGCTCTTGTCGGCAAATTTCGCTAAACTGATGCGCGTGGTTTGCGGAGGCGTCGATGAAACCGGACACCAGCTTCGATCCGAAGGCCGCCGCCAAGAAGCTCCTGCGCGAAGGCCGCAGCGGCGCGCTGGCGACGCTGATGACGGGCAGCGGCGACCCTTACTGCTCATTGGTTAACGTCGCGACCGCCGCCGACGGCTCACCGCTGCTGCTGATCTCGCGCCTTGCGGTGCACACCAAGAACATCCTCGCCGATCCGCGCGTCTCGCTGATGATCGACGAGCGCAAGGAAGGCGATCCGCTGCAGGGCGCGCGCGTCATGCTGATGGGAACGGCTGCGGCCACCGACGACAAGGACGTGCGCCGGCGCTATCTCGACCGCCAGCCGGAAGCGCAGATGTTCGCCGACTTCGCGGATTTCGCCTTCTATCGCGTGGTGCTCAAGGGCGCGCATCTCGTTGCCGGCTTTGGGCGCATCGTCGATCTCAAGCCGGACGACCTGCTGACGCCGACCGACGACGCCGCCGAGCTGGTCGCGGCCGAGCCCGACATCCTCGCGCACATGAACGAGGATCACGCCGAGGCCTGCCGGCTTTACGCGACCAAGCTCCTGGGCGCGCCGGATGGCGCGTGGCGCTGCGTCGGCTGCGATCCCGAAGGGCTCGAGCTGCAGCTCGACCGCACCGCGCTGCGCCTGCCATTCCCGCAGCGCGTCCGCGCGCCCGGCGTGCTGCGGCAGGTCCTGAAGCAGCTTGCCGAGGACGCGCGCGCCGCATGATCGCGCGCGAGGCGTACAGCTACCGAAGCGATCCTGCTGTTCCACGATTTCCGGACGACCGGCCGATCATCGTCTTCGACGGGTACTGCGCGCTCTGCTCCGGCTGGGCCAAGTTCGTTCTGCGTCACGATCCGCAAGGGACTTATCGGCTCCTGCGCGCACAATCGCCGCTTGGTCGCGCGCTGTATTTCCATTACGGGCTCGATCCGGACGACTACGAAACCAATATCCTGATTGCCGACGGTCGCGCCTGGTTCAAGTCGGAGGGCAGCATACGGATGGCAGAAGGGCTGGGCTTGCCCTGGTCGCTTGCGGGAATTTTCCGGATTCTGCCGCGTGTTGTGCGAGACCGGGCCTATGCGTTCATCGCCCGCAATCGGCTTCGTTTTTTCGGCAAACGCGACACCTGCTACGTTCCCGACAACCGCTATCACGATCGGCTTTTGGGTTGATTGCCCGCAATCGAAAGCTGACAGGAGGACGCCCGTGCCCCATGCGCTCGCTCAGCGTATCGTAACCGCAACTCTCCTCGGCCTCGCCGGATCGACTGCCATGGCCGACGTCAAGGAACCGATCGTGCTCCGCGACATGGGCTCGTTCCATGTCGGCGGGCGGCTGGTCGAGATCAAGGGAAAGCCGGTGCGTGAGATCGCGCTGCCCGGCGGCGGCACGCAGAAGGTCGACCCGAATGGCACCTTTCTGGTCGAGCAGATGTATGTGCAGTATTTCCTGCCGCAGGGCCGCAAGGGAAAGGTGCCGCTCCTGATGTGGCACGGCGGCGGGCTCACCGGGGTCACCTACGAGACTACGCCGGACGGCCGCGAAGGCTGGCTCAACCTGTTCGTCCGCAAGGGATGGGATGTCTACGTCTCCGACGCCGTCGAGCGCGGCCGCGCCGGCTGGGCGATGCCGGAGGTGTTCGCAGGCGAGCCGGTCTTCACACCGCTGGGCGCGCCATGGGAGGCCTACCGCTTCGGCGAACGCGGGTCGTGGAGCGCGGATCCGGCGACGCGCACGCCATTTCCAGCCGGCCAGTTTCCTCCCGAGGCCTACGACAACCTGATCAAGCAGATCGTGCCGCGTTGGCTGACGACCAATGACGCGATCATGGCCGCCTATATCGAGCTCATCGACAAGGTCGGCCCGTGCGCGCTCGTCGTGCACAGCCAATCCGGCACCTTCGGTTACCGCGCGGCCTTGGCGCGGCCCGACAAGGTCAAGGCGCTGATCGTGGTCGAGGGCACGTTGCGCGGCGACGCCTCGACCGCCGCCGCGCTCAGGCACATCCCGATCCTCGTGCTCTACGGCGACAACGTCGACAAGAGCCCGATGTTTTCCAATCAGCGCAAAGCCAATGAGCAGATGGCCGGCATGGCCAAGGCCGCCGGCGGCAGCATCGAGATCGTCAACCTTCCGGATGTCGGCATGCGCGGCAACACGCATTTTCCGATGATGGAGCGCAACAATGCGGAGATCGCCGACATCATCCAGTCCTGGCTCGTTTCGAAAGGCCTCATCGACTGAAATCGGCGGTGGGCAGAAACCGTTGTGCAGCGCGAAACGATCCCGGAACGCTTGCCTAATGTGCCAGAGTTGAACATCTGCGATTGCTGCGGCGTCAGGCGTAAACCGTACGGGGTCGCAAGGTCTTGGCAGAACACGTGATCCCAACTATAGGTCGCGGGCCCCGAGGCGGGCGCTATAATGCGGCCAGGCCGTGCCGAGACGCGGCATCCAAGGGAGGAGTACCGGCGCCAGCCGGGGTGCCCAGGAGGTTTTTGTGCAGGAATCAGGTGTGAGGAACGGCGCCTACGGCGCCGATAGATTCGGTTTCAAAGCGCTCGCAGCGGTCCACTGGAATCTCGACGCCCCGATGCTCTACGAGCATGCGATCGCCGCGCGCGAGGCCGCGATCGTCCAGGGTGGCGCGCTCTGCGCCGAGACCGGCGTGCACACCGGCCGCAGCCCGAAGGACAAGCACACCGTCTGCGATGCGCTCACCGAGAAGGCGATGTGGTGGGAGGGCAACCGCAAGATCACGCCCGAGCAGTTCCAGCTCCTGTACGACGATTTCATTGCGCACGCGCGCGGCAAGACGCTGTTCGCGCAGGATCTCTACGGCGGCGCCGATCCGAAATATCGCATCAAAACGCGCGTCTTCACCGAACTGGCCTGGCACTCGCTTTTCATTCGTCAATTGCTGATCCGTCCCGATCGCTCCGAGCTCGCCGATTTCGTGCCTGAGCTCACCATCGTCGATCTGCCCTCGTTCAAGGCCGATCCCAAGCGCCACGGTGTGCGCAGCGACACCATCATCGCCATCGACTTTACCCGCAAGATCATCCTGATCGGCAACTCGTCCTACGCGGGCGAGATGAAGAAGTCGGTGTTCACCACGCTCAATTTCTACCTGCCGGCGCAAGGCGTAATGCCGATGCACTGCTCGGCCAATGTCGGCAAGGGCGGCGACGTGGCGCTGTTCTTCGGCCTGTCGGGCACCGGCAAGACCACGCTTTCCGCCGATCCCAATCGCGAGCTCATCGGCGACGACGAGCACGGCTGGGGCCCGGACGGCGTGTTCAATTTCGAAGGCGGCTGCTACGCGAAATGCATCCGGCTCTCGGCCGAGGCCGAGCCGGAGATTTACGCCGCCACCAATCGCTTCGGCACCGTGCTCGAGAACGTGGTGTTCGATCCGCTGACGCGGGTGTGCGATTTCGACGACGAGTCCAAGACCGAGAATACCCGCTCCGCCTATCCGCTCGACTTCATTCCCAACGCGTCGCGAACCGGGCACGCGGGACACCCGAAGAACATCATCTTCCTCACTGCCGATGCCTTCGGCGTCATGCCGCCGATCGCCAAGCTCTCGCCGGCGCAGGCGATGTATCACTTCCTGTCCGGCTATACCGCCAAGGTCGCCGGCACCGAAAAGGGACTGGTCGGCGTCGAGCCGGAATTCTCGACCTGCTTCGGTGCGCCGTTCCTGCCGCGCCCGCCGGCGGAGTACGGCAACCTGCTGCGCGAATACATCTCCAGGCACAAGGTCGACTGCTGGCTCGTCAACAGCGGCTGGACCGGCGGCATCTACGGCGTCGGCCGGCGCATGCCGATCAAGGCGACGCGGGCGCTGGTGACCGGCGCGCTCGACGGCTCGCTCAAGAATGCGAGTTACCGGACCGACCCCTATTTCGGCTTCTCGGTACCGACGTCGGTTCCGGGCGTGGAGCCGCACCTCCTCTATCCGGTCAAGACCTGGAAGGACAAAGCGGCGTTCGACGAGACCGCGCGCAAGCTCGTCCGCATGTTCCAGGAGAACTTCGTCAAATACGAGAAACAGGTGGACGCCGACGTGCGCGCCGCGGCGCCCGAGGTCCGCATTGCGGCAGAATGAGAGTTCAGGGATAGCAAACGAAAGGGCGGCCGCACGGCCGCCCTTCGCATTTCAGGTTTCAGGCTCGCGTCAGCTCTCGCGCGTGCCCAGGCGGTT
>Ga0114129_10007237_pt1 | contig 15800 bp, 11 predicted proteins | sample RhiMetdeltSRZDD1_FD_80071 | JGI IMG/M metagenome (GOLD analysis project Ga0114129, IMG submission 80071) | Populus rhizosphere microbial communities from Tennessee, USA - Rhizosphere MetaG P. deltoides SRZDD1 (version 2) (version 2) | ecosystem: Host-associated > Plants > Roots > Rhizosphere >... | reverse complement strand
TGCTGGCCGAGGTCCAGCGCGAGCGACGGGCGGCCGAGGCGGCGAAGCGGGACGCCCGCCGCGAGGCCGCCGAGGCCGACAGGCTCCGACGCCGACTGCGCGACGAGGTCCGTCGAACCGAGCAGGAGCGGGCCGAGATCCTGCGCCAGGCCAGGGCGGAGTCCGAGGCGATGCTGGCGGAGCTCCGGCGGGAGGCCGATCGGCGGCTGCGCGAGCTCTCGGCGGCGGGCGGCGAGCGCCGGCGGCTGCGCGAGGCGGCGGAGGCGGTCCGAAGCCTGGAGGCCCCGACCCGTCCGATCCCTGCCCCACTCCCGGAGCCCGAGGTGGAGGAGCTGCCGGATCTCGGGCCGGCCGAGATCCGCGTTGGTGCCGAGGTGATCGTGCCGCGCGTCGGAATGCCGGCCACGATTGTGAGCCTGGCCGAGAACGGCGACGCCGAGCTGAACGTGCGCGGCCTCAGGGTCCGCGTCAAGGCCGCCGAGCTGGCCGATGCTCGCGTTGCCAGCCGCAAGGACCGCCAGGAGTCGCTGCGCGATGAGCCGCCGATCCTGACGCGGCCGATCAGCGCGCCGGTCGCGCCGCCGACCCAGCTCGACCTGCGCGGGCTGCGTCGGGACGAGGCGACCGAGGCGCTCGACCGCTACCTCAACGACGCCTACCTCGGCGGCCTGCGGATGGTCCGGATCGTCCACGGGAAGGGGACCGGAGCCGTCCGGGCGGCCGTCCGCGAGCAGTTGACGAACCATGCACTGGTGTCACGGTTCCAGCCAGCGGACGCCCGCGAGGGCGGCGAGGGTGCCACCGAGGTGACGCTCGCCTCGTAGGCTGGGAGTCGTCGCCGTGGCAACGTGGATGGATCGTGGAGGGACCGATGCGCGACCGTAGAGCGAACACTGGTGTATGTTCTGTCGAGTCTCGTGACTCGCGACGCTCACGAAGCCGATTCAGCCGGCCGTGGCCCAGGCGAAGACCCAGGGCGGCGACCTGCTGGACACGGCGGTCATCGCGAACGTCGGGAACGTCACGGCGCAGTTGAAGATGAGCGAGCCGGTCCTCGGCCAGATGGTCAAGGACGGGAAGATCAGGGTGGTCGGCGCGCGCTACGACCTTGAAACCGGCGAGGTGACGGTCGTCGCCTGACCGCTGTCCTGTCGTCCTGGGACAGTGCGGCTATCTCTGCTGGTAGGCGGCTGTGACGATCTTCTGTGAAGATGGGAGACGCGCGGGTGTATACTCGCGCGGCAACCCTGGCACGGTGAGTGCGGTTCTTGCGCTCACGGCTGGAGGCCCCATCCTATGATCGAAGAGATCATCGCCCAGGTCGAACGCGTCCTCCGGATCGGCCTGACCATCATCACGGCCTACCTGGTGGCGCTCTGGATCGCCAGCATCTGGTGGACGTTCCGCGACATCAGGTCACGGTCAACAGACCTGTTCCTTCAGGTCGCCGCGACGCTGCTGGTCACCATTTTCAGCTTCGCCGGGCTGCTGATTTACATCATTCTCCGTCCCACCAAGACGCTCTCGCAGCTCTACGAAGAGTCGTTGGAGGAGGAGGCGTTCCTCCAGGGCATCCAGGTGCAGAGCGCCTGCCCGGTCTGCAAGCAGCGCGCCGAGCAGGACTTCATCTTCTGCCCATGGTGCCAGACGCGCCTGAAGCGGATCTGCGCCCGCTGCGAGCAGCCGATGATGCTGCGCTGGAAGGCGTGCCCGTACTGCGGCCAGGCGGTCCAGGCGCCCGCCGCGATGGTCGACTCGTCGCTGAGCGGCGCCCCGGAGCTCCCGATCCCCGGCGCGAGACGCTAGGGGGCCTGGAGCGTCACCGCGTTCGCGTCGTCGAACTTGCCGTCCTTCACCTCGCGCCCGGAGATCGTGGTCAGTGTCGTGTCGCCGTTCGGGTCGAACGACCAGCGCCCCAGGATACCGTCGTAATCCTTCGTGGCGAGGACGGCCTCGCGGATCGCGTTACGGTCTTTCTTGCCTGCCCGTCTGATCGCGTCGAGCGCGACTTTCGTGGCCTCGTAGCCGTACGCTGCGTAAACCTCGGGCTCCAGGTTGAAGCGCACCTTGTAGTTGCGGTACCACTCTGCGCCCTTGCCGGCCTGCTTGCTCGGCGGCACGGCCCCGAACGTGATGAAGGCGCCGTTGGCGGCCTCGCCGGCCTCGTCCAGAAATCCCTGCTGGTAGAGGCCGTCCGGCCCCATCAGCTTGACGTTGTCCCCGACGACGCCGCGAATCTCCTTGAACAGGCGCCCGGCGTTGTTGTCCGTCAGCCCGCCAAAGTACACAAGGTCCGGATTGGCGCTCCGGATCTTCGCCGCCAGCCCCTGGTACTCCTGCGCGCGCGGATCGATCCCTTCCGGACCGCCGACGACCTCGAGCCCGATCCTGGCGGCGGTGTCGGCGAAGCTCAGCGCGATGGCGTGGCCGTACAGCTCGGTGTCGTGGAGCACGAACACGCGCGCCGCTCCAAGCTGCTTCGCCCAGCCGGCCCCCACCGCGCCCTGAATGTCGTCCGCGGGCACGACGCGCGCATAGTTCCGCCGGCCCGTCGGGTAGAAGATCGCCGGCTCGTTCGGCTGCCCCTTGCCGGCCTTGGTCAGGCCGGCGTAGGTGTTGGACGGGCTGATCATCACCAGGTCGGCGTTGTTGAGGATGGGGATCGAGATGCGCGCCGCTCCCGAGTTGTACGGGCCGATGTACACCATGACCTCCGGGTCGTTGATGGCGCGGTTGGCGTTCTCGGCCTCCTTCTCAGCGTCCCAGAAGCCCCGCGACGGCGATGCGTCGTCCCAGTCTTCGTAGACGACGGAGGCACCCTCGATCTTGCTGCCGACCTCGTCCAGGGCCATCTTGATGCCGTTGACGATCGAATCCGTTTGCTGCTGATTGGCGCCAGTGCGAGGCAACGAGGAGATGATCTTGATCGGGTCGACGAGCTGGCTCACCGGGGCCGGCGGCGCCTGCGTCGGCACCAGCACGCCGGCCGGCTTTGCGGCTGGGGAGGCCGCCGGCGACGGCGATGGCACGACGACCTGGGGCGCGGCGGGCGGCGGGGCGGCTGGTGCCGGCGATGACGGCGGGGATGTCGCGGGAGGGGAGGTTTGCGCGGCGGCGGTCGGGGCTGTCGGCTTCGGCGTCGGGATCGTGATGCTCGGGGTGCTGTCGCAGGCGACGAGCAGCACCGTCAGCAGGACGGCGAGGAGCAGCCTCAGCCCCCACCCCCCGGCCCCCAGCCACCCTACCATGGGGCCCCTGTATCCCCACGGCCCCGTGCGCGGGAGAGGGGGAGCAGGCTTCCCGGTTCCCCCTCTCCACCGCGGTGGAGAGGGACGTCGGCGCCGCCGATGTTCGCGCCGCGCAGCGGGCAGGGGATGGGGGCCTTGCCTGGGGCGATTCACGCTACTCCCGGCCGGTCAGGCCTTGTTGCCGACGATCGTCAGCTCCACGTTGGTGCGTGGCGTCGTCGGGAGCCAGGCCGGGCGCTTCTTTTCGAACGCCGCGATCTCGTCAGCGTGGTCGAGCGTCAGGCCGATGTCGTCCAGGCCGTTGAGCAGGCAGTGCTTGCGGAACGGCTCGATTTCGAACGTGTACTCGAGACCGTGACCGTCCGAGATCGTCTGATTCTCGAGGTCGATCGTCAGTCCGAAGCCAGGCTCGCCGTTCGCCCAGTCGGCGATCGTCTTGCACTGCTCCTCCGGCAAGCGGATGAGCAGCAGGCCGTTCTTCGCCGAGTTGTTGAAGAAGATGTCGGCGAACGACGGCGCGATGATCGCCCTGAAGCCGGCCTGCTGGAGCGCCCAGGGCGCGTGCTCGCGCGACGACCCGCACCCGAAGTTGTCGCCGGCCACCAGGATCGAGCCGTCGGCGTACTCGGAGCGGTTCAGCACGAAGTTGGGGTCGCTCCGCCAGCGCTCGAAGAGGAACTGGCCCCAGCCGGTCCGCTCGATCCGTTTCAGGTGGACGGCCGGGATGATCTGGTCCGTATCGACGTTAGTGCGGTAGAGCGGGACGACTTTGCCGGCGTGCGTCGTAAACTTCTCCACAGCCTCTACCCCTCCATCTTCCAGTCGCGGATGTCCACGAAGTGACCGGCGATCGCCGCCGCCGCCGCCATCGCCGGACTGACGAGGTGCGTCCTGCCGCCGCGACCCTGCCGTCCTTCGAAGTTCCGGTTTGAGGTTGAGGCACAGCGCTCGCCCGGCGCCAGGATATCCGGGTTCATGCCGAGGCACATCGAGCAGCCGGCCTCCCGCCACTCGAAGCCTGCGTCCAGGAACACCTTGTCCAGGCCGAGCTGCTCGGCTTCGGCCTTGACCTGCTGGGACCCGGGGACCACCAGCGCCGAGACCCTCGGGTTTACCCTTCGCCCACGAACGACGCTGGCAGCAGCCTGAAGATCCTCGATCCGTGCGTTCGTGCAGGAGCCGATGAAGACGCGGTCCAGGCCGATGTCCTGCATCGCCGTGCCCGGCTTCAGGTCCATGTAGGTCAGGGCGCGCTCGGCGGCCTCGCGCGCCGTCTCCTCGCCCATACTGGCGGGATCGGGCACCCGATCCGTGACCGGCACGACCATGCTCGGGTTGGTGCCCCAGGAGACGTACGGGACCAGATCCGCGGCGTCGATCAGGAGCTGCTTGTCGTACTTCGCGCCTTCCTCGGAGGGCAGCGAGCGCCAGTAGTCGAGCGCCTGCTCCCAGTGCTTCCCCTTCGGGGCGTGCGGGCGGCCCTCGACATACTTGAACGTCGTGTCGTCCGGCGCGATGATGCCGACCCGGCCGCCGCCCTCGACGGACATGTTCGAGACGGTCATCCGGCCCTCCATCGAGAGGGCGCGAATCGCCGAGCCGGTGTACTCAATGGCGTGGCCGGTTGCCCCGCCGATCCCCATCCGCCCGATGATCCCGAGGATGATGTCCTTGGCGGTCACGCCCGGCGCGAGATCGCCGTCCACGCGGATCTCCATCTGCTTTGGGCGAGCCTGGATCAGCGTCTGGGTCGCCAGGACGTGCTCGACCTCCGACGTGCCGATCCCGAAGGCGATGGCGCCAAACGCCCCGTGCGTCGCGGTGTGACTGTCCCCGCAGACGACGGTCATCCCCGGCAACGTCAGCCCGAGCTCCGGACCGATCACGTGGACGATGCCCATCAGGGGGCTCAGGGCCCCTTCGAGCCGGAGCCCGAACTCCGCGCAGTTGCGATCGAGCGCGTCGAGCTGCTGGGCGGAGATCGGATCCTCGATCGGCAGCGAGCGGTCGGTCGTGGCGACGTTGTGGTCGGCCGTGGCGATCGTCAGGTCCGTCCGACGAACCTTTCGGCCGTTGAGGCGCAGGCTCTCGAACGGCTGGGGCGAGGTGACTTCGTGGACGAGGTGCAGGTCGATGTACAGCAACGCCGGCTCGCCCTCCGGCTCGCGGATGACGTGGTCCTGCCAGACTTTCTCGAACAGCGTCCGTGGCGCCATCATCCCCTCCGATCTCTGCGCTCCTGGGCCGCCGGCGAGCGGTGCCCCACCTCGAAGGCCGTGCCCACACGAGATGGCGGAGCAAAGCGCGTGCTGCCGGCGATCCTACCGAGTGACGAGGTAGAACCGCAACAGCGGATTCCTGCCTCCGGCATCACTATCCGTAATATCTACACGTTTGGAATTATCGGTGCCCTCTTGGCGTTCCAAGTATCACCGAAATCCGTGACACTACGGGCGCGGATCCTGCTGGTGTAGTAAGGCCAGACGGTGGGCGAGTATAATCTCCAGGTTGCGCCGCGGCGGCTGGATGTGCGGTTTCTCCAGCTTCGCGGCGCTGATTTGCCTCGTGCGGACGCCTTCTCGCCGTCGCCGCCGGCCTCTTGAGGTGTGATTCGATGGCTGTCTTTCAGTCTGAAGACCGACAAAGAATGCGGCGTGTTCGCTCCGAGAGGGCGATTCAGCTCGCGATGCAGAACAAGTGGGAGGAAGCTGCCGACGTCAATCGGCAGATCCTCGAGCACTTCCCTGACGACGTCGACACGCTGAATCGGCTCGGCAAGGCGTTGATGGAGCTTGGGCAGTACGCCGAATCACGCGATCAGTACGCCAAAGCGACCAGAGCGGACCCGAGCAACGGCATTGCCGCGAAGAACCTGGTCCGGCTGACCAGACTGGCCGAGGAAGCGGCGGCCTCGCCGGTGGCGGCCGTGCCCCACGCGCAGCGCGTCGATCCAAGCCTCTTCATCGAGGAGAGCGGCAAGACGGCCGTCACCGACCTCGTCGATCGGGCGGCGTTCCACACCATCGCCACGCTGACGGCGGGCGATCGGCTCACGCTCAAGGTCGAGAACAGCGTCGTCAGGCTCGTCGGGCCGGGCGACGTCGTGGTTGGCCAGCTCGAGCCGAAGATCGCCCAGCGCGTGATCCGGCTCGTCGCGGCCGGCAACCGATACTCAGCTGCCATCACCTCGATCGACGAGCAGCACGTACGGATCATCATCCGCGAGGAGTACCGCGATCCGAGCATGCGCTCGCGGCCGTCCTTCCCAACGCAGCAGGGCCCGGAGATCCGTCCGTACACCAGGGATAGCACCTTCCGCCCCGACATGGACGACGACGACGACGACTCGATGGACGACGGCGACGGCGATGCTGGCGACGTTGCCGAGGGCGACGCGGACTCCGCGAAGGACACGGACTCGGACGACGACGACGACGACGACGACAACAGGCGCAAGTAGCGCGAGGAGACAGGAGAAGAAGAGGCCCGGCCATCTCTGGCCGGGCCTCTTCGCGTAATTCAGCAGGACGGTCGTCAGACGGCGCGCAGCTCCGCCGTCGAGGGGTGGAGCGCCACGTTCAGCACCTCGTCCATCATATCCACCGGGACGAAGGTCAGCTCGCGACGAGCGTCCTCCGGCACCTCTTCCAGGTCCTTCATGTTCTGGCGCGGCAGCACGAACGTCTTGATGCCCGCACGGTGCGCCGCGACGACCTTCTCGCGGATCCCGCCGACCGGCAGCACCCGGCCACGCAGCGTGATCTCGCCGGTCATCGCGACCTCGCGGTGCGACGGGCGACGGGTCAGGCCCGAGATCAGCGCCGTCGCCATCGTGATGCCCGCTGAGGGGCCATCCTTCGGGATCGCCCCGGCCGGCACGTGAATGTGGACGTCCATCGTCTCGTAGAAGCGCGGCGCCAGCCCGAGGTCGTCGGCGCGGACGCGCGCGAAGCTGAGGGCGGCCTGGGCCGACTCCTTCATCACGTCGCCGAGCTGGCCGGTCGTGACGAGTTGGCCCTTCCCCTCCAGCAGCGAGACCTCGACCGTCATGACGTCGCCGCCGGCCGGCGTCCAGGACACCCCCGTCGCGATGCCGGTCTCGTCACGCTCCTCGGCCAGGTTGTGGGTGTACGGCGGCGGGCCGAGCAGGTCGGCCAGGTTGCGCTGGCTGACCGTGGTCCGGCGGGTGTCCCCGGTCGCCACCTTGCGGGCGATCTTGCGGCAGATCGTGCTAATCTGCCTTTCGAGGTTGCGGACGCCGGCCTCGTGGGTATACTCGCGGATGATCTGGCGGATCGCCGCCTCGGTGAACCGAAGCTGCGAGCCGGTCAGACCGTGCTCGCTGGTCTGGCGCGGCACCAGGAAGCGCCGGGCGATCTCGTACTTCTCGTCCTCGACGTACCCCGGCAGCTCGATCACCTCCATCCGGTCCCGAAGCGCTGGCGGCACCGGATCGAGGATGTTCGCCGTCGTGACGAACATCACTTTGGAGAGGTTGTACGGTACGTCCAGGTAGTGGTCCGAGAAGGCGAAGTTCTGCTCCGGGTCGAGCACCTCCAGAAGCGCCGCCGACGGATCGCCACGGAAGTCTGAGCCCAGCTTGTCGATCTCATCGAGCATGAAGACCGGGTTGATCGTGCCGCCGCTGCGCATCGTCTGGAGCACCCGCCCCGGCAGCGCCCCGATGTAGGTCCGGCGGTGGCCTCGAATCTCGGCCTCGTCGCGGACACCGCCCAGCGAGACCCGCACGAACTTGCGGCCGATCGCCTGGGCGATCGCCTTCCCAAGGCTGGTCTTGCCGACGCCCGGCGGCCCGACGAAGCAGATGACCGGGCTGCGCATCCGGTCAGCCGCCAGCTTGCGGACGGCCATGTACTCCAGGATGCGCTCCTTGATCCGCTGGAGGCCGTAGTGGTGCTGGTCCAGGACGCGGGCCGCCCGGTCGATGTCGAGCTGATCGACGGTGGCGTTCGACCACGGCAGGGCGGCCAGCCACTCCAGGTAGCTCCGCACCATGCCGACCTCGGGCGACATCGTCGGCATCACGGCCAGGCGCTCCAGCTCCTCGTCCGCCTTGACCCTGACCTCTTCCGGCAGGCCGGCCGCGTCGAGCTTCTCGCGCAGCTTGAGGATCTCGCGGCCCTGGGCATCGGCCTCGCCGAGCTCCTTCTGGATCGCCTTGAGCTGTTCGCGCAGGAAGTACTCGCGCTGGTTCTTGTCGACCTCGGTCTGAACCTGCGAGTGGATCTTGTTCTGCAGCTCGAGCACGTCCAGCTCGCGCGCCAGGAACATGCTCGCCTTGTGCAGCCGTTCGAGGGGGTCGAGCGTCTCCAGGATCTCCTGCCGGTCGGTGACCGTCAGCTCCAGGTCCGAGACGACGAAGTCGGCGAGCCAGCCCGCCTGGTCGATGTTGATCGCGGCGACGTAGTGATCGTCGGGGATGGTCCGGCTCAGCTTGACGACCTTCTCGTACATGCCGAGGACAGCTCGGATCAGCGCGTCAGCCTCCTCACCCTCGCTCGGCGCCTCCTCGATCGGCACCACCGAGAGGCGCAGGTATGGCTCGTCAGCCTCGAAGCCGACCACCCGGACCCGCCGCTGGCCCTGGACCAGGGCGGACGTCGATCCGTCCGGCATCTTCAGCATCCGCCCGACGACGGCCTCGGTGCCGATGGTGTAGAGGTCGGCCTCGCCAGGCCGCTCGATCTCTGGATCGCGCTGGGCCAGCACGATCAGCGTACGCTCGCCGCCCATCGACTCCTCGATCGCACGGAGCGACCGGTCTCGGTCCACGAAGAGCGGCGTGACGACGTGCGGGAACAGCACGGTGTTCCGCACGGGGAGAATTGGCAGGACGAGCGGGCGAACGCTCAACTTCCTCTTGCGACGCGGCATCAGCACGAGCTCCGAGGGCGGGGCGATATCTGAAGCGCGGCGCCCGGCGTAGAGTATACCGACTCCTGTCCAGGAGCGCGCCGCTACTACACTTCCCATTAACCCGCGAGGAGGCTCCCGATGGCCCAGACCGCTCCGCGCCCGGCATCCGCCTCGTTCTTCCCCTCGCTGCGCGGCGACCTGCCGACGATCGTGCGCGCAGAGGGCATCTACCTGTACGACGACGACGGCCGGGCGTTCATCGACGCGGCAGGCGGCGTCGGTTGCGTCACCTCCGTCGGGCACGCCGTCCCCGAGGTCGTGGACGCCATCTCCGAGCAGATGCACGCCGTCGCGTTCCTGCCGTGGACCCAGTTCCAGAGCAAGCCGACCGCCGACCTGGCCGACCTGATCGCCTCGGTCGCGCCAGGCAGGCTGAACCGGGTCGGGCTGTTCAATGGCGGCTCCGAGGTGACGGAGGGCGCCGTCAAGCTGGCCCGCGGGTACTGGCTGGCCCAGGGGCGGCCGGAGAAGTACCTGACGATCTCGCGCTGGCAGGGGTTCCACGGCATGACGCTGGGCGCGACCGGTTTCGGCGGGCATACAGGACGGCGGCGCCGCTACCAGCCGATGCTGATGGACATGCCGAAGATCTCGCCGGCCTATCCGTACCGCTGCGACGACTGCGCGGCCGGGCGCTTGCGCTGCGCTGACGAGCTGGAGCAGATGATCAAGTGGCAGGGGCCTGAGAACGTCGCCTGCTTCATCGTCGAGCCCGTGGTCGGCGCCACGATGGGGGCCGTCACCCCGCCGCCCGGCTACTTCCAGCGGATCCGCCAGATCTGTGACCGGTACGACGTCCTCTTCATCATGGACGAGGTGATGACCGGCTTCGGGCGGACCGGGAAGTGGTTCGCCGCGGAGCACTGGAACGTCGTCCCGGACATCGTCACGGCGGCGAAGGGCGTCAGCGGCGGCTACGCACCCCTGGCCGTCCTGCTGGCGACCGACGAGGTCGTCGGGGCGCTGGAGGCGGCCGGGACGCCGTTCGTGGCCGGCCACACCTTCGCTCAGAACCCGGTCGTGGCGGCAGCCGGGATCGCCGTCGTCTCGTACATACAGAAGCACGGGCTGGTGGCCGCTGCCGCCGAGCGCGGCCTACAGTTACGCTCGGGCCTGCGGGAGATCGTGGCAAGGCACCCGATCGCCGGCGAGGCTCGTGGCATGGGTCTGATGCTCGGTATCGAGCTGGTGTCAGACAAGGCGACGAAGCAGCCGTTCCCAGTCGAGGCCGGTGTGGCGCACCGCCTCGCCAGGGCGTGCATCGCGGAGGGCGCAGCGGTCTACCCTGGTCAGGGTGGCGCTGATGGCCTGGTCGGCGATCACGTCATGGTGACGCCACCGATGACGATCTCCGCTGCCCAGGTCGACGAGCTGGTGGCGGCGATCGACCGTGGGCTGAGCCGGGTGGAGCGCGATCTCGCCGATCAGGCCGTCGACCTCACCACGACCTAGCCCGAACGGTCTCTGACAGGATTCACAGGATGAACAGGATTGGTCTTCCTTATCCTGTCAATCCTGTTCATCCTATCCAAGATTCGCGGAGCGGGAGATGGCGAGCTTTACCGATTTCGACGCACGCGGCTACCGAATGGTGGACGCTCGGACCGGCTACGGCGAGTGGGTCACCACCTACGAGGGAACCGTCGAGGACGCGATGGACATCGCACTCCTCGAGCGGCTGAAGACCCCGCTCTGGGGCACGTTTCGCGAGGCGGCCGACCTCGGCTGCGGCACGGGCCGGACCGGCGAGTGGCTGCGGGGACGCGGCGTTGGCGCGATCGACGGCGTGGACCTCACGCCGGAGATGCTGGAGCGGGCGAGGGCACGCGGGGCGCACCGCCGCCTGATCGAGGCTGACGTCGCCGCGACCGGCCTCGAGACGGCCGCGTACGACCTGGCGGTCACATCGCTGGTGGACGAGCACCTGGCGACGCTGGATCCGCTCTACCGCGAGGCGTTCCGGGTGGTCAAGCCGGGCGGCCAGTACGTGCTGGTGGCGTTCCACCCGCACTTCATCATGGCGTCCGGCATGCCGACCCACTTCAAGAACGCGGCCGGCGAGGAGATCGCGATCGCGACACACCTGCACCTGGTGAGCGATCACGTCACGTCTGCCCTGGGGGCGGGCTGGACCCTGGTCGAGATGCACGAGCGCCTGATCGACGACGAGTGGGTGACGCTCAAGCCGCGCTGGGCGAAGTACCGAAACCACCCGATCTCGGCGGCCTACGTCTGGCAGAAGCAGGTCTGACCACTTCAACAGGGGCGAGCGTCACCTTTGCTGTTTTTCGCCCGTTCTTCTCTACGGGGCCGGCGACCGCGGGCGCGCTCTGCGCGCACTCGGTCGGCGCGGAGTGATACGGGCATGCGAATCGATCCAAACGCCAACATTGAGGCGTTCACGAAGCTCGCCGACAAGACGGGTGAGGTTCAGATGCAGGTCGGCGTCAGCGTGATGAAGCAGGCGCTGGAGGCCAGTGAATCGGCCACCCTCCAACTGCTTCAGAGCATGCAGCCGCACCTCGGCCGGAACGTCGACGTTCAGCTGTAAGCTTCAGGCCGACCGCCGCGAGCGCCGCCATCACGATCAGGGCGATCGCGCTGATCAGCGCGCCCACCAGCAGGCTGGTCGGCCGATATCGCCATTCGATCGTGTGCTCGCCCGGCGGCACGGCGACGGCCCGGAACAGGTAGTTCGCCCGCTCGACCTCGGCTGGCCGACCGTCGATCCAGGCGTGCCAGCCTGGGAAGTAGCTGTCTGACAGCACCAGGTACCGCTGCTCGTTCGCTCGAACGCGCACGATCGCGAGATCCGGCTCGTAGCGCACGATCTCGGCGCGCTCCTCTTGTCCGATCGGCGCGCCGTTCAGCACCGTGATCTCACCACCCGGAGCTGCTGACGGGCGCTCCAGGAGCACCGTCGTTCGCGGGTCGATCGCCGTATCGGTGAGGTGCGTCAGCGACCAGTCGTCCGTCGGCACGGCCACCGCGTGCGAGGCGAGGAACGCCCGAGGCTGCGCAGCCCGGTTCTCGAAGACCAGCGTCGTGTCGCTCTCGAATGCGAGCCCGTACTTCTCGCGGTGAGTCGAGACGATCGAGCGCACGACTTCGCGCTCGAGGATGCCGAGGCCGGCCAGTCTGAGCGAGCCTTGCCTGAGCACGGACCGAACCTCAATCCGCTCGACCGACATCGTGGAGGGCAGTGCCAGGTCGGCGAGGTAGACGTCGCGCGGGTAGACTGTGCCGGCCGGGTCGCGCGGCTCCCAGCGCATCCCGACCGTCGACTTCCGGTGCGCCAGCGGACCGGTGGCCTGGTCGTACGACGCTTCGGCGAGATGGTCGCCAGCCCGGGCAATCAGCGTCACCGGCGGTGACCCGCCCCCTGAGACCACGATCTCGGCGACCGGCTCGCCGTCGGAGAGCGTGCCCGCGTTCGAGACGCTGCCCAGCAGTCGGAGCGCATCGCCGGGCGTCGGCGCCACCCGGAACGAGTCATCCCCGAGCGGACTGCCGGCCGGCCCGTCGATCAGCGGCCGGGCCGGGTCGAAGTAGACGCCGTGGACCTGACCCCGGCCCTGCCCGGACTTCGACTCCACGAGATAGCGCACGTTCCAGAGGTCCAGAAGGTCGTCGTCGACCTCGTTCACGCGGGTCCAGTACCGCTCCATTCGGGCCGTTGGCAGCGAGCTGTACCCGTACGCCTGCGCAACGCCGAGCAGCGCTGGACGGCTGGTGATCGCCAGGTCGGAGCGGCCAGTCAGGAACGCTCGTCCCTCCCCGTGCTGCTGGCCGATGAACCGCATCGCGCGCGACTCCACGCCCAGGCTGGCGCGCGATACCGTCGGATGGAAGCCGTGCGCCACCACGAGAAGCTCGGCGACGCCGACCGTGGCGACGGTCATTGCCAGGAGCCCAGAGCCACGCCGGCGCCATGCCCAGACCAGCAGCAGCACGACCGTACCGAGCCCGGTGGCGAGCGCCAGCAGCGTCCACGGATTGCCAGCCTGGAGCGTCCCGAGGAGGCCGTCGCGGACCGCCTTCGCCGTCAACGCCGGGCGGTCGCGCGGAAGCAGCAGGTACGTCTGCTCGATAGTCCGCAGCGCAAGGTCCGGATCGGCGAGCAGCCACTCGCGGAGCCGGACGGCGGCTGCCAGCACGACGGCGACGACGGCGGCCAGCGCGAGCGCCACGACTCGAGCACCGCGTGGTGCCGACGCGCCACGCAGGCGATCGAACCCTGCCGCCGCCAGCAGCGCAAGGGCGAGCTCGAATATCAGCGTGTACCTGACCGGCGCCCGCATCGACGAGAAGCCCGGCAGCGACCAGAGCCAGCCGTAGATATCGATGGGCGCGTTCTGCGCCATCGCCAGCAGCAGTCCGACCACGCCCACGGCTGCCACGGGCAGAATGACCCGCCGCCGGCCAAACACGAGGCCGACTACCGCCAGGAGCAGCCCGACCACACCCACGTAGACGGTCGACTCCCAGTACGGGTACCGCATCCACTGCATGGCCGGGTCGGCGCGGAAGCCGTACGGCAAGATCAGCGTCAGCAGGTCGACCAGCGCCACGCCGCCGGCCGCCGACTCGGCGTAACTCAGGCCGTCACCCCGCGACGAAGCTGCCCCAAGCTCGTAGGTCGGCACGAGCTGGACAGCCGCCCCGAGCAGGCCGAGCGTCGCGATCGTGCCGACCACGAGCACCACGCGTCCAGCCGAGCCCGCCACGGAGCGCGCGCACGGTCCAGGTCGCCGCTCCCAGGTCGTGAGTGCGAGGGCACGTGCACCGACGAACAGGCCAAGCACCACCAGGTTGATGAGCACGATTTGCGGGTGCAGCCCGAGGCCCGAGAGCGTCACCGAGCCGGCCCCGAGTGCCAACCAGAGCCAGCGACGCCGATCGCAGGCTCTGAGTGCAAGGTCGGCGCAACAGAGCGTCAGTGGCAGCCAGGCGGCGCTCCTGACGATGTTGCCGTGATCGAGGTGGCCGAACATGAAGCCGCCGAGCGCGAACGCGACGCCCCCGAAGGCGCTGCCGGCCCGCCCGATCCCGAGCACCCGGCCCAGACCGTACAGGCCGGCCGCAGCCAGCAGGTAGTGGGCGCTGCGGACCGGGATGAACGCGACGTCGACCGGTAGCAGCAGGAGCGCCAGGACGTTGGGCGGGTAGAGCAGGCCGATCTCGCCGTCCGCGACGATCGGGTACCCCGCGAAGATCAGCGGACACCAGAGGGGGAACCGTCCGGCCGCCAGCTCCTGCGAGAGCCAGACCGTCAGCGGGTAGTAGAACGCCCCGGTGTCCCGCTGGTGGCCGACGACGCCCGGGACGACGAACCGTCCGAACAGGCCCAGCAAGACGAAGCTGGCAACGCCGCTGCCCGCCAGCTCACGTCGGAGCCCGCGCGAGCGCGCGGCGACGCCTGAGATGACGGTCGGCCGGGAGGTCGGGGCGAACCTGGCAACAGTCGCAGAGAGCATGCAACGGGGGGTCGGCGGGCAGCACGGATACGGTCCGGCAGCATCGTGGCCGATCCCGTCGAACGATAGCAGCGGACGGAGGCGAATGTAAAGAGATCTTCATCTTCTTATCAAGTTTCCGCTCATCTTTACATTTGATGGTGGGCTGGGGCAGGCTGGTTGGCGCCCGGCGTACCATGTCGCCGTGAGAAGGAGGGCACGATGTCGGTGAGTGCAGCGCCCCTGGTTCTGGTGGAGAAGCGCGGCCCGGTCGGCCTGTTGACGCTGAACCGGCCCGAGAAGCACAACGCGATGAACAGCGCGCTGACGCAGGAGCTCGTCGCCGGCATCGACGCCTTCACGGCCGACGACGAGATCGCGGTGATCGTGCTGACGGGCGCGGGTGAGCGGGCGTTCTCGGCCGGCGGCGACATGACCGAGCAACGCCACCGGATGGGGCCGGAGGGGGTTCAGCGCCGGGCCGGCGGACCCTCCAGCTCGGAGAAAGTCCGCCTCTGCCCGAAACCGGTCATCGCGGCGATCAGAGGCTACTGCTACGGCGGCGCGGCCCACCTGGCCGTGAGCTGCGACATCCGCATCTGCGGCGAGGACGCGAAGTTCCGCTTCGTGGCGGTGAACTACGGCATGCCGGCCTGCGGCGCGCTGCTGCCACGGATCGTCGGCGAGGCGAAGGCGAAGGAGATCCTGTTCTCCGGCGACGTCGTGGACGCCCAGGAGGCGCTCAGGTGCGGGTTGGCGAACCAGGTCGTGCCGCCGTCCGAGGTCGTCGAGTACGCGGTCAAACTGGGCGAGCGGATTGCCGGCAACTCGCAGTTCGCCGTGCGCTCGCTGAAGACGATCATCGACGCGGCCCTGCCGATCGAGGAGGCGCTGGAGCTGGAGCGCAAGCTTGGATTCGAGGCCCGCTCCTCGCGCGAGGCCGAGCAGCGGTTCAATGCCGCCGCCACCCGCGTCGTCGGCGCGTCAGGGCCATCGCATTACCGCTCAGGTGCTCAATACAGTGAGGAGTGAGCGAAGATAGCGGTCATTGAGGGCGGCGCGGAAGCGTTTGGTAGGCACGCTGCCCTTGGAGGAGCGATCCTGTCTGAGCAAATTGAGGGCGAGGTGGCGGAGGATGGCGAAGTTCTCGGGGGCATGG
>Ga0114129_10007235_pt1 | contig 15802 bp, 13 predicted proteins | sample RhiMetdeltSRZDD1_FD_80071 | JGI IMG/M metagenome (GOLD analysis project Ga0114129, IMG submission 80071) | Populus rhizosphere microbial communities from Tennessee, USA - Rhizosphere MetaG P. deltoides SRZDD1 (version 2) (version 2) | ecosystem: Host-associated > Plants > Roots > Rhizosphere >... | reverse complement strand
CACCGCTTGCGGCGTTTGCCACAGCGACGTCCACTACTGGCACGGTGGCTACGATATTGGAAACGGCCGCATGCTGACCTTGGAAGAACGCGGCGTCCGGTTGCCCTTGGTGCTTGGCCACGAGCCCATTGGGCGTGTCGCCGCATTGGGACGCGAAGCCAAGGGAGTGGCGATTGGGGATACGCGGCTTGTGTACCCGTGGATCGGCTGTGGCCGGTGTCCGCGTTGCGAGGCCGGACGGGACAACGACTGCTTGAGCATGCAGACGATCGGGCTCTTTCGTCCGGGGGGGTACGCCACCCACGTGCTGGTGCCCCATCCGCGGTATCTCGTAGATACGACCGGGTTGGAGGATCCCTACGCCGCTACGCTGGCGTGTGCGGGGCTCACCGCCTGGAGTGCCCTGAACAAGGTCAAGATGGAGTACGCCGACGATGCGATCGTGATGATCGGGGCCGGAGGCGTAGGCCTCACCGCGGTGGGCTTTGCGCGAAAGTTGTGGGATGCGCCAATCGTGATCGTGGACAAGGATGCGGCGCGATTGGAGCTTGCGCGATCCATGGGCGCCACACACACGATCCCCTCGGGGGAGAATGCCGCCGCGGCTGTACGCGAGGTGCTCCGGGGACCCGCCGCCGCGGTGATTGATTTCGTCGGCTCGCCCGAAACTGCCGACCTTGGATTGAATGTACTCCGCAAAGGTTGCGCGATGGTCATAATCGGATTGCACGGCGGCTCGTGGCCGCTTCCTCTTCCCTTGCTTCCGCTCCGCAATATTTCTCTCGTAGGGTCCTTGACCGGAACGGTTGAAGAAACCCGGCAGGTCGTGGACTTCGTGCGAACGAAACGTCCCGCACGCGCCCCGGTTTCGACGGTGCCGTTGGAGTTGGCGCAACGGGCACTCATGAACCTGGAGTCCGGCGCCAGCGCAGGCCGGCAGGTGCTGGTGCCGGAGATGAGTTAATCCCCGGAACCCGGTGCTCGCGCGCCGTCTCAGCGTTTCTTTCTACTTGGGCGTGCGCGCAGTGGAGTTGCCGCGCACGCTAGGAACTCCACTCGCCCCCGTACCCAAACATTCAGCCCTCGCACGGTACCTGGCATCGCCATGACCCGCTGTCTTGTTTGTTTATTATTTGAATTCTGTTAGATTTCAAGTGTCGTCGTCGCGGCTTGCGAGCTTAGATGCGCCACTTACAGTACACGATAGCAGTATTTCTCATTGGGTTCACTGGGTGCGGACCGGATCAATCTTCGGGTCCAGATGGTACTGCGCCTGCCTTTGTTCGCGATCTAAACGCCGTGGCCATTTCGGATTCCGCTCTCCTTGTTACTTGGACAGCTCCTGGTGATGACGGTACGAGGGTAGGGTGACCGAGTACGATTTGAGAATTTCGAACACCTCATTCAATGAAGAAGACTGGTCTCAGGTCACACGAATACGAACAACATCGCCCAGGTCTAGCGGACAACCAGAATCTTTCAGAGTTGGGGGACTTGACCCCTCTTCGGCCTATCTTCTTGCCATAAAGGCTGCGGATGAGGTCCCGAACTGGTCAGGCATATCCAATTATGCGTCGACTACTACGTTCGATGAAGCTCCTCCTGAACTTGAACTTGTTTGGGGAAGTCATGGCTCCAATGAGAATCAGTTCGATGCCCCCATGGACGTCTCCGTCTTTCAGGGTTTGGTTTATGTGGCCGATTGGAACAACCATCGTATCCAGGCTTTCGACGAGAATGGCCAATTTAGGTTCACAATCGGAGAGAGCCAACTCTCGAAGTCGTTCCATATGAGCAACGATGCCCAAGGAAGCCTTTTCGTCGCCGATTCCGGTTATGTACGGATTGTTGTGTTCGATCAAGCTGGCCAAGAGACAAATAGTTGGATCTTGTCTCATTCACCTTCATCCATATTTGTTCAGGGTGAGGAGTTGTCGGTAAGCATGTGGAACGATGTGGTTCGGTTCACCACCGCCGGAGCGCCCTTGCCCGGACTAGTTCTCAGATACCCAGAGCAGCCTCAAATCACAAACCTTTCGTCAGGAACGAACGACTCATGGGTGGTTCTTTTTTCGGATCCTCAAGTCAGTTCCTACAACGGCGATCAGCTGGTGAGTTCCTGGGGCTCTTCTGGTACAGGTCTTGGGTTTATGAATCACCCCAAAGATCTCGCAGTTGACCAAGATGGCAACATTCTAGTGGCCGACACAGGAAATCAGCGAATCCAGAAGTTTTCGGCGACGGGTAGGTTTCTCGCCGCTTGGGGACGCCCTGGTCCCGCTCCCGGCGAGTTTGCCCGTCCAGTCGCCATCGCTCTTCAGGAACCTAATGTGGTTTACGTTGCGGATAGTGGAAACGATCGTATTCAAAAATTTAGGTGGCATCATTGATTAAAAAGACTGGCCTTGTTTCCCTGGCATGCATGTTCATGCTGATCCTCTTCGAATCTTGCGATGAAGCCCTTATGCCACCGAGCAAACCAGGTGCTGATTCAGTTCCGGAATACATTCTTTCCTTTTCCGGGCAATGGACTGATCCCGGAGGAGGGCCGACGACAGGACTGGTTGTCTCGGCGAACGGCAACGTATACGTGGGGGCGGAGACGACTCCTCGCAGAACTGGATGGCCATCCCCAGACCTGTACCTATTTTCCCCCAAGGGGGCAGAAGTGAAGGCTTGGGATATCCTTTGGAGGCCCTCCGGCCTAGGAATTGGCCTTGACGGAAGCATCGTTGCTGTCGATTCCTACTTAGCAACGGTAACTCTCATCTCGTCAGATGGCGGCAAGGTTGAAACCTGGGGAGAGGGTCAACTCACAAATCCAACCGATGTGGATATTGATTCCAGAGGCAACCTGTACATTGCTGATGCCGGCAGTGACCGAATTCAGAAGTTCACCCCCCATGGTTTCCCGCTGTTGAAATGGGGAACGACAGGAGCAGATAACGGGGAATTCAATTCCCCGCGTGGTATTGCAGTGAACGACTCGGATGAGGTTTTCGTCTGGGATACTGGAAACAATCGTGTTCAATACTTTGACACCCAAGGACATTTCTTGGGCAAGTGGGCAGCATCCGACTCCACTCGCGTTCTCGAGCCGTGGCCTATGGGTATAGCAGGAATTGATGCAGGCCCAGAAGGCGTTGTGTACTTGGTGGATTCGGGCGGGTTTCAGGTCGTCAAGTTCAGCACTGATGGAAGAATTCTGGCCCGATGGGGGAAGGCTGGAACTGAACCGGGGACCTTCACAAGTCCGGGAAACATCGCTGTGGGTCCAGCGGGGTCGATCTATGTCAGTGATGTAGGAAGACGTGTGGTGGATAGGTTTGATTATTGAGCTAGTCGCAAGGCCCTTGATTGCGGCAGCCTGACTGCCGCGTTGACCCAGCATCCATTCCCACGCCGCGCGCGACCACACCTGTCGTAGCCCTCTTGCAGCGACTGAACTCGCTCCGGAGCGAGTAAGTTTCTTTCAGGTTTTTGGGGCAAGTAATGGTCATGTGCGTATGTGCGTGTTGCATAGTCCGCGCGCAAGCGAGGAACCCCACTCGCCCGCAATCAAACTAGCTGCTTCACCGCTTCCACCCGCTCCACCGCCCTTAATCCATCCGATGCACTCGACGTGATCCCCCCCGCATACCCAGCCCCTTCACCGATCGGATACAAACCGGCCACATTCACCGATTCATAGCTCTCGGCATCACGAAGCACGCGTACCGGCGACGACGTGCGTGTTTCCAAACCAATCAGCACCCCCCACGGTCCATCGAACCCGTTCACCAGCCGCCCGAACGATCGAATGCCGCGTCGCATCACCGACACCACCTGCGGCGGCAGCAACGCGGTCAAGTCCCCGGGGCGCACGCCGCGACGATACGACGTCTCGAACTCCCCCGACGATGCGCGCCCGGCCAGGAAATCGGGAATGCGTTGGGCGGGCGCTACGTGACCTCCACCGCCGGCATTAAACGCGGCCACTTCAAGCCGGCGCTGAAACTCGATTCCCGCCAGGGGACCATCGCCGCCGAAATCTTCCGGTCTCACCGTAGCCACCACCGCCGAATTTCCGAATTGGTCCGCCCGATGGCTGTAGGACATGCCGTTCACCGTCAAACCATCTTCTTCCGTTCCCGCGGCCACGACCTCGCCGCCCGGGCACATGCAAAACGTGTAGGCGGAGCGGCCACGCTTCTCGTCGTTGTACGTCATCATGTAGTCGGCCGGTCCACTCTCCGGAGATTCAGTGCCGCGCTGGGATCGGTTGATGAGCGTCTGCGGATGCTCGGCCCGCGCCCCCACGGCAAAGGGGCGAGCTTCCAAAGCGACCCCGCGCCGGTGCAACAAACGAAACACATCCCGGGCGCTGTGGCCGGTGGCCAGAAAGATCGCATCGGTCTCCAGGCGCTCTCCGTTCACCACCGCTCCGCGCACGCGTCCGTTCTCCACCATCAAATCTTCCAGGTGCGCCTGAAACCGCACCGTGACGCCTTCTCGCTCCAGGCGCTCGTGCAAGCGCAAGAGCACTCGCGACAGGCGATTGGTGCCCAGATGCGGGCGAGCTTCCACCAAGAGATCGGGCGCCTCGCCCAGCTCCGCGAACGCCTTCAAGATCGAGGAGTTTCGAGGATCGTTCCGGCGCGTGTAGAGCTTTCCGTCCGAGAACGTTCCCGCGCCGCCGTCGCCAAAGACCACGTTCGATTGGGGATCGAGCCGGCCGTAGCGCCAGTACGCGTTCACATCCTTCCAGCGTGGCCGAACCGATTTCCCGCGCTCGATCACCACCGGCCGGTATCCTTTTTCGGCCAAGGCCAGAGCGGCAAAGAGCCCCGCCGGACCGCTGCCGATCACCAACGGTTGGGCGCCAAGCCGTTTCAGGGGGCCCGTGTACAGTCCTTCGCGAGGCGGCGGAGCCGGGGCAACCTGGGGATCTCCATGAAACCGTTGGAGAACTGCCTCGGGAACACGCAGTTGTATATCTACGGTATGAACGCGAATGGGGCGATGGTGCCGGGAATCCACGCTCGTCTTGACGATATCGAGCCCCAGGACCTCGGCGGAGTCCACATCCAGGCGCTGAGCCACCAGGTCGATCAAAGCCGTCTCGGGCGGGGAATGGCGAAGATTTCGGACGCGAATTTTCATGGCGGGCTCCTGCCGGCGTTTTGGGCCGGAAAGGCGCGGGACGTATCAGGCCCCGGCGGTGTTAGGCTCATTCGAGCATAGCACGTAGGACGTCACGAAAGGCGCCGGCTCTCGTATTAGGGATGAAAGCAAATCCCCACGGAGGTGTTCGATGAAGTTCTTGAGTTTAGCCGGCGTAGCGGTTTTGGCCTTATTGACCGCCGCTTGCGGTGAGGCTCCGGCCAACGGAAATCAAGCCGCCCATCAGATGGCGGCCCAGAATGGATCGATGGGAAAGGGGTGGAACAAAATGACGTTCAAGAAGCCCACGGATGAGATGCTCAAAAAGGAGCTGACACCGGAGCAGTACAACGTGACCCAGAAGGAAGCTACGGAAATGGCTTTCCATAACGAGTACTGGGACAACCATGCCGACGGCATTTACGTGGACGTGGTTTCCGGGGAGCCGCTCTTCAGCTCGCTGGACAAGTTCGATTCCGGCACCGGCTGGCCGAGTTTCACGCGTCCCGTGGATCCGGCAAACGTCACCCTGCACGGCGATCAGAAGCTCCTGTCCGAGCGCACCGAGGTGCGTTCGGCCAACGCCGATTCGCATCTCGGCCATGTGTTCGATGACGGTCCCAAACCGACCGGTCTTCGTTACTGCATCAACTCAGCCGCGCTTCGGTTCATCCCCGTGAACCGGCTCGAGGCGGAGGGCTACGGCCAGTATCTAGTGCTTTTCCAAAAAGCGGGCAAGGCACCCAAGAGCATGAGCAGTGCAGCAATAACCAGCTCTGCGAGCCAGGCTTCCGTGACCGTGAATGCGTCGGCTCCCGGCGGTAACACAGCCGTGTTCGCAGGCGGCTGCTTCTGGGGAATGGAAGGGCTCTTCGAGCACGTGAAAGGCGTGATTGACGTCACGTCGGGTTACGCAGGTGGAACAACCAAGTCGCCGTCCTATCACCAGGTGACCTCCGGCAAGACCGGTCACGCCGAATCGATCGAGGTTCTCTACGATCCGTCCCAGATCAGCTATCAACAGTTGCTCGACGTGTTCTTCAAGGTCGCGCACGATCCGACGCAGAAGGACCGTCAGGGGCCGGATTACGGCACGAACTATCGTTCGGCGATCTTCTATCGCACGCCCGAGCAGAAGGAAGCCGCGGAAGCGTATGTGCGCGAGCTCAACGCTTCGGAACTCTATTCGAAGCCGATCGCAACGGAGATCGCTCCGCTGGACGCCTTCTACAAGGCCGAGGATTACCATCAGAATTACATGGAAAACCATCCCGACGACGGGTATTGCGTGATCAACGATATGCCCAAGATCGAACATTTGAAGCGGGATTTCCCGAATCTGTATCGGGAGCCGGCCAAACACTGATTTCTCGTACGGCCCCGAGACGTGACGTCTCGGGGCCTCCTCCTATCTCCCCGCCCTTGTAACCCCCGATCGTCACCGGTAGCATCCCTCGCGCTCCGTTCCACCCGGCCGGTACCCCTTTCGGAGTAACCGCTCCCAGGAGGCGACGCCCGCTTGATCCGCCTGACCCGGTGGCCCCTTTTGGGTGTCCTTGCCGTTCTGTCCTGCGCGGCGCCCTCGAAACCGGCCCCCGTCATTGCGGCCAGCCTGCCGCCCTTGGCTTCCATCGCCGAATTTCTGGTCAAGGATCGCTTCAAGGTCGTGTCGGTCCTCCCGCCCGGGCGAAGTGAGCACGATTACGAACCGTCTCCCGGTGAAATCGATCGCGCTCGGGGCGCGGTGCTCTTCGCGTACACGCACAAGGACACGGATGGATGGATGGTGCGGATTGCCCGCGGTGTGACGGGAAACAACGCCGTCGTGTTGTCGATGTCCGACACACCCGAAGCCCACGGCCGTGACCCACACCTTTGGTTGGATCTCGACGTGGTGAAAGCGTTTGTGCCCCGGCTTGCCGCACAGCTCTCGGAACTGGACCCCAACGGAGCCGAGACGTATCGCACGCGAGCCGCCGCCTTGGCCGATTCGCTGGATGCGCTGGATCGGGACGCGCAACGATTGTTTGAGCCCCTCAGCAACGTGCCATTTGCCATTCTTCATCCCGCATTCGAAACCTTCGTCCACCGGTACGGACTCAATCTCGTGGCCGTTCTGGAGACGCACCCGGAAGTGGAGGCTCTGCCTCAAGATTTGGGCGATGCGGCCGTGCGGCTCAAGCAAGCCGGTGCGAAGGTGATTTTCGTCGAACCCCAGCTTCCCGCCCGCACCGCCGAAGCTCTAGCCGCCGATCTCGGCGCCAAAACCGTCCTCTTGGATCCGTTAGGAGGCTCGGGCTCGCCCGGACGCGAAACCTATCTGGACCTCCTGCGGTGGAACATCCGACAGCTTGCGGAGAACTTGCGGTGAACGCGGCCGCCTCGAAGCCGGTCATCGATGTCCAGCATCTGTCGTTTCGGCGCGACGGGCGTATCGTGCTTCACGACGTGAGTTTCCAGATCCAGGAGCACGAGTTGGTCGGGCTCATCGGGCCCAACGGCGGGGGCAAGACCTCGCTCCTGCAAACGTTGCTGGGCGTGCTTCACCCCTATGAGGGAACCATTCATGTCCTCGGCCGCGAGCCCGCCCATCTCGACAAGGCCCGCGGGCAGATCGGCTACGTCGCCCAAACCAAGCAATTCGACCGCGATTTTCCCGCCCGTGCCAAGGACGTCGTACTCATGGGCACGTTTCCCCAGGTCGGGTTCGCCAAGCTTCCCGGATCGAAGGAAAAAGCCAGTGTCTATGGAGCGCTGGAACAAGTAGGAATGCAGGACCGCGCCTCGCGCCCGATCGGGCGGCTTTCCGGAGGAGAACAGCAACGCGTGTTCATTGCCCAGGCGCTCGTGTCGCACCCGCGTCTGCTCATCCTCGACGAGCCCACGGCCGGCGTCGATCGCGAAGGCGAGGAATCGCTCATTCGTCTTCTCACCCGGCTCAAAGCGCAATCGGATCTCACCATTCTCATGGTGAGCCACAACGTGAGCCTCATCCGTTCACACACGGACCGCATCGTCGCCTTGAACCGGGATTTGATCTTTGCCGGTCCGGCCTCGGGACTCACCGATGCGGTGATCGCCGAGGTGTATCACCCCCATCCCGCCGAGGCGCCCGGTGCTTGATCGCCTGGGCGAGATGCTCTCCCTGGAATTCATGCGCCGCGCGTTCTTGGGCGGCATTCTGGTGGGAGCCAGCTGCGCGTTTCTTTCCGTGTTCGTCGTGCTTCGCCGGCTCGCCTTTGTAAGCCAAGGGGTGAGTCATGCCGCTTTCGGCGGCGTGGCCCTCGCGGTCCTCGTAGGTGTCAATCCGTCTTTGGGCGCTTTGGTGTTCTCGGTGGGTACGGCGCTCGCGATCGGCGGGGTGAGCCGCCGTCGCAGCTGGGTCGAGGATTCGAGCATCGGGATTTTCCTGGCGGTTTCGATGGCTCTGGGTCTGCTTTTTCTCGGCCTCAAGCGCGGGAGCGCGACGGGACTCTACGGCTATCTCTTTGGCAGCATCCTCTCCATTCTCCCGTCCGACTTACCCTGGATGATCGGACTCACTTGCCTCGTGTTTCTCGTGCTGTTGGTGTTCATGAAAGAGCTCTACTTCTACGTGTTCGACGAAACCATGGCTCGGGTGGCCGGTGTTCCGGTGGACGCGCTTTATTTCGGACTCTTGATTCTTCTCGCGGTCACGATCTCGTTGGGCATGAAACTGGTCGGCGCGATTCTCGTGACCGCGCTCCTCGTCATCCCCGGAGCGACCGCGCGATTCTTGACCAGCAACATCGTGGTCCTCATTCCGCTCTCGATCGCCATCGGCGTTCTGGGGGTAATTCTCGGCCTCACCCTGGCCTACCTGGTTAACGTCAGCCCGGGGGCCAGCATCGTGGTGGTCTTGTTCCTGGGCTTTCTGGGAGCCTTTCTTGCGTCCGGCCAGCGGAGCTGAAGGGTGCAATTTATTGGACTACGCGTGTCGTTTTGCCAGTATCAATGCCTGTGAACGGTCCAGACCCCCGGCCCCGGTTTTAAGTCAAGTCTAAGTTAAACAAGTACTTAGGAGGTAAGATACCCATGAGGCGCAGATTTTGGCTTGGTGTGACCGCCGGCCTCTCCGCCGCCCTCTTGATCTGCGGTTTGCTGGTGCTCGGGCACGGCCATGACGCCACCGCCAAGCAGCCTGCCCGTGACTTCACGCCTGCCCAAAAAGAGGCGGTCGATCAGCTCCGGACGATGTCCGCAGGATTCGAGGCGGTAGCCGAGGCGGTGGTTCCCTCGGTGGTGACGATCACCAGCGAACGTGTGATCCAGCCCACCCAGGCTCCTCAGAGCCCTTTCAACGATCCCTTATTTCGCCGCTTCTTCGACATGCCCCAGCAGGGTCCGACGCGTCAGCACGGATTGGGTTCGGGCGTGATCGTGGGAGAAGACGGCACCATTCTCACCAATAACCATGTCGTGAACGGCGCGGACGAGCTCACCGTGGTGCTCTCGGATGGCCGCCGGCTCAAAGCCAAGGTTCTCGGCGCGGATGCGCGCAGCGACCTGGCCGTGTTGAAGGTGGATGCGAACCATCTCGAGGCCATGCCGTTCGGGAACTCCGATGACGTCAAGATTGGCGAGTGGGTCATGGCGGTCGGTTCTCCCTTCAGCGAGAACCTGAAGGCCACCATCACCGCCGGCATCGTGAGCGGCACCGGCCGCACCGGCATGCACTTGAGTGAATACGAGGACTTCATCCAGACCGACGCCGCCATCAATCCGGGCAACTCGGGTGGCGCGCTGGTGAACCTTGACGGCGAGCTCGTCGGGATCAACAGCGCCATCGCGAGCCGCGCCGGCGGTTACGACGGCATCGGCTTTGCGATCCCGGCCAACATGGCCATGGATGTGATGACCGATCTCATCAAGCATGGGAAGGTCACCCGCGGCTATCTCGGCGTGGGCATCCAAAGCCTCAGCCAGGACCTCGCCGAGGCCATGAACCTGGGTGACGTGCGCGAGGGCGTGGTGATCACCTCGGTTCAGGACGGTGGTCCCGCGGGCAAGGCAGGGGCCAAGGCCCAGGACGTCATCGTCGCGTTCAACGGACAACCCGTCAAAGATAGCGACCAGCTCCGTCTCATCGTGGCCCGCGTGAATCCGGGGGTGACCTCGGACATGGTGGTGCTGCGTGACGGGCGCCGGCAGACCTTGCACGTGAAGCTCGGGGAATACCCCGACGAAAAGGAGCCGGTTGCCTCCAATGAGCCCTCGGACAGCCAGGATCTCGGTCTGCAAGTCGGTCCGGTGACGCCCGACATCGCCCGCCAGCTCGACATGAAGAATGCCAGCGGGCTCGTGGTGATGCAGGTGGATCCCGGAAGCGTGGCCGAGGACGCCGGCGTTCAGGAAGGCGACCTCGTGAAGAGCGTGAACCAGGTGAAGGTGTCGGATACGAGCGACTTCCGCTCGGCGCTCAAGAAGAGCGGCAAGGAGAAGCCGGTCCTTCTGCAGCTCCAACGGGGCGACAACACCTTCTTCGTGGCCTTACGAAGGGATAAGTAATCGCCAGAAGTCCTAGGAATCCCCCAAACGGGGCTCCCTAACGGAGCCCCGTTTTTCGCCGTATCACTTTCGAACATCGCCATGGGGGTCATGCCCCCGGCGAAACGGGGCCCCCTAACGGAGCCCCGTTTTTCTTCCTATACTCGACCGATGGCAATCCGTCTTCGCATCGGCCTCTGTCTCCTCGGGCTCCTGCCTCTGAGCTGTTCCTCCTCGTCTCGAGGTGAGCGGTCCGCCTTGGCGTCGTGGCCCTACGCGACCGTGTCGGTCGTATCGAGCCTTCCTGCGGAGCTCACCGGCCGCCCGGTGTTCAACGGTCAGTGGATCGTCGCGGATCCGGATCGCGGCACCGTGCTCGCAGAAAGCTCGGAACCGCGTTACGTCCTTCGCCTTTCCGTAAATGATCCGCACCGCGTCGATTTTCTCGACCTGGGAGTAGGGGCGGGGGCCGAGAACGTCATCTTTGCCGAGCGAGGGCGCGTGGCGCTCTTGATCGGGTCGGTGGGAAATCGCCCGGCCGGCATTTCGGTGGATGCCCGAGCTGTCTTACGCTTCGACCTCGACCAGAACTTGCTCCTCGACACAATTCCTCTGGGACGCAACGATCTCGCCCGCGGACTCGCCCTCGATCCCCAGGAGCGGCGGCTCTTTCTCCTCACCGACGACGGCGCCGGGAACGGAACGATGGAAGTTCTCGATCTCTACGGGGGCCGAATCCTTCTGCGGAAACCAGTGGGCGAAATTCCCGTGGGCATGCGTCGAAAGGGAATCGCTCTGGACAATAACGGCCACGCCCTCTATTGCCTGACCGGCGGTGAAAGCGCTCACTCGGATTTCCCGCCGGTTGGGGAAACACCGCGGGGACCCGAGATGCTCATTCTGGAGACGGACAGTCTCAACGTGGAAACGCGAATTCCCATGACCGAGGGGGCCTCGCCCATTGCTCTCGCGTTCGATTCCGATCGCAACCGCGCGATCGCGCTCGAGGTCATGGGCGACAAGAGTCAGCTGCTGATTGTCGACGCCGGCTTTCGCGAAATACGGGACAAAGTGGGTTTCCGCAGCATAGCCACCGACCTCGTGATCCGAGGCGGGTACGCATTTCTGCCCGGACCGGACGGGATCACCGTGGTCGATCTCGATCGCGCCCAAGTCGCCGGTACGCTCTACCTGCATTTGGATCGCACCGGCGAAATAGCGATTTCGCCCGACGGTACGCGAGCGCTCGTGCTCTTTCAGGGCGGCCTGCCCCCCGGACCCCCCGGCATCGCCGTGATTGCGCTCGACACGGGAACCATAGTGGACGTGCTGCAATGAGCCCGCGCCCTTCCCTCACCCGTCTCAGCGATCTCGAATCCGCGCTCGAACAATCCGGAGTGAAGGCCAAAACGCACCGAGCGCTACTGGAACGCGTGCGCATATTTCTCAAGCGCTACGCCGACTTGGAACGTGAGCTTTTGGGTGGCATTCAAATCGCCGTGCCGCGACATCTTCTCGAGGAACATGAAACGGAAACGGATCGCCCCCAAGACGTGGTCGAACGGCTGGCTTTCCGCGAGCGGAAGCGACTCGATTTGACGGGGATCGGGGAGCGAGACGTCATGACCGTCCTCGATCGCGAAGAGCTCAAGGTGTACCGGCCGCCCTTTCCGCCGGGAACGGACCTACTGGGCTTCTTCGTGTTCGACGAAAACGTGGGCCCCGCGTTCGTGGTCGATGGACAGCTCCCGCCCCAGCGCGCGAACGCCGTGTTCGCCCAGCTCTACGGCCATTATCTCTTGGACCACGATCCCTACGAGATTCGGGTCGCCCGGCCCGTCAGCGACTCGGCGCGATCCCTTCGTGCCCGTCATTTTGCCGTGGCGTTCCTGATCGATCCCGAGGAGCTCGGCTCGTATCTCAAGGGCTTGCGGTGGAAGGTGGGTGATCCCATTACGCCGGCCTTCCTCGAGCATCTTTCCGTTTACTTCGAGGTGGATACTGAGACGGTAGTGGCGCGTCTCTTGAGCCTGGGCCTCTGGACGGCCGAAGACGTGTCGCAACTCGATCTCGCGGTCCCGGAGCCCGGCCCTCTACCCGAAATGGCGGTTCCGGATCGCTTCGTGCGGCTGGCCTTGGAAGCGCATGCGCGTGGTCAGCTCACCGACCAGGAGCTGGCGCTTCATTTGGAAACGGACGTGGAGAACGCGCTGGGTCTGGCCGGCCAGTTCGCGGCTCCCGACCTTGATTCCACTTCGGGTGAAAGCTAGACTCACAACCACCATGAATGGCCGTTTTCTCCATCTTCCGGGCCGCCCGGCGTGAAATTCTTCAAGGGCCTCTTCGGAGCCTCGGCGGAAAAACACGAAGAGAAAGCCGACGAGCTCCGCCTGGATTTCGAGTACCGGGACGCCGCCTACTACTACCAGCAGGCCCTCGATCTCACCCCCGCCGACGACACCGCGCGCACGGAACGGCTGACCCGAAAGATGCGCGAGGTGCGGCGGGCCGCGTTCGCCCAACTTCTTCAGGAAGCGGCCGATCTCGTCGAGAAACGGTCGCCCGATCTCGCGCTCGAAAAACTCGAATCGGCCGCCCAGTTCGCGGACGAAGACGCGGCCAAAATGGAAGTCGCGCGTCGTCAGGCGGAGGTGGCGGAGATCTTTGGCACCGACTTGGAGCCCGAGATGGAAGTCGAGGCTACGGGCGAGGAAGGCGATCTTTTCGAGCTCGCACTGGCCGGGTTCGATCCACCTGACCGCGAGCGGGCGTTGGCGTTGGGGGACAAGTTCAAGGCGGCGTTCGAAGCGTGTCAGAGAGAGGCGTGGCCGGAAGCTCAGGCCGCCTTCGAACAGTTGCTCGAGGAACATCCCCAGGATCCGCTCGTGCTCGAGATGGCGGGCATGGCCGCCGAGAACGCCGACAACACCGATGCTGCGCTCTTACGATGGGAAGCGGTACGGAAGATCGATCCCCTGCGGCCGATCGTGGTTCACGGCCTCGCCACCATCTACCGGCGTCAAGGACGACAGGCCGAGGCGCGAAACCTGCTCGCCGAAGCGGTCACGGCGCGTCCTCCTTCGAGCTCGCTTTCGGAGGCATGGATACCGACCCATTTGGAATACGCGCTTCTCTTGAGTGAGAACGGTCACTATCAGGAAGCTATTTCCGCAGGCGCGGCCCTTCTCGACGTGTCTTCGGTGGACAAGGGGCTCGTGTTCTACAACCTCGCCGGCATCCTCGAACGCGCCGGGCAAATCGACAACTGCCGCATCGCGCTGGAGCGCGCGATCGAGTCCGCCCCGCGACGGGCCCTTTACCGCGAACGACTCTCGGATTATCTGGTCGAACAGCAAGACGATCTGGATATGGCGCTCGGGCTCATCGTGTCGGCCAATGAAGCCGAAACCACCGCCGGCCAGGGAAACTTCGGTGGGGGAGCGAAGCGCGGCATCACGAGCCCCAACCGCGCTCGCTATCTCTACAAGATGGCCCGCATTTATTTCTTGAAGGGGGAGGATCTCGAGGCGGAGCGCATCCTCACCACCGGGCTCGCCATCTCCCGCGATCCCGAGGTGACCCACGCCCTGGAAGGGCTCAAGAAAGAGCTCAAGGAAGCGGGCGCCCCCCGCTCCTGACCCCCGCCGGTTAAGGTAAAGCCCCGCTGCGTCTTGGCCGATGACTCCCTGGAGCGGGCACCCTCTAGTGCCCGTGGCGAGGGAGAAACACGGCTTGAAGTTCTTGCTCCTGGCCGACTTGCATTTCGGGTCGTCCTTCGACGCCTGGGGGGACCAGGCGGAAGCGGCGCGGTGTGAGTTGGACCGCGGATGGACCGAGGCGGTCGATCTGGTGACCGGGCCCGAGGAGGGTCTGGACGGCATGCTCCTGGCCGGCGGCCTCTTCCATACCCCCGACCCGGACCCCTCCGTGCTCGAGAAGGTATCCCAAGGCCTCGAGCGCATGGCTCGCTCCGGGAAAAAAGTAGTGGCCCTTCCCGGCATTTATGACGGGCTCGCCTCGCCACGAAGCGTGTATCGCCGTCACCGCTGGCCCAACGGGATCACCGTAGTCGATTGGTGCCGCCCGCGCATCGTTTCGATCGATGTCTCGGGTGAGCCCCTGCATCTTCTGACCTTCGCCCCGCTCCCAGGGGATGATCCCAACCCCGGGTATCCGGGATCATTTCCCGAGAAGGGCTTTCGCGCGGGTCTCTTTCATACGGTCACGCGTTCCGAATCGCCGCTTGCGTCATGGGGTCCAAAGCTTGCGCCCGATCAACTGGGAGGATTGGGCTTACAGCTCGTGGTGATGGGAGGCGACGTTCATTTTCGGGAGGCGCTCTGGTCGGGCACCGTCGTGGTATCTCCGGGAGCCCTCGTGCCCGGACGTCCTCGTGATCTCGAAGCGGGCGCATGGACCTTCGTCACCCTCTCCGCTCAAGGCGTCAAAGTAGAGCGCCGTCTTCGTGCGTTAGGGCTAGAACCGGAACCTACGGTCGGCGTTCCTTCCGCGACCGCCTCGGCGCAGACCAGGCGCGAAGGTTTGCGCGGAGCGTTCCTCCGTGTTTACGAAAACCGCAGGCTGGAGCCCAACGATCGCGATCTCCTGGACGCCGCGCTCAAGTACGGTTTGGCAGAGCTCGATCGCGTGGAGGTACCCCATGTGGATTGAGCGGTTGCGGGTACAGGGTTTCCCGCCTTTCAACGACGAACAGGATGTGTCGCTCGGGACCGGACTCTGGGTTGTTCAAGGCGCCAACGATTCGGGGAAGACGCGCCTCACCCAGGCCATCCGAAGCGCCCTCTTCGGCTTCGACGCCAAGGGGCAGGGGCTGGATGAAGGCTTCACCGAGATTACCTTCCACATCGGTTCGCGCTGCTTCGTCATTCGCCGGGAGCTTCCGCCTTCCCGAATCGTGATCAGTGAGCGGACAACGCAAGGCATGCAGATCCTGCACGACGAGACCTTGGGAGAAACCGGGGCCGAGGAGCGGCTGTTTGCGGCAATGGGAGCGATTTTCGGGATTTCCGCGGAGACGATCTGGCTCCGTTCCGGTCTTGTACAAAGCGGTGATTTGAGCACGGAGCTCGACGAATCGGTGCGCTCGTGGCTCGTGGGAAATCCGCAAGGCGATGAAGAAGCCATTCTGGCT
>Ga0114129_10007234_pt1 | contig 15803 bp, 8 predicted proteins | sample RhiMetdeltSRZDD1_FD_80071 | JGI IMG/M metagenome (GOLD analysis project Ga0114129, IMG submission 80071) | Populus rhizosphere microbial communities from Tennessee, USA - Rhizosphere MetaG P. deltoides SRZDD1 (version 2) (version 2) | ecosystem: Host-associated > Plants > Roots > Rhizosphere >... | reverse complement strand
TCTTCGTGGTTGCTTTTGTTCTAGAACGAGTACCTCCCGCCGATCTGCATCTGGAACGAATTGGGAATCGTCGACACTGCGCCGATGCCGCCCAGATACCCGGTCGGCTTGCCGTAGGTGGCGATCGTCGCCGCGTTGGAACCGATCGCGTTGCCGAAATTCGCGCGGTTGGTCAGGTTGTACATCTCGATGAACAGCCCGATCCTCTGCGACGACGACAGCGTGAAGTTCTTGGTGACCCTCGCATTGAGATTGAACAGCGGGAAGCCACGCGCGTTGCCGATGCCGGCCGGCGTGCCGTCAGCGAGCTTGAGCTGGAGGCTGCCGTCGCCGCTCGGATTCGCGCCGTTGATCTGGGTGTAGGGCCGGGCGCTGGCTGCGGTCATCGACGGTGAGACGTCGAAGCCGTACGGCAGATTGAATACGCCCGCAACCGTCACGCGGTGCCGCTCGTCGTATCCCGTCGGACCCGTTTCCCACGGCGCGTAGATATCGCCGCCGCTGGCCGACGCAGTCTGCGGCGACGCGGACGCATTGCGCAACGCGCCGTCGATCGCGCCGCCCATGCCCCGCGCCCACGCCAGCGTGTAGTTGGTCTGCAGCGAGGTCGTCGACGAGAAGCGGCGCTCGAAGTGCACTGCCAGCTCGTCGTAGAGCCCGCGATTCACCGACGACGCGATGTTGATGGAGCCGAGCAGGTTCTGGTCGCCGTAGACGCGCGCGAAATCGGCGGCCATCGGCCGCACGCCGCCGAGCAGCGGGTTGATGTTCAGGTTCCGCCAGCCGTGCTGCAGCAGCACGTGCGTGTAGTCGGCGGCGATCACCATGTCACGCGGGAACACGTGCGAGTAGCCCGCGTGGAATTTGTGCGTCTGCGCGTCCTGCAGATCCGGATCGTACCAATACCCCACCGTCCGTTGGCCGGCGGGGAAGAACGTCGGGTTGAGCGGCGTCACCGGCAGCTGCGACACGCCGTAGATGAAGTTGCCCAGCGGACACGTCGCCGACTGCACGCAGCCCAGCGACGGGTCGGTCACCGCCGTCGAGAAGAAGATCGTCGGCTTCTCGAGGTAGTTGCGCTGGTAGTAGGTGTTTTTGATCTGTTGGATGTAGTACAACCCGTAGCTGCTCCGGATGACATTTCTCCCATCACCAGTCAGATCCCAGGCCATCCCGATGCGCGGTGAGAAGTTGTTCCGGTCGGTGTCAGGCAGTTGGCCGTACGGGCTGCCGATATCCCGGAGCACTTGATACATCCGGTTCCGGTCCAGGTTCGGCTGGTTCATGAATTCGTAGATGTCCCAGCGCAGCCCGAGATTCAGCGTCAGGTTCGACGCCACCTTGAAGTCGTCCTGGCCGTAGACGCCGAGGCTCCAGTTCCCGTCCGAGCCGTAGTCGCCGATCGGCTGGCTGAACACGGTGACCGTGCGGACGATCCCCGGCGTCTGGAACCCCTGCGGATACCGGCCGTTCGCGTTGGTCGCAATCACCGACGGATCGTCGAAGAACGTGATGCTGCCCGGGCTCCCGCTGCCGAAGATCCCGCCGTAGACCGGCATGATCGTGTAGTCGATGCCGGTTTTCAGCGCGTGGCGCGAGACCTGCTTCGAGAAATCGTCCTTGAACTCGTATTTCTGCTCGAAGTTGTACCACTTGGGGAACGCGTGAATCGGGCCGGTGGAATAGCCGGATGGGAACGTCAGCCGCTGGCTGAGACACGCGTTCAGTCCGGGCAGATTGCAGGAAGGGTACGACTGATCGTGCGTCCAGGTGATGTACTGCGCCGTCACCTGATTCACCGTCGTCGGGTTGATGATCCACGTCCAGCCGGGCGACAGATTCCACAGCTTCTGCTGGTTGTGGTCCATCACGCCGTTGGCGTAGTTGAGAAACGCGGCATTGATGCCGATGAAGTCGTTGTCGAGGTAGCCGTATTCCGACGCGTAGCGGACGAAGATGCTGTGGTCGTGGCTCAACTGCGCGTTGAGCTTCAGCTGCGACATCAGATCGCGCGACGGCTGCGGGATCGTCGACGTCACGTCGACGCCGATGTTCAGCGGTACCAGATAGCGATGCTCGTTCGTGATCCGATCCGGCCGCACGACTTTGTAGTCCTGGCTGGTGCGCTCGATCGATCCGAAGTACCACGCCTTGTCCTTGAGAAGCGGACCGCCGATCGAGCCGCCGTACTGATAGCGGGTGAAGGGCGGCTTGCCCAACCCGCCGTTCTCGGGCTTCGAGAAATAGTCGATCGCCATCAGGTCCTGGTTGCGCCCGTAGGCCGCGGCGGTTCCGTGCAGCTGGTTGGTACCCGACTTGGTCGCCAGCAGGACCGTCGCCGTGCCTTTGCCGTACTCCGCCGAGCCGGTCGAGATCGTGCGGAATTCCTGAATTCCCTCGAGGCTATAGGTGATGCTCGCGCCGCCGCAGTGATCTTCCTTGTTGTCGATGCCGTCGACGAGCATGTTGTAGTTCTGGCCGCTGCCGCCGGCGAATGACACGTAGGTCTGCGCGTTGCCGTGCGCAGAAACCGCGCCGCCCACTTCCCGCGCGCCGGGCAGCAGGTTCATCAGCGCCGCCATGCTGCGATTGATCATCGGAATCTGCACCACTTCGCTCTGGCGGATCGATGCCGACAGCGTCGACTGCGTCGACTCGACGAGCGGCGACTGGCCGACGACGGTAAGGTTCTCCTGGATGCCGGCGAGGCTGAGCTGTGCATCCACGCTCAACGTGGAGCCGGTCAGCAGCTCGATATCGTCGCGGTTGAAGGGGCTAAAGCCGGTGAGCTCCGCCCTCACGCGGTACACGCCAGCAATCAATGCCGGAACGGTGTACAGCCCTTCGGCGTTCGACACTGTGTCGCGCGTGGCGCCGGTCGCAATGTGCGTGACGGTCACCGTGACCCCGGGAAGAACCGCGCCCGCCTGATCCGCCACGCGGCCGTTAATCGTGGCGGTCGCCTGCGCGAAGCTCAAACTGCTGACTGCTATGAGCATGAGAACGGCGGCACCGACCCTCTTCACCATTAGCGTCTCCTTCTGTCCGGAACGATCCGGCGCAATGGTGTCGCCGTCGGACAACGCGGTCAAGTCCCAAATCCGAGGGACGGCGGCGCTGCTGATCGGGCCGATGTGGCGGGTTCAACCGGTTGGATCAGCCCAGGCCGAATGCGAACGTGTGACGGCATAATGGCAGTCAGTGTTCAACGAACATGCAGGAGCCGCCCGTGGTCGGCGCTCGCGGGCGGAGCAACGTGCCCGCTTGGCGGAGGCGGAAGCTCCGCCCCTACCAGTGACACGGCGCAGATTTCTCTCGATGGCAACCGAGAGCGTGGCGCTTGTGTTGCTCGCTCCCGTCCGTGGCGCCACCCGACAGCTGATCGAGCCGCCCGGCGGCCGTCTGGCCGCCACACTACAACTCGATCTTCCAGCCGGGGCCCGCGTTCCGCTCCAGACGGTATTGAACACCGGGCTCGATGCGCGTTCGTTCACGGATCTTTCGAAGTTGACCGCCGGCTCGCTCGTTACTCCCAACGAGTCGTTCTTCGTTCGCACCGCTGGTCCCGCGCAACTCCCGCCAGTCGATCGGTGGACGATCTCGATCGGCGGGCTGGTGCGCGAACCAGTGACGATCGCCGTCGCCGGGCTGGAAGCTGACGTCCGGCCCGCGGGCGTTCATCTCGCCGAGTGCTCGGGAAACACGGCGCCAACGTTTGGCATGATCAGCGCGGCGGGGTGGGATGGCGTCCCGCTCCGGGCATTGCTCGATCGCGCCCGCCGGCTGCCGGAAGCCACGCATCTGCTCGTCTCGGGGATCGACGATGGCGACGCGCCGCTGAAAACGTCTGTGCCCGGGGCAAGCTGGGTGTTTGCGATCGACGAGCTCGAGCGGGCCGGGGCCTTCCTCGCGACTCGGATGAACGGGCAGCAGCTGTCACGCGATCACGGCGCGCCCATCAGACTCGTTGTACCGGGATGGTACGGCTGCGTGTGGATCAAATGGGTCGATCAGCTGTCGCTGGTCAACGCGGATACTCCGGCGACCTCGCAGATGCGCGAGTTCGCGGCGCGCACCCACCAGGCCGGCGTGCCGGCGCGGGCGGGCGAATTCGCGCCGGCCACGATCGACACGGCCGCCATGCCGATTCGCGTCGAGAAATGGCTCGCCGACGGCCGCATCGTCTATCGCATCGTCGGCATCGTCTGGGGCGGATCGAAGCCGATCAACGATCTGCTGATTCGCTTCAAGGGAAATGACCCGTGGGTTCCAGTGAGCAACTGCCCGCTGCCGGCGTCGACTGCCACCTGGAGTCTGTGGTCGCACATCTGGCGGCCGCCGGCGCCGGGACGCTATCAGATCACACTCCGGGTCAAAGATCCCGCGGTGCGAACACGCCGCCTCGATCTGTACTTCTACATTCGGGAAGTTTCGATCGATGAAGTGTGATTGGGCTGAATCCCCGTAGCGGAGGAGACGGAGGTCACGGATAACCACGAAGCCACGAAGAAGAAAACAAGGGCGTGCGACGGCCGGCCGAAACGGCCGGCCTGCGATGTGACGAAGGCCCGTTGCAAAATGCAAACGTTTCAATCGTGCTCGTTTGCATTTTCAACGGACCTTCGTCGCATCGCTGCCCGCTTCGCGGGCGTCGCACGCCGGTGTTCTTCTCCGTGCGTGCTCCGTGTCTTCGTGACTCCGTGGTTAGATCCGTGATCGCCGAACTCTCCGCTATCTGTCGGCCACAGCCTGCAGCCGGCGGACGGCGTCCAGTCGATCGGGGAAATCACTGTCTGCCTCGGCCCACCGCCTGAGCGCTTCCTCGAAGGCGGCTCGCGCGGCAACGCGATCGCCGGACTGTTCGGCCGATAACGCGCGCGCGTACTGCGAGCCGCCGTATGCCGGGTCGTACTCGATCATCACGTCGGCCATTTCATCGGCCAGGCGCCAATCGCCCATCGCGCGCGCGATGCGGGCGGCGCCCTCGACGTCGAACAGGATCTGCATCCACGCGTCCGGACCGGAGTCATGCCGCAGCATGCCGACGGCTTCCCGGATCAGCCTGCGCCCGCTATCGAGCTGGCCGGTGCGGAGCAAATAATCCCCCTGCGCCAGCTGGTACTCGGGGACGAGGACTCCGCCGCGCGGACCCGCCTCGCGCACCTGACGGAGCGCGGTATTCCCCTCCTCTGCCGCCGCCGACGGCTGGCTGCGGGAGATCGCCCGGCTGGCAAAGATGTGTCCCAGCGCGCTCACCAGCGGATTGCCGGTGCCGGTGAGCGCACGCGCACCGGCAAGCGCCTCGCCCGCGCGATCTCTTGCGAGCAGAAACATCAGCCAGTCTTTCCGGTTCAGATCCTGCGCGTGATCGATCGATTGAAGCTCGAACGAACGCCGAAGGACTGATTCCGCCGCGCTCATCCGGCCTTGATATTGACAGGCGGTGCCGAGCAGGTTGAGGTTGTGGCGGTAGTGCCAGTCGTACTCGGCCGGGACATCCTCCGTCTTCAGATACGCGACCGCGAGTCGATCCGCCGTCTCGAATTGTGCAACCGCCTCGCCCATCCGGCCGACGCGCCGCAGGACGTGACCGTACATGTGATGCGCGTGCGGAATCGCGTCCGCCGACGTCGCGTAGCGCTCGGCGTGCGCAAGCGCCTCGCTGATCCGGCCGGTATTCTCCAGCGCGTGCGTCAGGTAGTGATGAACGGCGAAATAGTCGGACGCGCGCGCGAGAGCGCGCTCGTAAAAAGGCAACGAGCGGCTGCCGACGCCCATGCCGTGGTCATCTCCGGGATCCTGCGCCTGCCCCACGAGCAGCAGGCTCTCAACGTCGTCCGGAAACTTCGCGAGGAGCTGATCCAACTGGGCGCGGTACGCCTGCCGCAGCGCGGTGTCGCCGGGCCGTGCAGACGCTTCGAGCTGGCTGACGCGAACCGCGATCCGCAGCTTTTCGCGATCGGTGACTGATTTCGCGAGCTCGGCGGCCCTGCGGCTGGCGCTTCGCGCCTGCTCCGCAAGCCCGAGCTCTCCGAGCGCGTAACTGAGGCCGAGGTGCGCCATCGCCAGATTCGGATCTGCGCGCAGCGCCTCATTGAACGACCGCGCCGCTTCGATCCAGACGAACGAATGGAGATACGCAAGCCCCTGGTTGTAAAACGCCTGGGCACGAGTCGAAGAGGTCGTGACGGAGTCGCTCGCGCGACCGATCCCATCGCGGAGCTGAACGGGACGATTCAAAACGTTCGCAAGACGTGGGTCGTTCTGCTGTGCGAAGAACGCCTTCCCGAGGAGAACCCAGAGGAGAAGCTGGAGAACGGACAGGTGTAGGGCGGGTCTTGTTTTGTAGACCCGCCGGGGGCCGGGTCCGATAGGACCCGGCCTACAAAGGTTACTGTTTCTGGTTGGCAGCAGCAGCACCGAGATCGCGATTGCGTTCCTGGACTGTTCCGGGCACTCCCAGTCTCGTGTTGGCGCCCAGCTTCTTGAGAAACGCCGCGGTCTCGGGGTACGCCTGGAACTGGAACGACTGCTTCGAGCCTTCGGCCATGCGGTACGCGGTCCGGCCGCGGAAGTCGCGGGCGTTGATGTTCGCGCCGCGCTCGACCAGAATCTGCAGCACTTCATTCAACCCGCGGAATGCCGCGCCGTGGAGCGCGGTGAAATCCCCTTCGTTGACGGCGTTGATGTCGGCGCCCGCGTCGAGCAGGAGCTTGACGGCTTCTTCCGCTCCGGCCGAGCGGCGGCCGCGCTGCAGACCGGGCGAAAACGTCGGGCGGCCCAGTCCCGCCGCCTCCATCAGCGGCGTCGTGCCATCGTCGGACGTCAGGTGGAGGTTGGCGCCGCCAGCCAGCAGGGCCCGCATAATTTCGATGCTGTTGCCGCCGGTGCGAGACCTGAAAAACGCAGTCGCGGCCGCGTCCGCCGCGTTGCCGTCGCCGCCGAAGCCGCCGACGTCGCCATTGGCGTCCCGGGCGGCGATCCACAACGCGGTCGCTCCACGCCAGTCCCCGGTTCCACACGAGTATGGCTCGAACGCGCCTTTCTTCGGATACGCGATGTAGCTCGCATCCATGGCCGACGTGGTGACGCGTGCGTTGGGGTCAGCGCCCTTCTCGAGGAGCGTCCTGACCAGGCGCAGGCGCATATCGCCGGACAGCCTCCCGCCGACGATGCCGCCGACGCCGATCGAGTTGCCGCCGCCGTGCCTGCGGCTCCAGTCGGCAAGCCACGGGCTGGCGTTACCGGCCGCGATGTGCAGAGCCCGAACGCCGCCCATTTCGCCGTTCGGATCGGCGCCCCGATCGATCAAGAACAGCGCGAACTCCGGCTGGCCTGCCAGGATCGCGTACGGCAGCACGTGCGTCCGATCCGATCCCATCTCATTGACGCCGACGCCGGCGGCGATCAGGCTCTTCGCCAGCTCGATCTCGCCGATTCTCGCGGCGAACATCATCGGCGTGAATCCCGATGCCGACGACGCATGGACGTCTGCGCCGGCCGCAATGATCGCCCGGGCAATCTCCGGATGCCCGTCACCGATGGCCCACATCAGCGCGGTATCACCGGTCCTGGCCGTGGCGCGGTTGACTTCGGCGCCGCGCGCGAGCAGAGCCTTCACGATCGCCAGGTTATTGGTGTGCGCGGCAATCATCAGCGGCGTCAGACCGCTCGTCTGCGCCAGGTTTGGATTGGCTTTCGCGGCGAGCAACTTTTCAACCAGAATCAGGTTGGCGTTCTCACACGCCTGCGCCAGCGGCGTGACGCCGTGATCATCGGCAGCGTTCACGTTGGCGCGCGCGCCGAGCAGCAGATCCACGGCCTCCGCGTTGTTGAAGTGAACGGCCCAGAGAAGCGCCGTCACACCGTCTGCGCGAGCAGCGTTTACATCCACGCCTTGTTTGAGCAGCGAGCGGATTGCCGCCTTGTCCTGATGCTGGGCCGCGTCCACCAGTCGAAGGTCCGCGCCCGCCGCCGCGGATGCCCGCGGCGCAGAAAGCACGAGAAGGCACACACAGCTGATCAGCGCGGTTCTCATAACTTGACCCGATAGGCTTTCGTCGACGGATCCTGTTCCCGATACGCCTGATGACACGCCTGACACCCGCCGCTGACTTGCTTCGCGATCGCGCCCGCGGCGGCCCGGTCGACGGTATCGGCCGACAGTGTCTCGTCGAGCGCGTCCATCTTCGACAACGTATCGCGCAGCATCCGGAGCGCGTCGTCTTTCTGCCGATCCCGCCAGAACGTGATGGTCGTCGCCAGCCGGTCGCGCGAAATCGCCAGATAGGCCTTCGTCTCGTCGATGTCGTTCGCCGCCAGCGACGTGTTCATCGCCGTGAAGGCCTGCCCGACCGTCTTCATCGCTGCGACAAAGTGGTCGAGCGTGAAGATGGGGTACGGTTTCTTCTCCTGAGCGCGCGCGGCCGATCCAGCCACCGCCAGCGCGACAACGATTGACACGACGCTGATGTAGGGCGGGTCTTGCCTTTGAGACCCGCCTCGCGAGCCGGGTCCAAGGACCCGGCCTATGTACGACGCGGAATCGTGTCCTCTACACATCTCCGGTCAACGTCGTGAGCTTGCCGGTACTGTCGCCGAACTTCTCCACCGGAACGCCGAGATTTTCGAGGATCGTCACGTGGAGATTGGTCAGCGGCGTGCCCTTCGGGTGCCTCACGTACCTGCCGCCGCGGAAGCGCGCATTCTTTCCGCCGATGAGGGCGATCGGGAGATCGTCGTGGAAATGCGTGTTGCTGTCGCTGATGCCGGTGCCGTAGAGGAACACGGTGTAGTCCAGCATCTTGCCGTCGCCTTCCGGCATCGCCGCAAGCTTCTTGACCAGATAGGCGAACTGCTGGAAGTGGTACTCGTTGATCTTGTGCAGGCGCTCGAGCTTCGCCACTTCGTCCTGATGGTGCGAGAGCGGATGGTGCGAATCCGAGACGCCGATTTCCGGGTACGAGTGCGCGCTGACCTCGCGCGCCAGCATGAAGGTGCTGATGCGCGTCATGTCTGTCTGGTATGCGAGCAGCAGCAGGTCCATCATCAGCTTCGCGTGCTCGGCATAGTCGCTCGGCACGCCGGCCGGCTGATCGACGACCGGCAGCTCGCGCGTGTTCTGCTGCTCGGCCATCTGGATACGCCGCTCGATGTCGCGGACCGCTTCGAAGTACTCGTCGATCTTGACCTTGTCACGCGGACCGATGAGGTGTCCGAGGCTCCCGATCTCGGCGCTGACGAAATCGAGAATGCTCCGATCGCGATCGATCCGCGCCAGGCGCGCTGATTTGTCGGTGCTGCCGGTCGTGCCGAACAGCCGCTCGAAGACCGCTCGCGGATCGTTCTCAATCGGCAGCGGCGTCGTCGGATTCCGCCAGGCGATCGTGTTGGTGTAGGCACAGCTCGCGCCGCCGTCGCAGTTGCCCAGCATCGCATTGGTCTCGATGCCGAGCTCGAGCGACGCCAGCTGCGTCTCCTGCTCCATTTCCCTCGCGGCAATCTGATCCATCGAGACCGACGCGTAGACGTCGGCGCCGGAGGTGATCTTGAAGGGGACGCCGGTCAGAAACGTTCCCGCCGAGCGCGCATGATCGCCGCCGCCCTTGACAAGATTCGCCGATTCATCGGCCAAGCCACCGAGCAGCAGTACGCGGTCCTTCAACTCGGCGAGCGACCGCAGCGTCGGCGGCATGTCGACCAGCGGTCCTTCTTTCTTCGGGAACCAGTACGGCATCGACATGCCATTAGGGACGTAGAACACGCCGAATCGGCGGATGGGCGCGCCGGAGGTTCGACTGAGCGCCGTCATCGCGGGAATCATGCTGTCGAGGAGCGGCAGCGCCAGCGTTGCGCCGAGTCCGCGCAGCACGGTCCGGCGGGACAGATGTTTTTTGGTGATGATCATGGTTCGTTGTATTTCACGCCCGAGCTAAAGCTCGGGCCTACTCCTGCTGGCCGGTCGATGTTGCCGTCCCGGCCGGTCCGAGCGCACGACGCATCTGGAACGGCTCGCTGCGAACGATGGCGTCGATGAGGGACGTCCATCGGTAGTCGTGATCGGACAGATCGCAGACGAGACGACGGACGACCGGCGCGTCGTAATACTCCACGCCGCGGCCGAGCGCGTAGGTGAGGAGCTTTTCGGTAACCGTCCGGACGTACTGATCGCCCTGGCCGAGCAGCGCTTCGCGGAACGCCTTCGGGGTGTCGATCGTTCTGCCGTTCAACGCGATCGTCGAATTGATCTCCGCGCCGCCGTCGGTTTCCCGCCACTGGCCGATCGCGTCGTAATGCTCGAGCGCGAACCCCAGCGGATCCATGCGCGCATGGCAGCTCGAGCAGACGGGGCTTTCGCGATGCTGTTCCATTCGCGCGCGCAGCGCAGCCGGCTTCGCGCCGGGCGTGTTTTCCTTGAGCGGTGGAACGTTCGGCGGCGGCGGCGGGGGCGGCGCGCCCAGCAGGTTCTCGAGGACCCATTTGCCGCGCAGCACCACCGACGTCCGGTTCGCGTACGACGTCTCGGTGAGGACGCTCGCCTGACCGAGCAGGCCGAAGCGCCGCTCGTCGGTCAGCGGCACCCGGCGGAAGTGGGAGCCGTAAACGTCGTCGAGGCCGTAGTGCTTCGCCAGCTGCTCATTGAGGTACGTGTAGGGAGCGCGCAGCAGATCCTGGACGGGACGATCGTCACGGACCTGGCTCTCGAAGAACAGCTCCGTCTCGCGGGACATCGATTCGCGCAGCGTCGGATCGAACCCGCCGAACAGCTGCGGATCGACGTCGTGCGTGCGGATGTTTCGCACCTGCAGCCACTGACCCGCAAAGTCGTTCATGAAACGCGTCGAACGCCGGTCGGCGAGCATACGGCGCACCTGCTCCGACAGGACCGATGGATCCTTCAGCGTTCCGCGCGCCGCGATCGTCAGCAACTCATCGTCCGGGATGCTCTTCCAGAGGAAGAAGGACAGGCGCGAGGCCAGCTCGACGTCGCTCAGCCTGTAAACGGTCCCCGGCTTCGCGCCACCGGGCTCGCGCTCGATCCGCAGCAGGAACTTGGGTGACGAGAGCAGCGCTTCGAGCGAGCGCTCGATGCCAAAGTCGAAGTTGCGCTGGCGGCGCCCCTCGCCGTAGATCGCGAGGAGCGGTTGAATGTCGGCGTCGGTGACCGGGCGCCGGTACGCGCGACGGGCGAGGCTCGTCAGGATTCTGCGGGCGCACGGCTCTTCGTCGCGCGCGTTCAGCGGCCCCTCGACTGCGCTCGGGGCCGCCTTGAGCTTGTCGAAAGGCGGACGGCACGTAAAGATCTGCCGGCGGCTCGGCGTGTCCTCGGTCGCCTTCGCATTGAACGGTCCGGAGATAGAGAAAATGTCGACGCCGGCCGAACTGCCGAACCCGCCGAGGCCGCCGCGCCGGACGCTGGCGGTTTCGGGAGACGGCATTGAATCGGTGAAGGCAACCGTGACCAACCGCGTCCCGGCTTTGATTGGCACGCGGACTTGGAGCTCTTTGTCGGCGCCAACGCGATACTCGTGAACCTTCTGGCCGTCGAGGTCATCCTCCGGCACGGCGATCAGCACGCCGGGATCGGGGCCGGGGAATTTGCCCCCGATCGTGAACCGCCTCACGAGCTCGTGGTCGACGCGCAGCTCGATTTCGTGCTCGACTTCTTCGATGCCGTCGATCGTGCTGACGGTGCCGTTGCGCTTGAGGCGGATCGCAAACGTGTACTCGCCGTCGAGCGGGAACGTGTGCCGGACAGACAGACCGCCGTGCGTCGCAAACGGCATGTCCTCGTTCATGCGCGCGTCCTGCCTGGTTCCGAACTCGACCTTGTACTGCTGCATCACCGTCCGGTTGTCCGGACTGGAGACAGCGAGACGCCCGATCTTCGTCGCCGCCGACATGTAGCGCGCCATGAGCGCCGGCGTGATCGCCAGAACATCGGCGTTGTTGTCGAAGCCGAAGCCCGCCATATCGGACGGCAGCAGCTCGGATCCGTCGACGTCCAGCGCCAGCAGATCGTGAATCGCGTTGACGTATTCCGATCGGTTCAGGCGATGCGAGGCGACGCGGCCGGGATTGGGCGACGCCGCTGCCGCGCGATCCAGCGAAGCCTCCAGGCTGGCCAGGAATGTTGCGAGCGCCGCTTCGTCGGGACGAGGCCGCCCTTCCGGCGGCATCTGGCCGTTGCGAAGTTTTCGGACGATTCGCTCGAGCAGTTCGGGATTGGCTGAGGCGTTCGAAAAGTCCAGCGAGTCGAGCGTCAGATCGGCCGTCTTGAGCTTCTGGTTGTGGCAGGTGACGCAGTACTTGTCGACGAGCGTTCGATCCAGCGGCCGGACAGAGGCGGTCTGACGCGCTTGCGCTCCTCCAGCAACCGCAGCGCGGGCGCTCGTTGTCGACAGCCAGACGCCCAGCGCCAAGGCGAGGCTCAGTGAAGCGGCGGCGGCCAGAAATCTCTGCATTGACTGGGCCTCTCGCTGGGAGATCGGCGTCACTGCCACGCCCGATCACAGCCTCGTCAGGTACGTGATTATGCGGTGCGCCAAAAGGTGGTGTCAAACCTCCGCTGCCTATATACTCCGCCACCGAAAACACACGTCAAGCTCCGCCAGGAGCACTGTTTCGCGTGCCGGTTCAGTCACAGGAGGACCCATGAGCCTGAGGGAACGCTTGGCCGCGCGCACGTCGGTGACCGCCGGGATTCTGCTGATCGCCGCCACGCTGTCAGCACAAGAAGTGACGCTTGCCGGAAAGATCACCGACTCGACCGATGCGGTCCTGCCGGGCGTCGCCGTCATCGCGTTGCACGTGGACACCGGCAATACGTTCGCGGCCGTGACCGACGGCATGGGCAGCTATCGCATCGGCGCGATGAGAACCGGCGTGTACAAAGTGACGGCGGAGCTCGCCGGCTTTGCCACGGTCATCAGAGACAACCTCGAGCTCGCGGTCGGACAGGCGGCCGTCCTCAACCTGCGAATGGCGCTCACGTCGGTGCAGGAGTCGGTCACGGTGACCGGCTCGGCGCCACTCATCGACACGACGCGCTCGAATCTGGGGACGCGCGTCGAGCCGCGCCAGGTGCAGGAGCTGCCGATCAACGGCAGAAACTGGATGCAACTCGCCATCCTCGCACCGGGAAGCCGCCAGACCGCAGTCGGCGACGCTCCGGTGTCGGGCGCGCAGGGCACCGATCCCGGCATCTATCAGCTCAACATGGACGGCCAGCAGGTGACGCAGACGATGGCGCAGTCGACGTTCGGACAGCCTCGCTTCAGCCAGGATGCGATCGCCGAGTTCCAGTACGTCTCGAGCCGCTTCGACGCGACGCAGGGACGGTCGAGCGGTGTCCAGGTCAATGCGATCAGCAAGTCGGGGACGAATACGTTTTCCGGATCGGCGTCCGGGACGTTCCGCGACGACAAGCTGAACGCTCCGGACTTCGTCCTGCATCGCGTGCTGCCGGCGTCCGACCAGTTGTACAGCGGCACGTTCGGCGGGCCGATCGAACGGGATGTGCTCCACTTCTTCATCAACTATCAGGGCGAACGGACGCCGCGCACGACCGCCTTCAACAGCGCGCTCTACCCGCGCTTCAACGTTCCTGACATGCTCGCCGTCAACACCGAGCATATCGTCGGCCTGCGATTCGACTGGCAGGCGAAGGGCAACACGCGGCTGATGCTCCGCGGCAACGCCTGGATCAAGGACAACCCGATCACGTCGAGCGGCAGCGTCGTGTCGAGCCACCCCTCGACGCTGCAGGGCCAATACTGGCGTCACTACGAGCTGTTCATTCCGTTGACGACGGTGATCGGCTCGAAGGCGACGAACGAGTTCAAGCCCGGGTTCCTGTATCACACGTCTGACGCCGAGGGAATCGTTCCCCATTCACCGCGCGTCGCGGTTCGCGGCTACACCTTCGGCAACTCGTCGAATAACCCGCTGCGGCTGATCCTCCACACTTACACCGTACGCGACGACTTCACGACGGTGTTGAATCGTCACGAGATCAAGATCGGCGGCGAATACCTCTGGCAGCCGAGCCACTACGAGTGGAACACCCTGCGGTACGGCTCGCTCGACGCGACGCGAGGAGCGCCGCCGGCAAACCTCCAGGATCTGTTCCCGGTGTGGGACGATGTCTCGACGTGGAATCTCGCACCGCTGTCCGCCAATTCCGTCCGCTATCAGCAGAGCATCGGTAACTGGAGCTGGGGACACAATCAACCGAACGTTGCTGCGTACATCCAGGACAACTGGGCGGTGCGGCCGCACCTCACGCTGAACATCGGCATCAGGTGGGATCTGGCGTGGAACTGGGCGGGCAACAACTTCGATTACGAGCCGCTCCGGCACAAGGTGGACAACGAGTTTGCGAACTTCGGCCCGCGGCTCGGATTTGCGTACACGCTTCCCGGCGAGCGGACGGTTCTTCGCGGCGGCTACGGCCAGTACTTCATCGGCCCCAAGGATCAGTGGGCCCATCACATCCCAATCAATCAACAGATCGGGATTCCCTCGGTGTTGTACGACGGCCGCGCCGATTTTGCGGTCAACCCGTTCAACGGACCGCCGCCGGCCTTCACCGCGGCGAAGGCTGCCGTCCAGGACGTCACCGGCTGGATCGCGAGCGACACCGACCGCATGCCGTACAGCCACCAGGCATCAATCGGCGTGCAGCGTCAGCTCGGCGAGGCGATGTCGTTTCAGGCGGACTTCGTGTGGGTGGGAGGGCGCCGCAACGAGCAGTTCTTCAACACCAATCTGACCTACGACCCGGTGACGGGGGTCAACAACCCGTGGACCGACGTCACCAAGCGCCGGTGGTCGAACTTCGGCACGACCAACCAGGTGTTCAGCCTGCGCGACTCCAATTACCGCGGGCTCGAGACGCTGTTCTCGAAGCGCTTCAGCCATCGGTGGCAGGCGTCGGTCGCTTACACGCTCGCCGGCACGTGGGATCGCGATCCGTCGCCGGTGTTCGACGAATTCCCCGTTCAACCGGATCTCGGCGGTGAGTACGGACTCGCCGGCGGCGACTACCGGCATCGCCTGGTCTCCAACGCCATCTGGAGCCTGCCGCTCGATTTTCAGTTGAGCGGTGTCGTGACCTATCGTTCCGGATCGCGGAGTCAGGAAACCTACGGGCAGGACCTTCGCAATCGCGGGACGGCGAGCGGACGTCTCCGTCCGGACGGCACGATCATTCCGCGTAACGCGTTCGTCGGCGACGATCTGTTCACAACCGATCTGAAAATCGTGAAGCGGCTGACGTTGAGCGGACGCCGGCAGCTCGAAGGAAGCATCGAGTTGTTCAACACGTTCAATCAACCGACGTATGCGTACGTGTTGAATCAGGCCGCGGCCAATTATCTGCAGCGGTCATCCGGCAGCAGCCCGCGGGCCGCGCAGCTTGGAATTCGGTATCGCTTCTGAGCGAATCGGGTAATCGAGTAATTGAGTAATCGGGTAATTGGATTGGGTAATTGGGTAATTGGATTGGGTAAGGCGAAGAAGAGCAGACCGAAGGACAGGAGCAGGAAGACGCAGACAATTTTCGATGTTCGATCTGGTGATTGTCGATTTATTGGCGGATTAATGGACAATAAATCGACAATCGAAAATCACCAGATCGACAATCGTCAAGCCGCTCTACGTTGTCGCCGCGCCCTGGCCGCGAATCGCGCGCTTGACCAGGTTGCGCATCAGCGGCACCTTGTAGCCGTTGTAGCGCAGCGGCTGCGCGCCCTCGACCGCCATCCGCCCCGCCATGTCCGCCGTCTCTTCGTTGCGCGGCT
>Ga0114129_10007233_pt1 | contig 15803 bp, 19 predicted proteins | sample RhiMetdeltSRZDD1_FD_80071 | JGI IMG/M metagenome (GOLD analysis project Ga0114129, IMG submission 80071) | Populus rhizosphere microbial communities from Tennessee, USA - Rhizosphere MetaG P. deltoides SRZDD1 (version 2) (version 2) | ecosystem: Host-associated > Plants > Roots > Rhizosphere >... | reverse complement strand
GACGCAGGCAAGCTCGGCGCGCTGCTCGCCCAGTTCCCGGCCAGCTTCAAGAACGAGCCGAACGCGCGCGGATACCTCGAGTGGCTGCTCGCGGCGTTCAGAGAGTATCCAATCGCCGTGGAGCTGCGGCACAAAAGCTTCAGCGACGATCCGGAGGGGACGCTGGCGTTGCTGGGAGAATTCGGCGCCGCCTGGGCGCAAATCGACGAACCCAAGTTCCGCTTTTCGATTCGACAGAATCTCCTACCGAACGTGCGCACCTTCTATTACATGCGCCTGCATGGGAGGAACGCCGGACAGTGGTGGCGGCACGAGAAGTCCGAGGATCGCTACAACTATTTGTACTCTCCGTCGGAGCTCGAGCCGTTCGCGGAGGCGGCGAAGGCGGCTTCGCGCGACGTGAAAAAGGCGTATCTCTACGCAAACAATCACTTTTCGGCGAAATCCGTCGCCAACGCCGCGACGATCAAGAAACAGCTCGGACAGCCGCTCGAAGGTGAGTATCCCGAAACTTTCGTCGAACGCTTTCCCGACCTCAAAGGACTCGTCAGGATTTTGCCGTCTCGTCCTTCAGATACGCTCGTTTGAGCACGTCGCCGCGCTGAATCTTCGCAACGACGTCCTGTCCTTTCAGCACTCGTCCGAAAACGGTGTATTTGCCGTCCAGCTCCGGCGCAACCCGCCGCGTGATGAAGAACTGGCTGTCGGCTGCGTTCTTCTGCGTTCCTGCATAGGCCATCGACACGGCCCCCATGACGTGACGCCGCTTCTTCGTCGTCTCGGAAACGCCAATCGGCTTTCCGGAACCGCCGCTTCCCCAGTTGGCTTCGCGGCTCACGTCACGCGTGAGAGGATCGCCGACCTGCACGACGAAGTTGGGTTCGGCGCGATGGAAGCGCAGGCCGTTGTAGAAGCCCTTCTTGACGAGCTCGAGGACGCGCGCCACGGTCTTGGGCGCTTCCTCCGGATACGTCTCGAATTCGATCGTGCCCTTCGCCGTCTCCAAGACAACGATGGGCCCGGCGCCCGGTGACTTCTCCTGCGCGGCCACGCACAACGGCAGGGCGAGCATCAGCAGGAGCAGGCCGCAGATCCTAATCTGCAATCTGCAATCTCCAATCTTCAATCGCCAATGGTTTCTCCTCTAACGAGCTTGCCCACTTTCGTGACGCCGATCTTCGGACAGATATCCGCCAGCACACACTGCGGGCACAGAGGATACACCGGACGGCAGACGTTCTGCCCCCACGTCACGAGGTACAGGTTGATGATCGGCCACCAGCGGCGCTGCGTCGTCTTGTAGAGCGCCTGCTCGGTTTCCTCGGGCGTGCGCGTCCGCACCCATCCCATGCGATTTGCAATGCGGTGCACGTGCGTATCGACGCAGATGTTCTCCTGGCTGCTGTGCGCGAGAATGAGCACGAGATTCGCGGTCTTCCGGCCGACGCCCGGCAGCGTCAGGAGCTGCTCCATTGTCGAGGGGACGCGCCCACCGAAGCGCGTCATGATCTGCCGGGAGGTTTCTCGCACGTGCACGGCTTTGTGCCGGTAGAAGCTGACGGGATAGATCAGCTCCTGAATCCGGCGGACCGCCAACTTCGCCATCGTCCGCGGCGATCGCGCCACGCGAAAGAGACGCGTGGACGCTGCGTGCGTGACCGAATCACGCGTCTGCGCCGAGAGCATCGTCGCGATGAGGACGTGAAAGGGGTCTTCCTGTTGATCCTTCGCGATCTTCTCGACGGCTGGCTCGTCCAGGCCATCGCTCGCCTTGGCCAGGCGACGCATCACGGTCGCAACGGGGGCTTTCGACGGCACGGGTCACGTGACCGGCGTCAGCGCCTCGTGCCCGGTGAGGACTCCCAGCACGTTCCTGACGGCGAGGTCGGCCATCGCCGTCCGGGTTTCGCGGGTCGCGCTCCCGAGATGTGGCGTCAGGAGGATGTTTTCGAATTGACGCAGGGCAAGTGAAACGTCCGGCTCCTTGTTGTACACGTCCAGCGCGGCGCCGGCGATCAGGTGCTCGCCGAGCGCCCAGACGAGCGCGTCCTCATCGACGACCGGACCCCGCGCGGTATTCACGAGCATCGCGGACCGCTTCATGCGCGCCAGCGCGCGTCGATCGATCAGGTGATGCGTTTCCGGAGTGAGCGGCGTGTGGATGGAGACGACGTCCGAAGTGACGAGAAGCTCGTCCAGCGACATCCTTCCGGGGGTGTGCGTCGTCCCGCGCGAGGCGATTGCGGTCGTCATGCCGAAGGCCGACGCTTTGGCGGCGACAGCGCGGCCGATGCGTCCGCCGCCGATGATGCCGAGCTGCTTTCCGCGCAGCTCCATGCCCAACATGAAATCGAGGCCCCACGTTTCCCATCGGTCGCCGCGGATCAGGCGATCGCCTTCGGCGACCCTTCTCGCGAGCCCGAGAATGAGCGCCCACGTGAACTCGGCGACGGCCTCCGTGAGGACGTCCGGCGTGTTCGACACGATGATGCCGCGTGTCCGCGCGGCAGCCACATCGATGTTGTCGTAGCCAACCGCGATGTTGGCAATGATCTTCAGCGCGGGACCGGCGTCCATCATTTCCGCGTCGATCTTGTCCGTGAGCACCGAGATCACGCCTTCCTTGTCGGCGAGGCGCCGCTTCAGCTCCGGCCTCGGGATCGCGCCTTCTCCATCGTACAGATCGACGTCGCATTGCCCGGTGAGGCGCGTGAAAACCGAGGAAGGGATTCGTCGCGTCAGCAGGACCCGTGGGAGCATTCAGCCTTCAGCGTGCGTCTAGTGCCCGTGGCTCTCGCAATAGCCGCAATGATTGCAGCGAACGGTGGGCTCGATCAAACACGGACCGTCCGAGGGAGGTAGCGTGTATCGATAGTGGCTCGTGTGGTGGCCGAAATTCAGCGGACGCGGCTCGGCCTCCGGCGTCGCGCGTGAATCCAGCCTCGCGATTGTTTCCCGCACCAGCGCTCTGAGGGCTTCTTCGTTCATAGCTGGTATTCGACCGCGTCGACGATTCCCACGACTGCCGCATCGACGGCGGCCGCCTTCCTTCGCAGCGCGTCGCCTGCAGCCTTGCCTTCGATCACCACCAGGACTTTTTCTCCCACACCCGCCCCAACCGAGTCAATCGCCAACAGGGTCGCGCCGCGGGGCTGGTCGTCGAGCGTCAGCGGCTGCACGAGGAGCAACTTCGCGCCTTCGAGCTTGCGATTCTTTTGCGTTGAGACCACGGTGCCAACGACGCGGGCGATTTGCATTGCGCTACTCAGTGTCCCAGTGATCCACGATGCCGATGATCGATGCGTCCGCCGGCGGCTCGCCGGGATAGAACGGAAAAGCCGCCTCGCGTCCGCGTACGAAGAAGACGTTTTCTCCCACGCCGGCCCCGACCGAGTCGAGCGCCACCAGCGTCCGTCCGGCGGGCTCGCCTGCAGCCGTCATCGGCTGGAGCACGAGCAGCTTCAATCCTGCCAGGTTCGGATCCTTGATCGTCGCCACGACCTCGCCAATCACACGCGCGAGCTGCATGTCAGGCTCCCGACTGGACCTGCACGGCGTCGACGATGCCGACGATGGCCGCGTCGACGGGACAGTCTTTCAGGCCGGACGCCATACGGGCGGAGCTCCCGCTGACGATCAGCACGGTCTCCCCGAATCCCGCGTCGACGGTATCGACCGCAACGAGGTAGTTGCCGTCAGGCTTGCCGGTGGGATCCATCGGCCGGGCGATCAGCAGCTTGGTGCTGACGAGCCGCTCGTCCTTCCGCGTCGCAACGACCGTTCCCACCACTTTCGCGAGAATCATCTCACTTAGTGATTCCTGCGGCCTTGCCGATCGGCAGCGTGTCCTCGAGGTTGGCGTGCGGCCGCGGGATGACGTGCACCGACACCAGCTCGCCCACGCGCCGCGCGGCTGCGGCGCCGGCATCGGTGGCCGCCTTCACTGCGGCCACGTCGCCGCGCACGATCGCTGTCACGTATCCGGCGCCGATTTTTTCCCATCCGACGAGCGTGACCTTGGCGGCCTTGACCATGGCATCCGCCGCTTCGATCATCGCGACGAGCCCCTTGGTCTCCACCATCCCCAGTGCCTCACCCATGCTTTATCTCCTGTCTTCTATTTCAACTCTTTTACAGCCGCTTCGATCAACGCAGAGAGTTCGCGGTATGTTAGCCGAATTTCACCGTCCGCACCTATCGCTCCGGGCCAGCCGCGATGTTCCGGAATCAGCCGCTCGCCGTCGCCCGGAGGCGCCAGGATTGTCTGACAGCTCGCGGGATCGCCGAGCGCGTCCGACGCATCCGGCGGACAGATCGGCGCGGGCGCGGCAATGCCGTACATCCCTCGCAGTCCCTGCAGACGCTCGACCTCCTGACGCGAGAGCAGCCGTTCCCCGCCAAGCAGGCGCGCCACGAGGCTGATTTTCGCGAAGTGCTCGATCGTCTCCATCTTGAAATACGCGGAGAACAGATCGGTCCCGACGGTCAGCGCTCCGTGATTGGCCAGCAGCATCCCGTCGTGTGCCTTGACGTACTTCCGGACCGCTTCGGGCAGCTCTTTCGTCGACGGCGTCGCGTAGTCGGCGATCGGCACGCTCCCGAGCGTCGTGACCACTTCCGCGAGGACCGCGCGATCCAGCGGAATGCCCGCGACGGCAAAGCCGGTGGCGATCGGCGGGTGCGCGTGCACGACGGCGTTCACGTCCGCGCGCTGACGGTAGACCTCGAGGTGCATCTGCATCTCCGACGAGGGGTCGCGGTCGCCTGCGAGCTTGCGCCCCTCCAGATCGGTGATGCACATCATCTCCGGCGTCATGAACCCCTTGCACACGTTCTTCGGGGTCATCAGGAGGCGCCCCGCATCGAGCCGGACGCTGACGTTGCCGTCGTTCGACGCGGTATAGCCGCGCGCGTACAGCCGGCGGCCCACCTCGACGATCTCGGCGCGCAGCACCGATTCGGATCGCGGTTCGCCCGTCATCGGCGGCTCCAGGCCTCCTTGCACCGTTCGGAGCAGAAGAAGCGGATCTCGGCGCCGGATCCTGCCGTCAGCGATCGCGAGGGCACCACGAACGTTCCGCAAACGGGATCGCGCACGAGGCCGACAGGCTTGGGCTCGCGCTGGCTCGTCACACCCATCCCTTCCGCGATGCCGCGAGCGAACCGCCAGATCGCCCGGACGACGATGTAAAGCAGGATGAGGGAGAGCAGCAGACGAGCCATGTCACTTCCCGGTACCGGACGGTGAGTTGCCGCCAAGGCTCTGATGGGCCGCCCGAACTCCGTCGAGCGCCTGACGAGCGGCGCGCGCCTCTTCGGATCCTGGCGCCACCTGGATGACCTTGTCCCACGCGGCTGCCGCGCCGTTCAGATCCTGCTTGCCGAACGCCCGCACGATGCCGACGTTCAGCAAGGTCTTCGCGTGCGCGGGATCCACCGACAGCGAGTGATCGAACTGCGCCAGCGCCTTGTCCGGCTGATTCATGTAGTAATACACGATGCCGAGATCGGTGCTGACGTTGACGTCCTTGGGACTTATCTGCAGCGCGGCTTCATACCATTGCGCCGCGTCCTGAAATCGCTCCGCGTCGAAATACAGGTTTCCAAGCTGCACCCGAGTCGCCGCATCGTCGGGACGCTGCGCCGCGGTCGACTTGAGCGCCGCCGCGCGGGATTCGTCGAGCGACGGCGCAGGCTGTGCGCCCGGCTGACCCGAGGCTGCCGCAGCCGGCGCCGCGGACGGCGCGGTCACCCGGCCGGTCGCCTGCTGACTGCCAATGATCCAGCCGACGAGAAGGCCGAAGAAAACTCCCGAGACGCCGATGATGATGGACTCTTTCGACAAGATCTTAGTGCTAATGGTGCTAGGGTGCTGAGGGTGCTACGGTGCAGTTCAAATTATAGTGTCCGCTTGAACCAATCCACCAGCGCTGGAATCAGCGTGGGATCGGCGGACAGCATGTTCGTGCCGTGGCCGGCGTGGTGGAGTGCCAGCGTTTCGCGTGGAGTGCCGCCCGGACTCTGCAGCTTGATGAGGTCGCGCGCCGACCGCTGCGCGTACGGATCGTCGTCGCTATAGACGAAGAGCGCGCGCCCCTGATACTTCTTCATCGCGCCATCGAGGCGCAAGCCGCGGTAGTCGGTCGACGCCGAGAGCAGGGCGATCGAGACCACGCCGGAGCTCTGCGCCGCGTCGAGCGCCGCCAGAGTTGCGCCGAGCGACGCGCCTGCGATGCCGATGCGGCGTGGCGTGACATCTGGACGCCCGGCCACGAACCGACGCGCCGCCGCCACGTCGAGCTGAAACCCGGTGAACTCACCTTCCGACGGCGCGCTGCCGGTCGATTCGCCGTGGCCGCGCAGATCGAACGTCAGCGTGCCGATGCCTTCCGCCGAGAGCTGCGTGGCCAGCCCTTCCCAATCACGGCGTGTGCGGTGAACCATGTGGACGAGCACGACTGCTGGACCTGATCGGCCGGATGGCTCGAACCACGTCCCAGCGAGGGACACGCCATCGTCCGTTCGGATGGTGACGCCGCGCCCCGCGGCGTGCAGCGGGCCTTCGGCCAGCAGCGCCGCAGCCAGAAGGAGCGCCAGACTACAGACGACACGCCGCAAGGTAATCTCTTACGGCCCGGTCGAGCCCCACGAACAACGCGTGGCTGATGAGAGCGTGGCCGATTGACACTTCGTCGAGGTGGGGCAGCGTACGGAACAACGTGAGGTTGTCGAGATCGAGATCGTGGCCTGCGTTGACGCCAAGGCCGAGCGCGTGTGCGACGTTGGCGGCCTCGATGTACCCGCGAAAGCTGCGATCGACGGCTTCCTCGCTCTGCTTGAATGCGCGCGCGTACGGCTCCGTGTAGAGCTCCACGCGATCGCCGCCGACGGACGCGGCCCATTCGACCGCCGCTTTGTCAGGGTCGACGAACACACTGACCCGCACACCGCGCTCCCTGAGATCGTCGATGACCTTGCGAAGCTCGTCGCGAGGAGTGTCGGGCGGCCAGCCGGCCTGGCTCGTGATTTCACCGGGCTTTACCGGCACGAGGGTGCACTGATGCGGCCGGACCTCACGAACCATCGCCAGCAGATCCGGCCGGGGATCCCCTTCGATATTGAACTCGACGTCGCGTCTCATGGGCGCGAGAAACGCCGAGATCGCCTGCACGTCGATCGACGTGATGTGCCGCGCGTCCGCGCGAGGATGAACGGTGATGCCTTTGGCGCCCGCGTCGATGCATGCACGCACGGCCTGGATGACGGAGGGCAGCGCGCCGCCGCGGGAATTTCGCAGCGTCGCGACCTTGTTGACGTTGACGCTCAGACGAGGGCCCGAGGACGAGGTCGCAGTCATCCCAGGTGCTGCTTTACGCTGTCTGCGATCTCTCGCGCCCAGCCCTGGATCTCCTGCTGATCCCTGCCTTCGATCATCACGCGCAGAAGAGGCTCGGTGCCGGAATAGCGCACGAGCAGACGACCCTGACCGGCGAGCCGCTGTTCGACGCGATCCATTGCGTCAGCAATCTCGGGCACGGCTCTGAGCTCCCGCTTCTCGCGAACCCGGACGTTGACGAGCACCTGCGGATACGTCACCAGCTGCGACGCGAGGTCGGCGAGCTCGGCGCCGGTGTCCGCCATCACGCGCAGAACGCTGAGGGCGGTCGCGATCCCGTCACCCGTGAAGAGATGATCGGAAAAAATGATGTGGCCGGACTGCTCGCCGCCGATCGATAAATCGCGCTTGAGCATCTCTTCCATCACGTACTTATCGCCGACCGGACATCGGATCAGGTCGATGCCGCTCTCGCGCAGCCCAATCTCGAGTCCGATGTTGCTCATGACCGTGGCGACCACGGCGTTGCCCTTTAAGCGTCCCTGCGCCTTCATGTGCCGCGCGCACAGGAGCATCACGGCGTCGCCGTCCACGATCTTGCCCGTGTGATCGACGAAGATCGCACGGTCGCCGTCGCCGTCGAATGCGACGCCCATGCGATAGCGGCCGTCGCGCACGAGCGCCGCTAGCCGCTCCGGGTGCGTCGACCCGGTGTCGAGGTTGATGTTGCGGCCGTCCGGCTCGTTGCCGATGATCGTGACGTCGTAGTTCAGGTCGTTGAACAGGCGGGGCGCCACCGTGGTCGTTGCCCCGTTGGCGGTGTCGACCGCCATCCTGAAGCGCCCCAGCCGATCCGAATCGGGAAACGCAAGCCGCGCGTGTGCGATGTAGGCGTCGATGACATCCGTGCGATCGACCGGCGGAGTGCCCGGGTCGGGAACCTGCCAGCGCTCGTCGGCCATGATCGCCTCCACCTGGCGCTCCAGCGATTCCGTGAACTTCTCACCGCGTCCCGAAAAGACCTTGATGCCGTTGTCCTGAAACGGATTGTGCGACGCGCTGATGACGATCCCGGCGTCGAAGCCCATCGCGCGGGTCACGTACGCGATTGCCGGCGTCGGGATAACGCCCGCCGTCGTAATCGCGGCCCCTTCCGCGTGCACGCCGCGACCCAGCTCGCGCTCGATCCACTCACCTGATTCACGCGTATCGCGGCCGACGAGGAACCGCAGCTGTCGATCGGTGCGCCCCGACTCGTCTGCCGCGCCCGTGGATCGCATCGCGCGGACCAGCGCCGCCCCCAGACGCGCCACCGTTTCATGATCGAGCGGGTACTCGCCCGCCTTTCCTCGTACGCCGTCGGTTCCGAAAAGACGCGCCATGGGTGTCAAGAAAACAAGGTGCTAAGGTTCACCGTCAGGACCTCGAGGATTACCTAATCACCGCCGTCGCGACCGCCGGCTCGATCGATGTCACACCAAAGCTTTCCGACGGATCGACTTGAATCCGCAAATTGTACCGGCCGGCTCCCAGGCCGGCAAGGTCCACGAACGCCTGGACGGCATCGCTCCGCACCGCGTTGAGCACATCGCGCGGTCCCCGAACGCTGACGCGCACCAGCGACGGCGTCAACTGCGCGCGCAGACCGGCGCCAAGATTCCGCCAGCGGACCGGAACGGCGGCGATCTGCCGCTCGATGGGCGCGGGCCCGATCTCGACGACGACCGTGGCCGCCTGCGGCTGCGCGAGACGCACAGACGAGTCGGCGACTCCCACCGTGACGACGTCACGCACGCGACTGCGAGCGCCCGCCACGGAAATCGGCTCCGTCGTTGCTTCCGCGATCTGTCGCACGCGGGTGTCAGGACCGACGATGTCGACGGTTGCCGGCTCCGATGAGACGCGGCCGACCACGAACCCTGGAGCGGGCTCTCCCTCCACCGCGGGAATCACCGGCACCTTGCGCTTCGCGGATGGTTCCAGCTCGATCGAGAGCGTCGCGGGAAGGACCTGCGCGACCTCCACGCCGAACGGAGCGCGCACCTCGTCGTTACGGATGTGAAACAGCCGCGACCCCGATCGCGCCGCACTGAGATCCAGCACGGCGACGATTTCTCCCGACTGGAGCCGGCTGAGGAGCGCGGACGAACCGCGGACCCGCACGTCCACGTTGTCCGGCGCGTTGCCGACAATCTCGAGCTGCGGCGGAATGTTGCGGAATTCGAGCGGCACGCGCAGGCTGCGCTCCACGACGTGCTCGCCGGCGACGGTGAGCCACAGGAGGATCGCCAGAGCGATCGCGAGTACTTTCAGCCCGAGATGACGAAACGGGTGATACCGCATCAGCCGTCGTAACGACGCATGCGGCGCCGCCGGCGGCCCATGATGAGCCCCCTGAGCCGATCGCGCAGCTCGTCGGGCGTGAGCGCCCGCTCGATCTCGCCGTTCAACGCGATGGAGATCTGGCCCGTCTCCTCGGACACGACGACTGCGGCCGCGTCGCTCTCCTCGGTCAATCCGATCGCCGCGCGATGCCGCGTCCCAAGGTCGCGGCTGAGGCGAGGGTTGACGGTCAGGGGCAGGAAGCACGCCGCCGCCGCGACCCTCCCTTCCTGCAGGATGACCGCGCCATCGTGCAGCGGCGAGGTGACCTGAAAGATCGTCACCAGCAGATCGTAGGTCAGCGTTGCATCGAGTGGAATGCCGCTCTCGATGTAGTTGCGCAGTCCGATCTCACGCTCGAGCACGATGATTGCGCCCACCTTCTGACCGGATAAGAGCGTCGTTGCCACGACGACCTCTTCGATCGTCTCGTCGACTGTCTCCTGCCGGGTGAGGTAGCGGAAGAACGGCGCCTGACCGAAGTGGGCGAGCGCGCGACGGATGTCCGACTGAAAGATCACGATCGCCGCAAAGGCGACGTAGAAGAGCATGTTCCGAATCAGCCAGTTCAGCGTCTGCAGCGGCGCGAGCTGCGAGACGTAGAACGCCAGGACGACCAGCAGCGAACCGACGGCCATCTGCACCGCGCGCGTTCCGCGGATCAGCTTGAGGAATTCGTAGATCAGCAGAGACACCGCGGCTATATCGAGCAGATCCCACCAGCCGACGGGCGGCCGCCGCAGCACACTCGTGAGGTAGTCGGGCATGCACGCGTAGCTTACATTGATTGTCGACCCACCGTCGCCAAGGCGATGGCGGGTCCGCCGAAGCTTTGCGCGAAGGCGGATTTGCGATTGCCGATTTGACGGATTGGCGATTGACGAGGCGATCGTCAGGGTTGTCGGCCACCCGAACGTATCAGATCCGCGACCCTGACGACGTCAACCATGGATGGAACGTCGTGGACGCGAACGATGTGTGCGCCGAGGAGGATGCTGGCGGCGACGGCGGCGGCGGTGCCCCAGTCGCGTTCGGCGGGATCGCGATCGCCGAGCGCACGCTTCAGGAAGGACTTGCGCGATGGGCCGACGAGAATCGGGCGATCGAGCTCGGCGAGGCGATCGAGCCCGGCGAGTACGCTGTAGCTGTGCTCGGCGCGCTTCGCGAACCCGAGGCCGGGATCGACGATGATTGCGTCTCTCGCGACGCCCGTTTCCTCCGCGCACGCGATTGCCTTGCGCAGCTCGTCGGCAACTTCGCCCGGCGCGTCCTGGTAGACCGCCAGATCGTACATCTCGCGCGATCTGCCGCGCGTATGCATCAGCACGAGCGCCGCGCCCGTCTCCGCTGCGACCCTGCCCAGCGCCGGCTCGTACCTCAGCCCGCTGATGTCGTTGATGATTTCCGCGCCGCGCGCGACAGCTTCCCGCGCCACAGCTGCTTTATAGGTGTCAATCGAGATGGGAACAGCGATTCGCGCCGCAAGCCCTTCAACCACCGGCAGCACGCGGCGCATTTCTTCGTCTGCCGGCAGCGGATCCGCTCCCGGTCGGGTGGACTCCCCACCGACATCGACGATGTCGGCGCCATCGGCGGCCATCTGCACGCCCGCCGCTATCGCTTTTTCGACCTCGAAATGAAGTCCGCCGTCTGCGAAGGAATCAGGCGTGACGTTGATGATGCCCATCACCAGCGTACGGGCACCCAGTTGGAGCGGACTCTTGTGCGGTAGTGGGACAGTGTAGGCGGGGCGAGCGCGCATGCGATTTGGTGATTTGGATATTGCGTGATTTGGTGATCTTTCGCTCAATCACCAAATCACCAAATCACCAAATCTCCAAATCACCAAATCTCCCAATCACCAGATCCCATCATTCCTGCGTAAGCGGCTTGTTGAGGGGCGGCAGCGGCGGCACGATGGCCGGACGCTCCTTGGCGGTCTTGCGAGCCGCGTCCTCGGTGGCGGCGACCGGCGCCGTGGCCGGTTTCGCCTCCTCGAGCGACTGCCCGGCGACGATGCGACGGACCTGATCGGCGTCGAGCACTTCGCGCGCCAGCAGCTCGTCGGCGAGCCGCTCGAGGGCGACGCGGTGGTTCTCGAGCATCTCCTTCGCGCGCTCGTAGTTCGCCGTCACGAACCGCTTGATCTCGTGATCGATGCGAATCGCCGTGTCCTCGCTGTAGTCCTGGTGCTGGGCAATCTCGCGGCCGAGGAAGATCTGCTCTTCCTTCTTCCCGAAGGTGAGCGGCCCCATGGCGTCGCTCATGCCCCACTCGCAGACCATCTTGCGCGCCAGCTCGGTCGAGCGCTCGAGATCGTTGCCCGCTCCCGTGGTCATGCCGCCGTTCGTCAGTTCCTCGGCCAGCCGACCGCCAAGCAGGATCGCGATCTGGTCGTTCAGATAGTCGCGCGTGTAATTGAACTTGTCGCCCTCGGGCAGCTGCATCGTGACGCCGAGCGCCATGCCGCGCGGAATGATCGTGACCTTGTGAATCGGATCGGCGTGCGGCAGAACGACGGCGAGCAGCGCGTGGCCGGCCTCGTGGATCGCCGTGACCTTCTTCTCCTCCTCGGAGATGATCATCGACCGGCGCTCCGACCCCATCAGGACCTTGTCCTTGGCGAATTCGAAGTCGCTCATCCGGACGACCTTCTGGTTGTAGCGCGCGGCGTTGAGCGCCGCCTCGTTCACCAGGTTCGCCAGGTCCGCGCCTGAGAAGCCCGACGAGCCACGTGCCAGCACGTGGATATTCACATCGTCGGAAAGCGGAATCTTCTTCGTGTGGACCGCGAGGATTCCTTCGCGTCCCTTCACGTCAGGTCTGTTGACGACGATCCGGCGATCGAACCGGCCCGGCCGGAGAAGCGCGGGATCGAGGACATCCGGACGGTTGGTTGCCGCGACGAGGATGACGCCTTCGTTCGACTCGAAGCCGTCCATCTCGACGAGGAGCTGATTGAGCGTCTGCTCGCGCTCGTCGTGGCCGCCGCCGAGACCCGCGCCACGATGACGCCCGACGGCGTCGATCTCATCGATGAAGACGATGCAGGGAGCGTTCTTCTTGCCCTGCTCGAAGAGGTCGCGCACGCGCGACGCGCCCACGCCGACGAACATCTCGACGAAGTCCGAGCCGCTGATCGAGAAGAACGGCACGTTCGCTTCCCCCGCGACCGCGCGCGCGAGCAGCGTCTTGCCGGTTCCCGGAGGGCCCATCAGCAGGACGCCCTTCGGGATGCGTCCGCCGAGCTTCTGGAACTTCTGCGGCTCTTTGAGGAACTCGATGATCTCGAGGAGCTCTTCCTTCGCCTCGTCCACACCGGCGACGTCCTTGAACGTCACCTTCTTCTGCGAGCTGGACGAGAGCTTGGCGCGGCTCTTCCCGAACGACAACGCTTTGTTCCCGCCGCTCTGCATCTGCCGCATGATGAACAGCCAGAAGCCAATCATCAGCAGGATTGGAGCCCATGAATAGAGGAGGGTCGCCCAGGGACTCGTGGCTTCCGGCTTCGCGGTGATCTGGATGTTCTTGTCCGCCAGCTTGTTCGCCAGGCCTTCGTACTGCGGCGGAGCATAGAGCCGGAACTTCGTGCTGCCGTCGCCGCTATTGGACGTGGTGAGCGTACCGGTGATCTCGTTGCCCGTCATGGTCACCGAGGCGACTTCTCCGGCGTCGACGTGCTTCATGAACTGCGAAAACGACATCGATGTTTCGTTTCGCTGCAAGCCCGTCGAAAATTGCCAGATCAGGACCCCCACGACGATGAGGACCATCCAGAACAACAAGCTCTTGAGGGTCGAATTCACCCTGGACCTCCTAAACGCTTGACTTTCAAGAGTATCACGCCTTGCGAGGGGTCGAGGACCCTAAACGCATCGCCCACCGACTGCCCCACCACCCAGACGATTCGGTCGTTCGCGTCAACCACCAGCGGCAGGCTGTCCCGGTCGCTCCGGGGCACCTTCCGATCCACCATGAAGTCCTGCAGCTTTCGGGCCCCCGGCGCGCCAATCGGGTGAAACCGATCCCCCGGACGGCGATTGCGGATTCCCAGCGGCAGGCGCAAAGCGCCAGCCGCGACCGCTACTTCTGGGCCCTTCGCTGAATATCGGCGCTTAACAGCGAGATCCGTTGCCTGTACCTCAGCGGCAATGGTCCAACCATGGGACGCCGACACCACCTCACCAGGAATAGACAACAAAAACGCAAAAGGGTTCGCGGTCGGCCGCCCCGGTCCCCGTCCACGCCGCAGCAGAATCACGTCCCCCTGCCGGACGGCATACTGGCCGGGCAGGCTCACCGCCGCATGTCCCGGCTCTTCGTCGGCAAGGGCCAGGAGCTGCTGGACGTGATCGAAGCTGACGGGCCGGGAACCAGCCAGATGGCACAGCACGTCGTGTGCCACGCGGGAACTCAGGGCGCGCGGAGTCTTTTTGAGCGCCCTGGCGTCAATTCGGAGCCCTTCGTCGCTCTCGCTGTCACTTGTTAAGACGATCTGTCGGGCCCTTTCGATTGCCTCCTGGCGAAGAAAGTCTTCGTCCTGCTGTGCCAGCGCCGCGTCCCGGGCGAGCACATCTGTGATCGCCGGCGAAAATCGTGATTGAAGCAAGGGGATCACTTCGTGGCGGACGCGATTGCGCAGGATGGCGACATCGCTGTTCGAGGCATCCTCCCTGAAGGAATCAGCGCGCTCGGCGAGATACTGCCTCAGCTCGGATCGCGAGGTGTCGAGCAGTGGCCGGATGACGCGGCCGGCGCGAGGGCGGATTCCCCCAAGGCCCCGAGTGCCGGATCCGCGCAGCAGGCGCAGCAGAAACGTCTCCGCCTGATCGTCGCGGGTTTGCGCGACGGCAATCACGTCAGCGCCAAGCCGTTCGGCGGCGCGCTCCAGAAACGCGTATCGCGCGATGCGCGCGGCATCTTCCACCGAACGTTTCTGCCGGCGCGCGAGCTCGCCCACGTCGATGCGCTCGCTCACGAATGGGAGATTCAGCCGCGCGGCCAGCGCGGCGCAGAAGGCCTCGTCCTCGTCCGCGTCGGCCCCGCGAAGCAGATGATTCAGATGCGCCGCGCCCGCGAGCACGAGCCTCCCATCGCGCTCGAGCTCACGCAGCAGATGCAGCAGCGCCACCGAATCTGCGCCGCCGGAGAGCGCCACGAGCACACGGCTGCCGCTGCGCGCGAGCGCATGCCGTCGAATCGTCCCGAGGACACGCTCAGGGAGCGAGGACATGAAATTTGGTGATCGGGGGATTTGGTGATTGGGTGATCGGAGGATTTGGTGATTGGGTGATCGGGGGATTTGGTGATTGGGTGATCGGGGGATTTGGTGATTGGGTAATTGGGTGAGTTCACCAATCACTAAATCACTGGATCACTAAATCACTAAATCACTCAATCACTAAATCACTGAATCACCAAATCACTGAATCACCAAATCACCAGATGGAAAAATTGGTGCCGGTGCAGGGACTTGAACCCCGGACTCCGCGGATATGAGCCGCGTGCTCTAACCAACTGAGCTACACCGGCGGGAAAGCTAATTATATCCCGTGGGACGGCTCGATCAGGGCTGCTGCGAGGAGCGGAATCATGATTTCGTGGTGGCCCACCAGCGAATAGCCTTTGCCCACTCCCACGACGGGCCGTGACACGACGTTGGTCTGCGGCCGGTACATGCGCATGAAATCGAGGTTCACCGTGGTGAGCCCCTCGAGCGAGCGCCCCTGATTTCGCGAGAGCGCGACGGCCTTCAGAAAAACCTCGGGCAGCATGACGGCGGAACCGCAGTTGAGATAGACGCCCCGCTCGAGCCGCGCGACGTTCGAGACGAAGTAGCGGAAGTCGCGCAGGCTTCCCTCGCCGATCGCCGACCCGGATGCCTCCGGATGCATGTGGATGATGTCGGTGCCGACGCCCACATGCACAGTGATGGGGATCCCCAGACGGCCCGCGGCAGACGTCACGCTGACGCGCGCATGGGGAGGGTTCGCGCTCCCGAGATACCGCGCGACCGATTGCCCGAGCCCGAGACCTTTCGACACGCCGTCGTTGATCGCGCGGTTCAGCAGACGGCCCGTCTCCT
>Ga0114129_10007232_pt1 | contig 15804 bp, 12 predicted proteins | sample RhiMetdeltSRZDD1_FD_80071 | JGI IMG/M metagenome (GOLD analysis project Ga0114129, IMG submission 80071) | Populus rhizosphere microbial communities from Tennessee, USA - Rhizosphere MetaG P. deltoides SRZDD1 (version 2) (version 2) | ecosystem: Host-associated > Plants > Roots > Rhizosphere >... | reverse complement strand
TTTCCAGTCCCTTGCGATCGGCATATTGCATGCTGGACACCACGCGGATGCCGATCTGCTCATAGGCCTTCATGACGGCATCGAGATGCCGGTCTTCGAACGGGTAGAGCGTCAGCATGTCCTGAATGGTGGTCATGCCGGAACGCAGGCACTCCAGAGCGCCGAGCAGCGTGCGTGCGCGCACCTCCTCGACCGACCGGGGCGGATATTGCGGCGGCAGCGCGTAGAGGCGCCAGGTTTCGAGCGGCACCTCCTCCAATGTGCCTTTGGCCAGGACGTCATGCGAGTGGTAATGGGCGTTGATGAAACCCGGTAGGACGAGGTGCCCGCGCGCGTCGAGCTCCTCGATCGCAGCGCCGGTGACCGGCGCAAAGCCGGGTGCGATGCCGGCGATTGCGTGTTCGGCGATCGCGATGTCGACCTCAGCCGGCTCATGCCAGTTGCCGGCGGGAAGCATCGCGCGGCCGCCGCGGATGATCAGCGTTGTTCCTGGCGGGATCGGGAGAGGCGACATGAGATGGTGACGCAGCGCTCGTTACTTGAGCGGGATGCGCTCTTCGCGCGGTGGCAGAAAGCGATCATCGTAAATCTCGGGCAGCTCGGGGATGCGCGTCAAGCCGAATGCTTTTCCAACCTGGAAATGTTCTGGGCAAGGCGGTCGCGGTCATTCGGCCGAAGCCGGCGCGAGCCGGGCTCGCCGCGAAGTCATGCAAGGGGCGTGCCTAAACCGACGCGCAGGGGGTGTCTTGGGTGCCGCGGGTTGGCCGAGTGGCTGCGAGCGCGCGTTGCGCCCCGCTGGCATGCGCCAACAGGTGGAATCACTTCACGGGTGTCGGCGGCGCGACCGCGGCATCGGTTTGGCCGCTCTTCTCGAGCGCTTTGGCGACAAAGCCCGAGGCCTTCATCTCTTCGATGAATGCGCGCAGATAGCGCACGCTGGCGTCGCGCCCCTTGGGCGTCCCCATGGCCTGCTCGATGACCATAAAGCGGCCAGGAATCACACGCGTGTCCGGATGATCCTTGGCGAACAGGACGATCGGCTGCTTGACGCCGGCGGCGGCCTCGAGCCGATCTTTTAGGAACATGTCGAGCGCCTGCGGTCCGCTCTGCTCCCGCACCAGCTGGGCGCGCTTGAGCGCGCGCGTGAGGTAGAGGTCGTAGGCGCTGCCGCGCGCCACCGCGACGCGCACGCCCTCGCGGTCGACGTCCTCGTTGGTCTGCAGCGGCGAGCTCGACGGGACCAGATAGGCGCCCTCGATCACCACATACGGGCCGGTAAATTCGATCCCTTCCGAGCGGACGGGGTCGATGGCGAGGAAGGCAACGTCCCAGGCTCCGGCCTTGAGCGCGTCGAATACCTTGCCGGCGGCGTCGAAGGTGACGTATTCGATCGGAACGCCGAGCCGCTTGGCCAGCTCGCGCGCGAGCTCCGCCGATACGCCGCGCGGCTCACCGCCGGCGGGGTCCTTTTGCGCGAGCACGATATTGCCGAAGTTGATGGCGGCGCGCAGCTTGCCGTTGGGCGCAAGCTCCTTGACGACGTTGGCTGGGACGTTTTGTGCCATGACACCGGTGACTTGAGATGCGAGACAGGACAATGCGAGCGCGAGTGGAGCGAGCGTCTTGATCATGATGCGGGTCCTCGGCAACCCATGATGTCAGACTAGTCAAGCGTACCCGCATTGCAAGGCTGCCTGCGCGATTATCTCATATCGCTTGTGAGGCCGCTGTGCACCCGTTACGACCGGGGTCTCGTCTGGAGCGCTCCATGACCAAGCCCGCCTTTGCCGAAATCGCCGCGTACATCACGGCCGAAAATGTGCGCGATCTGCTGATCGATCTGGTCGATATTCCGAGCACGACCGGCAAGGAAATCGAGGTCGCGCAGTATCTCGTCGAGCGCATGCGCAAGGCCGGCATGGAGACCGACTTGCAATTGGTCGACGAAAACCGGCCAAACGCGGTCGGACATTGGCGCGGACGCGGCGACGGACTCAATCTCCTGTTCACGGGGCACATGGACACCTCGTATTCCGGCGACGAGCAGCATTTGGCAGGCGATGGGTTCAAACCCAAGGCCGTGTCGCGCGACGGCTGGGTCTGGGGACTCGGCGCCAGCAACATGAAAAGCGGATTGGCGTCGGCGCTGATCGCGATCGAGGCCATCATCAAGGCCGGCATCAAGCTGGACGGCGACGTGTCGTTCGGCGGCGTGGTGGGCGAGATCGAAAAGACCGCCATCGAGGAGTTCCAGGGCATCGCCTATTCCGGCTACGGCATCGGCACCCGTCATCTCGTGACTCACGGCGTCACCGCTGATTTTGCCCTGCTCGCCGAACCGACGGGCATGCGCATCTCGATCGCCAATATGGGCTGCATCTGGCTGCGCATCACGGTCGGCGGCACGGTTGCGCACTCGGCACTCGCCAACAAGCCGAACGTGGTCAACGCCATCGCCGTTATGCATGATCTGCAGAACGACATCGCGCGATGGACACGCGACTACGAGGCCGCGCACGTCTACATGGGCGAGCATCCCAATGTCACGATCGCGGCGATCCGCGGTGGCGATCCCTGGCGCCTGTCGCGTAACCCTTATGCCTGCAGCCTCTATCTCGATATCCGCACGGTGCCCGGCCAAAGCGTCGACAGCGTCAAGCGCGACCTGCGACGGGTTCTGCGCGCCTTCGCGGACCGCACCGGTACAGCGGAGCCCGCCGTGCATGTCTATGTCAGCGATCCCCCGGTCGCGTTGGACGAAGCTCTGCCGATCATTCAAGCGCTCGGGTCGGCGCAGGCGGCCGTGACCGGCGAAAAGCCGGCAGCTATCATCCGCCGCCCTGGCGCCGATGCCGTGCATCTCACCGCCTATGGCGTACCGTGCGTTGCCTTCGGACCCGGGGGTAGAATGCACCCCGATGCGGGCGGCGCCTCCATGCATGCCGTCGGCGAACATGTGCTGATCGAGGATTGCGTCGCTGCTGCCCGGATCTATCTCGCCATGGCACTCGACCTCTGCAGCCGCAAAGCGGCATGATGCATCCTTGGCACGCAACGTGCTTTACGCGAGCTATCGTAAGCTGCGCTCGACCTCGTGAGGGATCCATGATGAGACACGCAGTGCGCTGCCGCGCCCCGCTCGGGTTGCTTTCCTTGACGCTTCTGGCGGTCGTGCTGGCGGCGCCATCGGCGCAAGCTCAGACCTATCCCAACCGCCCCGTCACCTTCGTGGTGCCGTTCGCGCCTGGCGGGCTGTCCGACGTCCCCGCGCGCGTGCTGGCGGCGGAAATGCAGGATCGGATCGGCCAGCCCATCGTGGTCGAGAACAAGCCCGGCGCGTCGGGCGTGACCGGGGCGACCTCGGTGTGGCGGGCGGAGCCGGACGGCTACACCCTGCTCGTCAACGCGCTCGCTGACGTGCAGAACCTCCACTATATCCCGGTGCCATATAATGCGGTGACGGACTTCGCGCTGATCGGCCAGATCACCGAAGGGCCGCCGCTGATCCTCATCGTCAATGCCAGTTTGCCGTACAAGTCGGTTGCGGAATTGGTGGCAGACGCCAAGGCCAACCCGAACAAGGTGAGTTTCGGAACTTCGGGTCCCGCGACTTCGCCGGTCATCGCCGTCACCCAGCTCAACGCGCTGGCAGGCACCAAGATTGTCGACGTGCCTTATCGCGGCTCCGGCCAGGCCGCTGTGGCGGTGGTGACGGGCGAGATCCAAGGCGCCTTCGTGTTCTATTCCAATGCCAAGCCGCTGTCGGACGACGGCAAGGTGCGCGCCCTCGCGGTCGCCAGCTCGCAGCGGCTTGCGAGCTGGCCGGACATCCCGACCATGGGCGAGCTTGGCTTTCCCGGTTTCGATCATCGCGGCTTCGTCGGTCTCGTGGCACCGGGCAAGACGCCGGCGCCGATCATCGCCTTCCTCAACAAGCATCTCAACGACACCATCAATTCCGACTCGTTCCGCGGACGCATGGAGCCGCTCGGCATGACCATTCCGGTCGACAACACGCCGGAGAAGTTCGCGGCCTACATGCGCCGGGAAATGGCGCGCCAGGCCGAGCTCGCGAAACTCTCGGGACATTCGCCGATGGAGCCGAAACGCTGAGCGGCTGTGCAGTGGCTACGGGACGCCACCGAATGGCGATCAGCAATAGAAGCGCACCGTCCGGTTCGCCACTCGCTCATCGGCATTCGCGCGTCTCCCCGCCCAAATCAAAAAGCAGCAAGGAGAGAAACGATGGCAAAGATCAACAGGATCAATCCCGAAGGCATCTCGAAGCCGTTCTCGAACTATTCGCACGTGGTGACGGCGGAGGGGGCGCAGAAACTCGTATTCTGTGCCGGCCAGGTGGCGGCGGACGTCGATGGCAAGGTGCTGCCACCAGACGATTTCGATGCCCAGGCCAAGATGGTGATGGCGAACCTCACCAAGGCGCTCGCAGCCGGCGGGGCCAAGCTGTCGGACGTGACCAAGATCACGATCTATCTCTGCAACCCGCACGATGTGCCGAAGGCGCGCGGCATCTTGCAGACTTATTTCGCGGGCCACCCGCCCGGCAGTACGCTCTGTATCCTGCGCGGGCTTGCCAATCCGAATTTTCTGCTGGAGATCGAGGCGATTGCCGCGGTGTGACCGGCTCGTCGGCGGGGGCCGTCGCACGGCGGCCGCCGGTCCCTTTCCGACCCGTCAATTTCACATTATCGCCCCACAACCTCCTTTTGTTGGTCGAAAGTTACCGTCAGAAAATCAGGACTGGGGTACAGGTGGGGAGTTCGGGGATGTATCTCTTGGCCGTTTTCCGAGCCATTACGACCGTCTTGATGAACCGCCGCTATCGGCCGGAGCTGCACTATATGCGCGGCCCGGGGCCGAAGTGGTTCGAGCGCCACGGCAGATAGTCCGCCGGGGAGCGCAGGGGGTCGGCTGAGGCCATGTCGTCGGGAGACGACGACACGGCCCGGTGAGCTAGCGGGTTAACTCCAAAATAATCTTACTCAAAGACCATGCGCGTCGCGGCGCCCGGGAGGACCGGGCCGGTTCGTTGGGGCTACCGCGACCGTTGGGCATCCGAAGCAGCACAGGGCTAGACATGCGGGCACCTCTCGCCGCGATGGCGGCTGACCGGATTTCTCGCTCCGCCATCCTGGTGGCGGGTGTGTTATGCGGCGCGCTGGTATTCTTCGTGGCGATCCCGCTGGCGTTATCCAATCCATTCCCGGCGTTGAAGGAAGGGGAGTGGGTCATTCACCGCTCCTCGCTTCACGTCAATGTGCCGATGTCGGAGATGGTCGAGGCACAGGCCCTGCTTGATCCGGTGCCGAGCATGCCGGCGCCGCAAGCCGCACTATGGGAGTTCGTTGCACTACCTGCGCACGGCTCCTTTGCCTTCGTGCCGCCGGAGGTGACGGGCGACGAAGCGGCCGCCAGCATCGCCGAGACTGCACCACCGGTGCGCCAAGCCCGCACGATCATGGACGAGGTCGATGAGTATCTGTGGGAAGTCTATCGGCGGGCGCCGAGCAAGCGGGACTCGACCGGCGATTTCACCTGGAAGGACCCGGCCGCGGCCAAGCGCATGGGCATGTCGATGCCGATCTATGTGATCGGCGGCATGGATCCTGATTTCCGCGAGCAGCTCTATCACGCCGGCCGTGCGATGGACGCCGCCGGCATTCGCTGGGCGCTTCTCAGCGCGTTCCGCGACGACTACCGTCAAAGCCTGGCGTCGGGCTTCAAGGCGGGCGCCAGCAACTCGCTGCATGGCGGCAAGGCGCGCGTCGGCGGCTACGGTCACGGCCAAGCAGTCGACGTCACCAGCGAGGACGGCCGCTCCGATAGTGCCGTGTGGCGCTGGCTCGACCGCTATGGCGCCAAGTACGGCTTGCGCCGACCGATGCCGGGCGCCGATCCCGCGCATATTCAACCCGGCGGCAACTGGCGCCGAACCGCCATCGCCTTGCGCGACACGCGCGTCAGAACCATGCTGGCGGAAACCAAGACCGAGGCCAGAACGAAGGTCGTGAAGGCCTCGTGGTGATCACACCCGCTGCGTGGCTGGATTGGATGCCCCGCGCCGCTCAGCGCTGAACACCGTCGATCAGAACGCCCCTCGGAATGGCGCGCGCGTGGTTCGCAACCGGCGCGAGCCGAGAAACCGTTTGCAAGAATTGTTTGAAAGGCCCATTTTTCCAGGCTCCCGCTGGCGATCGCTTTCGAACCGACAGGGAGTTGCCATGTCTCACCATCGTGTTCGATGGCGCGTGTTCTGGTCAATCCTTTGCCTTGCCGCAGTTCTGGTCGTCGATACGCCGGCCGCCGTTGCCGCCAAGATCAAGATGGTCTTCCCCGGACCGGTCACGACGTTTTCGCTGCCGTACCTGGTCGCCCAGAAGAAGGGATGGATGGACGGTCTCGAGGTCGAGGACGTCCACGTCACCGGGGACGCCAATGCCATGCGGGTGCTGCTGTCCGGCAATGCCGATATCGCCCTGGTTGGAACGCTCAATGTGCTGGCGTCGATCCACGCCGGCGCCAACATCCGCGCCGTCCACTCCTGGCAGCCGATCGGCGACTACAGCCTCGTTCTGGCGACGGGGAAGGGAAGCAAGCTCGCCGATCTCGCAGGCAAGACTTTCGCGTCGTCGGGGCCGGGCGGTCTGCCCGATCAACTCCCCCGCCTGATCATGCGCAAGAACGGCATCGACGAATCGAGCGCGCGTTTCGTCCAGGTCGGCGGCCACGCTGCCCGCCTGCAGGCCGTGATCGGCGGCCGGGCGGACGCAACCCTGATCAACACCGTCACCGCGCTCAAGGGCGTGCAGGAGGGCAAGGTCACGGTGCTGGCGAAGCTGTCGGCGGAATTCCCCGGGCTCGGCTATGTCTGGAACGTCGTGCGCAGCGAATCACTCAACAAGCCGGAACTCGCGGCCGCCTTCCAGATCATGACCGACATCGGCATCCGTGGCTCCCGCTACGTGATGGCGAATCCCGACGAGGCGGCCGCGGCGCTGCATGAGCGACTGCCCGATCTCGACCTCGCGTTTCTCAAGACGGTGGTCCGCGACCTCAACGCAGAGAATCTCTGGGGTGTGAACGGGGGGCTCGATCCTGCGGTGGAGGAATTCACCGCCGACCTCAACATGAAGCTCGGCAATCTGCCGGTCGCGCCGCCGGCCAAGGATGTCCTCGAGCCGCGGTTTGTCGACGCAGCACTGAAGAAGTTCGGCCCCTATCAGGCGAAATAATCCCGCGATGAAAACACCGCCGGCGTCGTCGGACGGCATGGTCGTCTACGACGATGTCAGCAAATTCTTCCCCGTGCGGATCCGGCCCGGCCAGAAGGAGCGCCCCGAATTCATGGTCGCGCTCGACCGCGTCAACGCGACCGTGCGCAAAGGCGAGCTCATCACGCTTCTGGGGCCGAGCGGGTGCGGCAAGACGACCTTGCTACGGCTGACCGCCGGCCTCATCGCGGCGGACGAGGGCCGCATCACCATCGAAGGAACGCAGGTGACGGCCCCGCGCAAGGACGCCTGCATGGTGTTCCAGAATTTCGGCCTGCTGCCCTGGCGCACCGTGCTGGGCAACGTCGAATTCCCGCTCGAGATCGACGGCGTCGGCACCGGCGAGCGCCGTGACCTGGCGCGGCACTTCATCGAGCTGGTCGGGCTTGCCGCTTTCGCCGAGCACTATCCGCACGAATTGTCGGGTGGCATGCAGCAGCGGGTCGGCATAGCGCGCGCGCTCATGCGCAAGCCCATTCTCATCTTCATGGACGAGCCGTTCGGCGCGCTCGACGCGCAGACGCGCGAGCAGCTGCAGGAGGACTTCCTCATGATCTGGTCGCGCACGGGTGCAACGGTGGTCTTCGTCACCCACAGCATCGACGAGGCGCTGTTCCTGTCCGACCGCATCTTCGTGTTCAACACCGCGCCCGGGCGCATCCGTACCATCGTGGAGTCGCCGGTGGCCGCCGAGCGCCTGGGCGGCGACGTGCGCGCGCACCCCGATTTCGGCAGGTACCGGGCCGAATTGCGGGACATGCTGAGGAGTGAACCATGAGCGCGTCGCAGGAGATGCCTCCCCGCAAATCGGTTCCTGCACCGCAGCCGACGCTGTCGCAGCGGCTGCGCGAGATCCTGACCAGCCCCAACGCCATCCGTACGGTTTCGGTCGCGGTCTTCTTCGTGATCTGGGAATATTACGGCCGTCGCATGGACCCGATCTTCATGGCACCGCCGAGCGCGATCTTCGAGGCCGCGCTGCAGCTGATCCAGAGCGGCGCGCTGAAGAAAGCGCTGATTCAGACCTTGTGGCCGTTCTCGGTCGGCATGGCGCTGACGATCGTGGTCGGGATTGCGCTCGGCATCGTCATGGCGCAATGGCGCACCCTGGAATACGTGCTCGATCCCTTCATCAATGCGCTCTATGCCATTCCGCGCATCGCTTTGGTGCCCCTGATCATCCTATGGGCGGGCCTCGAATTCGTCGGCAAGGTCACGATCCTGGTTTCGGTGGCGATCTTTCCCATCACCGTGAACACCTTTGCCGGCATCCGCGACGTCCGCGGCTCCATGCTGGAGATCGGCCGGGCCTACGGCGCGACCGAATGGCAGATTTTCTGGAAGATCATCCTGCCCGCGGCGGTTCCCTTCATCATGGCGGGCATTCGCCTCGCGGTCGGTCTGGCGATCATCGGCATCATCGTCGCGGAGTTCTTCACCGCCATCAGCGGGCTCGGCGGCATGATCGTCGAATACGCCAATGTGTTCGCCACCGCGAAGCTGTTCGTGCCGATCATCGTCATTGCGATTGTCGGCGTGGTGCTGACCGAACTCGTCATGTGGCTGGAGCGGCGCATGTCGCGCTGGCGCCAGCTCGAGCGCGAACGATTTTAGTACCGTCGCTCACTGCTTCTTGTCCGAGCCGGACAGCAGCGCAAACAGCCGGGCCGGCGTGACCGGGTACTCCGTGATGCGCACCCCGAACGGTGCGAGCGCGTTCTCCACGGCCGAGATGATCGCGCCGGCGGCCGGCACGCAGCCGGATTCGCCGACCCCCTTCACGCCGAGGGGATTGAGCGGGGACGGGAAACCGGCGTGTTTCACCTCGATCCTGGGAATTTCGGTGGCGCCCGGAATGACATAATCGGCAAAGGTGGTGGTGATCGGCTGCGCCGCGTCGTCGTAGCCCATCCATTCGAACAGTGCGTTGCCGATCGCATGTGCCGCGCCGCCGGTGAGTTGGCCTTCCACGATCATCGGATTGATGAGCCGGCCGCTGTCGTTGACCACGACATAGCGCAGAATGCGCACGCCGCACGTCTCGATATCCACGTCAACCTCGACGGCGTGGCAGCCCCCGCCATAGGTGAGCGCGTTCGGCAGAAAGCTCTGCATGCTCTCAAGTCCGGGCTCGAACTTGCCCGGCATGGAATAGCCGGGAACACCGGCCACCGCTTCGGCGATTTCGCGCAAAGTCAGCCCGCTCCCCGGCGCACCGGCGATCTCGATTCGGCCGTTGCGCAATTCGAGGTCGCTCACGCTCACCTCCAGCAAGTGGGCGGCGACCTTGAGCGCCTTGTCGCGGACCGCGACCGCCGCGAGATGGACCGCGGAGCCCGCGGTGACGGTCTGGCGGCTGGCGAACCCGCCCTGGCCGTAGGGAATGACGGCGGTGTCTCCGGCGGCTACCGCGACGCTCGCGGGCGCGACGTCGAATTGCTCGGCACAGATTTGCGCGAGCGCAGTCTTGATTCCCTGCCCCATCGGCATGGCGCCGGTGTAGACGGAAATGCGGCCGGAACGGCCGATCCGCACGATGCCGGATTCGAACGGGCCTCGGCCCGTCCCCTTCACGCCATTGCCGATCCCGATGCCGAGATAGCGGCCTTCGGCGCGTGCGAGGCTCTGGCGCGGGCCAAAGCCGGCATAGTCGATGGCCTCGAGCGCCATGCGCTGGCAGCCGAGAAAGTCGCCGCTGTCGAGCGCGACCGGCGAGCCGGCCCGGGTCTTGAGGGGGGAGACATACGGCATCTTCTCCGGCGGCACGAGATTGCGGCGCCGGACCTCCGCGCGGTCGAGGCCGAGCTCGTCCGCGATGCGGTCGAGCAGGCGCTCCATCGCAAATGCGCCTTCCGGATAGCCGGCGCCGCGCACCGGCATGGTGGCGACCTTGTTGGTCTCGGCCACGCGCACGTCGAGCTGATACGCAGGGAGCATGTAGGGACCGGGGAGCGCGGTCGACGCGTTGTAGGGCAGGTTGATGCCCTGGGGCGTGTAGGCGCCTTCGTCGTGGATCATCTCCCCGCGCACGCCGAGGAGCCGCCCGTCGTCATCGAAGGCGACCTCGAGGTCCCAATATTGATCGCGCTCCTGCACGGCGGCGAGAAAATGCTCGCGCCGGTCTTCGACCCATTTGATGGGCCGGCGCAGGAGCAGGCACGATGCCGCCAATGTCACCTCTTCCGGATACATGACGAATTTGGCGCCGAAGCCGCCGCCGACGTCGGGCGCAACCACGCGCAGCTGATTTTCGTCGAGCCGCAGCAGCATCATCAGAAAGGCGCGCACCTCGTGGGCGAGCTGCGTCGACGACCACAGGGTCAGCCGGTGCTCGTTGACATCGTAGACGGCAACCGCGCCGCGTCCCTCGATCGAATGCGCGCCGCCGCGATGTTGCTTGAGGTTTACGCTGGCGCGGCGGGGAGCGCGCGCGAACGCGCTCTCGACATCGCCATAGGATTGCCGGAACGCGGTCAGCAGATTGCCGTCGCGGGCGCGATGGGCCCGCGGCGATCCCGGCACCAGCGCCTGCCGGCAGTCCGCGACAGCGGGGAGCGGCTCGTAGTCGACCACGACCAGTGCGGCCGCGTCCTCGGCGAGGTAACGCGTCGAGGCGATGACCACCGCCACCGTCTCGCCGACGAAGGCGACTTCGTCCTTGGCGAGAACGAGCGGGGTGATGTCGGGCGGCAGCTGCGCCGTGCGAAACTGGAGCGGAAGCCGCTCCTGCGCGAGCAACGGCATGAGATCAGCAAGCGTGAACACCGCGTGCACGCCGGGATGCCGCCGCGCCGCCCCGGTGTCGATGGCGCGGATCCTGGCATGGGCATGCGGGCTGCGTACGAAGGCCGCCTCCAGCGTGTCGGCAAAGCGCAGATCAGCGACGAAGTTGCCTGCGCCCGTGAGCAAGGGCTGGTCTTCAAGCCGCTTGATGGAGTGGCCGATGTATCGGGTTTCTGTCACAGCCTGGGACGCTTCGCTCACGGCGGCAACGAACATTCGTGGCCCGCGAACGATAGGGTGTACGCGGCGGTTGCGCCGTCCGTCCACGAGGAGAACAACGCCGAGCCATTCCCGACAGGCGAAAGCCTCCGGCGAGGGGTCACGCTCATTTTGATATCTTCAGGATTGCAGCCACTGTTCGAAGCGCCGCTGGACCCGGGCATTGTTGTCGGCCCACCACCTGTAGTCGACGATGTGCGCGACCTTCTCGTTGTCGCGATACGAGGGCAGCAGCTTGGCCAGTGCGGGGTCGAGGAGATCGAGGGCCTTTGGATTCTGCGGCGCGTAGTAGAGAAGGCGCGCGAACACGGCCTGGTATTCGGGACGGCCGATGAAATCGAGGGCTTTCATCCCGCCCCTGGGATTGGGTGAGCCGACCGGCACGATCCAGCCCTCGGCATGACCGGCGTAAATCGCCTCGTTCCAAATCATCTCGTAGGGTGCCTTGTGGTCGAGGATGGACTGGGTGGCGCGCCCGTTGGTCATATAGATGAGATCGACCTCGTCCTGCTCCATCAGTTGCTGCGCCAGCGAGTTGTCCGACCACCAAGCCTTGATGTGCGGCTTGATGCGATCAAGGGTGCGAAACACCCGGTCGACGTCGAGAGGATAGAAGGCGTCATCCTTGATGCCGTCGGCCTTCGCCGCCGCTTCCATGGTCCAGAAGGCATCGCGTCGCAACGCGCGCCGGCCGGGAAATTTCTCCACGTTCCAGAAATCCGCCCAGGAGTTCGGGTGCTCGCCATTCGGCCATTTCTTCTTGCTGTAGCAAATGTTCATCGACTGGCTGGAACAGCCGATGACGTTCTCATGGTGAAGCTGCTGGGGGTCGAGCGCCGATTTGTCGACCAGGCTCCAATCGATCGGGCTGATCATCTTGATGCGGGCGGCGATGTAGACATCCATGCCGCTCAGTCCGGCGATGTCGATCTGCTGTGCCTTGGCCTCGTGCATGGCGCGCAGCTTCGCGAATGAATAGGGCTCCTGATATTGCACCGGGGCGCCGGTTTTCTTCGTGAAGGGATCGAAAAACGCGGCCGAAATAGCCTGCTTCCAGGCGCCACCATAGGTGAAATAGGTGACGGGCTGCTCGGCGGCCTGTGCCGTACGCGCCGCGAGCGCGGCCAGGGGGGACAGCAACGCCGATCCGGCCGCCGCCTCCGCGAGCATGCACAGAAAATCGCGCCGCCCGAGACCGCGGGTCTGCACCAACACGCTCCGCAGCCGCGCGCAGGCTTCGTCGACGCTAGCATCGCGATTGCGAGGATCGAACATCGCTATCCCCGTCCTCTATTAGCCGCATGCCGCGCGCGCCAAACGTACATCACTGTGCAGCCTTCTTTTGTCGTCCCTTGGCCGACCGCGGGCCCATGGGCTCCGGCTGGAACGGTCCGTCGCGCATGTCGAGATAGGCTTTGAGCCCGTGCTCGCGCTGCGTCTCGAACAGCTTTTCCCGGAACTCATTGTGCGACGAGTGTGCGAGCGCGCCAAGGGCTCCTTCGAGCAGAAGGCCGGAATAGACTCCGGCGGCCTGCATGCCCAGCATGGTAATGGACTTGTTGAGCCGCACCGAGGGCTCCGGCACCAGCGCAATGCGTTTCGCCAGCGCGCGCGTGACGTCCATGAGCTGGTCGTGCGGGACGACCTCGTTCACCATGCCGATACGCAGGGCCTCCTGTGCGTCGAAATGATCGCCGGTCAGTCCCCAGCGGTTCGCCGCCTTCCAGCCGCAGAGCGCGCCCAGCAGAAATGTCGTGTTCGAGATGTGGCGAACCTCGGGCTGCGCGAACACCGCCTGGTCCGAGGCGATCGTGATGTCGGCGGCGAGCTGATACCAGAAGCCTCCGCCCATGGCCCAGCCGTTGACCGCCGCGATGATCGGCTTTCCGAGCCGCCACATGTGGGTCCATTGCCCGACCCGGCCGGCGTCGTTGCGCTGCCAGAATTCGATGAACTCCGCGTGCGACTTGCCCTTCGGATCGGAATGCCGGGTGCCGGATTTCCCGGTCTGGCCCTGATCGTAGCCGGCGCAGAACGCGCGGCCGGCGCCGGTGAGGATGATGACGCGGACGGCGCGGTCGGCATCCGCCTGATCGAACGCGCGATGCAGCTCGGCTTCGAGGGCGGGGGTCAGGGCGTTCATCCGCTCGGGTCGATTGAGCGTGATGGTCGCAATGCTCTCCTCCACGGTGTAGAGCAGCTCTTTGCTCGTTCCTTTGCCCGGTCCTTCGCTCATCCCTCGTCCTTTCGTTGCTGCAAAGCGCTATTCGGCGGCGCTGGCGATCACATCCGGCGCGTCGGTTATGAGGGGTTCGATGGCGATATCGACCGCGACCACACCGGTCTGGCCGACGATGATGGGGTTGAGGTCGAGGGCGCGGAAGCGTCCACGGTGGGCAAGCGCGAATTGTCCAAGGGCGACCAGCAGAGCCGTGAGCCCCTCGACGTTCGCGCGCTCACGTCCACGCGCGCCTTCCAGCAGCGGCGCCGCTTTGATCCGATGGATCATGTCGTGCGCATCCTCGCGGGTGAGCGGCGCCATCTCGGTTGCCGTATCATCGAGGATCTCGACGAAGATGCCTCCGAGGCCGAAGCAGATCGCCGGACCGAACAACGCATCGTCGATGATGCCGGCATAGGCCTCCGCGATTCCTTTGACCATCGGCTGGATCAGCGCGCCGCCCTCGAAACCGGCGTTGCGTGCGTTTCGTACGACCGCCGCATAGGCGTCACGGACCTGCCGCTCGTCCGTGCAGCCGAGCCGGACACAGCCGAGGTCGCTCTTATGGACAAGGCCCGGAGCCTCAGCCTTGACGGCGACGGCGGTGCCAAACCGGTGTAGCGCGGCAACGGCTTCGTCGTCGGAGCGCGCAAGGACCGCGTCGACCACCGGCACGCCGCTCGCGACCAGGGCCTGCCGTGCGGCCAGAAAATCCCATTGCGGTGCGTCGCCGCCGGCATCCGCATCGCTCCGGATTTCTCCGGGAGCATCGGCGTTTGCCGCCCGTGCCCAGTATGCGCGCCGCTGCGGCAGGTGCTTCAGCGCGCCCATGGCATTCGATATCCCCAGCAATAGCGGGACTTGGGCGCCGTGGAGCGTTTTGATGATCTCGGAATCGAGCGGCCCGCCGAGCGGGCTGTACTGATAGGCGACGACGGTGCGGCCGGACGCGCGCGCGGCGTCGGCGAATGTCCTGGCAAAGCGCCGCATCGTTTCGTTGCCGGCCGGCTTCGCGGCGACACTCGCGGCGATGACCGGACGGGCGGGATCGGCGAGGATCGCATCGACGATCTTCGGCAGCAGCGCCGGATCATCGTAAATGGCGCCCGTGCCATCGATGGGATTGGTGATGCTGCCGAACTCCGGCAGCACCGTTGCGATGCGCTCCTTGGTCGACGCATGAAGGGTCGCGAGCGCAGCGCCGGCGTCGTGCAGCGCGTCGGCCGCGATGGCGGCTCCGCCGCCGCTGCCGGAGATTACCACGAGCTCGCCGCCGGCCGTTTCGTCGCGCGGTGCAACGGCGAACAGCTCGACGGTCTCGACGAATTCGTCGTAGCGCTCGACCTGGACGATGCCGCAGCGGCGCAGGAACGCCGCGAGGATCTCGGCATCGCCGGCGAGCGCGCCGGTGTGGGACTGCACCATGATCCGACCGGCGGAGGAGCGGCCCGCCTGAAACAGGAGCAGCGACTTGCGCCGCGCATTGGCTTTTGCAGCGACGCGGATCAGCTTGCGCGGGTTCTTGAGCTGCTCGATGACGGCCGCAATCACCGTGATGTCGGGGTCGTCAGTGAAATATTCGATGTAGTCTTCGACCGTCGTCCCGATCTGGTTTCCGCACGACACGAAATGGCCAAAACCCAGCTCGCGGTCGGTCATCAACGGCGCGAACACGTTCGCGCCGAGGCCGCCGCTTTGCGACACGATGGCGACCGGGCCGGGACGCAGAGGCCGGGAGAGGGGGCCGCTGTAGGCTGCGAACCCGGATTTCACGCCCACGAGGCCGAAGCAGTTCGGCCCGCAGATGCGCATGCCGCGATCCGCCAGCGACTGGAGCCGGGCGGCGCGGGCGTGCCCGTGTCCACCTTCCCCGAAGCCGGCTGCGAGCACGATGGCCGCGGCGATACCCCGCGCGTGGGCCTCCTCGAGAACGTCGCAGGCCGCGTCGGCGGCGACAGCAACCACGAGGCAGTCGACCGAGGCGGGGAGGTCGCTGACGCTGGGAACGCACGGGTAGCCCAGTACGTCCTGGTAGCGCGGGTTGACCGCGAACACCTCACCGGCAAAGCCGCAGTCCCGCAGGTTGGCGATGACATTGGTGCCGCGGCCGCGGCGCTGAGAGGCGCCCACGACCGCGACGGCCTTGGGATCGAGCAGCGCACGCATGGCGTTCATGGTCCGCCCGCCTTCTTCGCTCCCGCTGCGCGCTCGCTCGTCCGGGACGCGTGCCGGCTCAACCGGCTTGGCCCGGAGCTGCGCTTCCTCGGGTATCTGCCTGGAGATGCTCTG
>Ga0114129_10007231_pt1 | contig 15805 bp, 14 predicted proteins | sample RhiMetdeltSRZDD1_FD_80071 | JGI IMG/M metagenome (GOLD analysis project Ga0114129, IMG submission 80071) | Populus rhizosphere microbial communities from Tennessee, USA - Rhizosphere MetaG P. deltoides SRZDD1 (version 2) (version 2) | ecosystem: Host-associated > Plants > Roots > Rhizosphere >... | reverse complement strand
TGTGATCATTGCCACGCCCGCTCAGAGTTTGCGCCGTGCCGGGTATCTCGCAGAGATCGCCGCCCGCCGCTTCGATGCTGGTCAGGTCGATGATCCAGCAACCCTTGCCCCGACCTACAGTCATTGAAAGCGACCTATGGTGTCGGATTCCCGCCTCCCCGTGATCTTACGGCCCATGCAGCTTACCGATATTGATGAGGTAGTGGAAATCGATAAGTTAGCCTTTCCAACCCCCTGGCCTCCACGCACGTACCGGTACGAAATTCTCAATAATGATCGTTCGACCATGATTGTTCTTGAAAATAATGATCCAACTCGGCATCGTCACAATGGTTCTGGGGGGCTTAGCCGCTTCTTCAAACGCATCACGGGCGAAACACGCCCCGGTGGGGCGCTGATGGGCTATGCAGGCATGTGGCATATTGCCGACGAAGCGCACATCAGTACGATTGCTGTCCACCCCAATTGGCGTGGGCTGCGCCTGGGCGAGTTAATGGTATGGAGTATGGTGCGGCGGGCCATTCAGGATGATGCGCGCATGGTGACCCTCGAAGTCCGTGTGACGAATACAGTTGCCCAGACCCTCTACCACAAATACAGCTTCGAGGTGATGGGTCGCCGCAAGGGATATTATCGGGATAATGGCGAAGATGCCTACATGATGGGCGTGACTACCCTTGACGAAGCCTATCGGAGGAAGCTGGTCGAGTTTGGCAGGGACCTCGCCAAAATCCTCCGTGTCACCGACCGCATGTAGCAACCGGATTAATCGCTAACATGTCAATGTGCCAGATACCACGCTGCTGTCTGATGGATGGCTTCAGCCAGTGGTGTTGCAGGCATCCCAAAGGCAGATTCAAACTTCTCCGAATTGACCACAAAAGGCTCCTCGAACTCATAGGTCATCTCGTCCAATTCCCGGATCAATTTATTGAATAGACCCATCACCCGGATCACAGCTTTTGGAACCGCTTGAATTTTTGCTGAAGACCCCGCTTCATCTGCAACCATCCGGATGAATTGCCGAGTCGTTACCGTCCGTGGATTAGGCAAATTCCATGCCTCCCCTAACGCAGGATCCTGTTCTCCAAGCACGATAAGAGCGCGGCCAATATCTTCGATGTAGGTATATGTATGCGGCATGTCGGGATTCCCCATCACCTGAACGGGCTTACCCGTCAACGCGGGCCTGAACAGCCGCTCGCCTGCTGCTGACTGCATCACACGAGGGCCAAAGAAATCAGATGCTCGTCCAATCGTCATTTGCACTTTTCCTTGTTGGTGCGCCTCGAATAATTGCTCAGTCATTCGAGCGCGTGTACGCCCCTTGCGAGTCGTTGCCGCGTAAGGGAGGTCTTCGGTCAATGCCTTGCCGCTCGTTGGCCCAAACATATAGAGATTTTCCATTACCACCAGCTTTGCACCTGCGGCAGCAGCGCCTTCCAACACGCCGCTTTGCAGCCGGGGAAATATCTCCGGCCAATCTGTGTAGGGGGCATTTGTGCAGTTGTAGACCACAGCAGCATCAGAAGCGGCCTGCCGCGTAAAGTTCGGATCAGTCGCATCTCCTGCCATCATTTCCACACTGGGATGGACATCAGCTTGCCCGCTTCGATTGATCAAGCGGATGTGTTTCCCTTTCGCTAATAACGACTCCACAACCGCCAGCCCGACTGGGCCACTCCCAAACACAACATGATATTCTTGAGACATTCACAGGCTCCTTGTCAGCCACTTGATATACTCGCATCCCAGGTAAGAGCGAACAACCAAGATCAATGTCGTTTACTATACGGTTTACATAACCCCGTCGCCAAATACGTTGTGTTTGTGCCTAAGCTGCGCTGCCTGTGTTACAATCCCGCTCTGCACGACCTTTGCCTCACTTTTTGGAGTCCCTATGTTTCTGGATGACATCGATCTGCAAGCGCTGGACACGCAGAATATGCTCAGTCACATTGATGCCTTACCCGATCAATTCGCCAATGCATGGGCGCACGCGAAAACACTGTCCGTTCCCGCCGATCTTGCTAACGTAGAACGGGTTCTGATCTGCGGCATGGGTGGCTCGGCTATCAGTGGTGATCTGCTGGCGGCGCTGGTCGAAGAAACCTGCCCCATCCCGATCCATATTAATCGCTCCTATCAACTTCCTGCCTATGTGAAGGGCACTGAAACGCTGGTAATAGCTCTAAGCTATTCCGGCACAACCGAGGAAACGCTCTCTGCCGTCTCACAAGCCGTCGAGCGTGGCACACGTTTGTTAGCGATCACTACTGGTCGGCAGCTTGCCTCGGTGGTGGAGCAGGCGGGTGGCACAGTCTGGACGTTTAGCTATTCCTCGCAGCCGCGCGCAGCATTGGGCTGGCTCTACGGATTAGTTCTCGGCGCAGCGATGCAGCTTGGCTTTGCCCCGAACATGAACCGCGATGTCGAAGAAGCAATTGAGCGGATGCGCCGCGATGGTGAAGCCTGGACGGTAGCCTCCCCAACCAGCCGCAATACTGCCAAGCGCGTCGCAGGTCAGTTGATGGACTGCATCCCGGTGATCTGGGGTGCGGGATTCCTCTTACCAGTTGCACGCCGTTGGAAGACTCAGTTGAACGAGAACTCGAAGACCAGCGCCTATTACGAGGAGCTGCCTGAGCTAAATCACAATGCGGTGGTTGGCATCCTTGCCCCAGAAGAGATCATCAACCGCCACAAGATTCAGATTGTCCAGCTTACCTCCGCCGAATACGATCATCCTCGCATCGCCATCCGCCACAAGGCTACCGAGAATCTACTGCGCGAGGCGGGTGTCATCACCGAGGTTGTCCGGGCACGTGGTCACAGCAAGCTGACTCAGCAGATGAACCTTGTCCAGTTTGGGGACTACGTCAGCTTCTTTCTCGCAATTGGCAATGCCGTTGATCCGACTCCTATCCCACCCATCGTGATACTCAAACAGAAGCTGGCCGAGGCAAGTTAGTCGGTGGATCAAGAATCAATCCGCGAGAAGCACGCCGAACGCGGTGCACCGAGCTACGTGTGGCGTGCCGGGCAGGAGCGCCGCATCGCCATGATCCGCCGTTGGACAAAAACCAAAGACGCCCTGATCCTCATTGATGGGATCGGAGTCGGCGGCTATGCTTCACACCTGCTGGCCGATTCACCCCATGTCTATGGCTTCGACATTGAGCTTCCCCGCGTTGAAGAAGCCCGCAAACATGTTCCGTTGACGCATGTCGCAGCCGCCGAATATGTGCCATACCGTGCCAACACGTTTGATACGATCCTCTCCCATGAAGTATTAGAGCATGTGCAGAATGATCGCATGGCAATCTCCGAGATGGCCCGTGTGCTGATCCCTGGTGGCCGCGCAATTATCTTCTGCCCGAATCGCTGGTATCCCTTCGAGACTCATGGGTACTATTGGCGAGGCAAATACCATTTCGGCAATACGCCGCTTATCAGCTATCTCCCCGATGCGCTTCGTAACAAACTTGCGCCTCATGTGCGGGCTTATACTAAGCACGGCTTACTCCATCTGCTCGATGGTCTGCCGTTGAAAGTGATTCACCACACCCGAATCTTCGGTGCGTACGATAATCTGATTGCACGCTTCGGCCCGCTTGGAAAAGTGCTTCGAGTGGTGCTGCAAACGCTCGAAGCCACGCCTCTTAGGGTGTTTGGCCTTTCGCATCTATTGGTCATCGAAAAGACATCTGATGCTCGATAGCACATTTCTCACCGAAGTTCTCCAAACCGCCCGCGATGCTGCCCTGACCGCCGGGAGCATTGTCCGGGATCAGTATTCCAAGCCCCGGCAGATTACCGAGAAAGGCCCCCGCGATCTCGTCACGGATACGGATCATCTGGCACAAGAGGCGGCGCTTGAGATCATCCGCGCCCGCCATCCCGATCACGGCATTCTCGCGGAAGAAGACCCCGGCAACCACGCTACCAGCGAAGGTCGCTGGCACATCCCCTCAGGAATAGTCTGGTTGATTGATCCGGTCGATGGCACTACCAACTTCACGACCGGGTTGCCCTTTTCCTGTGTTTCGGTGGGGGTAGCAGTTGATGGAGTCTCCGTCGCTGGAGCCATCCATGATCCCTACCGTGATGAGTTATTCTCGGCAGCGCAGGGGCAAGGCGCGCGGGTCAATGATAATCCGCTCCCGCCGCTTCCCTCAGTCCGATTGGAACATGCCCTTCTCAGCATTGATTGGGCGCATCACCCCACCATTCGCAGCCGTGCGCTGACCACCGTTCAGGTGCTGGCTCCGCTCTCTCAGAGCGTGCGCGCGCTTGGATCGGCGGCACTGGCACAGGCATATGTCGCGGCAGGGCGACTCCATCTCTATCTAAATTTTGGCCTCCAACCCTGGGATGTAGGTGCTGGCTTCGCCCTGATTACTGAAGTGGGTGGCATCTATCAGACTCCCGGAGGCGCAACTTGGACGCTCGGCCAGAATGCAGTCATCGCGGCTCATCCCGCCCTTCTTGCCGAAGTCCAGCCCCTGATTCCCACCTTCCCATAAACTCTTGTAGGACGGCACGTAGCTCTAACTCGCTTGTATCTCTAGTCCATGCACAGTAGACTTTTTATTAGAGAACTTCGCTGCCTCTCCGAAAGACTAAACACTTTGAACCTACCTGCACATCCACTACAATGGGTTCCGATATTGGCGCTGATCGTCGCAGTTGTGATCCTCGTCATGGCAGCCGTTGGCTACCGCTTGACTCATAGACGTTCGGAAGGAAAACCGAAGCTCATGAGCGCAATTGAAGATCGATTAAATGCTGTTGCGGAGCAGCTTCAAGGCGATGAGGGGCTAACCGGCGATTTAGAAGATGCTCCCGCCACCCGCCTCCTGGATTGGGCAATCGCTGCTTCCCGCAGCCTCGTCCAGCAAACCGAAGGTATGGATGAAGCCGCCGCGCAGCAATATCTTGATACCAATCTGCCCAAATTCAGATCGGTTGTCCGGCAAATTAACAGGCTAGTCGGCTCGCTGCCAGATGCCGACCCCGAAGAAGCGGCGTCTGGCATCCAGAAGGTACTTGATGCCGCCGCACAGGTTCCCACCTTGAACACCCAACCGCCCGTCGATGTCAGTGCAACAGCCCAAAAGATTCAGTCGCAGCCAGCCGAAGATGCGGTTGCAGAAGTCTTGTCCCTCATCAACAAAGGCTAATCCGACCATGACCAAGCGACGCAGCAGCACAAGTAGTAGCTCTCCTCTCAATACCCGTCTCATACTGGTCGGGCTGGCGATCATCCTTGTTCTGATCGTCATTTATGGGGTGCAGGGTGCTTTGTCGATGATTGGAGCAGCACTTGGGCTTGATCTCGGCCCGACGCCAACTCCCCCAGCACAGGTAAATGTATCAGTAGAGACGCCAGGGCCTCAAACGCCGTCGGCTGATGGGGCAGGCAACGCGATTCAAGTCTATTTCACCGATCCGACAGCGTTCACGGGCGACGAGACGCAGGGTGGCGTCGAAACGCATCTTGTCGATCTCATCAACGGGGCACAGTCCACCATCGACGGTGCGATGTACCAGTTCAATTTGCAGGATGTCGCCGATGCACTCATCGCCGCCCACAATCGCGGCGTCAAAATTCGCATCGCCTACGATAACGAGTACACTGAGCCTGATCCCCAGATGAAGCAGGTAATCGATGCGGGTATTCAGGCCGTCCCTGATGAGCGCAGCGCGTTCATGCACGATAAGTTCTTCGTGATCGATGGACAGACCGTTTGGACGGGTTCGTGGAATGTCACAACCAATGACACGTTCAGAAATAATAACAATGCTCTCATCATCCGCTCGACTCAGCTAGCGCAGAATTACACGGCGGAGATCGATGAGATGATGAATGGGCAGTTTGGCCCTGATTCACCTGCCAACACGCCGAATCCAAGCTTGACTCTGAACGGAATCCAGATTGAGAATTACTTCTCCCCCGAAGACGAGCCGATGCCGCACCTTATCAGTCTGGCAAGTACCGCGCAGAAGACGCTGCACTTCATGACCTTCTCTTTCACCGATGATGATCTCGCCAATGCAATCATTCAGCGCGCGCAGGCAGGAGTACAGGTCGCCGGGATTTTCGAGTCACGCGGCGCAAATACAGAAGCATCATCCTGCCCGCCGCTCCTATCTGCTGGCTTAGATGTGCGCTTGGATGGCAACAAATACACCTTCCATCACAAGGTTCTGATTGTCGATAGTGCCGTCGTTGCGGTTGGCTCGTTCAACTGGAGCAATAACGCAGCCAACTCGAACGACGAGAACCTGCTGATTATCCATGATCCCAACATCGCGGCGCTCTATGAGCAGGAGTTCAACAAGCAGATGGGCATCTCCATAGCGCCTGTTGGCGGTCAATGCCTTACAAAGTAATCGCGCTCTTTTGTGCTATTATTGAGGGGCGAGGCCGGAGCAATCCGTGCTCTCGCCCTTACTCTATGATGGATGCAAACCCATTAGTGCATAGGCTGAATTAAGCTGTACCCACTTGGAACTAGGTACTCGGAACTAGGAATTTTTGGAGTAATTATGAAGCTGCACTTTGACGAAATCCCTAACACATTCTATCTGGGCGCGATGGTCAATCCCGAAACGGGTCAAGTCATCGAAGATGCCCCGATTTACTACGATGCCCGCGATCTTACGACACACGGCGTAATTGTCGGCATGACGGGCAGCGGCAAGACGGGCCTCGGCGTGACCATTCTGGAAGAGGCGATTCTTGATAACATCCCAACAATCATCATCGATCCAAAAGGCGACATCACGAATTTGCTGCTTGCCTTCCCACAGCTAACGCCGGAGAACTTCCGGCCTTGGGTGAACCCTGAAGATGCCACCCGCTCCGACCGCAGCCTTGAAGAACAGGCTAAGTTCGAGGCGGATCGCTGGCAGAAAGGCATAGAAGAGTGGGGCCTCACGAACGACCGCATTCAGGATTACCGTAAATCTGCCCGGTTCAGCATCTATACCCCTGGCTCCGAGGCTGGACTCCCGATCAGTATCCTTCAATCGTTTGCCGCGCCGTCCGAGGGATGGGCGGGCAATGAAGAGACTTTACGTGACCGCATCTCTGGCACGGTCAGCGCCCTTCTCTCCTTGATCGGCATCAACGCGCAGCCTGTCGAAGACCGCGAGCACATCTTGCTTTCCAACATCTTCGAGTACAACTGGCGCAACGGCATCGATCTCACGATGGAGCAACTGATTCTACAAGTTCAAACCCCACCCTTTGCCAAGTTGGGCGTCTTCGAAGTTGACACACTCTTCGCGCAGAAAGATCGCTTCAAGCTGGCGCAGAAGCTTAATAACATTCTCGCCACACCCAGCTTCCAGAACTGGATCAAGGGGGAGGCGCTTCACATTCCGTCCATGCTCTATACTCCGGAAGGGAATCCGCGCGCTACGATCTTCTATATTGCCCATCTCAACGATCAAGAGCGTAATTTCATTATCACCCTGATTCTGCAAGGCATTCTTTCATGGATGCGAACGCTCTCCGGCTCGACCAGCCTCCGCGCGCTGATATACATGGATGAGTTATTTGGGCTGTTCCCCCCCTATCCGCGCAATCCTGTCACCAAAGAACCCATCCTCCGGCTGCTCAAGCAGGGACGTGCATTCGGGATTGGGATGCTGATAGCGACTCAGAACCCGGTTGATCTTGATTACAAGGGACTTTCCAATGCAGGTACGTGGTGGATCGGTAAGCTGCAAACCGAAAACGATAAAAACCGCGTTCTCGAAGGGCTGGACAGCGCGCGTGATGCGACCTCCGCGCTGGATATCAAGACTGTCGCCACCGAGTTAGGCCGCCTGCAACAGCGCCAGTTTGTGATGCATAACATTCACGAACCTGTCACTCCAATTTTGATACAGTCTCGGTGGTCGATGTCGTTTCTGCGCGGCCCCTTGACCCGCGATGAGATAGCCCGCCTCATGGCGAGTCAGAAAGCGGCGGCCCCGCAGCCGGAAGAATCCCTGCCCAGCTATCTGACTCCTGCCCCTGCCGTGCACCAGCAGACCGCCTCGCAGCGCGATCAAGGAGTGTTCAGCAGCCCCGCTTCAGGCGCTCCTGCTTACAGTGGCACACCCGAACCTCCGTCGAATGCGATGGTTGTCGCGCCTGCCGAGACCCGCGCACCCGTCGAAGCCGAGCAAATTCCCCCCGGCTTTGCTCCTATCCCGCCTGCGCTGCCGATGTCAATCGGCCAGTACTTCATCCCGATTGAGCTTCCTGTCGAGCAGGCGATTCGCGGCTGGGAGCGCTGGACGGGCCAATCTGCATTAAATGTCAAGACCAACAAGCGCCTCTTGTACCGTCCCGCGCTCTTGGCGCAGGCACAGGTACGCTTTGCTCATACACAGTCCGCGTCGAGTGAAATCCTGTGGTATGGTTTCGTCGTGCCGAATCTGCCCCGCGTCGCGTTTTTGAACTGGTCGAAGTATCAGGCGGAACCGTTCGATCCCAATGCGTTAGAGCCGCATGCGTTTTCGGGGCGCACTTTCTACGGAGAAGTGCCGCAAACGCTCACCACAAATAACGCGTTCAAGGAGTTGCAGGCCAACCTGCTCGACTGGTTGTACAACAATGCGCGTCTGAACGTCTATTACAATTCGACCCTCAAGCTGTACAGCATGCTCAACGAGTCCAAGCGTGACTTCATGACACGGGTTGTAGCCGATGCCCGTGAAGCCCGCGATGCTGAGTTAGATGCCACCGCAATGAAGTATGATAAAAAGCTGCAAGCTCTCGAAGACCGCGCTCAGCAGAAGGCAGCGCGTTTGGGCCTCATCCGCGATGACAGCGACGCCCGCAAGCGTGAGGAACTGCTTTCGGGCGGTGAGAGTCTCTATCGGATGATGCAGGGATCGTTCTACAACACCTTCAGCCGGGCCGGACGACTGCGCCGCATGACCGCCTTTTCCGAGCGTCATGTTGGAGTGCTTCAGCAGGAACTGCTCGATCTGGCTGATAAGCTGGAAGCCGCCGAAGCCGATATGAAGGATGCACTCACCAAAGTTAAGGAGAAGTGGGATCGTAGTACGCGGCAGATTCAAGAGATTCCTGTCACGCCCTACAAGAAAGACATGAGTATGATCCTGTTTGGGGTCGGCTGGGTTCCCTACTGGGACATGCTAATCAACGGCCAGCCTGTGATCCTGCCCGCATCATCATCAGGCTTGAGCCTCGCTCAAGATCCTTCGTTGACGAAGGGCGGTAGCGGCGCACGGTATTACTAAGCCTCGTCCAATCAGCAATATGGGGCGCATGGCAGCATTATGTTCATTGCCATGCGCCCTTCCGCTTATCTCGCCATCTCCACACCCCAACTAGGATTGCACCAAGTAGCCCTTCAATCCCCCACAAGAGCGGCAGATTCAGCCAGTTCACAAAAATGTTTCCTAAGATATACATCCAATTCTTTGGAGTTGTCGCCTGCCGCTCAATCAACCCTGGATCAAGGTTATAGCCGTACGAAAACCCGATGTGCACCATGATGTTCCTCACCGAAAGAAACATCAACCCGTAAACGATTAACAGTGCTATCGCTTTCGCAATCCCTACACGGAGCGTGAACACCGTCTCCAGTGCGAAGCTGATGGGTATAAACCATAGTCCGAGGAATGGGGTCAGATAACGTGTGTCTGCTGTGAATCCACTGAATGTATGATGTTTGGCAAACAGCAAAAGGTAGATGAGGAACAATCCCAACACGAAGATCGCTTCTCGCACTGACCGCCTCAAATATGCCCACACGCCCGCCGCACCGATAAGCAGCACAGGCATCAATAGCAAGATTCCCTGATTCTCTTGATCCGCTAGATCAAGTCCATACCATAGAATGCCAGGAAGCCCCTTCCAAAGCGGAACATCAAATGTTGTGCCGAAGCTGGCCGCCCAAGGATAGTTGATTGCGTACTTGTAGGATGTGAAAAACGGCCCACCAAAGTTGATTGTGTTGTAGTACAGTAGAAATCCGATAGGCAGCACCATACCGACTGCCAACGCCCCCCCACCGATCCACTCGCCTCGCCCGCGTATCACACGCCGTCCAACCGTCGCCGTTATGTAGATCAGCACAACCACCACAAAGATCGTATTCGAATACTCAACCACTACTGAGAGTCCAAGCACGAACCCCAACGCCAATCCGAGTAGCGGCCTGATTCGCCCTTCCCGCCCGATACGGATCGCCAGCGCCACCCCACCCATGATCAGCAGCGCCGAGGGCGCATGGGAGAACATCACACTCCCATATTTCCACAGGGTTGTCCCGAACGCAGATGCGAGACTCGTGGCGAGCGCGGCCCCCTGACCGATCTCGTAGCTTCGCAGCACCAGGTAGAGAATCACAACAGCCGCCGCCCCGGTGATCACAGGCAGCATGACAATATATGCTAGTGGCGGGAATCCTTCATCATAGCGTGCATACATCGGTCGGATCGGTGCAGGCAGTACCTTCCCAATCACGTAGAACGGAACCGCCATAAGTGCCGTCCCCGGTGGGCGGTCGCTGTAGACCACGTCATCGCGGATAGCAAGATCATTCCCCTCGGCGTGTTGAGCATAATCGTCGATGCGAAACTGTCCCTGATCGACCATCGCTCGCAGCAGCGCATAATGTGATCCGTCGTTGCTGGAGCTGATCCCCACTGCCGTAGCGTAATATACCGACGACACAACCACGAACAGCACCACCGCAATGACACGATCCCGCACAATAATCGCCTTGATGCCATAGAATCAATGGGGCGGCACATGCGATATACCCTCGCCGCCGCCCCACAATCATAATCACAGATTTGCTGTTAGACGAAACAGCCCTTTGTTGTTGCTTTTAGCTGACCTGCTGAAACGCTGACTTGCTATTCCTCCACTCCGCCTTCGATGTGCCGTACATAGTTCAGCTTGCTGAGCGCCCGTACCTGCTGCGCCGCTCGGTACGACGAACGCACGAGCGGGCCGCTCTCCACCCACTTGAACCCTAAATCCAATCCGATTCGCTTCAACTCGACAAACTCTTCCGGCTCGTAGTACCGATCAATTGGCAGATGCTTCTTGCTGGGTTGCAGGTACTGACCAATCGTTACAATATCGACCTTCTGCTCTGCGAGGTCAGCTAGAACTTCGACCACCTCATCGAACGTCTCGCCCAACCCCACCATGATCCCGCTCTTGGTCAGCACCATCGGGTCCATCCGTTTGGCGTTCCGCAGAGTCGTCATAGCCCACTCATAATTATCTTGAGGCTGCACCTTCTTGAACAGCCTCGGCACGGTTTCGACGTTGTGGTTGAGGATTTCCGGTTGGGTGGCCATGACGATTTTCAGCGCATCGGGGTTGCCCTTGAAATCGGGGATCAGTACCTCTATCGAGCAGCCGGGGTGCACTTGGCGGATACGCCGGATGACCATCGCGAAGATCGGTGCGCCGCCATCGCGACGTTCATCCCGGTTCACCGAGGTGATAACGACGTGCTGGAGGTTCATCGCCTTGACCGCTTCCGCCACACGGAACGGTTCCTTCCAGTCCATCGGAGAGGGACGGCCTGTCTTAATATCACAAAAGCCGCACGAACGGGTGCAGGTATCGCCCATCATGAGGAAGGTGGCGGTTCCCTTGCCCCAGCACTCGCCGAGGTTGGGGCACATGGCTTCCTCACAGACGGTGTGCAGCGTCTTCGAGCGCATCAGGTCTTGCAGCCATTCATAGGTCGGACCACTCGGCGCGCGCACTTTGAGCCACTCTGGGCGTCGGCGAGGCTTCGGCTCGTTGGGGCGGGGGGCTTCCTGAATTTCGTCAGGGGTGATGAGGTTCGTCATCAGGTGGGAACTCGTTTCGTTAGTCCGGGTTGCGTGATCGCTGTCATCTGCATCGACCGCGTGCAGGTGCTGATTCTTACATCCACGCGTGATTATAACGGCGCGAGGAGGTGCACTACAAGATGACATATGCCACGACTGGCGGGCGAGTGGGGTTTGTTTTACACTGAGCGCAGATCGCCAGCGTATTACTGTAGTGCAGCACGGAGAATAGATAGCGTGATTAAGCCACCTTTCATGCGAGTGAAGACGTTCTTGCTCGGAAAGAGCGCCAGCTACCGGCTCAATGCCTACGACGACGCCGCGATTGCCGCTCACATCCTGACTTATGTGAAGACCAGCTTGATCCCCACCGGGACAACCCCGGTTGAGAAGCGCGCCGCCGACTTGATCGCGCAGACGCCGGACGATCACAAGGATGAACGGCTGGTGGTGCAGGCATGGACTCTCTTCCATTTGAACGGGTATGCCGACCTGATGTGGAGCCGCTTTATTGAGCGGCTGGCGAGGCTGGAGCCGCCCGTGACCCATCACATTTACGGCGACCACGAAATCCGCCCGATTGACCTCTGGTTCTGGATTCCGCCCCTGTTGAAGAAAGATGTAGCAGCAGTGATGTACTACGCGCGAGAGGCGGCAGGCATCGATTTAACCCTGTCGTACGCCGAAATGGTGCGGGAAGTGGTGCGCGTGCAGGAGGCGAATATCGCTGCTAATCGCCATACTTGCCAGCTTTTGCTGAACAGTGTGCTGCCGAGCAATCATCCCAAAGTTGATACGCTGGGGGCGCTCGCTGAGATGGTTCCGCACAGCAGGATTTTCATGTTCTCCGCAGCCCGCACGCAGATTGCGGCAGGCAATTGGGATCGGCTGGCGGTATGGGCGCTGCGGTGGCGCGGGGCCTAGATTCATTCATATAACACAAAAGCTAAGGGCGGGTCCTGCGACCCGCCCGCCTACGGGTGGATAAAAGTCAGGTTACCCGCCCACCGCCTGCTTAATTCGAGCAGCCTGCTCTTCGAGCGTCTTCTGCGTCTGCGCCACGATAGCACCTTCGGCAGCAGCCGGGTAGCCGCCGAGTAGCTCCATCGTGACGGTCATGTTGGTCGCCCCACCTGCATCGTCGAAGTTATAGGTGGTGATGGGCGCGTTAGGCATACCCACGACCTTGAACTGCCATAGGCGGTTTGGCTCAAACGCCGTGACTTCCATCTTCGATTCGTACTTGGTTCCCATCACATTGGTGACATAGGTATACACGGAACCGAGCGCCGCAGGGCCGGGAGGCACGATAGTGGCACTCTCGATGCCTGCCTGCCATGCCTTATGATTATCGACGTTCGTGAGGTAATCAAAGACTTTTGCGACGGGCTGGTTGATGGTGACCTGCTGAGAAACGGTTGGCATTGCAATCTCCTTAATAGAGGGTTCAGGTGTCAGCGATCAGCAGTCAGGATGACGGGCTGTGGCTGACTTACACCGCGTGATCAATGGAACGGGGAATGGCCCCGCAAATGTTACACCACCCCGGAAAGAAGGTCTATTTTGTACTCAAAAAGAATTGTGACACCGGGAATCTGGCGAGATGCGTCTCAAGGGCAGGTGACGAGAAAGCGCGATTTTGGTGTTGAGTACAAACAAGTTGGATTTGGGTTAATAAAGAAGATGCGATTCACAGAAGTTGTGACACGGGTTTTGAGGCATGTGTCTCAAAAGTACGGATCAACTTCTTATTACTCTGTTTACTCTTACAGCCGCTTTGGATGGAAGTTAGACTCTTGGAATCATTCGTTGTAACATAATTGCTGTCAAAATATCTGGTGATACGAGTTAACCGGATTATTTGGGGCGGGGGATGATTATGATTGGGGGGCAAGACACAAGGGATGTAGCGCACTACCTAACAGATGAAATACCCGATAGAGTTTCCTCAATGCCAATGCCTGATCGCCCGCCAGTTGCATCAGGTGATTTATCATTTGAGGAGATGTCCAATCAGCGAGTTGTTACGGTCGAGAGTATACGCTGGTCGGGGCTATTCTTGCGTACTGCACATGTCGCTGTGCCGGAAAATCTGGCTTTTATTCCGGCGCTGGCAGAAGATACGCTTGTGATTGGGCTGCGGGGGAATGTCCGCGCGCGTGTCAGACTATCCAAAGTTTATGAAGATGCATTGGGGCCGGGTTCGCTGCTGATTCACCCGCGCGAAAGGCCAGGCATTTATGACCTGCGGGGCGTGTGCGACGTGTTGATGCTTCATATGGATGCGGGCTTTCTGGGGAATGTTGGTTTGGAAGTGATGGATATGGACCCGGCGCGCGCTGAAGTTTCGGAACAATTCGGGCTGCGGGATGGGCTGATTGCGGAGATTGGAGCGGCGCTGCTCAACCTACAAAATTTGGATGACACATACAGCAATCTTTATGCTGAAAGCCTGATCAACGCGCTGGCGCTCCACACACTGCGGCGCTATGGGATGTTTCCTGCCAAGTCTGATAGGCTGTCGGGTGGATTATCTCCAACAGCACTGCGCCTCGTAAAGGACTATATCTATCAGCATCCAGGCACTGATCTAAAACTGGCTGATCTGAGCAAGTTGGCAAACCTCAGTGTATGTTATTTCTCCACTCTGTTCAAAGCCTCCACTGGGCAGAGTGTGCACCAATATGTACTTGAGCAGCGAATTGTCGAAGCCAAGCGGCTGCTGCTGAAAGGCAACCTCACACTGGCGGAGATTGCCGATGCGGTCGGGTTCGCGGATCAGAGCCACTTCACGCGAGCCTTCAAGCGGATTGTGGGCACGACTCCCGGCGCAATTCGGAAGCACCGAAAGTATTGGGGCCAGAATAATAAGTGACGCTCTGTGTGATAAGGAAAAACGATGGACTCTGCATCAGAAGAACTGCCTGGTAACCCACCACCTGTTTTGTCAAGCAGCGTATCGCTTGAGGACATGTCTTACCAGGAGATCAGCACTGAACATGTGATCCACTGGCCGGGATTGCTGCTGCGCACTTCACATGTTACCGCCCCGGAAATCGATAGTTTTATCCCGGCGCTGGCCGAAGACACCTTTATTATCGGGTTGGGTGGACAACCAGTGCGAGGGCGAGCCAAGTTCTCCCGTAACTACGACGATATGCTGGAACTAGGGAAGATTGTGCTTCTTCCGCGTGGGACACCTGCCGCACAGCATACGAGCGGTGGCGAATGTGGTCTTCTCTTGCTCAACATTGATTCCAGCTTTCTGGGTAGCGTTGGGTTGGAGAGACTGGATATGGACCCGGCGCATGTCGAGCTTGCGGAACAGTATGCTGTGTGGGATCGGTTGGCGGTGGAGATTGGAGTAACCCTGATCGGATTACGGGACTCACATAACCCATCTGACAATCTATATGCGGAGAGTCTGATTCACACGCTGGCACTCCACTCGCTGAGACAGTATGGGGTATTTCCAGCCAAGTTTGAGAGACTATCGGGCGGACTATCCCTAACAGCGCTCCGTCGAGTGAAGGATTACATCCATCAACATCCGGGCAACGACTTGACACTGGCTGATCTGAGCAAGTTGGCAAACTTCAGCGTGTGCCACTTTTCCACACTGTTCAAGGCATCAACAGGGCAAAGCGTTCACCAGTACGTGCTCGAACAGCGGATTGCCGAAGCCAAGCAGCTAGTGCTCACAAGCAGTCTCGCGCTCGCAGAGATCGCGGATGCGGTCGGGTTTGCAGATCAGAGTCACTTCACGCGCACCTTCAAGCGGATTGTAGGCACGACCCCCGGCGCGCTGCAAAAGCACCGAAAGTTTGTTCAAAATCCCCGAAAGAATCTTCAAGATCAGGATGCGTAAAACCCCTAAGCTGGATGAGTCGCGATAGTAACACTCATTTGTTTAAGGGGGATAGACGATGAACACCGAGACGGATTCAGGGGGAATCCAGCCGGGGGGTACTGA
>Ga0114129_10007230_pt1 | contig 15806 bp, 12 predicted proteins | sample RhiMetdeltSRZDD1_FD_80071 | JGI IMG/M metagenome (GOLD analysis project Ga0114129, IMG submission 80071) | Populus rhizosphere microbial communities from Tennessee, USA - Rhizosphere MetaG P. deltoides SRZDD1 (version 2) (version 2) | ecosystem: Host-associated > Plants > Roots > Rhizosphere >... | reverse complement strand
TCGCCGAACGATACCGGTGAGCAGTTCGACATGTTGTGAGGATGCGAGCCGACCTCCTCCATCATGTCGTACTTCCACACTATATCGGCGTCAAACGGGCCGGTGAGTTTTTCATCCTTGTAGGGGCCGTCGTTCTCGTTGTCGCGAAAGCCCTGCGTGTCGAGACAAACCACTTCGCAGCGATTCGTGACGTAATACAGCCGATCGCCCTCGACCAGCGGGGAAGAACAGACGCCTTGAAACGGCCAGTCGTTGACGCGCCCGGCGGCGAGTTTCTCATTTGTGTGTTGCCAGAGGAATTCGCCGTCCGATTCGCGAAAGCACATCAGCACCCCGCGGTCGCCGGCTTGTTTCGGGTCGCGCGTCGCTTCGTTGTTAGTTCCGACGTAGACCTGGCCGCCCGCGACGACCGGGTTGCCGTAGCTCTGAGAGCCGAGCGTGGCGATCCACTTGACGTTCTTCTTGGTTTTGACGTCCCAGCTTGTCGGCATGCCTTTCAGATTCGAGACCATATTCCGGTCGGCGGTGCCACCCCACATCGGCCAGTCGCCGTTGCCAGGATCGGATGCTGAAACAAGCTTGGTGATGCTTACGACCGCGAGCGACGCGCATACAATCAAGATGAACTTAGAATTGCTGGTCTTCATTAATACTCCTCGTTTCCTTAATCAATTATTCGCCGTGACCTTTATGTTGTCGATATAGATCTCGTTTGGAGCATCAGCGAAGATGCCCGCGCTTCCGAGATGATTGCCTAGCGGATCAACTCGCTCGAGCATCCACTCCGCCGGTTCGGGTTCGGACGCCGGCCACGCTTTGCCTCGAGCGCGCACCTTTCCGTCCGGCAAAACGTCGACGCGCAGCTTCAGCCGGTACCACGCGTCCGCCTTCCACGCGAACGGCTTTTTGACCGTGCGTTTCTCCTCGATCTGCCACGAACGCAATTCCAACTTCTGACTGTTGCCCATGATCGCCAGTTCGTAGCGCTGGGCCACCACGCCTGCGTCGCCCATCTGGCGGCGTTTCTCGGTCGCGCGCACGTCGGCCTCGGTTGTGTAATTCGACCAGCCGACCGGACTGAAGAACGAACGAGTGCGTTTGAAAGCCGGCGGGTTGGGATTCTTCACCAGCACTTTGTTCCCTTCGACTTCGCGCACGTTGTATTTGCCGCCCGTGCTGATCCAGTACTTCGGCACGCCGTCGGCGGGAATCGAATCGAAGTTCTCGCTCATGGGGATGGGCGGGATCACTCGCACTCGAGACACGCCCGCGACTCCGCCGACTGTCGCTTTCAACATTCCCGCCTGAACGCCGGCGTCTGCAGCAGCGGTGAATTGATTGTTGTTGGCGGAGCCCTTCAAGCCTTCGAGCGACCAGACGGCACTTGATTCCTCACGCAGGAAGCGGCCGTGATCGTCAAACAGCCGCACCTTGAACGTGACCGTCTCGCCCGGCTTCATCACAAGATCGGCGGACACGACTTGCACGTGTGCGGCGGCGGCTCCGTCCGGCGCGGTATCTATTGTTTCCTTGACGGGCGCGAGGGCGGGCGACGCGAGCTTCTTGCCGATGCAGTAGACCGCTTTTGTCGAAACAAGATAAACGCGGCCGCGGGATACGGCCACCGAAGCGAGAATTTGCTCATTCGCCGTGATCGCTTCATCTCCGGCTTCAGTTTTGAGTTCGACCTTCTCGACCGGCTCGAGCTCGTCTTCGTCGAGTATCTGGCAACCGGTCGGTCCGGGTTTGAGGATAAAGAATTTTCCGTTCTCGGTCCCGACGTACAGCTTGCCGTCGGCTAAAACCGGCGACGCTCGCTGGAGCGTTCCCAGCGTTTGCTTCCAAAGCTCCTTGCCGGTGCTGATGTCGAATGCGAAGAGGTTTGCGCTGTCGTCGATTTGATACAGGCGGTCGCCATCGAGCACGGGTGATGAATACCCGCCTCTGACGCCTTTGATCGACCACTTGAGGTTCTCTTTGCCGAGCGCGCCTTTGCCGGTCGCGTCGATCGCTGCGAGCAACCCCATTTCATTCGTGTCCAGGTTCTCTTCGCTGTGTGACACGAACACCGTAGTCCCGTTTATCACCGCGCAGTTGTTGATTCCGCGTTTGGTGATTGGGATATTCCATACAGGCTCTCCGGTTTGTGCTTTCATCGCGGATACCGATCCATCAGCGCCGCCGACGATGATCAAGCGCGTGCCGTTGATAGTTGCGGCGATCGGCGTCGGGTAAACGGTATCGTAAGGGCGGCCCCCCGGCGCGCTGGTCCAAACACATTGGCCGTTCGATTTATCGAATGCGTAAAAGCGATGCTTGCGCTGCGCGGTGTCGCCCCAGCCGTCGATGATCGTGCCGACGATGACCAAATCGCCTTCGATGACGGGAGAAGTCGTGCGTCCTCCGTGTGTCGTCCACGCTCCGAATTCTTCAGTCAGCGAGCGGCTCCACAATACCTTTCCGTCACTCGATAACGCAGTCAGCTCATTGCACGCGCCGAAGACATAAACATTGCCGGTCGCGGGATCGGCAGCAGGTGACGACCATGCGATGCGCCTCGGAGGCACGTCGCTTTCGTAGACATTCAGACGGCGCTCCCATATCAGCTTGCCGGTGTCGGCGTTCAAGCACATCACGCGTTCCTGCATCGACTCGCCTTCGCCGGCCGTGTTGAACAAGAACACCCGTCCTCCCATAACGATCGGCGCCGAGCGTCCGCCGTACGGAGCCTTCCAGACGAGGTTCTCGCCTTTTGGCGACCAGCGGACGGGCAACCCTTTTTCTTGAGAGACGCCGTCGCGAGCCGGTCCGCGCCAGTCAGTCCAATCGCTTGCGGACCTAACGCGATCGGCCGGGATAACGGCAGATACCAGGGCGAAGAACAGGTACGTCGAGACAATGGCGTTCATGATTGGCCTTCACTGATGGGCATTAAGTCTGTGCTTGTCGAACAACAACTACGCAACTCTTCTCCACTGACCGTTGCGGTATGCTTGACTCATTGAAATTCAAGATATTATGTTGCGGTTGGCCGCGTCAAGCAGGTGGACGTGGCACAGACTTTAGTCTGTGCATTCCCAGCTCAGGCTTCCAGGAGCACAGACTAAAGTCTGTGCCACCTTTCGGCGAATAATCACTCGACACGGCTGGTGCAAAAGCCGTAAGGTTCTTGCTAGTAGAGTGTGCCCAACAGTGTGGATCAGTAAGATCCCTTGAGATAAACGGAGTGAGCTATGTTCACCAGACGAATGGCGTTGCTGGCGCTGTTATTGTGCCCGATGGTCGCGGGCGCGCAGGACCTCAACGAAGAATTCTTTGCGGCCGCGCGAAAGGGCGACGTCGCGGCAGTCAAAACCCTGCTCGACAAGGGCGTGAATGTAAACGCGAAGACCCGTTACGGCGCAACCGCGTTGTCCTACGCGTGCGATCGCGGCAACGTCGAGGTGATCAAGTTGCTGCTTGAACGTGGCGCGGACGTAAACGCCCGGGATACGTTCTATGGGGAGGTGCCGCTGGGGTGGGCACTGTCAAAAGGGAACGCAGAGGTAGTGAAGCTGCTGTTGGATAAAGGCGCCGCCGGAATTGAGCGAGCGCTGACGCAGGGAGTGCAAAGCGGAAACGTAGAAATCGTCAAGGTGGTTCTCGTGAAGGGCGGACTGAAGCAGGAAACCTTGAACGGCGCATTGATGCGGGCTCCAGCAGATGGCAACAAGGAAATCGTCGAGCTGCTAAAAAAGGCCGGCGCTGTTGCTGTTGTGGTCACCGTTGACCCCGAGACGTTGAAGAGTTACGCGGGTCTGTATAAGAACGACCAGGTTGGCGAACTTACGATGGACATCAAGGACGGAAAGCTCGTGGGTAGGGTGGCTGGCCAGGGCTGGTTCTCAACCTTGGCTCAGAACAAGACCACGTTTGGGATCGTCGAGGTTGATGCAACGATCACGTTTAACATCGAGACCGAGAAGGTAACCGGTTTGACTCTGAAACAATCGGGAGTGACGTTCGTGTTCAAGCGACTCGAGCAGAAATAAAAGACTGTTCGTAGTCCGGCCTTCAGGCGGAAGTTTGTATCTGGTGATTATTACGCAGGCTACTCGATACAAACTTCCGCCTGAAGGCCGGACTACGAACGATGTTTGGGAGGCATTGATGTTTTCTAATCACACGAAGCAGAGGGAAGTCTGCGGCTCAGCGGTTGTCACTATTCTCATCGCAAGCCTCGCGACGATCGTGCATGCTCAAAACTGGCCGTCCTTCCGGGGCGCCAATGCCTCCGGCGTCGCCGACGGCAAGCCTACACCTGCGACCTGGGATGCGACCAAAGGCACAAACATTCTCTGGAAGACCCCAATTCCCGGACTCGCGCACGCAAGCCCTGTCGTCTGGGGAGACAAGGTATTCGTTACCACCGCGGTCAGCAGCAAGGGAGGCGAATACTTTCGTCACGGACTGTTCGGCGACGTGGACTCGGACAAGGACACCTCGCGGCACACCTGGCACGTCTACTGTCTAGACAAACGCACCGGAAAGATCGTCTGGGACCGCGTCGCTTGTGAAGGCGTTCCAAAAATCAAGCGGCACATCAAATCTACTCACGCCAGCTCGACGCCGGTGACTGACGGCAAATATGTCGTCGCGTTCTTCGGATCGGAAGGGCTGTATTGCTATGACCTGAACGGCAAGTTGAACTGGAAGAAAGATCTCGGCGTGCTGGATACGGGATGGTTCTACGATCCCGATTACCAGTGGGGAACGGCAAGCTCGCCGATCATCTACAAGAACATGGTCATCGTGCAATGCGATGTCCAGAAGAACTCGTTCATCGCGGCTTATGATCTGAAAGACGGCAAGCAGATCTGGATGACTCCGCGCGAGGAGATTCCGTCCTGGGGTACGCCGACGATCTACGAGGGACCTTCGCGCGCCGAGTTGATAACCAACGCGACGAGGGCCGTCAGAGCTTATGACCCGATGACCGGCAAAGAACTTTGGAAGCTGACGGGCAATCCGGAAGTTACTGCTACGACGCCGATCGCCGGTCACGGTTTGATCTTCATCTGCAACAGCTATCGCCCGAACCAGCCGATCTACGCGATACGCGTTGGCGCAACTGGAGACATCTCGCTCAAGCAGAATGAAACCTCGAATCAATACGTGGCGTGGAGCATGCAGCGAGGTGGGACTTATATGCCGACGCCGCTTATTTATGGCGAGTATCTTTATACCTGCGGGAACCAGGGCGTGATAGCCTGCTACAATCCAAAGACGGGCGAACGGATTTATCAACAGCGAATCGGCGACAAGGGAGGCGCTTACAGCGCATCGCCCGTCGCCGCCGACGGCAAGATTTATTTATCGAGCGAAGACGGTGAGATTTTTGTCGTGAAGGCAGGTCCAAAGTATGAGTTGCTGGCCACAAACCAGATGGGCGAAGTGTTGATGGCAACGCCGGCGATCTCCGACGGGATGATCTTCGTGCGAGGCCAGCACAATGTCTTCGCGATAGCTGATCGTTCATCCGCGTCCGGGGCGAAGTGAACTGAATCGAAAAACAGGGAGACATCCGCACGTGAAAAAAATCCTGACCATGCTGCTCTTCTCAACGCTGGCTTTCACACTCTTTTCGAGTTTATCCACGCCCGCGAAATCAAAGCCCGGCAGTTCAGGCTCGAATTGGGCTCAGTGGCGCGGGCCCGACAGCCAGGGCATCTCGAACGAAAAGAATCTTCCCACCGAATGGACCGAAACGAAGAACGTTCAGTGGAAGACGGCGATTCCCGGTCTTGGCTTTTCCTCGCCGATCATCTGGGAGAAGAAGGTTTTTGTGACCACCGCGATCGAAGGCGGGCCCGCCCCGGCCGATCATAAACCGGTGAAGCACATGATGCGCGACAAGGAATTCACGCATCCGGATTGGACCGGGTCGGACAAGCTTCATACCTTCAAAGTATTTTGTCTCGATCGTGACACCGGCAAGATCCTTTGGGAACGCACTTCGTATGATGGCCCGGTCTATGACTACCGCCATCGCCGGGGAACTTACGCGGCGCCGACGCCGGTCACCGATGGCAAAAACGTCTACGTCTACTTCGGGTCGGAAGGTTTTTATTGTTACGACTTCAACGGCAAGCTGATCTGGAAGAAAAGTCTCGGCGGCATCGCGACGATGGGCATGGGAGTGGGCACTTCGCCGGTGCTGTACGAGAACCTGGTGATCCTGCTTTGCGATCAGGAATTCGACGGCACTTATTCTTTCATGACGGCGCTGGATAAGAAGACCGGCAAAGAAGTTTGGCGCGTCAAGCGTCCTGTGCAATCGAGCTGGGCGACTCCGGTGATCGCGAAAACGCCCGAGCGCACGGAGCTGGTGTGCAGCGGCAATGAGTTTCTGATCTCATATGATCCTGCCACCGGCAAAGAACTGTGGCGAGCAACCGGACTGCACAGCCATGCCATAGCCACGCCGGTTGTGGGTCACGGTTTGGTGATTCTTTCATCAGGCTTTCCGCAAAAGACGATCGTCGCGATTCGACTCGGCGGCTCCGGAAACATCGACGGCACAGACCGGATTGCCTGGCGATATAACAAGGGCACTTCCTATGTTCCTTCGCCGATCCTGTACGGCGACTACGTCTACTTGATGAGCGATGCAGGCATACTCTCGTGCTTGAACGCGAGAACGGGTGAAGTTATTTACGAAGGCGGGCGCGTGCCGGTCGCGACGAAGTTCTACGGCGCATCTCCGGTCGCTTTCGACGGCAAGATTCTGCTGACAAGCGATGACGGCGAAACGTTTGTGATCAAAGCCGGGCCCAAGCACGAAGTACTCGTCACGAATTCAATCGGCGAACCGAGCCGCGTCTCGATGGCAATCGCCGACGGCAAATTGTTTGTTCGAGGAGAAAGGCATCTCTTCTGCATCAGCAATAAAGCGAACTATTGAGTGCACGTTTCGTAGTTCGGCCTTTAGGCGGAAGTTTGTAAATTCGCTGAATACGGCGCGAACGGTTGACTACAAACTTCCGCCTAAAGGCCGCACTACGAACTTCGAACGGAACTATGTGCAACACAACTGACCACAACAAGCGCATTGCACCGTGCATTCTTTTCGTTACTTCCTTCCTTCTCCTCGCTTCAGCGGCGACTGCGCAGCAGCGGCCTGACTTTTCAAAGCTGATTGAGGCTATGAACAAAGATGGCTGCGCGGTTCACGAGGAAACCGGGGTCAAGGTCTGCAAGCGCGACTATTCAGTTGACGGCAAGTACGTCGAAGCCATTTCGTTCCTGCCTCGAGGCGCGGCTCCTTTCCCGGCTTTGCTTTTGATCCCCGGTCACGCAACCACGGCCCGCGATTGGATTCCAAACGGCCTGACTTACGCGCGAAACGGTTACGCGGGTCTGGCAGTATCGCAGCCGGGTTATGGTAAGTCGGAAGGCCCGGGAGATTACGTTGGGCCCCGGACGATCAAAGTGCTCACCGAAGGTTATCGGCGCCTTCAACGTGAGCCGTTTGTCGATGGCAAACGAATGGGGATCGTCGGATATTCGCGCGGTGGGATGGCGGCTTCGCTGTTAGCCGTGCAGTTGGATGACGTGAAGGCGGCGGTGATGGGCGGAGGCGTTTACGATTTCAAAAGGCAGTACGACGAGACGGGTCTGGACGGTATTCGTCAAAACATGAAAGCCGAAACCGGTATGACTGAAGAAGCCATCCGACAGCGCTCGTCGGTATTGCAAATGGAAAAGCTGAAGTGTCCGGTGCTGATCTTGCACGGCGAAAAAGATATCAACGTACCGGTCAGCCAGGCATATCTGCTGCGCGACCGGCTTACCGCGCTCAAGAAGGAGTTCGAGATTCAGACTTTCCCCGATCGCGATCACGGCATCGGGCCGCAGAATCTGTACAAGTACTCTCTCGATTTCTTGAACCGCAAATTGGCAGGCGGGCCTGCGACCAAGAAATAGTTAACATCGTGATCAGTGCCCACGCTTATTCTTTTACCGGGAGTCACCGCATAATGAGACGAATTCCAACGCTAATCGTTTTGACTTTGATTGCTTGCCTGACTGCAATCGCGGTTCTTGGGCCGTTCTCGTCCCAGGCCGCGCCAAAGCACAACTGGTCCTCGTGGCGCGGACCGGAAGGCAACGGCGTTTCCCCCGAAGCCAACCTTCCCGCGGAGTGGAGCGACACCAAGAACGTCAGATGGAAAACTCCCATCCCCGGCCGGGGACATTCGTCACCCATCGTTTGGGACAGCCGAATCTTTCTGACCACCGATATCGAAGGCGAGACGGTTTCCGGAGCCAAAGCGGTCGAGCACTTTGACAGCGGAAAGCCGTTCAAGCATCCGGACAGCATCGGCGGCGATCGCAAGCACACGTTCAAGGTGCTCTTGATCGATCGCGGCACCGGCAAAGTTTTGTGGGAACGCACTGCTTACGAAGGGACGGTGTACGATGACCGGCACCGCAAAGCCAGCTATGCCTCTCCGACTCCGGCCACAGACGGAAGCCTGGTGTTTGCTTACTTCGGCACCGAAGGACTGTACTGCTATGACTACGACGGCAAGCTGATCTGGAAAGTCTCGCCCGGGAAGATCGCGACGTTCGGGATGGGGACCGGCACCTCGCCGGTGCTGTTCGAGAACACCGTCATCCTTCAATGCGATGAAGACAACGGCGAGAAGTCATTCATCACTGCTCTCGACAAGAAGACCGGAAGGGAAGTTTGGAAGACTCCTCGCAAGGTTCAGGCGAGCTGGTCGACTCCTCTGATCGTTCGATCTCCGCGCGCTGAATTAATCACCAGCGGCAATGAGTTGATCATCTCTTATGATCCGAGGACCGGAAAGGAGCTGTGGCGAGCGAAGGGTCACGAGAGCAACGCCATTGCAACGCCGGTGGCGGGGAATGGGATGGTCTTCGTGTATGCGGGCTTCCCGGTGAAGAAGACCTTTGCGATCAAGCTCGGCGCCTCGGGGGATCTCACGGGCAGCAACAACATTCTCTGGCAATACGACAAGGGCACCGCTTATGTGCCGTCTTCGATTCTGTACGGCGATTACCTGTACTTGTTGTCCGACCGCGGAATCATCACGTGCCTCGAAGCGAAGACCGGCAAGATCGTTTACGAAGGCGGGCGCGTCCCGATTCCGGCGACGTTCACAGCCTCGCCGGTTGCCTTCGACGGAAAGATCCTGCTGACGAGCGAAGACGGCGACACGTTTGCGATTAAGGCCGGCCCGAAGCACGAAGTGATCGGGACGAACTCGATCGCGGAGCCGGTGTACGCTTCTCCCGCCATCTCCGATGGGATGATCTTTATACGCGGCGAGAAGAATCTCTATTGCATCGGGCGCTAAAACTACAGATGAACACAAACCACAGATGAACACGGATGAACACAAATGAGTTTTTGATCAGTGTTCATCTGTGTCCATCTGTGGTTGCCCTCCGGGAGGTCGTCATGAGATTAAGGCTCGCGCTCATCTCCGAGATCATAGTCATTTGCTGTTCGCTAATCGCCGTCGCTGCGCCGAAGCCGGATTTCAGCGGCACCTGGGTGATGGACAAAGACCGCAGCTTCAGCAATCCGCCGGGGCTTGAACAGACTTTGATTGTTGTTCAGAAGGATGATCAGATTAAGGTCGAGGGCAAGCTTAAGACTCAGCAGGGCGAACAGCCCATCAACGAGCTCTACACGCTTGACGGTAAGGAGGCTGAGTTCACCCCACCCGGCGCACAGCCCGGCGCTAAGGGTAAACGCAAGGCGGCATGGTTATCGGATGGCCGGCATATCGTCATTGAGGACGTCGTCACTTCCGAGTCCCCCAACGGTCCGGTTACCAGAAAGACGACCCGCAAGTGGACGCTCTCACCCGACGGCAGCACCTTGACGATCGATTACTACATCGACGATCAAAGAGGCTCGTTCGAATCGAAGAGAGTCTTCGCGAAGAAGTGAGATGTTGCAACCACAACGTGGTTGAACGCGGACCCGGGTTAGAGAAAAGTGTTTTCCAAGAGCGTGTCCGAGGCGGACAACAGGACGAGTAATCATAATCGGGAGAACATCAACTATGGATTCTTTTTCTCGTTCGACGCCATGGTATCAATCGATGGCGGTACTTGTGATTGCGACGCTTCTGCTGCCGCCGGTTGGGCTGATTCTATTGTGGCTGCGCAGCGACACGGAGATCGGCAAAAAGGTTTTCGGCTCGGTTGCGATTTTGGCGCTCGGCGGCGCCTATCTCTACTTCTTCGTTGGCGGAGGACTCTTTGTCGCGCGCAATCCGTCAACGGAAGCGCACTATGCCGAGCTCGAACGGCAACGCGCCCTGCAGCGAGAGTCTGCGCTGAGTTCTTCGCCAGTCGCGGCGGCTGCGGAGCAACAGCCACAGACTGCCGTCGGCGCGAATGCAAACGAGTCGAAGCCGGATGCCGCAACGCCCGCTGCCGCTCATAAACCGAATCGAAACTACTGGACGGATTATCGCGGCCCCGCTCGCGACGGCCGCTACGATGAGACTCCGATTCGAACTAACTGGCCCGCTGAAGGGCTTCGTCTGCTGTGGAAACAGCCGATCGGCGGCGGCTACGCTTCGTTTGTGGTAGCCGAAGGAATGGCCTTCACTATCGAACAGCGACGGAGCCAGGAGATCGTCGCGGCGTACGACGTCGAATCCGGACGCGAGTTGTGGACACACGGTTGGGACGCCGAGTTCAGAGAGTCGATGGGAGGAGACGGGCCGCGCGCGACTCCAACGTGGGATGCGGGCCGCTTATGGGCGCTCGGGGCCCAAGGCGATTTGATTTGCTTTGAAGCGAAGTCGGGGAAGGTGAGCTGGTCGAAGAACATTCTGAAAGACAACGGCGCAAGCAATCTGCCGTGGGGAATGTCCGGCTCTCCGCTGATCGTCGATGACAAGGTTGTTGTTCTTCCGGGCGGGCGGTCAGGCAAATCGGTCGTCGCTTACAACAAGCTTACGGGCGCACCTGTGTGGAGATCGCTCAACGACACCCAGGCTTACGTTTCTCCGATGCTGGTTACGCTAGCCGGCAAACGTCAGATCCTCGTCGTGACCGCCAGCCGCGTAGTCGGGCTCGCCCCGGAAGACGGAGCGTTGCTGTGGGAATCGAGTTGGAACACCGACATGGGCATCAACGTTTCGCAGCCGATCGTGATCGACGCAAATCGCTTCTTCATCTCGTCGGGTTATGGCAAGGGCGCGGCGCTCGTCGAAGTCACTGCGAGCGGCGAAGGACTCGCGGCTCGCAAGGTCTGGGAAAACACTTCGATGAAGAACAAGTTCAACAGCTCGGTCGTGTATGAGGGAAACGCTTACGGGCTCGATGAAGGAATTCTGACTTGTGTCGATGTGAAGACGGGCGATCGTCGATGGAAGGGTGGGCGTTACGGCTACGGTCAGGTGATTCTGGCGAGCGGACACTTGATCGTGATCACCGAAGAAGGCGAGCTTGTGCTGGTGAAGGCGACACCCGACAAGCACACGGAGCTGGCTCGTTTTTCTGCCATCGAAGGGAAGACCTGGAACTATCCCGCTATCGCTGGAGGCCGGTTGCTTGTGAGGAATCAGACTCAGATGGCTTGCTTTGATGTGTCGGGGAAGTGAGAGATAGAAGTAAGTGACGCCTTTAGAGTGTTGGGCTTTGAGGAATCATATAGTCACCCAGTCCTCTACTATCCTGTCAGCCATTTCGCCGGCGTATTTGTAAAGCCAATCGGGGTTCTTGTTCTGCCTCTCCTCCAAGTCCTTCCACACGTTGCCGAGCGCTACATGAACATTGGCGGTTTCGTGGCCCATTGCGCTCAGCAGCTCATCTTCTAATTGGCTTTCCTTCGGAAGGTCTTTCAGCTTGACCTTGCCGGAGTCCGGCGAAAGGCGGCGCACGACCCAACTCTCTTCGCCGACAAAAACCGAAACCCAGGGATCACGTGCTCGCACCGCATGGCGTAGCGCTTCTTCATAGAGTATCTCGGTGGCTTTTTGTCTCGCTTCGGTCCACCAGCGCCAGGCCGATGGCGCGAGGGCTTTCGCTTCGCGGACAAGAATCCCGCCGCGCCAATCGTCCACAACGGCGGTGAAACGCTGGCGGCCCAGGCTGCCCAGACCCGCCTCGCGTTTTCCGATGTGGAACGACACTCCTGGTTCGGGCATCGACTTGTTCAATGCTTCCCAGGCCGACGGGGGAATGGCGCTGTTAACGTTCGGTAATTTTGTCAACTCGTCTAGAAACTTGTCGAATTCGCTTCCTTTATCCTTCGTGCGGAGCTTGTTCAACACGATCTCGCGAAGCCAGGCGTGCGTCTCCTTCTCAGCGAGAACGAAGGGTCTGCGCACTACATCGCTGAGTTTTGGATCCAGAGCGTCGCAATACCCGCTTCTTATCGCACTGCATGCCTCGAGAAATCTTCTATCCGAGCTTTTCGTAATCTGCTTCAGATGGGCGCCGATCTCCTCCTTGGACCAATCCTTCTTTTTGGCCTTTTCGAGGAGGTCCCTGGTCTCCGGCTCTTCGATCGCAAATCGAGCGCTGGCGGCCAGGCGCGCGAGATCGTTGGTGTAGGGCAGGCAGCAACACTCATCGAAGTCGTTGATGCCCCAGACAAGACGTCCCTCCGCGTCGCGCCAGGTGCCGAAGTTCTCTACGTGCAGATCACCCACGCCTAACACGAGAGGTGCGTTATTCAGTTCCTCGCAGACCGCCGGCCACCATTGCGACCATCGATAGAAGGTCGCGCGCAAGAACTCGAAGGGTGTGCTTTCATGGATCTTTTGCTTCCTGGTTTCCCATTCCTCATTCACGAGAGTCAGTTTCGCGCCGAGCCAGTCCCTATACTGCTTCGTCGCGTCCTTGAACGAATTCGGTCCTTTCGGTTCCATGCCCATTTATTCCTTCTCCCATCCTTTCAATGCGGAGAGCGCGGTTGCCTGCTCATCCGCCCACCAGATGAGGTCATGGGTCTTGAGCAAGAGGCTTCATTCCTGGCCCAGCCAGAAGCCTTCTGGCAATGGTTAGTCAAAGTCTTGGCTCGTCCAGATTGTTCCTCGGTTGAGACCCGGCACGCGCTTCTTCCGAGGCTGAGCAACTGGAACTGCAATTAGACGCGCAACCGGTTTGCCGTGCTCAGTGATAATTACTTCGTTGCCTGCCAAAACCTGTGCGATCAAATCCGGCAGCTTTTGCTGGGCCTCACTCACGCTGAGAATTTGAGTCATAAACAGCTTCCTCTCGACGCGCTACAGCATAGCATTAAGGTCGCTTCCTAACATCGATCATGTATCACGCTTAGAAACGCGAGCGCTTAGATCTTCAAAAATCTTCAAAATGATGTCTGTGGAGAACTACTATGCGTATTCACCCTGAGATAGTGACTCACGATCTCTCCCACCGCTTGTCCCAAAGACCTTTGAATTGTCGCGCAGCTTCACCTGAAGGGTTAGCGCGCAACTCATTGATGTAGGCTTCGAAATCCTCCAAGACAACCTGAACAAACCGCGCCGGATTCATGTGCAACTCTCCGTCGAGAGTGATCTCCAAGGCTTCAGAATAGTTCTCATGCGAGAGATATACACGATCGTTAGTAAAGCCAGAGTGAAACAGCCCACACCGTGCTGACTTGTAGAGCATCTTAATTGCGTCGTCGGATGCCGTCCGCAGTATGCGACTCGCACTGGCTCGAAACCAATCACCCGCCTCGCCCTTACCCTTGGGCTCTCCGCCCCGTCGATACCGCTCTACTCCTTCGATGTACGCGAGCGCCACAGAAAGCGCAACGTAGTCGCCCGCGGATACTCCATCGTCAATCAGATCCGTGTGAACCAGACTCAGAGCCCAATCGAGAAACCACGTTCGGACCCGGTCCTCATAAACGTCAACCTTAGCTGAATACGAGTTGCTGCGCCGAGACTTCGTCCTGAGATCCTCAAACTCATCGTCGCTCTGGTGCCAAAGATAGTTCTTACTGACTCTGATGTTCCTACTGAACGTAATTTTCATTTCGAGCAACCTCTTTACCACAACCACGATGGTAGAGAAACGTCTCCTTACGCGTTCCGCGTTCTCTCAAAACAGCAGCTTCAAAGGAAATTGTATATGGCGCAGGCTCTGAGTCGAGCCCGAAGAATTCTCCGGCAAACAGAAGTTGGGATTAGTGAACAGATTGAAGGCTCGGCGCCTTGCACCCACCGGTTGAACATTCCGTGAAACGGGGCTGCCTACTAAGCCAGCATCAAACGTCTTCCTTTAGGCTCTGGAATCCGATCCCCAAATTCCCTCGCAGTGTCAATCCACAATTCAATTGCCTGATTCACATTCTTTAGCGCCTTCTCCGGCGTCTTGCCGTGAGCCATACATCCTGGAAGTTCAGGAACTTCGGCGACAAATACCTTGTCCTCATTGCTCCAGTAAAGAATGATTTCGTATTTCTGCATTATTCCTCCCCGCGAAGGTTGTACTTTAGAATGATGCCTCTGATTTGTCGTACCTGATACACTTTGGCTTTGTTGCCTTCACGTTGCAAGTTGATTCTCTCTTCGACACCATCTTTCCTGAACAAGTGATGACTGCCACGAATCCGCTCTTCAAAGCCCAGCCGCCGCATTAACTGACAGAGGTCCGAAAACACGATGTTGGCCTCTGATGATCCCGTTAGTATCTGAAGAAGCAGTTTGTCGTACTTACTCATGCACCGATCAAAACAACAGCTTCAATCCGAACTGAATATGACGCGGGCTCTGAGCGGACAAGATCCGACCGAACGTTGGTGATCCCAGAAAGTTATCCGGCAAGTCGAAGTTCGGATGATTGAACAGATTGAAAGCTTCGGCTCGGAATTGAAGATCAAGTCCTTCTTTCAAACTCGTCGTCTTCATCAAGGACACATTCACGTTCTGGAATCCCGGGCCGTCGAGTATGTTTCTACCCGCGTTCCCGAAGCTTCCAAAAGCCGGGAACGCAAAAGCCGACGTGTTGAACCACTGATCCGTAGTGCGACGGGAAAGCTTCGCGTTGCCGACGACGTTCGGACGATCGTTAGCTCCGAACCCCAAAGTCGAACGGCCGGTGTTGCTGTTGTCGATCTCGGACAGCAGCGCGACGGTGAACGGCCGGCCGCTTTGCACGGTCACGATTCCGAAGGTCTGCCAGCCGGTCAGCACGCTCGATATCCATCCGCGATCCGCAAGCAGCGCGCGGCCGCGGCCAAACGGAAGATCGTAGCCGTAGCTCACCGACAACCGGTGACGCACGTCGAAGTTAGAGCGCCCTCTTTCGGCAGCAGTGTTCAAGCTGTCTTGTGGAAAGTTTGGATCGCCCGCGCTTGCAAAGAAACTCGAAGCGTTGTCGATAGACTTGGACCACGTGTAAGCCGACAGCATCGAAAGCCCGAAGTCGAGACGCTGCTCGAAGCGAACTTGAAGACTGTTGTAATTCGAATTCGCGCTCGACTCTTCGAGCGTGATGTCGTCGAATCGAGGGTCAGGCCGAAGGTTGGGAGACGCCGGGCTCGGCCGAGGCTGGTTGATGTCGCGCGCCGTTATCAGCTTCGTCCCTTTGCTTCCGACGTAAGCGAGTTCGAGAACGCGGCTCGACCCCAACTGCCGCTGAATGCCCGCGCTCCAATGTTGAAGATAAGGCGTCCTGAGGTCTCGCTGAAACGCGAAGCCCGAACCCGGAATCGGCACCGGGAAGAAAGCTGGGAACGGATCATTCAGCGTCAGCGGCAGTCCCGGCAGCGAGAAGAACAGCTTGAAAGCAAAGAACGGCTGGTTGAAATAAAG
>Ga0114129_10007227_pt1 | contig 15811 bp, 11 predicted proteins | sample RhiMetdeltSRZDD1_FD_80071 | JGI IMG/M metagenome (GOLD analysis project Ga0114129, IMG submission 80071) | Populus rhizosphere microbial communities from Tennessee, USA - Rhizosphere MetaG P. deltoides SRZDD1 (version 2) (version 2) | ecosystem: Host-associated > Plants > Roots > Rhizosphere >... | reverse complement strand
TATGCGGAACTTGCCGTCGCCCCCGTAGAGCGCGTCGTTCCGGTTCCATCAAAGGTGAGTTCGCACCAGGCGGCCGCGGTCATCCTCCAGGGAATCACGGCCCACTACCTCGCAACCGCGACGTATCCCTTGCAGCAGGGCAATGTCTGCCTGGTGCACGCGGCGGCGGGCGGTGTAGGCCTCCTGCTTTGTCAGATTGCCAAGCGGCGTGGCGCTCGCGTGATCGCCACGGTATCCACCGAAGAGAAGGCGGAGTTGGCGCGGGGGGCGGGTGCCGACGATGTGATCCTTTACACCCGCCAGGACTTCGAGGTCGAGGTCAAGCGAATAGTTGGCGGCGTGCAGGTCGTTTATGACTCGGTCGGAAAGACTACGTTCGACAAGGGGCTCGACTGCCTCCGGCCCCGCGGAATGATGGTGCTTTTCGGCCAATCCAGTGGGCCGGTCCCTGCGTTCGACCCTCAGATCCTGAACCGAAAGGGATCGCTGTTCCTCACGAGACCGACCCTGTTCAACTACATCCCGACCCGCGACGAGCTGCTCTCACGGGCTGGTGAAGTGTTGGGGTGGGTGGCGGACGGGTCGCTGTCGGTGCGGATAGGCCGGGAGTATCCGCTGGCCGAGGCAGCGTCCGCTCAGCGAGCGCTGGAGGGGCGGGAGACCACGGGGAAAGTGTTGCTGATACCTGCGTGAACGGTGAACGGTAAACGGTGAATGGGAGCTGCGTTTCGGAAGTGAGCCCCCGTTCACCGTTCACTGTTTACCGTTTACGTTCTTCTCATGCGCATCCGGCCATTTCGCGCAATTCGCCCGCGACCCGAACTTGCCGCGGCGGTGGCGAGCGTTCCGTACGATGTGGTGAACCGGGCAGAGGCGGCGGCACTGGCCGAGGGAAACCCGCACAGCTTCCTTCACGTCGGCCGATCGGACATCGACCTGCCGGCGGATACCGACCCCTACGATTCGCGGATTTACTCGGGTGCAAGAGCGGCGCTGGACCGGCTGCTCGCTGATGGAACGCTGGTGCGGGACCAGTCGCCGACGCTGTTTCTCTATCGCCTGGTGATGGACGGACGGGCCCAAACGGGCGTGGTCGCCTGTGTGCATGTCGACGATTACGAGCACGACCTGATCCGAAAGCACGAAAAGACCCGGAAGGACAAGGAAGACGATCGGACCCGGCACGTCCTCACGTTGAACGCCCACGCCGAGCCGGTGTTTCTCACGTATCGTTCGGTTCCGGCGGTGGACAGGCTGGCGGACGCCACGATGCGCCAGCCAAGCCTGTACGACTTTACTGCGTCGGACGGCGTGCGCCACACCGTTTGGCGAATCGCTGATTCGAAGTCATGGGTCGAGGCATTTGACGTCATCCCGCTGGCCTACGTGGCAGATGGCCACCATCGTTCAGCGAGCGCCTGGCGGGCGGGGAAGGAACGCCAATCCGCCAATCCGAGACACACGGGTAATGAGGAGTACAACTGGTTCCTGGCGGTGCTATTTCCGCAGAACCAGCTGAGGATCCTGCCTTACAACCGCCTGGTAAAGGATCTGAACGGCCTCAGTCCGGCGGCGTTTCGGGAAAGGCTTGCGGCACTCGGGAAGCTCGAGGACACCGACCAGCCGATTCCGGACCGCCCGGGCGTATTTACCTTCTTTTTCGATGGGCGGTGGGAACGCTTGACGATCGATCCTCAGCGCATCAACCATCAGGATGCGATTCGGTCGCTCGACGTGAGCCTGCTTCAGGATCTCGTGCTGACGCCGTTGCTCGGTATTGCCGATCCGCGAACCGACAAGCGCGTTGATTTCGTGGGCGGCATCCGCGGCACGGCCGAACTCGAGCGACGGGTCCGATCGGGGGAGATGGCGCTCGGGGTATCGCTGTATCCCACCACGATCGATCAGCTGCTCGCGGTCGCCGATGCGGGAGCCATCATGCCGCCCAAGAGCACCTGGTTCGAGCCCAAGCTGAGAAGCGGACTCTTCGTGCACGAGCTCGATGGCTCATGAAAGTCCTCATTGCGGACAAGTTCGAGAAAGTTGGTGTCGACGGGCTCAAGGAGCTGGGGTGCACCGTCGTATCGCTTCCCGACCTCACGGCCGAAGCGCTGCCGGTCGCGTTGAGGGAGCACGATCCCAACGTCCTCATCGTGCGGGGCACCAAGGTGAGCGGGGAGGCTTTGCGGAGCGGCACCAGTCTGGGTCTCGTGATCAGGGCGGGGGCGGGGATCGACACCATCGATGTCAACGCCGCATCCGATCTCGGCGTCTTCGTCTCCAACTGTCCGGGGAAGAACTCGATCGCGGTCGCCGAATTGGTGATGGGTCTGGTGCTCTCGTGCGATCGACGAATTCCCGATCAGGTTGCCGATCTGCGGGCCGGCAAGTGGAACAAAGGGGAGTATTCCAAGGCTCGAGGACTCCACGGCCGAACCCTCGGCGTCGTCGGGCTGGGTCAGATTGGGCGCGAGATCGCGACGCGGGCCCGTGCATTCGGCATGCACGTCGCGGCCTGGTCGCGTAATCTCACACTGGCAGAGGCGGAGCGTCTCGGCCTGCGGTACTGCCAGACTCCGCTCGAAGTGGCGCGGGTGAGCGATGTGGTGTCGATCAATGTCGCTGCCAACGCTGACACCCGGAACCTGGTGAGTGAAGAGTTTCTCTCGGCCATGAAGCCGGGCGCGTATCTGATCAATACCTCGCGGGGAACCGTGATCGACGAGCCGGCGCTGCTCCAGGCGATTCGCAAAAAGGGCCTCCGGGTGGGACTCGATGTATTCCACAACGAGCCGGCCGGCTCGACCGGTACGTTCGACAGCGCCATTGCCAGGGAGCCGGGGGTGTATGGAACGCATCACGTCGGGGCGTCGACCGAGCAAGCTCAGGTGGCGATCGGGCACGAGGTGATTCGCATCGTTCAGGAGTACCAGCATTCCGGGATCGTCCCCAACTGCGTCAACCGGCTGGCGCGCAGCTCGGCGAGTCATATTCTCGCCGTGCGCCACCGGAACCGGCCCGGCGTGCTGGCTGACGTGTTCCGCGTGCTCGCTGACCGCGCGATCAACGTGGAAGAGGTCGAGAACATCATCTACCACGGCGCGCACGCGACGCTCGCCCGCATCCACCTGGACGGCAAGCCGGATGTTGCGGCGCTCGAGGCGATCAAGAAAGGCAACGAGCACGTCATCAGCGTTGAGCTCACCGCGATCGACGGGAGAGCCTGATCATGTCGGACCGCATCTACAACTTCAGCGCCGGTCCGGCCGTGCTGCCGGAGCCGGTTCTGAAGCAGGCGCAGCAGGATCTCTGGAACATCGGCGGCAGCGGGATCGGCATCATGGAGCACAGTCACCGCGGCAAGCTGTTCGAGAAGATCGTGGCGGAGGCGGAACAGGACTGTCGCGAGCTGGCCGGGATCTCAGATCGCTACAGGATACTGTTCCTGCAGGGTGGGGCGTCGCTTCAGTTTGCCATGGTGCCGCTTAACCTGCTGCCCAGGGGAGCCACGGCCGACTACATCAACACCGGGACCTGGTCGGAGAAGGCAATCAAGGAAGCGAAGCTCGTGGGCAAGTCGCACGAAGCGGCAACGAGTGCCGATCGGAAGTTCAGCTACGTCCCTTCGGCCCAGCAGATCCGGTACTCGGAGCGGCCGGCATACGTGCACTTCACGACCAACAACACGATCGAAGGAACCCAATTCAAGATCGAGCCGGGCGTCCCGTCGGGTGTTCCGCTGATCGCGGATACGTCGAGCGATATGTTCAGCCGGCCGATCGACGTTACCAAGTACGGCCTGATCTACGCCGGCGCTCAGAAAAATCTGGGCCCCTCGGGCGTGGTGCTCGTCATCATTCGGGACGACCTGGTCGAAGCTGGACCCAAGGATATCCCGACCATGCTCCAGTATCGGACCCACGCCGGCGAGCATTCGCTCTATAACACGCCACCGACGCTGGGCATTTACATGATCGGTCGTGTCTTCAAGTGGATCCGCGAGCTGGGCGGTTTGCGCGCCATGGCCGAGCAGAACGCGGAGAAGGCCAAGGGCCTCTACGATTTCCTGGACCAGAGCGACTTCTTCCGCGGCACCGCGGAGACCGACAGTCGCTCTCTCATGAATGTGTGCTTCCGCGCCCCAAACGAAGATCTCGAAGCAAAGTTCGTGGCCGAGGCGACCAAGCGGGGGCTCGATGGGCTCAAGGGGCACCGCTCGGTGGGCGGCATGCGGGCAAGCATCTACAATGCCTTCCCCCGCCAGGGCGTCTCGGCGCTGGTCAACTTCATGAAGGAGTTCGAGAAGGTGAATCGGGCCGCTGTCCCCGCCTGAATCACCGGAAGCTACGCTGGAGCAGTGACTTAGGCCCGGGCCCCCGCGGCGGCCCGGGCCTCGTTTGTCTTCCTTAGTCCCGGGTAACAGTCGGGTAGCTGGTGACGGTGGTCATGGCTGCCCGGTCTTGCCCGACCCACCTTCAGGCCGTATAAGCCTTTGATAGCGGTTCCGGGGTTCAGGTCGGCCATGACCTGACCGAAGGAACCTTTTGACTCTAGGCCTCGTTTCCCCGTTGTCTTCTCCTATAGACGTCCGGTCACGACGCGCGAGGCCCCCCCAATGGCAAATGTGCAGCACTACGACGCGCTCATCATCGGCGCTGGACAGGCGGCAGTGCCGCTGGCTCGGACTCTTGCTCAATCCGGCCGACGGACGGCGCTCGTGGAGCGCGTGCACGTAGGCGGGACCTGCATCAACGAGGGCTGTACTCCGACCAAGACGATGGTGGCAAGCGCACGCGTGGCCTATCTCGCCCGCCGCGGTGCTGACTACGGTGTCGGAACCGGACAGATCAGTATCGACCTCGCGCGGGTCCGGGAGCGCAAGCAAGCGGTAGTGGACAGCTTCCGCAACGGCAGCCAGCGGCGGCTCGAGTCCACTGCCAACCTCGATCTGATTTTCGGGGATGCCCGGTTTACCGGCGAGAAGCAGCTGGAGATCCGCCCTGCAAAGGACAGGAGAAGCCCGCAGACAGTCACTGCCGATCTGGTGTTCATCAACAGCGGTGGCCGCCCGGCCCGGCCCGCGCTGCAGGGAATCGATCAGGTGTCGCCGCTCGATTCGACCTCGATCATGGAGCTGTCCGATGTGCCCGAGCATCTGGTCATTCTCGGTGGCGGCTACATCGGTCTCGAGTTCGCTCAGATGTTTCGCCGGTTCGGCAGCAAGGTCACCGTAATTCAGCGCAACGCGCAGCTTCTTCCTAATGAGGATGCCGACGTCGCCGACACTGTTCGGGAGATTCTGGTAGAGGACGGCGTCGAAGTAGTGCTCCAGGCCGAGTCCCGGTGTGTCGCCGCGGACGGACCGGGCATCCGTTTGGGAATCTCGACCTCGGAGGGCGAGCGGATAATCCGGGGCTCGCACCTGCTCCTCGCTGCCGGCCGCACTCCCAACACCGATTCGCTGAACTGCGGAGCGGCCGGTATAGCACTGGACGACAAGGGCTTCATCAAAGCCAACAGTCGCCTGGAGACGAGCGCTTCCGATGTCTACGCGCTGGGAGACGTGAAGGGCGGCCCTCAGTTCACTCACATCTCCTACGACGACTTCCGCATCATCCGGAGCAACCTGCTGGAGGGCGGCAACGCGACCACGGATCATCGCGTGCTACCCTATACGGTGTTCATCGATCCGCAGCTCGGCCGCATCGGCCTGAGTGAGAAGGATGCCCGGAAGCAGGGGCGCAACATCCGGGTTGCCAAGATGCCGATGAGCAACGTCGCCCGGGCCGTCGAGATGGACGAACCCCGTGGGTTCATGAAAGCCGTCGTCGACGCGGACAGTGGAAAGATTTTGGGCGCGGCAGTGCTCGGCGTCGAAGGCGGGGAAGTCATGTCGCAGTTACAGGTCGCGATGATGGGCGGGGTGACCGCCCGGGCGCTGCGCGACGCGATCTTCGCACACCCGCTGCTGGCCGAGTCTCTCAACAACCTGTTCGCGACGCTCGATAACTGAGCCCTTCGGAGCCGCGATGACGCATATCGTACCCGCCCGCCCGGCCGACACAAACGCTACGGCCGACCAGCTTCGCGCAACCCTGGCAAAGGAGCTGACGGAAGCACGGCGCCGGACGCTGTGGCTGGTAGCGCCGCTGAGCGACGAGGATCTGCACCGGCAGCACGATCCCCTGATGAGCCCGATCCTTTGGGATCTCGGGCACATCGCCGCCTTCGAAGACCTATGGCTGACGCGAAACCTCACCGGTCGGATCGAGTTCAGCGAGATGCCGGGGCTGTATAACCCCTTTGAGCACCCCCGCCGCGTTCGCGGCACACTTGCCCTTCCCGGTCTCGGCGAGGCCCGGGAGACCATGGATGAGATCCGGACCCGCGCCCTGGCCCGGCTCGAGACCGCTGACTTTAGAAACGGGCCGCGGCTGCTGTTGAATGGGTTTGTGTACCGGATGGTTCTGCAGCATGAGTACCAGCATGATGAGACGATCCTTCAGACCCTCCAGCTCAAGCGCGGCTCACCGTATCGCCCCGTAGAGCGTCGTCCGCTTCCGCCTCCGATCGATATCCACCGTCCCGGTGAGATGGTCTTCTTCCCCGGCGGTTCGGTGGAGGTTGGAACCAACGATCGCTCGGCCGCCTACGACAACGAGCGCCCGCGTCATCAGGTGAACATCGAGCCGTTCTGGATCGACGTGACGCCGGTGACCAACGGTCAATTCCTGAAGTTCGTCGAAGCCGGCGGCTATCGGCGTAGAGAGTTGTGGAGCGACGAGGGTTGGCAGTGGCTATCGGAGGCCGACGTTGTCGCGCCTAAGCACTGGGAGAAGACCCTCGGCGGCTGGACCACTCGCACGATGGACCTCATCCGCCCGCTCGACCCGGCGCGTCCAGTCTGTCACGTCTGCTACCACGAGGCCGACGCCTACGCAAAGTTCGCGGGTAAGCGACTTCCCACTGAAGCGGAATGGGAAACCGCTGCGTCCTGGGACCCATCGGCCGGCGTGGGCCGACGGTATCCGTGGGGTGACGAGCCCTGGAACCCTGAGCTGGCCAACCTGGATCAGAGCGCGTTCGACACGGCACCAGTTGGAGCGTGCCTCAGAAATGTCTCCCCGATCGGCTGTTACGGGATGATCGGCGACGTATGGGAGTGGACGTCCAGCGACTTCCGAGGGTACCCCGGTTTCGAGCCGTTTCCCTACGCGGAATACTCCGAGGCCTTCTTCGGCTCAGAATACAAAGTTCTTCGCGGAGGGTCGTGGGCAACGCGCCCTGGCGCCGTGCGCGCCACCTTCCGCAATTGGGACTACCCTATCCGCCGCCAGATCTTCAGCGGCTTCCGGTGTGCTCGCGATGCCTAAGGTCAACACCACAGCCATTGCGCAACCCAATCCGCGCATGCTGGCTGACGTGGCTGCCGGCCTGTCCGGCTCCCAAAAGGAACTGCCGCCCAAGTACTTCTACGACCATCGTGGGTCGAAGCTCTTCGAGGAGATAACCCGTCTTCCCGAGTACTACCTCACCCGGGCGGAGCGCGCCCTGCTGGAACAGTGGATGCCCCATCTGATCCGCTCGCTGGGCAGCCGCACGCTGGTGGAGTTGGGCGCCGGCAGCGCCGAGAAGTCCCGCATCATTCTGAACGCGATGCGTACGGCGGGTACGGCGGAGGTCTACGTCCCCATCGATGTGAGCGCCGCTTTCCTGCGGGAAACCGCCGACCAGATTCGGGCCGAGTACCCCGGCCTCACGGTCACGCCGGGCGTGGCGGACATTTCCGAGGAGCTGAATGTGCCTCGGGGGCTCGCCAGCCCGGTCCTGCATGCTTTTCTAGGCAGCACGATCGGCAACTTCCACTCGGAGGCCGCAATCAAGCTCTTGCGGCGGATTCGCAGCATCATGTGGGCAGGCGATCGGTTTCTGATGGGCGCCGACCTCCGCAAGGACGTGGGCTTGATCGAGGCGGCGTACAACGATTCGCAAGGGGTGACGGCGGAGTTCAACCGCAACATGCTGCGCGTGCTCAATCACGAGTTGGGCGCCGACTTCGACCTGAGCAGGTTCGTTCATCGAGCGTTTTACAATCGCGACGCGCATCGGATCGAGATGCACCTGATCTCGACTCGGCCGCAAATAGTGAATCTGCCCGGTATTGGACCCATCAAGTTCGTGGCCGGCGAATCCATCCGCACAGAGATCAGCTGCAAGTACGACATTCCCAGCTTGGCCTCGCTGTTCTCGACGGCGGGCCTCCGCCTGGAGTCGTGGAAGACCGATCCGGAGCGGCGATTCGCGCTGGTGGTAGCGAAGCCGGTATGAATCGGTTGAGCCGTCCGATGCTGCTGGCGCACCTGGAGGAGCAGGCGTTTGCCGCTCCTCTGGTGGGAGCTCCGAACTCGCGTCGCATCGGCGCGGAAGTGGAGCTCATCCCGGTGGACGCTGCAACCGGACGGCCCTGTCTGCTGGAGAATGGTCCCGGGCCCGCCGTGTTACCGTTTCTCCGAAGGTTCGGTGCGCGACAGGGCTGGGTGGAGCAGCGAACCGCCAAGGGCGTTGTGTGCTTTGCCGTGGCCACCGGTGGAAGCGTGAGCTTCGAGCCGGGAGGTCAAATCGAGTATGCCAGCTCTCCGAGCCGCTCTGCCACAACCCTGATCAACCGCCTCCGTGATGTGGTTCTGCCGTTGCGGGCCGCCGCCGCCGCCGAGGGCATTTCGCTGCTTACCGTGGGCATCGACCCACGAAACCCGGTCGAGCAGGTAGCACTACAGCTTTCCTGTGACCGCTACACCCGCATGGCGGCCCATTTCGCGCGGATCGGCCCGAGCGGAGCGAGAATGATGCGACAGACCGCTGCGTTCCAGATCAGCGTGGACTTCGAGGATCAGCCCCTGGAGCGTTGGCGGCTGTTGAACTGCCTGGCGCCCTTCGTCACCGCCATTTTTGCAAACTCTCCGATGTACGCGGGCGAGGACACCGGGCACCGGAGCTTCCGCGCCCACTGCTGGCGCATGCTCGATCCGCAGCGCACCGGCTTGCCGTACGATCCGCAGCGTCCGATCGAGGCGTACCTCGAATTCGCCCTGGCCGCCCCCGCCATCCTGCTGCCGACCGTCGGCGGGCGATGCGCCCCGTTCGATTACTGGCTGTCCCGCGCCAACCCGTCCCTCGACGAGTGGGAAACTCACCTCACAACCCTCTTTCCCGACGTACGACCAAGAGGGCACTTGGAGCTTCGCTCCATGGACGCCGTGGACCCGGCTGGGTACCCTGCGGCCCTGGCCATGGTCGCAGGGCTGGTCTATCAGCCCGACGCCAGGCGAGAGGCTCTGGACCTCCTGCCCGCCCCCGACCTGGGGTTGCTGGAGCGAGCCGGGCGCCTCGGATTGACCGATCCTGAGTTGGCCCGGACGGCTTCCGACCTGTTCCAGCTGGCCTTGACCGGTTGCGCGGCATTGGGGACCAAGTTCCTCCATCCGGCCCACCTCGAGGAGGCCCGGGCCTACTTTGATCATTACACCAGGCTCGGCCGGTCGCCGGCGGACGAGTTCGAAGCCTGCGCGGTAGCAGCCTGACCGTTTAGGGGTCCCTTCCTCCACTCTGCAAGCAGTTGCAGCGGCAGGACCTGGATTTAACGTCTGCCGGCCGGCACCGTCCGTCGGGAGCAGTTCGCCCAACCGTTCGCATGTCCAACCGAGATGGAGGATAGGCCGATGCGCTCGACCACTCGGCGTCGTCTGTTGCTACCGGCGCTGACCGCCACGGCAGCTCTGGCCCTTGCTGCCTGCAGCGGCGACTCTACGGGTCCCGCAACGCAAACATCGCTCACTCAGCAGGACGCGAATGCCGCCGCGGATGTGATCGTCGGCGATTTCTCGGATCAGAGTGACGGCGCCACCACGACCTCGTCAGGCGCGAGCTTCTCGCTTGGCGCGCCGTCCTTCGGGATCAGCCAGTCTCCTTCGGCGCGGCCGGCCGGGGCCTGGTACTCCACAGCGTGCTCGCCCCCTCCGACGGTCACTACCAACGGTAGCACAACGACCTATGTGTTCGATCACTGCGCGATTTCCCGACTGATGCCGCTCGAGACGCTGACTCGGACCGGCGAAGTTGATGTCACCCGCGATGTCGGGAGCCGAGTTGTCGTCTTTACGAACTTCGACCGAAGCTGGGAACGGATCTCGTTCCGCACTGGGAAGACCATTACCACGTCCGCAACCCAGAACGGGACCCGCAGTATCGCCGGCGACGCCACCACACTCGAGTTTCACGCCTACGGCACAGGAGACCCGGCGACGAGTCTGTTCCAGACCGACTTCGTTCACGAGGACCAGTCCACCTCGCGACACGAGCGCAACTGGCAATCACAGTTCACCGCCGACGTATCCGGCTCGATTGCCTTGAATCAACCGTTGCCCGCGGGGTTATGGTCATTGAACGGAACTTCGACCTGGATCCGGAATTCGGGAACCGCCAACGAGAAGAGCTGGACGTTCACCACCACGGCGCCCAGCGTCCACTTCGACCCGACGTGTACCTCGGCGCCGCAATTCGACTCGGGAACGATGACGGTCAGCGCAACCAACGGTCAGAACAGCAATACGGCGCAGTTCACGATCACGTTTGCGGGCTGCGGGAAGTATGAGGTGGTGATTACCCACTAGACATGGGCTGTAAGCCAGTGCAAGGGTGAAGAGGAGAAAGCGAGAAAGGGTGGCCGCCGCTTCCCCGTTCCCTTTTTCCTTTTCTCGCTTTTACTGGCTAACGGCTTTTCACCCCACACGCCGCTAGCAGCTGCCGCGGGGCTGGATGGTTCGGATATAACATCCGCGCAGCTTCGGCATGCGGCCGGGCCCGGTTGCAGCGGCCGCGATTGCGCCATTCGTACGCGAGCAGCATATGAATCCGGTAACTGCCGGGGTCGAGTCGGGCGGCCCATTCCCGCGTTGCAGGCTTCCCGCTTCCCGTGAACACCGCCATGGCGCCGATCTGACCAAGTGACTGAACCGTCAGCAGCGTTCCAACCAGAGCGACTGCACCGGCGAGCCGGGCTCGCCGAAGGTCCGACAGCAGCAGCGTGAACAGTGAGCGCCGCGGTGGCCTGATCAAGGCGCCGAGCAGGGCGCCGACGAACACCGTCGGGGCGGGAAGCAGCAGGACGGCGTCAAAGGCGCTGACGCAGGCGAGCACGAGAAGCGTGAGCAAGGCAACCAGAGCCTCGAGGCCTTGCGTCGTCTCGGAGTTCTGGCGCCAGCGACGCCAGGCTCCCACCGCCAGTGCAGCACCCAGAACCAGCACCACCACGAGCGCCAGCGGCCCCCGCTCGGCGAGAAGCGCGACCCAGTCGCTGCTGGGCCACGGATTGGTGGGGATGAAGTCGTCGGGATCGAACGCGGGGTCGCCGGGGAATGTGTACTTCGGATAGTCGACCGCCCAGTTGGCGGGCCCGACGCCGATCGCCGGATGATCGGTCGCCATCCGCAGCGTATTCCGATACTGGACCAACCGGCCGCGACCGCTGCCTTCGCGGAAGTCGGTCATTGCCCGCATCGAATCGAGGTAAGGAGAGTTCGACCGCCACTCGAGGTGGTTCGGGAGAACGAGAGCGAGCCCGGCCGCAATGCCGGCTGCCAGAGCAAGTGCGATCACTCGACTGCGTGCGACCTGGTTCTTCCAGAGCCCGCCGGCCCAGAGCCCCTCCACCGCGAACGACGCGAGCCCGAGCGTAAAGGCGAGCCAGGCCGCTCTCGAGCGCGACAGCACAAGTGCCGCACCGGCTACCGCTACCCCAGCTTGCCACAGAAAGCCTTCCCAGCGACGGCGAGCCTCGAGTCCCGCCAATGCCAGCACCGGTGCGCCGAGCGCAACGAAGTGGGCCATGAAGTTGCGGTTGCCGAACGTTCCACCCGGTGCCCGACGCTCCGCCATGATTGCGAGCTCTACTCCGTAGGCTTGGAGAAGGGCGGTGAACGCGGCCAGGACCACCGCGGCAGCGAGCGTCCGCACCAGCGGTTCGGCGTGACCTGATCGTGCTACGCTTCGAGCACTCCAGAACACCAACGCTCCGGACAGGCTCAGTCCGAAGGCCCGGAACGCGAGCCAGTGATTCTCTGCGAACACAGCGGAGACCAACGAAACCGCCAGGAAGAGCGCCAGCAGCGCGTCAGCGGCTGTGATCTCCAGCTTCCGGGTGTGTACCAGCGCGTACGTCGCAGCGCCGAAACCGGTGAGGCTGGCCACCAGCTCCTTGGGCACGCCGTGCCGGTCCAGGTCGAACAAAGGATAGGGGAGCGCGGCGAGCACGACAGCGACGACGCCGAACTGGAGGATGCGAAGGACCGTTCGGCTGCTGGTGCTGGGCTCGACCGCCGGCTCGCTGCCAAGCGACGCGATCGCCATCAGCCTGAGCCGTTAGCGAGGTTCACGAAACCAGGCTGGATACGGCCTCCATCGGACACTGGGTCTTGCGCTAAGATTGTTCATGCCCGCCGACAAGCTCGCGCCACTGGTGTCCACCGAGTGGCTTGCCGCCCACCTGGGCCATCCTGATGTGCGCGTAGTGGACGGCTCCTGGTATCTCCCGACCATGAACCGCGATGCCGCCGCCGAATTTGTGGAGGGACACATTCCCGGCGCGGTTTTCTTCGATCTCGACGCGTCGAGCGACCAGTCAACTGCGCTGCCGCATATGCTTCCGCCGGCATCGGCCTTCGCCACGCGCATGGCAGCCCTGGGCCTCGACGACGCGAATACGATCGTGATCTACGATGGGTCGGGCGTGAATTTAAGCGCTCCGCGCGTCTGGTGGATGCTCCGGGTCTTCGGGCATGAAGCCGCGGCCGTGCTGGACGGCGGCCTTGGGAAGTGGAAGAGGGAAGGGCGCCCACTGGAACGCGGATCGGTAAGCCCGGCGGGCGGCCGCTTCACGGCCCGCCTCGACCGGAGCCGAATCCGCGATTTCGAGGCAGTACGGGCGAACCTGTCGACCGGAGTCGAACAGATGGTGGACGCTCGGCCGGCCGGCCGTTTCGAAGGAACTCAGCCAGAGTTTCGGCCGGGCGTCAGGAGTGGTCACATCCCCGGCAGCCTGAACCTGCCGTTCAACGAGCTGACCACCGATGGCGGCACTCTCCTTCCACCGAAACAACTCCGCCGTCGACTCGTATCCGCGGGAATCGACCTCGCGCGTCCTGTGGTCGTTACCTGCGGCTCGGCAACCAGCGCGTGCAACCTCGTGCTGGGCCTCGAAGTCCTGGGACACAATGACGTCGCTGTTTACGATGGCAGCTGGACCGAGTGGGGTGGGCGGGAGGACACGCCCATCGAGCTCGGACCGCCTCGGGCTGCCCATTCGTGAGGACCCGCCTTACGCCCGGATCATCGGCAACGCCGGCGTGGCTCAAGTCCCCGGCCATGGGCTTCGGTTGCATGGTCCTCTTCGCGCTTCCGTTCGCCGCCGTCGGCCTGGTCTCGGGTGTCATGGTGGTGTCGAAGCTTGCTGCGGGAGACTGGCGCACAGCCGCCTTCCTCGGCCTTTTCGCCGTCCTGTTCGGCGGCGCGGGAACGGGGCTCATTGCCGCAGCGTGGGCCGGCCGTCAGGAAACGGCCCGACGACAGGAATTACAGACCAGGCATCCGGACGAGCCCTGGCTCTGGCGACAGGATTGGGCGGCGGGCAGGATCGATGATGGCGGTCGGAAGGGCCAATACGCGCTTTGGGCGTTTGCGGCACTCTGGAACCTGATTGCCTTCCCCTCGGCGTTCTTTGCCCTGCGAGAGTTTCAGCGATCTGGAAACCGACTTTCGCTGATCGCGCTCGTCTTTCCACTGGTCGGCATCGGGCTCATCGTAGCGGCGCTGCGCAGCAGCGATCGCCAGCGAAAGTTCGGGCTCTCGACCTTCGAGCTTGCGACGCTGCCCGCCGTGATCGGCCACGGCATCGCGGGGACAGTGCGGATCGCTTCGGAGCTGCTGCCTCCTGAGGGCTTTCTCGCGACGCTCTCGTGCGTAAACCTTCGTACCACCGGGTCCGGTGATGATCGGTCGACGACCGAGACCATTCGTTGGCAGGAACAGCAGAAGATGGTAGGGCAGCGAGCCAGCGGTGGGCCCGGAAGCGGACTCGTGACCTCCGTACCCGTGCATTTCCGCCTCCCGCCTGATGTCTCTCCCACCGATGACGCCAATTACAATGACCGGATAGTCTGGCGGCTCGAGTTGACGGCTGCTGTGCCGGGTGTCGACTACGACGCGAGGTTCGAGGTTCCGGTATTCCGCACCGCAGCGAGTGTCGAGCCTCTCACCCCCGAGCAGGAAAAGCTGCTCGGTCCGCCCGCCGAGTCGCTCCCCTATAAACAGCCGCCCAACTCGCCGATTCGGGTGAGCCAGAGCGCTCGTGGCACCCAGATCGTTTTCCCTCCAGCCCGGAATCCGGCCACCGCACTTGGGGTTACCGGCTTCGCCGCGCTGTGGGGTGGAGCCGTGTGGCTGATTCTTCATTTCAAGGCGCCTGTCTTCTTTGCGATCGTGTTCGGGGCCGTTGAGCTCGTCCTGCTCTACGCCACCTTGCGCATGTGGCTCCGCGTGGTCGAATTGACCGTGAGCCGCGAGGGGGTCGCGATTGCAAGCGGGTATGGAATCGTGGGCAATCCCGCGATGATCTCCGCACGAGACATAGCCAGAGTCGATGTCGGCATCGGGATGCAGAGCGGCTCGACGGTTTTCTACAATCTCGCTGTTGTTCAGACGAACGGTCGCAGTACCAATGCGGGCAGCGGAATTCGAGACAAGAGTGAAGCGGAGTGGCTGGCGGGCCTGGTCCGCCAGGCACTCGGTAGGTAAGGCTGCCAGAGCTTGAGCATGTACGCCCACACGGTCGGCTCAGTTCGCTATCACTTTCCCGATCTCAAGACACTGCTGGCCAAGGCCACGCCGTTCCGGTCGGGCGACGCACTGGCAGGCATTGCGGCGGAGTCGGCCGAGGAACGGGTCGCGGCGCAGATGGCCCTGGCCGACCTTCCCCTGGCCGTATTTCTGAATGAAGCCGTCGTTCCCTACGAAAAGGACGACGTCACCCGCCTCATTCTGGATACGCACGACAACGACGCGTTCGCGCCGGTTGCCCATCTGACCGTCGGCGGTTTCCGCGAGTGGCTCTTGTCGTACGCTGTCGATTCCAACGTCCTCACGGCATTGAGCCGCGGGCTTACACCTGAAATGGTGGCCGCTGTCTCGAAGCTGATGCGGGCCCAGGATCTCATCCTCGTCGCCAGCCGCTGCCGGGTCGAAACCGGATTTCGCACCACGCTCGGCCTGCCGGGCAGATTCTCGACTCGACTCCAGCCCAATCATCCCACCGATGATCCTCAAGGCATCGCCGCAAGCGTGCTGGACGGGCTGCTCCTAGGGAGCGGCGACGCGGTGATCGGAATCAATCCCGTGAGTGATAGTCCCCGCACGGTGGCCATACTGCTCGGCCTGCTCGACCAACTCCGTCTGCGCTGGGCAATTCCGATGCAGGCCTGCGTGCTCGCTCATGTCACGACGCAGCTCGAGGCACTTCGCGAAGGTGCCGCTGTGGACCTGATATTTCAGTCGATTGCGGGCACGGAGGCCGCGAATCGATCGTTCGGCGTCAGTCTCGCGCTGTTGAATGAGGCTCGGACTGCAGCGCTCGAGCTAGAGCGGGGAACGGTGGGACGGAACGTGATGTACTTCGAGACGGGGCAGGGGAGCGCCCTATCCGCCAACGCGCACCATGGAGTGGACCAGCAGACGCTGGAGGCTCGTGCGTACGGCGTCGCCC
>Ga0114129_10007226_pt1 | contig 15811 bp, 17 predicted proteins | sample RhiMetdeltSRZDD1_FD_80071 | JGI IMG/M metagenome (GOLD analysis project Ga0114129, IMG submission 80071) | Populus rhizosphere microbial communities from Tennessee, USA - Rhizosphere MetaG P. deltoides SRZDD1 (version 2) (version 2) | ecosystem: Host-associated > Plants > Roots > Rhizosphere >... | reverse complement strand
TGTTTTCATCGTCGTCCGCGATCCGCACGCTTCGAACCAATCAATCCCCTCGCTCACGAGATCGAACTTCAATCCGTAGCGGCCCGGCCTCTCCGGTGCGGTGAACGTCATCGGCACCTGCACCGATTGACCCGGATACAGCGTGCCGGGAAGCCAGGCGCGCTCGAAGTCGCGGTTGATCACCGTCTGATCCTTGCTGCACAACTGCGCGCCGAGCCTGACCAGGCGACGACCGTAGCTCGCCTGCGCCGGGAATGCTCGCGTCGACAGGTTGCTGACGGTCGCGGAGAGGCGCACGGGACGCGATGCGCGTGCGACGACCGGCATGCCGGACATCAGCGCCACGGGCAGTCCGCCTTGCCTGACGTCGATGCGGGCGCGTGGCGTGGCGCCGGGGATCGCATTGCCAAGGTTGTTGTTGTCCCAGATCTCGTGGCGAATTGCCGCCAGTTCCGTCGATCCTGGTAGAAAGCGCCGCGAAAACATGTTCTCGGGATGATCGGTGAGTTCCCAGCAGAGACGGTCCACGCCAATCTCGCTCGCCATCGATCGCGCCCGGTCCATCTCCGACTCGCTGTCGTTGTGGGTGAAGAGGATGTAGCGCCAGTTGATGAACGGGAGGTCGCGTCCGGCGGCGTGCTTTTCATCGACTGCTATCCGTAAGTTGCGAATCGCCTTCTTGAAATCACCACGCTGGCGATAGATCGCGTAGGCCTCCGGGGTTGCGCCATCGATCGAGAACGTGACTTCGTCTATACCGGATCGAACCAGCCGTCGAATCGGATCCTCGTTGAAAGCCAGACCGTTCGTGCTGGTGTAAAGGTAGATGTGCGGGAACTTCGCTTTGATGTATTCGCACATCTCGACGGCGCGCTTGTGGAGAAAGGCCTCGCCGTAGTTGAAGAAGTCGACGCGAACCAGACTCGGTCCGGCTTCGTCGATGACGCGGCGGAACACGTCGAAGTCCAGCATGCCAGCCTGGCGCGTGCGGGTGATGCCGGTCTCCGGGGCGCAGCAGGCCTGCGCGCACGAGATGTTACACGCCGCCGTGCACTCGATGTACAGGCGTGAGGGGAGCGACGAGACGTTCACATCGCGCTGCGGCGGAGGTTCGTCAGCGCCGAGCGGAAGCTTCAGTGGACAGTCGCCGCAGAACTCCGATCCGCCCTGATTCAGATCCGTTCGCAGTGCGGTCGCGCGCGAGCCGGTCCAGACGGCGGAGACCGCTTCCTGCCTGGCATCCCCGAGGACGCGTTTCGCGTAGGGATCGGCGCAACCGCAGACCAGGCGGCCATCACAGAGCAGTACTAGCGTGGACCAGGGCCAGGAACAGGTGAACCGGGTGGCGAGATAGTTCAGCGACACGGTCGTCAAGCGGGCAGCGTGGGCCGCTGCCGATTGGTGCTACTTTGCTCGTCCGCCAAGGGCCGTGCCCGGATGGACTTTCTTGCCGAGCTTTTTCAGATACGCGCCGAGGCGCTCGTTCTCGTAGGACACAAAGTTCAGGAAGAGGCTCTCGGACAGGTATTGGCGGCGCTCCTCTGGCGTCATTTGCTCGATGACGCCGTGGATCTCGCGGACGGTGTCCTCGAAGGTCCGTTCGAGTTCGCGGCGGGCCGTGAGCTCGTGGTAAAGCCTCTCCAGCAGGGTCAGCAGGTCACCATCGAGCGGGACTTCTGCGCCCGTGGTCATTTTGATCGTGCGCATGCGTCAGGCTCCGAAGCTTTTGACGGCGCTTGGTTCGTCGGGGTGTACTTCGATGAAATTCTGCGCTCCGGTCATCGTCAGCATCGTCTCGACGCGTTTCTGGACGCCGGCAAGCTTGAGGGATCCGCCCGCGGCACTGGCCTGGCGATACAGATCCATGAGGCAGCCGATAGTGGCGCTGTCGACGTAGCCGACCGACGACAAGTTGACGACGACCTTACGCTCGCCGGCGGCGAGCAGCTGCGTGACGGCGGACGAGAACTCGGAGAGGAGCGGGTACATCAGACGTGCTTCTCCGATGCGAATGACCGCCACATTGTTCGCACGCTCGGTAGTGATATTCATTCAGAGACTCCGGAGCGTCGGCCACGGCCGCGCGCGGGGGCCCCGCGCCGACGCCGCGAGGCCGGCTGTTTGTCCTGCAGCCGTTTGAGCTGGCGAGCCAGCTCGATGCGGCCACGGTTGATGCGGGATTTCACTGTCCCTTCCGGCAAGTCGAGCCGATCGGCGATCTCCTGATACGACAGCTCGTGCAGATCGCGGAGGATGACCGCGGTGCGGAGCGTCGCCGGCAGCATCTGCAGCGCCTGCCGCAGCAGCGTTCGCAGATCGCGATGCTCCACCGCTTGATACGGACCCCGTTCGATGGACGCTGGCTGCAGGTCTGCGGTATCGACTTCGCGCGCGATCGTCTGGCGCTCCTTCCGCACGCTGCGGTAATGATCGATACACAGATTGCGGCTGATGCTGATGATCCAGGTCTGAAAGTTGGCGCGTCGGTCGAACGTCCTCAACGCCCGGAAGATCTTCAGGAAGATGTCCTGAGTCAGATCTTCCGCTTCGTCGTGCTTGCCCACGAATTTGTACGCGACGTTGAAAACCTTTCGCCAATTCTGCCGGACGATGGCTTCCCACGCCGCCTGGTCCCCGCTCAGACACTGTTCGATGAGGCTGTCGGGCGTCGCCGGCTGTGCGGCAGCGGAGTCAACGGACATGCATCATCTAGTTGAAACAGAAAGGGCAAAACCCCTTGGAATCATATCAGATGTACAATTCTCGGGAACTGTGAGCTTCCCCAGACAGAATGGTGCCCTGACCTGCGACGGCGTCCCGCTCGACGAGCTCGCCGCCGCCCACGGAACTCCGCTATACGTCTACAGTGCGTCGACGATCGCCTCGCGCTATCGCGCGATTGACGAAGCATTTGGGTCGTACCCACACGCCCTCCACTACGCGCTGAAAGCCAACTCGACGCTGGCGATTGTGCGCCTGCTGCGCAGCCTCGGCAGCCGCGTGGACGCCAATTCTGGCGGTGAGATTGATGTCGCGCTGCGAGCGGGGTTCATTCCGCCGGAAATCGTATTCACCGGCGTGGCCAAGACCGATGCGGAGCTGGCGCAGGCGATCGACCTGGGGGTTAAAACGATCAATGCGGAATCGGAAGGCGAGCTCGAGCGGATTGATTCGCTCGCGCGGCAGCGTCAGACGCGGGCGCGCGTCGCGATCCGGGTCAACCCCGACATCGACGCGCGCAGCCATCCACACATCTCGACCGGATTGAAGACGAACAAGTTCGGTGTCTCGATCGACGAGGCGCGGGAGTTGTGCCTCCGCATGCACGCGCGGCCCGGATTGGAGATCGTCGGTCTGCATACCCACGTCGGCTCGCAGATCATGGACCTGGAACCGCTCGGGCGCGCCGCGGCCGCAGTCGCGGCACTGGCGGTCGAACTCGCGGCTGACGGAGTTCCCATCGAGCACCTCGATGTCGGTGGAGGGCTTGGCATTTCGTACGACGGTACGCCTGCGCCCGCGCCGCCGGCGTACGCGGAAGCGGTGCTCGCATCGGTTCGCGAATCCAATTTACCTGTAGTGCTCGAGCCGGGACGGTCGGTCGTCGGGCCGTCCGGCGTCCTCGTTACGCGAGTGGTCGACGTCAAGCCGCAGCCGGGCGGGAAGCTGTTCGTCATTCTCGATGCTGGCATGACCGAGCTGATTCGCCCGATGCTCTACAACGCGTATCACCGCATCGAGCCGGTCCTCGCCCGCGACGCGCCCGACGTGATCGCGGACGTCGTCGGTCCACTTTGCGAGAGCAGCGACACGCTCGGAAAAGATCGACGGTTCCCACGCCCTGAAGTCGGGGATCTGTTTGCGGTTCTGGATACGGGCGCCTATGGCTCGGTGATGGCGTCGAACTACAACCGCCGGCCCATGCCGGCCGAAGTCATGGTCCAGGACGGCCGCAGCTGTGTCATCAAGCGCCGTCAGACCATCGACGACATCCTGGCGCTCGAGTTGTGACTGGACACCTGATCGCGTTTGAAGGGCTCGACCAAAGCGGCAAGCAGACACAGGCGGAGTTGTTGCGTGACCACCTGACGGCGCTCGGCCGCGTCTCCCGCCTGCTCTCGTTTCCGGACTACGCCACTGCGATCGGCGGCGAAATCCACAAGGCGCTACACCACGAACGCGACTACCCCGCCGATGTGATGCAGCTGTTGTATGTGGCCAATCGCGGCGAGAAGCGTGCAGAGATCGAGGACTGGATCCGCTCCGGCGAGGTCGTCATCTGCGATCGCTACCTGGCGTCGAGCATCGCATACGGCGAAGCGCAGGGTCTGGACGCGCGGTGGCTGACCGAGATTCAGCGATTCCTGCCATCGGCGAGCCTCACCATCTTCCTCGACATCCCGCCCGAAATGGCCGTCAGCCGGAAGGCCGCCGGCAGAGATCGATTCGAGCGCGACCTCGAGTTGCTGGCACGCGTGCGAGGGAGCTATCGCCGGCAGTCGACAGCGCTCGAATGGGTTGCGGTCGACGGTGCTCGCGCGAAGGAGAGCGTAGCCGCAGACGTTATTCGAGCCGTCGAATCACGGCTCGGGCTGCTGTCCCCGCGCTGACACTCGTGGCGCCAGCGTCGATCAATACTCGCGCGCACGCCTCCAGCGTCGCTCCGGTCGTCGTCACATCGTCCACTACGACAACGCGAAGACCACGAACGTCATGACGGCGCCGCAGCGCGAACGCCCCTCTGACGTTGGCATGGCGGCGGGCAGCTGGCAGATCGGCCTGCGACGGCGTGGCTCGCGTGCGCACGAGCGCCGCGACGACGGGCAGCCCTAATTGACTGGCGAGCTCGGCAGCCTGGTTGAAGCCACGCGATCGCTGCCGAGCGGAGTGCAGCGGCACCGGGACGGCGATATCAGCGCGCCCGAGTAGGTCTTCAGCCGCATCGCGTAACCGCAATCCCAATCCGCCGGCGAGCGAGCGGCATCCCTGATACTTCAGAGCCTGAACGATCCCGCGCAGCGATCCTTCGTACGGGCCAATCGCGCGACATTCGCTGAGCAGCGACGGACGTCGCCGGCATCGAGCGCAGGTCGATGAAGACACGCTGATGACTCGCCACGACGGAAGCTGATCGCCGCAACGAGCGCAGAGCGGAGGGACGAAGTAGGGGATGGCATCCCAGCACGCGCGACAAACCGGGCCGCGAGTGGGTGATGTTAGCGACGCGCCGCACGAAGCACATGCGGGAGCGAGGAGGACCGCGAGAAGCGCGTCCGCAATGCCGCGGACGATCGAATCACGCGGTGGCGGGCTCGTCGCTGATCTCGATGCGCTCCGCGTCTCCCCACAGCCGTTCAAGGGCGTAGAACTCGCGGGTGTGGGGAGTGAAGACATGGACGATGAAGCTGAAGAAGTCCATCAGGATCCATTCGGCACGGTCGTAACCTTCGACGTGGGCCGGACGAATCTTTGCCCCGCGCAGCGCTTCTTCCACGCTGTCGGCGATAGCCTTGATCTGCCGCTGGTTCTGACCCGAACACAGCACGAAGAAGTCGGTGAACGCCGGTGTATTGCGAAGGTCGAGCACGACAACGTTGGCCGCTTTCTTATCGAGCGCGGCGCGCACGGCTCGTGAGACTTCTGACGTCAGCCGCCGCTTGCCAGTGGTCGCGCGTGATTTGGTTCGTTCGAGTTTGGTCATGCAAGTGATCTGCCGGTCGATGCAGTCGCGCCGGCCCGCGTGTAAAGCCCGTGTTGATCGATGTAGACCGCAACCGCGGTGGGAACCAGACCCTGCACGGCTCCACCAGTTTCAAGGAGCCGCCTGATCTCGGTCGACGAGACGTCTGGCGTAGGCGCATCCACCAGAAAGATCGCCACTTGCTCTGACGGACGCGCGTCGAGGCGCATGCGCGCGGCGAGCGAGGGCAGCTTCTCGCACAGGCTGGCGGCCGGATGTCCCGGACGCGAGACAACGACGAAGTTCGCCATGTCCAGCACGAGCGGATACCGGCTCCATGTGGCAATTTCTGCAAACGCATCGGCGCCGGTAATGAAGAAAATCTGCGTAGCCGTCAGGCCATCAGCCTGCAGCCGCGACAACGTTTCAAACGTGTACGACGGGCCGGGCTCGCCGATCTCCAGATCGCTGACTTCCAGCGGCGCATGGCCGGTAACTGCCAAGGCGACCATTGCAAAGCGGTGAAATCGCGACGCGAACGGTTGGTGAGCGCGGTGAGGTGGTGCGCCGGATGGCAACAGCAGCACACGATCGAGATCGAGCGCGCGCTGCGCGGCAAGTGCCGTCTCGACGTGACCGAGGTGCACCGGATCGAACGTGCCGCCAAGGATGCCGATGCGCGTGCGGGATTTCATTCAGCAGGCGGAACGCCAAGCTCGCGGGACGCTCCCGCATTGCCCGTACTTCGAGCGCGAGCCACTTCACGCCAGAGCGCTTCGAGCAAGCGGTCGAGACCCTCTCCAGTCACTGCGGAAACAGCGTAGAGCGGAATGCCAGCGGACTGCAAATGCGCCTCGAGCCGCGTGAGCCGTTCCGGTTCGTCGAGCGCGTCGATCTTGTTTGCCGCCACTAGCACGGGTTTGTCTGCAAGCTGCTCGCCGGACGCATCGCGCCCCGGAAAAAGCTCGAGCTCACGCGAGATGATCCGGAAGTCGTCCACGGGGTCGCGACCGCTGAGCGACGAAACGTCAACGACGTGCACGAGGACCTTGGTCCGTTCCAGGTGACTCAAGAAGCGATGGCCGAGGCCGAGGCCGGAATGAGCGCCCTCGATCAATCCCGGCACGTCAGCGACAACGAACGATCGATCGTCGGACAGGCTCACCACGCCGAGGTTGGGCGTGAGCGTCGTAAACGGATAGTCGGCAATCTTCGGTCGTGCGGCTGAAATACGCGAGATGAGCGTCGACTTGCCGGCGTTTGGATAACCGACGAGCCCGGCATCAGCAAGCAGCTTGAGCTGAAGCCTGAGGTCGCGCTCTTCGCCAGGCAGTCCAGGTTGGGCGTGACGCGGGGCGCGATTGGTGGCCGTTGCAAACTGCGCGTTCCCCAGACCGCCCAGTCCGCCCTTGGCGATTTCTACGCGTTGATCGGCAGTGGTCAGATCCGCCAGTTGCGCGAACTCGCCGTCGGGCGTTTTTTCGTAGACCACGGTACCGACCGGCACCTTGAGCTCGATATCCTCGCCTCTGCGGCCGGTCCGGTTCGAACCTTCACCGTGCGCACCGCGGCCAGCTGCAAACTTCTTCTGGAAGCGGTAATTGACGAGCGTGTTGAGGTTGGGATCTGTGGTGATGTAGACGGAGCCGCCGTGCCCGCCGTCGCCGCCGTTCGGGCCGCCGCGCGGCACGAACTTCTCCCGGCGGAAGCTCATAGCTCCACGTCCGCCGTGGCCGGCGGCTACATGGATGTCAACTTCGTCGACGAACACGAATAGTCGTTAGTCGGCAGTCGTTAGTCGGTAGTCAGTGCGTGAACGCTGATGACGCGGCCCTTCGCCCCGTGATCCTCGAACTTCACGCGACCGTCGATCTTCGCGAAGAGGGTGTCGTCCTTGCCGAGTCCAACGTTCAAGCCGGGCCGGAAGCGACGGCCACGCTGGCGCACCAGAATTGAGCCACCGGTGACGATGTTGCCGTCGAAACGCTTGACGCCCAGCCGCTGCGAATTGCTGTCGCGACCGTTGCGTGAACTGCCCTGTCCTTTTTTAGTAGCCATTCTTTGCGTCCAGCTTCCTACACCACAATCTCTTTAATCCGCACGAGCGTGTAGGTGCTCCGATGACCTTTGGTCCGGCGCATGCCCTTGCGGCGCTTTTTCTTGAACACCCGAATCTTCGGACCGCGTGACTCGCCGTCGACGACGCCGACGATCTTGACGTTGGCGACATAGGGCGCACCGGCCAGCACCTCACCGCCGTCCTTTTCGAGGACCAGGACCTGATCGATGGTGACCTCGTCACCGCGACTCGCGGTGAACCGATCGACCGAGATCACGTCGCCGGGCGACACCTTCACCTGACGACCGCCGCTCTGAATGATTGCGAACACGGGGAACTCCTGCGCCTGCCCCTCTTTACGGGGATTTTGGCTGCGTCACAAAGGTACTAGAGTAACACGGAAGCGGTCAGGGACGGAAACGGCGCCTGGCTGAAGGTGGAACGCTACTTTACGAGGACCCGTGTGCCGCGGATCTTCTGCATGCTGAGCGTATTGAGGAAGCTCGGGATGAGCTTGTCCATCAGCTCGAAGTACGACGACAGTGCGGGAGTGTTCGTTTGCGCCGAGTACAGAACCTCCTCACGCAACGTTTCGGAATACAACGTGGCGCCCGTGCGGCCATCGATGTAAATGAGCTTGGGCTGCAGCGTAAATCCCTTGCGCTCCTGATACGCACGCGACTGGATCACGCGGCGCCGGCCGAGTTGATCGAAATACTCGCGCTCAATCGGAACGTAGCCCGCGGTCGCCAAGGGCGAGAAGAGCACCGTTCCGGTGATGATCAGCGGACCCTGATATTCCTCGCCGAGCTTTTTCCAGAACGAAACGTCCGAGAAAATGCTCTGGTACTTTTCGAGATCCTTCTCGTTACGGATTCGAATCGGCTCGGGACCGCCATTTGGCAGCGGCGGTACTGGCGCGGGCGCGGCCTGCTGTTGACCGTCCGCTGCGCCCCCCGGCGACGACGGCAGCGGAGCCTCGGTCTTCGCCTGATCGCGGATGATTTCGGCAAGCTGCAGCGCCTCTGCTTCGATCACCCGGAGCGAGGACTTCGTCCGGAGCTGACTGCGCAGAAGCCTGACCGTCTCGAGGTTGGTATCGACGTCTTCGGTCCCGCCGCCGATGAAGCCCGCGATCAGCACGCGCTGAAACATCGAGACGTCCATCTTCGGTTGGATGGGCGTTTCGATGGGGATCTCGTAGAAGCTGGTGCAGGCAACTGTGCCCGCCAGCGCGAGACTAACGATCGCGGCGGCGCTTCGCGCGGTCATTGATTTCTTTAAACAGATCGTAGTTTTGCCGGAACAAAAGATTCTTCGGCTCCAGCGTGACGGCCTTCTCGTACGCCTCGCGAGCCTTCTCGAAGTTGCCCTGCTGCTCGTACGCAATCGCGAGATTGTTCCAGGCCGCACCGTAAGTCGGATCGATTTGAACCGCCCGTTCCCAGCGATACGCCGCCTCTTTCCAGAGGCCGTTCTGGGCGACCTTGATACCGAACTCGACTTGTTCTTTCGCGTCAGACCTGGCGTCGCGCGCGGCGGCCTCGCGGGCGGGTAGCACGATGGCTCCAAGTGCCGCCGCCAAAACCACAGCTCGCACCAGCATAGGGAAGGCTCAACTCACTATAGCACCGGACCGCCCCGGTGCAATGGGTTTCATCGCGGTCGCTCGCGCGTCTTCAGCAAGCGCTGTACCACGGCCCAACCATACAGGCCGGGCATTCGCAGCGACCGCGCGGCGGATTTCGTAACTGGACGACGCGCATCGTAAGACTCTGTATAATTGTGGATGAGGGGTCGGGCCACTTTGCGGCATTCGCCGCCGTGGTGCGGCCTCTTCGTGCTTCACGTTGACGAGTCCCGCCAAAAGCGCAACGCGCAGCGGGGAACCTTCCGAAGCGGGGCCGGCGCCGCGGCAGCGTTCGCAGCCGAAAGGCACGTGGCCCTCATGACTCCACACGAGATCGTCGCTGTCTCAATGCTGTCCGCCTCGCGCGCGAAAGTGGCGGCGGCGTTCAAGGCCCTCAGGTACTCAGACGTGGGCCTGTTACCCGTTGAAGAGCTTGCGGCTCATTGCAGCATTCCGGAAGGCGAGCGCGCTACGGCAGTGGCACAAGCACGACTGCGCGCGTCTGACGCGCTGGCGGTCTGCAGTTCGCTGAACATGTCGCCGATTGCCTGCAACGATCCCAGGTATCCGGCTTTGCTTGACGCCACGCACGATCCGCCTCCGGTTCTCTGGGCACGCGGCAACGTCGACGTGCTCGGACGACGTGCCGTCGCCATCGTGGGCTCCCGTGCCGCCACGCCCTACGCCAAGGATGTCGCCTTCCGGCTCGGCCAAGAGTTGGCAGAACGGGAGGTCGTCGTGGTGAGCGGTTTGGCCCGCGGCGTGGATTCGGCGGCCCACCGGGGCTGCTTGGCGGCGGACGGAACCACCGTGGCGGTGCTCGGTTCGGGGCTCGACCGGGTCTATCCCACCGAACACGAGGATCTGGCGGACCAGATAATCAGGAAAGGCTGTGTAATCAGTGAGTTGGGACCAGGCGGCCCGCCGCTTCCTGAGCACTTTCCGCTGCGAAACCGTATCATCTCGGGGATCTCTCTCGCCGTCGTCGTCGTCGAAGCCTCCGAGAAGAGCGGGTCGCTCATCACCGCCAGATGCGCTCTCGAGCAGGGTAGGGACGTCATGGCCGTGCCGGGCAGCGTGTTGTCGGGAAGGAACCGAGGCTCGCACGGCCTGCTGAAGGACGGAGCAAAGGTCGTCGAGTGTGCGGACGATATTCTTGACGGGCTCGGGTGGCCCACAGCTGGATATCCTTCGGCTGCCGAGTCCAAGTACCTGCATTCAGACGGTTTGCTGGTCAGGATGGAGGCCGGTGAGATCTACGGGCTCGACGAGCTCGTGGAATTGACCGGTGTTACAGGTACTGAGCTCCTGCCCCGGCTGATGGAGTTGGAGCTGGCGGGTCTGGTGACGAACACGGGAAGCGGCTTTTCCCGGCGTCTGGTAACGTAGGGTTCAGGTATGGCAAAGGCATTAGTCGTGGTCGAGTCGCCAGCGAAGGCGAAGACCATCAACAAATATCTGGGCAGGAACTACAAGGTCGTGGCCTCGATGGGGCACGTCCGCGATCTGCCCAAGAGCAAGTTAGGCGTGGCGATCGAGGAAGGGTTCGAGCCGTCCTACGAAGTGATCGCGAGCCGAAAGAAAGTGATCACCGAGCTGAAGGCGGCTGCGAAGGACGCGTCCGAGATTTTCGTCGCGACCGACCCTGACCGCGAAGGCGAAGCGATCGGCTGGCATCTGGCGGAGGAGCTCGGCAGCGGCAATCGCAAGAAGATCCGCCGCTTGATGTTCAACGAGATCACTAAGAAAGGTGTACTGGCGGCGCTCGAGAAGCCGACGGCGATCAACAAGCAGATGGTCGACGCGCAGCAGGCGCGTCGCGTGCTCGATCGATTGGTGGGCTACAAGATCAGCCCGATCCTCTGGGACAAGGTCCGTCGCGGCCTGAGCGCCGGCCGCGTGCAATCGGTCGCGCTCAAGATCGTTGTCGATCGCGAGCGGGAGATCGCGGCGTTTGTCGCCGAAGAGTACTGGAACATCACGGCCCGGCTCGCCGGGCCGGTGCCGCCGGAGTTCGACGCCAAGCTTCTCAAGAGCGACGGCGCGAACATCAAGATTGGCAACGAGGCCGAGGCCAAGGCCATCCTCGACGACTTGAACCAGGCGGCGTGGAAAGTCGCCTCGGTCACGACGAAGGAGCGGAAGAAGAGCGCCGTTCCGCCGTTCATCACGAGCAAGCTGCAGCAGGCGTCGCGCTTCCCGGTCAAAAAGACGATGATGATCGCGCAGCAGCTCTATGAAGGCATCGAGCTGCCGGGTGAAGGCGCTGTTGGTCTCATCACCTACATGCGAACGGACTCCACCCGCGTCGCCGACCAGGCGCTGACCGAGGTGCGGGAATTCATCGGGGAGAAGTTCGGCCCCGACTACGTGCCGGAGAAGCCGATCTACTATCGGGCGAAAGCAGACGCCCAGGACGCGCACGAAGCGATTCGTCCGACGTCGATGCAGTACCACCCCGATCAAATCCGCGGGCACCTGACGCCCGACCAGTACTACCTCTATCGTCTGATCTGGAACCGCTTCGTCGCTTCGCAGATGCCGCCGGCAACGTTCGATGAGACGACGGTTGATATCGAGGCAGCGAAGTATCTGTTCAGGGTCAAGGGGTCGGTGCCGAAGTTCGCCGGCTGGATGGCGGTCTACAACCAGGAGCCGGCCGAGGAACGGACCGCGGGTCCGGGTCCGGACGCCGCGAGTGCCGAGGACGACGAAGGTACCGGCGTGCTGCCCCCGCTGAACGAGGGAGACATCCTCGAGTTGCGGGCGCTGAAGCCGGAACAGAAGTTCACACAGCCGCCGCCGCGGTACAGCGAAGCCACGCTCGTCAAAGCGCTGGAAGAGAACGGCATCGGCCGTCCCAGCACGTATGCGTCGATCATCGGCGTCATCCAGGCGCGCGAGTACGTCAACAAAGTCGAAGGGCGGTTCAAGCCGACGCTGCTCGGGATGATGCTCGTCGAGCGGCTCCTGAGCCCGGTGTTCGACGACATCCTGGATGTGAACTACACGCGCGAGCTGGAAGAAGATCTCGACAAGATCGAGGAAGGCAAGGAGGACTACGAGTCGACGCTTTCGAGCTTCTACAAGAAGTTCGAGAAGGACCTGAAACGCGCCGCCAAGGAAATGATCAACTTGAAGGAGGGCGTCGAGCCCGATCCGAAAGTGGCGTGCGACAAGTGCGGCTCGCCGATGGTCATCAAGGCCGGCAAGTTCGGGCTGTTCCTGGCGTGCAGCGCGTATCCGGAGTGCGAGAACACGCGCGAGCTGGAAACGCCCGAGCAAAGTGCCGAAGGCGGCGAGATCGAAGAGACCTGCGAGAACTGCGGCAAGCCGATGGCGGTCAAACGGGGCCGGTTCGGACAGTTTCTCGCGTGCACCGGCTATCCCGAGTGCAAGACGACTCGCAAGCTGATTTCGACCAAGCAGGGTCTGACCGCGGCGAAGCCGGATCAGATCCTCGACGAGAAATGCCCGAAATGCGAATCGAATCTCGTCCTCAAGCAGGGCCGGTTCGGCGAGTTCACGGCGTGCAGCAACTATCCCACCTGCAAGTACGTGAAGCAGAAGTCCACCGGCGTTCTCTGCCCCAAGGATGGCGGCGACATCGTCGAGCGCAAATCACGCCGTGGGCGCGTTTTCTTTGGCTGCGCGAATTATCCGGATTGCGACTTCACCTTGTGGAATCGTCCGTTGCCGGAAAAGTGTCCTGATTGCGGCGCGCCGTTCCTGGTCGAGAAGATTACGAAGCGCCACGGCCGCCAGCTGATTTGCAACAACGAAGAGTGCGATTACTCGCGGTCCGAGGAATTAGCGACAGCGTAGCGTCCGGCTTTAGCCGGACCACTTACCAATGGTCACCATCATTGGCGGCGGTCTTGCCGGAAGCGAGGCGGCCTGGCAGGCGGCTTCGCTCGGCGTCGACGTCACCCTCCACGAAATGCGGCCGGTCCGGGCGACGGCGGTTCACAAGACCGACGGGCTGGCGGAGCTCGTTTGCAGCAACTCGTTTCGGGGCGACAAGCTCGATAACGCCGTCGGCCTGTTGAAGGAGGAGATGCGCCGGCTGGGCTCGTTGATCATGCGAGCGGCTGACGCGTCGCGCGTACCGGCGGGCGCGGCCCTCGCTGTCGATCGCGTGCATTTTTCCGACGTCGTCACGCAGGCCATCACCACCCATCCGCGTATCCGCGTCGTGCGCGAGGAAATCGCGCGGCTTCCGTCCGGGCTCGATCCGTTGATTGTCGCGACCGGGCCACTGACGTCCGACTCGTTGTCACGCGACATCGCCGCGCTCGTTGGCGCAGACCATCTCTACTTCTACGATGCGATTAGTCCGATCGTCCTGGCCGAATCCATCGACATGTCGAAGGTGTTTCGCGCGTCGCGGTGGTCGCGAAGTTTGCGCCCGGACGTGACAAAGGGGGACGCCAGTTGCGGCGTGGATGACGGGGAAGGAGATTATCTGAACTGTCCGATGGACGCCGAAGCGTACGCGCGTTTTCATGAAGCCCTGATGACGGCAGAGAAAGCGTCGCTCCACGAATTCGATGCGGCCAAGTTCTTCGAGGGGTGTCTGCCGATTGAAGTCATGGCGGCTCGAGGTGTCGATACCTTGCGCTTTGGTCCGATGAAGCCGGTCGGCCTCGTCGATCTGCGCACCGGCCGCGAGCCCTATGCCGCCGTGCAGCTGCGGCAGGACAATCTGGCCGGCGATCACTTCAGCCTCGTTGGCTTCCAGACGCAGATGAAGTGGGGCGAACAAGCGCGAGTGCTGCGGATGATCCCAGGATTGGAGAACGCTGAGTTCGTCCGCTTCGGCATGATCCACCGCAACACCTACATCAATGGTCCGACGGTGTTGCGCGAAACGTGGCAGATGCGAACGCGCGACGATTTGTTCTTTGCCGGGCAGATTTCAGGTGTTGAGGGCTACGTCGAGTCCGCCGCATCGGGGCTGATTGCCGGGCGCAATGCTGCGGCGCGAGCGCTCGGTGAGCCGCTGCGCGTGCCGCCGCGCACGACCGCAATTGGCGCGTTGGCTTACTACGTTTCACACGCGGATCCGCGGCATTATCAGCCAACGAACATCACATTCGGGATCATGCCGCCCGTCGACGATCGACGGTTGCCGCGCCGCACCGCACCGGACGGCCGCAAGATGAGCCGAAAGGAATGCCGCAAGCTCACACTGTCGGAACGCGCGCTCGCCGATCTCGAACAGTGGACGAGCGCCGGCATGCGTGACGCGCAGGCGGCCACCCCATGAAGGCTGCACTCGACGAATTTCTGGAGCATCTCAGGCTGAACGAAAACGCCTCCGTTCACACCGTTCGCGCGTACGAGAGCGACCTGACGCAGTTCCTGGTGTTCCTCTCTGGAAGGCTGGGACGAAAGAGGGCGGATCTCGCGCCGGCCGATTTTGATCACGTTCACGTGCGCGAGTTCATGAGCGAGTTGCACAAACGCGGCAACTCGCGCTCGTCCGCGGCGCGCAAGCTGGCCGCCATTCGAACGTTCGGCCGGTATCTGCGTCGCGAGGGCATTCTCGATGGCGATCCCGCCGCGCTGGTTGGGACTCCGAAGCGCGAGCTGCGCCTGCCGGCGCACCTCGCTGAAGGAGAAATGGCCCGGCTGCTTGAGATGCCGGATCCGTCACATCCGCTCGGCCGGCGTGACCGGGCGATCCTCGAACTGTTCTACGCGTCCGGGCTGCGCCTGAGTGAATTAGTCGGGCTCGACGTGGACGACGTCAACTTGAACAGCCGGATGGTGCGGGTGCTGGGCAAAGGCGGGAAGCAGCGGATTGTGCCCTTCAACACGAGTGCAGAAACTGCGATCCGCGCCTGGCTGAAAGACGGTTGGAACGCCGGTTGGGGTCAGACCCCGGTCGTCGATTTACGTACTAGGTGGGGTCAGACCCCAGCAGGTCGGCGTAGCCGAACGCCGTTGTTTCTGAACTATCAGGGAGGGCGCCTGTCCACGCGCAGCGTGGACCGGCTCGTGAGGAAATACGTCGCTGCGTGCAGCGCGCGGTTCGGCATCAGCCCGCACGCGCTCCGGCACTCGTTCGCGACGCATCTGCTCGAACGTGGCGCAGATCTGCGCGCTATTCAGGAGCTGCTCGGCCACGCGCGCCTGAGCACCACGCAACGCTACACGCACGTCAACGCGGCACAGTTGATGGAGGCGTACAAGAAGGCGCACCCGAAAGCCTGATGTCCGCCGCTGCTCGCGGCCCCCCGGTTACTAAGAAGCCATCGACTCGACCATCGGCCTGCGCCCACGCGCGTAGTCGATGCCGAGCGTCTTGATCTTATAGTTCATGACCCGCGGGCTGATCGAGAGCAGCTCCGCGGCGTCCTTCTGCACCCAGTTCGACATCTTCAGCGCTTCGATCAGCGCCTGCCGCTCGATCTCCTCGAGCGCGATGCCGGTCGGC
>Ga0114129_10007225_pt1 | contig 15814 bp, 16 predicted proteins | sample RhiMetdeltSRZDD1_FD_80071 | JGI IMG/M metagenome (GOLD analysis project Ga0114129, IMG submission 80071) | Populus rhizosphere microbial communities from Tennessee, USA - Rhizosphere MetaG P. deltoides SRZDD1 (version 2) (version 2) | ecosystem: Host-associated > Plants > Roots > Rhizosphere >... | reverse complement strand
GCGCGCCGGCGCTCTGGACCCGGGAGGCCGCCAGGCGCTGTTGTGTTACGTGCTGCGTCCGCCCCTCGCGCAAGACCGGCTCGAGCAACGCCCCGGTGCCCTGGTGCGGATCACGCTGAGGAGGGCCTACGCCGACGGGAACGCTCGCGGTGGACATGTACCCGCTGTCCCTGCTCTGCCGATGGTGGGGCGGAGTTGCTGAAGCGGACGTTCGCGGTGGACGTCCTCGAATGTCCACGCTACCAGGGCCGCATGAGGCTGCTGGCGATGGTCACCGAGCCGGCGAGCATCGCCGCTACCTCGCCGCGACGGGCGAGGCCACCGAGGTGCCTCGCCGCTCACCGGGGCGCGGCCCGCCGTACTGGAAGAGCCAGGTGCTTCGCCGGCAGGTCCTCGGTGACGAGGACAGCGGCGAGAGCCCCGGCCGTCCAGGAGACGAGGCGGCACAGGAGCAGGGGATGAGCGCAGGGTAGGCCGCAGAGTGGCTCGGCCTGCGCATGGGTGCGGGATCGGCGGGACGAAGTGCTTCCCGGGCCGCCGTGGGCGCCTGTACTGAGCTACGATCCGGGTCGGCGAGCGCCTGGGAAGGGCGCCGCGAGGCAGCGTGGTGGCGGGCGAAACGCGCTTGAATCACCTACGCGCCGGCCTACTCGCTGCGCAGCGCGATCAGCGGATCCGCCGCCACGGCGCGTCGTGCGGGTACATAGCTCGACACGAGCGCTACGAAGGCGAGAATCGCGGATGCGCCGATGAGCGTCGGCACATCGATGGCGTGGACCTCGAAGAGCAGGGTCTCGAGACCACGCGCGGCGACGAGGACCCCTCCGAGCCCGAGCGCGAGGCCGGTCCCGGCGAGCCCGGCCCCCCGCCACAACACGAGACGCAGCACGTCGCGGCTCTGCGCACCGAGGGCCATTCTCACCCCGAACTCGCGGGTGCGCTGGGCGACCGAGTACGACACGACGCCGAAGACGCCGAGGCGCGCGAGCGAGGCGAACGCGAACGCCAGCAGCACGGCCGTATTGAACTGCCGCTGCGCGAGCGTGCGGGCCACGAGGTCTCGCATCGGTTGGATGGCATACGCCGGCTGTTCGGGGTCTACCGCGCGGATGGCAGCCACGACCGGCCGTGCCATCGCGGCCGGCGCCGTGGCGCCCGAGGCGCGGACGACCAGGGCCATCCGATCGCGCGGGCGCTGGCGGTGGTGCCAATAGACCTGCGGCCGCAGGTCGGCATCGAGACCGTCGTGGCGGATATGCCCGAACACGCCGATGACGGAGTCCGCTCAGTTCTTGCGGATCACGCGCCGGAGCCGCTGGACGGCCTTCGGGATCTCGGCCACGGCCGTGCCGCCGTAGCCGAGCACCAGGCCGTGATGCACCGGCGTGCCGAGGTAACACGTCGAGAGCGGCATCACCCAGAGGCCTTCCCGCGCCGCACGCAGGGCGACGGGCCGGTCCGCGCGCCGATCGCAGCGGGCGACCAGGTGGATGCCGGCTTCGGCACCGACGACCTGCCACCCGCGGCCGAGCGTGCGGAGGCTTTCGACGAGGGCGCGGCGGCGCTCCCGATAGAGGAGGCGGGTCCGCCTCAGGTGGCGTGCGAAGTGTCCTTCCGCGATGAAGTCCGCGAGCACAGCGGGGTGGAAGGCGGGCGGGCAGATGTCCATGGCCTCACGAACGGCGGAGAAGCGGTCGACCAGATCGCTCGGAATGACGAGGTAGCCCACGCGCAGCGCGGGGAACAGGACCTTGCTGAAGGTCCCGATGTAGACGACGCGAGCGTCGCGATCGAGGCCTTGCAGCGCCGCGATCGGCTGGCTCTCGTACCGGTACTCGCTGTCGTAGTCGTCCTCGATGATCCAGGCCCCGGCCTCTTGCGCCCAGTCGAGCAGCTGCAGCCGCCGGGACGCGCTCATCGTGGCGCCGAGCGGGTACTGATGGGAAGGCGTGACGACAGCCGCCCGCGCGTGCCGGCATCTCTTGATGCCGGCGGCCACGTTCAGGCCTTCGTCGTCCACCGGGACCGGCACCAGCCGGGCGCCGGCCATGGCGAGGGCATCGCGGGCGCCGCCGTAGCCGGGCTCCTCGACCCACACCGGCTGGCGCGGGTCGAGCAGGACGCGGGCGGTGATCTCGAGGGCCTGCTGGGAACCGCTCACCACCATGATCTGCTCGGCCTCGCACCGCACCGCGCGCGCCGTCCTCAGATGGATCGCGAGCCCCTGGCGCAGGCGCAGATCACCCATGGGGGATCCGTAGTTCGAGGAGCGGAGCGGGATGCCGCGGGAATGGCGGGCGACCAGGCGGGACCATGCGGTGAATGGGAAGTGGTCGAGCGCGGGCTCGCTCATGCGAAACGCCCCGAAGCCGTCGAGCCAGGGCTGGGGTGGCGAACGGAGCACCGTCGCCGGCCGTTGAGCCGTCGATCGGGCCCCCGGCCGTCGGTCACTCCGAACCGCGGCGGGCGCGAGAAGGCGTGCGTCGTCGGGAAGCGCGCTCGACACGAAGGTGCCGGATCCGACACGGCTCTCGAGGTAACCCTCCGCCAGCAGCTGATCGAAGGCACAGAGGACGGGGATGCGGGAGATCTCGAGGCTGGCGGCGAGGGCGCGGGTCGAGGGCACGCGTTGTCCGGCGCGCAGCCGCCTCTCCACGATCCCTTCGCGAAACGCGTCGCAGATCTGTTGGTAGAGGGGTTTCGAAGCCGAACGGTCGATGCCGAGGGGCGGGATAGTGGTCATATCCGATCGCTGAAAGTGGCTATTGTACGCGACCACTTTCGCGGCGAGACTCGGCGGTGATGAACGCCCTCTTGCACGTTCCACCGTGTCTGCTGGTGTGGGGTGTCGCCATGTCACTGCTGCCGCTGCCCGCGGCCGCCCCACCGAAGGTCGAGGCGCGCGACGGGCAACATGATTTCGATTTCGAGATCGGCACCTGGAAGACCGAGGTGTCGCGGCTCGTCGGTCCGTTGACGGGGTCCACGACCTGGGCCAAGTACGAGGGGACGTCCGTCGTACGCGCGCTGGTGAACGGCCGCGCCAACCTCGTGGAGCTCGACATCACGGGCCCGGCCGGACGCATCGAGGGCGTATCCCTGCGTCTGTACAATCCGCAGTCGCGGCAGTGGAGCCTCAATTTCTCCAACAGCAGGGTCGGCACCTTGAGCCCGCCCACGATCGGCGAGTTCAAGAACGGCCGCGGCGAGTTCTACGGCCAGGAGACGCTCGGCGAGCGCGCCATCCTCGTCCGATTCGTCATATCGGACATCACTCCGGACTCGTGCCGCTTCGAGCAGGCGTTCTCCGATGACGGCGGCAAGAGCTGGGAAGTGAATTGGATCGCGACGGACACTCGGATGAAGGACCCTTAGGTCTTGCGCACCACCCAGGTGGTCATACAGCGTTGGTCCTGCACGACGGTGGTCTTGAGGGGGTCGATCAGGGTGCCGCCCAACCGCCGGGTCCAGTCGAGGAGCAGGGCCTCGTCGACCAGGTAACGCTCCGACCCGTCGGGCAGCAAGTACCGTCTTCCGGAGATGAGCTCCATCCGGGTCTCCATTCCGATGGTCGACGCCAGCCGGCAGAAGAGCAGACCCCCGGGGCGCAGAACCCGCCACATCCTTTGGATCATGGCCGAGAACTGAGCGTCGTCGCGCGCGAAGTGCAGCACGGCGATGCTGAGAACGACGTCGGCGCTCTCGGGCGGGAAGGACATGTACTCGACCGGTTCCACCGCGAACTGCGAGGACGGCAGCGTCGGGGCCAGTGTTGCCGCCAATCGGCGGAGGCCGGCGATGGCGTGCGCGTCGGCGTCCACGGCGGAAACGTCGTACCCCGCCTGCAGGAGGTAGTGGATGTTGCGGCCGCCGCCGCAACCCGCCTCGACCACGCGGGCGCCGGGCGGTATGCGGCCGCGGAGGATCTGGTCGAAGAGATAGATGTCGATGGCGTCGAACGTAGTGTGGAGATCGTGGATCACGGCTCCGGATCGTCTCCCGTGATGCGGCGTGCGTCGCCGTTGACGTCGCCCAGATCCACGACGTGACCCGTCTCTTGCGCGTGTTTCCGGGCCGCGCGCTCCAGGTCCTTGAGGGCGAGTGCGATGGGGCGCTCCTTCGCGGAGCGCACCGTCCGCGACTCGGCCCACCCGCAGGCGCATAGCGCCATGCAGCGGAACTTGTCGGGCGACCGTTCCTCGGGCGGCAACGACCTAGTATGGCACTCGCCACCGACGTCGTGACGCGCCGGCTCCGTCGCGGAGCCGGCGCTCCGCAGTCCCGCCGGCACGCCGATTGCTAGAACGTGGACATCCGGCAAGGTCCGTCTGACAGGGGCTTCGGTGCCGTGACCGACATCCAGACGGGACCCAACGGAAACCTGTTCCTCGTCTCGTTGACACACGGGACGGTGTACGAGATCCATCGACAGCCGTGAAGTCGTCGTGAACGTACTGGACGGGGCCGGCGCAGCGGTCCCGTCCTTTTCGCACTACCGCGGCAAGAGCCGTCCCAGCAGGGCCGGGACGGCCTCGTCGACGCGCAGGACACGGGGCCCGAGACGACGCGGGCTCACGCCCCTGGATGTCAAGAGATCGATCTCGAAGTCCGTGAAACCGCGATCGGGACCCACGAAGAGCGTCGTCGGCCCGCGCATCTCGACCGGCATCGAATCAGCGCTCCCCGGATGGGCGACGAGGGCCGTGGTGTCACGGATGAGCGCCGGCACCTCGTCCTCGGCGAACGGACGGAAGCGCCGCTTGATCTCGACGGTCGGCAGGACGGTGTCGACGGCCTGCTCGAGTCCGAGGATCAGGACAGCGCGGATGGCCTCGGGCGCGAGCAGCGGGCTCTGCCAATAGCTCTTGTCCACGCGCCAGGACTCCATCAGCACGATCCGCTTCACGCCCAGGGTCGTGGCTGCGTGCAGCACACGGCGAAGGCTCTTGGGTCTCGGCAGCGCGACGCACAACGTCACCGGCAGGGCGGCGGGCGGCTCCGTGTCGAGCTCGATGGACTCGAGCACGATCGAATCGGGCGACACGGACGCCACCCGGGCGCGGCCCAGACGTCCACCGAGCGCACCCACACGCACGGGTTGGCCGGGTTGGGCGCGCAGCACCTCTGTGACGTGCCGCGCGCGGCGCCCGCGGAGCTCGACTGTCGGCGTTGCCGCTTCCGCGGGCTCCAGGATGATGCAGTTCAAGGTCGCGGCCCCATCCGGGGATTATCCCGGATGGGACTGGCCGGAAGTACGCGACCGCGCGACTACGGGGTCGCGAAGACGCTGACCTCGGTGACGCTGTTGAAGCCGTTTGCCGTGTTCATGTGGCCGAGGTAGCGCACCCACTGGGCGGAGACGTCCGTGAAGTCGTACGTCTCCTCCGCCGTCGTGGTGCCGCTGCTCTGGCCGCTCCACACTGTCGTCCACACCCCGCCACCGGATGAGACCTGCAGCTCGAAGATGTTGCTGCGGGCGTTGCCGTTGTAGACCGCGACCTTCACGTGCCCGATGGTGCGGGCCGTTCCGAGGTCGAGTTGCAGCCACTGCCCGTCACCGTTGGCCGACCAGCGCGTGGCCAGATCGTTGTCCACGGTATTTCCCGGAACGTTGCCGTCGCTGGTGCTGGCGGTGACGGCGGACCCGCTCGGCGTCACCTCGACGTAGGACGCCGGCGGCGGCGTGGGCGTCGGGGTGGAGACGACCGGCGTCGCGGTAGGCGAGGGCGTGGGCGTCGGCGTGGCCGCCTCGGCGGGCTCGAACAGGCTGACCTCGGACAGGCTGTTCCAGAGGTTCACGCTGTTGCCGTGGCCGAGGTAGCGCACGTAGCGCGCGGGTGTAGCCGCGACGTCGAACGTCTCTTCGTTCGATGTCGTGCCGCTGCTGTCGGCGCCGGTGAGGACGTTCGACCAGCTGCTGCCGTCCGACGACGTCTGGAGGTCGAATGAGCTCGACCGCACGTTGCCGTTGTAGAAGGCGATCTTCACGCGGGCCAGCGTCCGTGTGGTCCCGAGGTCGAAGCGGAGCCACTGGCCGTCACCGTTGGCGGACCAGCGCGTGGAGAGGTCGTTGTCCACGGCGTTCCCGGGGACGTTGCCGTCGTTGGTGCTGGCGGTGACACCGGCCGCGCCGGGGGTGATCTCGACGTAGCCGCCGGAAGGCGGCGTCGTGGGTGTCGGCGTCGGCGTCGGCGTGGGCGTGGCCGTCGGAACGGGACTCGTGGGCGTGGGGGTCGGCGTCGGGGGCGGGGGCGTCGAGCCCGCATTCGGTCCGACGTCCGACGCGGTCAAGATCTCGGCGACGTCGGCGGCGCCCGAAACCTCGTCGGCGCCCTTGTCCTTGGCGCCCGAGCGCGGCTGGCCGTCCATGTCGACTGTCACGGCGGAGTAGGTGCCGGTCGCGCTGTCGATCGCCGGGCTGCCCGACTGCAGGTGGTACACGCCGCGGGAATCGGGAGCCATCATCGGATTCACAGTCGTGTAGCCGCTGGACGGCATGTTGCCGGCTGTCGTCACGTTCCAGAGGATGTTGCCGCTCCAGGTGGCGGTGTGCGGCGCGGTGCTGCTGACGCTGGCCGCGTTGCCCGCACCCTGCATGATGTTGTTCGCGATGATGGGGCGCAGCGCGCCCAGGCCGCCCGTGCGGCCGCCCATCTGGTAGTGGTTGGTGTTGTTGACGAAGGTGTTGAACGACACCACCACGTCGTCGGGCCGGTCGTGGCAGGTGAGGGCCGAGCCGGTGGCCACCTCGCCGTCGCCGTTGCCCATGTCGATGCCCTTGGTGTTCCCCTCGAAGTAGTTGCTGAAGACCTGGTGGCGGTCGCCGTAGATGCGGAGACCGTCCGTGTTGCGGAAGTAGTTGCCGTAGGCCTTGCAGTCGTTGCCGTGGCGCAGCGTGAGCTGCGCGCCGGGGGAGTCGAGGAAGGTGTTGTACCGATAAGTATTGCCGCTGGACTTGTTCGAGATCAGCTCGTTCTCGCCGTTGCAGCGCACGAACAGGTTGTACTCGACGATGGCGGCGCCGGTCGACATGCTGAGGCCGGAGAGGCCGAGGCGGATGGTCTCCGCGCCGTTGCCGCCCGGGCTCGTGAAGTCGTGGAAGTAGTTGTGGTGGACCCAGAGCCGGCGCGCGACCTGGCTGCCGGAGCCGGTCACGTCGAGCATCTCACCCAGCGTCGACTTGTTGCGCAGCTCGTTGTAGCCGAGCTCGACGTCGTCGCCGCTGATGTTGAAGAACGAGACGTCGGAGCCGGACGGGATCGAGAGCTGGATCAGGTTGCGCATGAACCGGACATGATGGGTCCCGCTGGGGATGTTGATCGCGCTCGCGTGCGTGAAACGGAAGCCTTCTACGGTGATGTACGCAGCGGGGCTGCTGAGCGCAAAGCCGTTTGAGCCGCCGATCGTGACCCCGCCGACACTCTGCGCCTTGATGGTGATCGGGCTCCCGGAGGTGCCTACCTTATTTATGGGGATCGAGCCGGAGGTGGTGTACGTGCCGTTCTGCACGATGATGACGTCGCCGGCCGCGGCGCCGTTGATCCGCGATTGCAGCTCGGAGATCGAGGTAACCGTGTAGGTCGCGGCCAGAACCGGTGAGGCTGCGAGCACCAGCCCGGCGACGATCGGCATCCCCTTGCCCGTCAACATGTCGCTCATTCCGTTGTCCTTTTCTCTTAATGCGAGAAACCGGATCCATGGAAAAGCCGCGGCGGACCGGTGAGCCCAAGGGCTCACACGTTCTGCACGAGGCAGGCATCTTCCTGTCGATTGACTTGTTGATATCGAATATGGGACCCGCGGGCTCTCTTCGCAAGAGCTCGAAGAGGGCCTTGTGCGGTAGGTCCAACTATCCAGAGCCGTCTACACGGAAAGACGAGCCTAGTGGAGGTGCACCTGGGTCCTGTCTCTAGGCTCTTCGGCTCACGCTGGCGCTCATCGTCTGGCCAGCGACATCCGGCCAGTGGATTCTAGGCGTCGTTCCCATCCTTATCTAATGTGAGTCAACGATCCCGTCCAAGGAGCGAACCATGAACCGAAGGCGTGCGTGTGCCCTGCCTGTCGTCGTCGCCGCCGCGCTGGTGCTCGCCTGGACGTCGGGGGCCCGCGCGTCGCTCCGCAATCCCGACACCGACTGGATGTCCGGCCACTACGGTATCGGCTTCCACTACATCCAGAATTGGATGGGGGCGACCAAGGACGGCGGGCCGGTGGAATGGAACGCGGCCGTCGACTCGTTCGACGTCAATCGCTTCGCAAGCGACGCGGCTTCGACCGGCGCGCGCTGGGTGCTCTTCACTTCGGGCCAGAACTCCGGCTACTACGTCGCGCCCTGCGCGTACATGAACAGCTTCTCGGGCTATCGCCCGGGTGAGCGCTGCTCGAACCGCGACCTTCTGCAGGACATGGGCAACGCGCTGGCCGCGCGCGGGCTGCGTCTCGTCATCTACCTGCCCGCCAATGCGCCGAAGAGCGACGCCCGGATCGCGAACGGTTTCGGCCTCACCACCAAGGACTCGAACGGCAACTGGCACGTCAACGACGCCTTCACGCAGAAGTGGAGCGGGGTCGTGCGCGAGTGGTCGCTGCGCTACGGCGATCACGTAGGGGCGTGGTGGTTCGACGGCTTCTACGGCGGGAACGGCTTCGTCTCGTCGATGGGCCACTGGTATTCGGAGGCGGCCAGGGCCGGCAATGCCCACGAGATCATCGCGCTCAACGGCGGGGCCAGCTCCTTCGATCGCCGCTCCGAGGCCCAGGACTACATCGCGGGCGAGTCGGGCAGCCTCAGCAAGAACTGCACCTCACGCTGGCTTCAAGACGTGCAGTGCCATACGTTCATCACCCTCGGCTCGTGGGGCGGCGCCGATCCCATCAAGTACAACGACGATCAGATCGTCAGCCACACCAACTCGAACCTGACCGTCGGTGCCGCCATGACCTGGAACATCGGCGTCTCGTCGAACGGCATCATCAAGTCGACCCACCTCGCCATCTTCCAGCGCATCCGCTCGCGCCTCGTCGGCAGCGAGCCTCCGGGGCCCACCCCGACGCCGGGTCCGACCGCGACGCCCACACCCACCCGCACGCCGACCCCGACTCCGATGCCGGACGGCGACTTCGTCGAGATCACACCGGCCGCCTCTGCCGTCAGCGCCAGCACGAACGACGGCAACCTGCCCGGCAACACCGTCGACAACAGCCTGGCCACGCGCTGGTCCGCGAACGGCGACGGGCAGTGGATCCAGTACGACCTGGGCACCACGCGCACGGTCAGCCGTGTCAAGGTCGCGGTCTACAACGGCAACAGCCGTCGGAATCACTTCGAGCTACAGCTGTCGGCGTGCTGCGGCACGTGGGCGACTGTCTTCAGCGGGGAGAGCAGCGGTACCACCACTGCCGAGGCAGCCTACGACTTCGCGGCGCAGGACGCGCGCTACGTCCGTTATCTCGGCCACGGCAACAGCGTGAACGCGTTCAACAGCGTGACGGAGGTCAGCCTCTTCGCGCCCGCCGGTCCGCCGACACCGGTGTCCACGCCGACGCCGACGCCGCCACCCACGTCCACGCCCACGCCGGGACCGACGCCGACGCCCACTCCGGACACGCCCGTCGACATCACGCCCGGCGCGGCCGGGGTCACCGCCAGCACCAACGACGGCAACGTGCCCGCCAACACCGTCGACAAGAGCCTGTCGACGCGCTGGTCGGGCAGCGGCGACGGTGCCTGGATCCAGTACGACCTCGGTACCACGCGCACGGTCACGAGCGTCCGGGTCGCGTGGTACGCCGGCAACACGCGGCGCTCGACCTTCGACGTGCTGGTCGCGGCCTCGCCGACCGGGCCGTGGGCGGCGCTGCTCGCGGGCCGGGTCACCAGTGGGACGACGCTGGCGCTCGAGGAGTACGACGTGGCCGACACCGCCGCGCGCTACATGCGTCTCGTCGGGCACGGCAACGATCTCAACACCTGGAACAGCGTCACGGAAGTCGAGGTCTGGGGCCGATAGCGCCGCGGCCCTGCGCGCCGCGCGCTATTGTCGCGGAGGAACGAACTTCCAGACCATGGCGACGAGCTCTTCCGGCGCGACGCTCTTGCGCAGCAGCGCATTGCAGCCGGCCTCCTCGGCCTTTCGTTTGGAATAGCCGAGGCTCGTAAAGCCGATGATGGGTGTGTCCCTCGTGCGCTCGTCGGCCCGCAGCGCGCGCGCCGTTTGAAAGCCGTCGAGCTCCGGCATCCACATGTCGATCACGATCACGTCCGGTCGCATGCGGAACGCGAGCTCGAGGGCATCCGCACCGCCGGAGGCCGTGATCGGCGTGAAGCCGTCCCCGCGAAGGATCTCCGCGTATCCCTCGAGGATGTCCTTGTTGTCGTCGACCAGGAGGACTACCGGAGGGTCTTCACTAGACGCCCGCATGTAACCATTATCGCGAACCTCGGGGAGGCGCGCGACGGCCGCGCGGGCGTCGCGCGCCCGGTGTTTTCGCGACCGACTTGCGGCGCTTCGTGCGGGGCAGGGCCCACGCTTCGCGCGCCCAGGCGGCCGCCTCGTCGAGGTCTTCGAGAATCTCCGCCGGCACTTCGTAATAACCCTTCATGACGTGGCCGGGCCAGGGCTCGAACGGCTGTGATTTCAGCGCCTGATACTTCGGCAGTGTCGAGGGGGCGACGCGGAAATAGAGACGCCCTTCGTCGATCAGGCCGAAGATCTGGCCGTTCCAGTACAGCCCTTCGCCTCCGAACATCTTCCGGGCTTCCACCGGACCCAGGCCACGGAGCTGGTCGATGACGAACGCCGTAAAAGAGTCGCCCGGCTTCTGGACCGCCTTCATGAGCGAAGTCTAACTCGACCCCAGAGGCCGACGGGCGCGATTTTCGGGCTCGATTGGAGGGCAGCCGAGGTATGATCGAGTGCCTTTCGGGCAGACATGGAACACCGCGCGAAGACGGTCCTGGTCGTGGACGACGACGCCGCGATCCGGCGGCTCGAAATGGCCATCCTTACGCGAGAAGGTTATGCCGTGTTCGAGGCGGGCGACGGCGCGGATGCCATCGAGAGGCTCGGCCGAGGCGATCTAGACCTCCTGCTCCTGGACCTGCGGATGCCGATGACCGACGGGTGGACGGTGATGGAGACCGTCGCGGCGATGCGCCGGCCGCCGCGGGTCGTCATCGTGACCGGCTGGGCGGACGCCCCGCCGGATCACCTGCGGCCGTTCGTCGATGCCACCCTCGCCAAGCCGTTCCAGCCGGCCGACCTCATCAAAACCTGCAACAGGCTGCGGCCCGTTCACTAACGGCTCAGCCGTCAACCACGTGCCAGTCGTGCCACCACTGCGACCAGGTTGTCCGCACCGGGCTTCGAAACCCACTCGGTGAAGCCGGCCTGCAAGGCCTCGGAGCGCGCCTGCTGCCACGGAAGGGCAGACAGTGCCACGGCCGGTACGTCGCGACCCCCAGGCAGGGCGCGAATGCGCCGGATGAGGTTGAAGCCGCTGGTGTTCGGCATCGCCAGGTCGCTCACCAGCACGTTGGGCGGGTCCGCCAGGAAGGAATCGAACGCCTCTTGCGCGGACTGTGCCGCCTCGACCCGCGCGCCGGCCTGGCGCAGCAAAATGCCGAGCAGCTCGAGATGCTGCACGTCATCATCCACGAGCAGAACACGAACGCCGACGAGGGTGCGGGGCGGGGAAGGAGCAGACGTGTTCATGGTCGGCGTGCGAATGGGATATACAGACGAGGGGGCGCCTTCTTTCAGTGGAGCGGGCAAATTTGTGGTCGCCCGCTCTTACGCGTCGGCGCGTAGCGTGACCGCGGGCTCGATGCCGGTGGCGCGACGGGCCGGGATCAGCGCCGCGGTGAGAGCGACGGCGGCGAGCAGCAAGGGAACCCCGGGCAGGATGACGGGGTCGAACGCCTCGAGACGGAAGAGGCGCGCGGCGAGGCGGCACAGCAGGACGCAGAACGGCAGCCCCAAGGCCAGGCCAAGGGCGACGCTGCGCGCGGCGCGTCCCAGGAGCAGACGCAGCACGGCTCCGGGCGTGGCGCCCAAGGCGATACGCACGCCGATCTCGCGCAGGCGCTGGACGACGGCAAAGGCCACGATGCCGTAGAGGCCGATCGTGGTGAGGGCGATCGCGATCGACCCGAGGCCGGAGGCGACGACGCTGGCGGCGAGGAACGGGAAGCGCTGGAGGACGACGAGCTCCTTTAGCGTCTTCGGCTCGCACAAGACGGCGCTGTCGATCTCCTGGCAGAGGCCCCGCAGGCCGATGACGGCGGCCACGGCCTCGTCCCGCGGCCGGACCAGCACCTCCGCCGCGCGGGACGACGCGACGGCGGGGAAGTAGACCGCGGACGGATCGCGGCCTTCGATGAAGAAGCCGCTCACGACGTCGTGGGCGACGCCGATCACCTCGTGACGCCCGCGCGCGCTGCCGGGCTCGCTCACCTCGATCACCCGCCCGAGGGCGCTCTGGCCCGGCCACAAGCGGCGCGCGGTGGCCGCGCTGACGACGACCACCGGTGCGGAGGAGGCCGTCTCGTCGGCGCGGAAGCTTCGCCCTTCGGTGGGGCGAAGGCCGAGGGTGGCGAAGTAGGCCTCGTCGACGAGGTTGTAGCGCAGCGTGTGCGTCGCGCCGTCGACGATCATCGCCTGGCGGGGCAGGGTGCCGGAGAGCGGCGTGTGCGCGACGACGCTGGCGGAGACCACGCGCGGATCGCGCCGGATCCGTTCGAGGACGGCCGCCGTCGGCCGCGGGAAGCGCAGGTCGACCAGGCGCCCGAGGTCGTAGCCGGCGTCGAGGCGCGTCGCCGCCTGGACGTTGCGCAGCAGCAGGCTCGCGAGCACCAGCAGCACGAGGCTCGCCGTGACCTGCACGGTGACGAGGAAGCCGCCCAGCCGCTGTGGCCGGACGCGCCCGCCGAGGGCGAGGCCGTCGCGTCGGCTGCCCGACACGAGATCCATCGACGTGCCTTCGAGGGCGGGCAGCAGTCCGAAGGCGAGGCCGGCGATCACCCCGAGCAGCGCCCCGAACGCGAGCACGCGGCCGCGCACCTCGATCGGCGCCAGTGTCATTCCCGCTTCCGTGACGATGGAGAACAGCCGGCCCTGGACCCAGTCCGCACCGCCGACGGCGAGGGCGCCGCCGAGCGCAGCCCCCAGGCCCGAGAGCAGCAGGCTTTCGGTGAGCAGCTGCCGGATCAGTCGCCCTCGCGAGGCGCCGAGGGCGAAACGGGTGGCGATGTCGCGGTGGCGCGCGCAGGCCCGGGCGACGTGCAGGCTGGCGAGATTGGCGCACGCGATGAGGAGCACGAGGGCGAACGCGCCGAGGACCAGCCCGGCGAGGCGGGCGAGCTCGCCGCGCTCGGCGCTGAAGAACGATCCGCGGTGCTCGACGAGCAGCCGCCGCGCTCCGCCCGCCGGCAGCGCAGAACGATCGAAGCCGGCCAGGACCGGCGCCCCGAGCACGGCCACCTGTGCCGGTGTCGCGCCCTCGCGCAGCAGCCCGGAGAGGTGATAACGGCCCGTGTCCCCAGGGCCGGCGGCGAGGGCGGCATGGATGCGGAGCGGGATCCACATCTCGGGTGTGACCGCCTCCACGCCGCGGAACTCGGGCACGGTAACGCCGATGACAGTGAGCCACGTATCGCCGAGGCGGATCTTCCGCCCCACCGCGTTCGCGTCGGCATCGAGCAACCGCCTCCATCCGACGTGGCTGAGGACGGCGACGGGCTCGTCGGCGCCGTCGTTCTCCGCGCCGAACGGGCGTCCAAGGGCGAAGCGCGCCCGCAGCAGCGGGAAGTAGCGCGCCGACACCGCCTCGCCGTGAACGAGGCGCGCGCTGGGCTCGAGCATCGGCAGCTCGAAAGAGGTCGAGGCGTAGAGCCCTTCGAACGCGGGCGCGACGGCGCCGTCGAGGGCGGCCAGCTCGTCGCGCGTCCACCGCGTGGACCGCCCGCCGCGATCGTCGGTCTCGCGCACGTCGACGTACCGCTCGGCCCCCGCGATCGGCAGCGGGCGCAGCGCATAGGCGTCGATGAACGCGAAGAGGATGACGTTGACGCCGATGGCGGCGCCGAGGATCACGACGGCGACGGTGCTGGCGCCGGGGCTGCCCTTGACCGAACGCCACGCGTCGCGGAGGTCGGCTCGAAGCTCGTCGAGGGCGCGATGGACTCTGCGGCTGAGCATGCTCATCCTCCGCGAGAGCCTTACCAAAAGCCGTGCCGCTTCACCCCGACCCGGGAAATCGCCCCGCGGCCCGGGTTTGGCGCGAGAATGCCGCCGGCGTCCGGGTCCCGGCTGTCCGTTCCTGGGACGCGTGCGTCCCACATCAGGGCCGCACGACCACCGGCGATACCGCGGATCGGACGAGGATCCGGCTCGGCTCGGCGCCGCGTATCGCCGCCACCCAGATGTTCGCGGCCACGTGGGGGAGGCCCGCGGCGGCGACGTATCCGTAGACGACGTGATCGTCGTCGAGCCACTCGGGCTGATCGTCGATGTTCTTCGTCTCGCCGGCCACGGGGCGATCCGCCAGCGTCTCGACGTCGAGCACGTGCAGCCGCCACTGGCCTTTCGCGCCGGTCGCCTTCTTGAACGCTGCGTGTCGGCCGTCGGGCGAGAGCGAGGGACACTCGACGTCTTCGCGAAGGATGGTGACGGTCCGCGCGGCGCGGTCTCCGGCCACCAGGTAGGTGTGGCCATCCATGCGAAGGGTGGCGAAGAAGCGGCCGTCGTCGCGGGCGAAGGTCACGCCCCAGTAGTGCGGGTCGTGGGCGGCGAGGCGCTGCCGGCCGCGCAGGATCGCGAAATCGCTCAGGTCGTCTCGTACGCGGGCGGTGGCGGGATCCACGAGCAGCGTCTTCGTGGCGAAGTCGCAGGCGTACGATTCGCCGACGACGAAGACAGTGAGCGCGCCCACGCGACCGTTCGCGGACATCCGCACGCGGCTCGGCGGCCCGTCGAGCACGAATCGGCCGGTCGGCTCGAGGTCGCGCCCGAGGGCCACGGCCACGAGCGGCGGATCCTTCTGCCCACGCGCGTCGACGAGACACAGGCCGCGGCCCGAGGCGTAGTGCACGCGCGTGCACGCGAGATCGGTCTCGGCCGGTGCGCGGTCCGGCTGGCTCAACGGAACGGCGCCGACCTTGCCGAACGCGTCACCGGCACGCGTGCTGACGAAGAGCAGATGCGGCTGGCGTCTCACGTCGTCGAGGGCCGCCTTGCCGCCGAGGACGTTCGGCGGTGGGCCTGCCCGACGTTCGGAGGAGGGGCGACACCCGCCTGCCGCCGCAAGCGTGATCGCGATCGCCAGCCCGAGTCCCCGGCCCGTCCGCACGTCCCGAGGATAGCGGACTTCGCGCCACGGGACCGCGGGTGTAGCCTGAAAAAGGGGGACAACTGGAGGCACCCATGACGACGACGACCATGACCACGACCAAGAAAGAGCTGCTCGACCTCGAGAGGAGCTTCTGGCAGGCGCTGAAGGACGGCGACGTGAAGACCGCCGTCGGGCTCACCGACTTCCCGTCCATCCTCACCGGGCCCCAGGGAGTGGGGCAGGTCGACCAGTCGGCCTTCGAATCGATGATGAAGAGCGCGTCCTACACCCTCCGCCATTTCGAGATCGCCGACGAGGCATACGTGCGGCTGCTCGGCGACGACGTCGCGATCCTGGCGTACAAGGTTCGTGAAGAGATGGTGGTCGAAGGCCAGCCCGTCACCATGGAGGCCGCCGATTCGTCGACCTGGATCCGGCGCGATGGCCGCTGGCGGTGCGCGCTGCACACCGAGGCGCTGCGGCG
>Ga0114129_10007224_pt1 | contig 15815 bp, 16 predicted proteins | sample RhiMetdeltSRZDD1_FD_80071 | JGI IMG/M metagenome (GOLD analysis project Ga0114129, IMG submission 80071) | Populus rhizosphere microbial communities from Tennessee, USA - Rhizosphere MetaG P. deltoides SRZDD1 (version 2) (version 2) | ecosystem: Host-associated > Plants > Roots > Rhizosphere >... | reverse complement strand
TTGAACGACTGGAGCTTTTTGAACGCCTCTGGTTATTCAGATCTCACTTTCAAGAATCTCCAATCCATCCAGTCGGTCGATGAGATAGAGCTTGCCGTCCTTGGCGCGGAAAACGTCGTTGCTCTGCACTGCCTTCTGTCCTTTGCCTGGCATCGGAACGTAATACCCGACTTCCTTCGGCGCAAACGGGTTGGAGACGTCGAGAGCACGCAGGCCGCCGGCAAACCAGGTAACGTAGTGAATATTGTCGTAGACCTGTTCCGCCGGCTGATGCGCGCCGAAGCGGCTCCCTGGTTTTGAATCACCGTCGTATGGGATCATGTAGTTGGCCACCGGCATCGGGCGGGTCTCTTCGGTGATATCGACCACCCAGAGGAAAGCATTGGGCGTCGGCATCAGCTTCTCACCGACTTCCTCGTCTGTGACGACCATAAAATCCCGGTCCATTATCTTGTTCGCAAACGGCAGCGTCGTATGCGTCGGACAAGGATAGGGTGGGCTCCAGTCGAGGGTGCTGATGGTTTTCGGTTTGCTCATATCTGTAATGTCGACGATCGCGAAGCCGCCGTGCCAATAACTGATGTAAAGCCGGTTGTCGCGGCGAATCGGGTGATGGCAGCGGTGATCGGTGTCGTGCCAGGTAGGCGTTTCACCGCCCGCCGTCCATTGGCCCGGCATCCACCATCGGCCGACTTCCTCGGGCCTGGAAGGATTTTTCAAATCGACGATCATGGCGATGTTGCCGACGTAACCGTCCAGGGTCGGCGAGAGGTAGGCGTAGCGCTCATCAGCGGTGAATCGATGCAGGCCCTTGCCGGGCGCCTTGAAGAAAGCGATCTCCCGCGGCTTGGCGCGGTCGGAAATATCGAAGACTTTGAGACCGGCGTCGGGTTCTTTTCTGGTTTTGTAACGCTCGTAGTTGATCATCATGACGTCGTCGTTCACGCGCACTTTGTGGGAATGAATCCCCTCCGGCACTTCGAGCTGGGCGACGAGCTTTGGGTGCTTGGGATCTCGCACGTCGATGATCGAAGTACCTTCGGGTGGTTCAATGTGGCCGACGTAGGCGTATCCGTTCTCCACGACTATTGAGCCTCCGCCGGGTAAGTCCATTCGCCCGATTTGTTTGATGTTCTTGCTTGTTCCAACCGCTATGATTCCATTGGTTGCCATGATTTCCTCCTCTAATTACCGTGGAAGTTTCGACTCCTCTTGATTGTCATTTCGAGCCGCGGGCGAGAAATCTTATCAGGGGAAAGATCCCTCACGCTGTTCGGGATGACAACGCTATTAACGCAGGTGAGCGGCTATCACCCTCGCGCTTTTTCTATCATCGCGATCACCTGGTCCGTCGTGCGCACGCGCGACATGCGCGGGAAAATTAATTCCATCAGTGTGTCGTGAGCGCGCTGGTCATGGGACGTGCCACAGGCGTCGCTGACGACGATCATGTTATAGTCCAAGTCCCTGCCCGAATACAAAGTCGAAGTCACCCCGACGTCGGTAGAGCCGCCCGAAATAATGATCGTGTCGATGCCGCGCGTGCGCAGCGCGAGATCCAAATAGGTATGATGAAAAGCGCTCCAGCGATATTTCGGGATGTAATAGTCGTCGGGACGGGGATCGAGCTCCGGGATCGAGTCGGAACTCTTATCGCTGCCGACGACATGCATATTTCCCCTACTCACTTCCCCGTTGGGCCAGGGCGTTAATGAATTGTTGGTGTCCGTGAGGATTAGCGCCGACGTCGTCCCATCTGAGCGATGGTTGCCCTTGGCGAAGAAAATGGCAGCCCGGCAGCTCGTCCTGCTTTGCTTAATCGGATGGCATTTTGAATCCATGGCTTCAGCGCTCTTGGCTTGCCCGGCTCCGGCCCGGGGACGTAGCCGTTGAGGATGTCGAAAAAAAGGATTGCGGTTTTCTTGGGCTCGAAGTCGCTGACGTTCATGAAAGCGGTCCTCCAAACTTTGTTTCGGTCAAGACATGTCGAACGAAATCACGGAGCGCACACTAATGAATGGCAGACTAACCTGGATTCCGGCCCCGGATCTCGTCCGAGGCAAGCTTTTCGCCGGAATGACGCGGGCGCTCACACACCTTTCGTTAAACCAGTGAAACCGCGACACTAACGAATTTTGATGCCGCGCCTTTCTTTTTCTTTTACGACTTTCCATCCTTCTTTCGCATACCATTCGATCTGACGGAACATACCGGTGAGAATTCTCACGTCTTTGTCTTCCAATCCGGCCCGGCCAAGAATACGGCGAAACGCGAGCAGCATATGCTCAGGATTCTCGGAGTCCAAAAAACCGATTTTAAGCAAAGAGGATCTCATAATGTCAAAGAGCCGCTCGATATGCTCGGCTTCGGCGCGCTGAATTTCACCATCGTTTTGCATTGGAGCGAGCGATGCTAGGTAAATTTCATAGAGGCAAATAACCGCCGCTTGGGCGACGTTGAGCGATGGGTAATTCGGATGGGTCGGAATCGTCACGAGCAACTGGCAATGCTCCAAATCTTTGTTGCTTAGGCCGTGATCTTCCGGTCCGAAAAGCAGCGCTACTTTATCCTTCAGCGCAGCGCTAACAATCGCCGACGCCACCTCCCTGGGAGTTTGACTATGGCTTCGATAGAGCCCCGAACGGCAGGTTGTGCCGACTACCATCGTGCAGTCGGCAATGGCTTCACGAATTGAGGCATAGGACTTAGCACCGGCGAGCGTGTCTCGGCCATGGACGGCCATCGCTCTGGCCCAGAAGCTCTGCGTACGGGCCTTGCCAACAATTGCTAATTCGCCAGCGCCGAGATTTTTCATCGCGCGCGCCACCGAGCCGATGTTGCCGGAGCCGCGCGGCCGAACCAAAATTACGCGGAGATTGGTCAACATACGACAACAATCGGAACTGCTGGAACGACTCGAACGTCTGGAACCGTTCGGCGGCTAAGTTCCAATCGTTCCAAAAGTTCAAAACGTTCCAGTCGTCGAGCAAAAATGACGGGAAACACGACTATCGCCGAACGATTCATTTGGCAAACGGGCAGGCGCGGTTTTTTTTGATGATCGACCGGTTCTTGGCGTCGAATTCGGTCCGATAGCCGAAGTCTTCGTTCATGAGCGACTGCACATCCGTAACATGGACCGCGCCAAAGACATGGCCCAACTCATGGACTAAAGCTATCACATCGAATTCGGGTTCGGCGTTCGGACCACGGTAATTAAACACCTTGGTGACGGGTACGACCACATAATTCGCCAATCCTTGGTCGCAGTCGCCTATTCTATCAACCCTGGGCCGACCCGTCGTGAAGACGCGGTTAACGCCTTCGGCGGTGAAGGCGACGATTAAATCATAACTTCCGCTTTTCACTTGACCGTCAAACTCTTTTTTCAGCCGGTCCAACAAGGCGGGCGTGGAGGGAACGCGTTCCGTTTCGGGCCATGGGGAAACGCTTTGCGTCATGAGACGAATGTCGAACTCGCGCTCATAGTAGTCCGATGCCGCCTCGATGAGGCCGCGCGCCTCATCGGCCCAGCCCGGATTTCTCGCGCGGAATGGGACATCCGCGACCACCTTGATGCGAATGATTCGTTGAGGCGTGTCCGGGCCCAGAACCGAACAAGAAGAAATGAACAGCGCGCTAAGGATTGAGCAGATTATCCGTCGGCGCGTAGTCATCGGTCAGTATGGGGACATCTTCCGGGACGGGTTTGTCGAAGTAGGCCACGGCGATGTCTTGAATGGGATCCGGGAAAAGTCCCTTATCGAGGACACTGGCTCGCTTGACGATCTCTTTGATGTCCACTCGTTGCTTGTCGCGCGTCGCAATCACGATGACATTCTGAATGGTATCGAGGCTCACATTGTCGGGACGGCGCGCGGCGAAAACGTAAGTCTGCGGAAAGACCTGGCGTTTGGTCCGGACAACAGCCCGAGCAATCTTGCCGGAAGGACCGGTGACGGCGCTGATGAGATTCACTACGACGATGCCGTTGGGGGTCAGTTTTCTCTGCGCCAACTCGAAGAATTGTTTGGTTGTCAGATGAAAGGGCATGGCGTCGGTGAAGTAGGCATCGACCAAGATAATATCGTACTGATTCTGCGTGCGTGACAGAAACAGCCTGCCGTCTTGAGCATGGAACCGCATCCTGTTGCTTTCTTTAACGTGGAAATAGTCCTTGGCGAGCTTGACCACTTCCGGGTCGATTTCGACGGCGTCGATCTCAATATTGGGAAATTCCTTCTGTACCTTTTTAGGGATCGAGCCGCCGCCGAGGCCAATCACCAGCATTTTTTTAGCATCAGGTCGAAAGGTAAAGCCCAGTGAGGTGTAGCGCGAATAAATCAGGCGTAGCGCTGTGGGGTCCCTCAGATTCATCGCACTCTGCAGGGTACGATCGAAGTACATGTAGCGCGCTTCGTCATCCTCTTCGATGCGAATGCGGTGATAGAACGTGTCTTTCTGCAACAGCGTTTTTGCCCAGGCAAATGGAGTCCAAACCATGTTGACCGATCCTAAAACAAATGACGCAGCCGTGACGGCCCGCGCCAGGGCGACGCGCTTCAGCCTAATCAAGGGTACTATAACCAGCGACAAGCACGCCAGAGTGATGCCGAGGGTATGGATGATGTTGCTCACGCCCAGCGCCGGTATTAGATAGAACGCGGTGAGCAGGGTACCAAAGATGCTGCCGCAGGTCGAGACCGCGTAGAGCGTGCCGGCGGTGCTGCCCACCGTCTCCAAGTGAGTTGCCGCCAAGCGAATGACGTACGGCGAGATGGTGCCCAAAAATATTCCAGGGAAAAGAAACAGCAGGCTGCAGGCAATCAGCGGATTGAGCCGGCTGCCGAAATCAACGCTGGCAATCCATTCATTAACCGACGGATAGATAAACGGCAGGATAAAAATCAGTGCTCCCGGGATCAACAAGAGAATGAGCAGCTTGCCGTAAGACGGCTCGCGCGCCGAGAGCCAACCGCCCCAGTAGTAACCGACGCTCAACGCGGCCAGCACAACCGAGATGAGGCTGCCCCAAACGAAGATCGAGCTACCGAAGTGAGGCGCCAGCACGCGGCTGCCGACGATTTCGAGGGCCATCAAGACCGCTCCGCTGATGAAAACCACGATGTTAAGCAGAAGCTGCACCATCTTAACTCTCCCAATCCCAATAAGATCCCTCAGGCACGAGGGTGACCGGCTCCAGCAGCCTGGACGAGATACCGTCGATGAACTGCGATGGACGGGACAGCACCATGCGCAGACTCCTATCAAAAACTCGCGTCGGATAGCTGATGAAAAGATTTTGTTTTGCCCGCGTCGCCGCGACATAGAGCAAGCGACGCTCCTCTTCCAATTCTTCGATCGAGTTGATGTTGTAGAACGATGGAAATCTTCCTTCCAACGCCCAGATGATAAATACCGAATGAAATTCCAACCCTTTCGCGGAATGAATCGTCGATAGCACCAGCGGGCCCTCGTCGGGATCCACCGCCAGCACGCCCGCGATGCTGTCATTGGGCGGCTCCAGCGCCATGTCGCTGAGCAAGCGCTCCAAGCTGCGATAGCGATCGGTCATGCCTTGAAAATGCTCCATGTCTCTTAGACGCTTCGGATAATCGTCCGGGTAGCGTTGCTTCAAAATCGGCTCGTAATATTGCATCAGATACTGCGCCTGCTCCGCTGGGAGCTCGGCTTGGGCGGCTTCTTCGAGCACCTGCGCAAGCGTCCTCAGACCGTGAGCGACTTTGCCTCTGGCTGGGTAAGAGCGGAGGCGGTCCGCGGCATTGCCGCCCTCCAGTAGCCATTTGATGATTTTCTGGCTTGCTCCTGGGCCGACGCCTTCGAGCAACAGCAGGACGCGGTTCCAGGAAATCGCGTCTTTGGGATTGGCGATGATACGCATATGCGCAAGCAAGTCCTTGATATGGGCGGTTTCCATGAATTGAAATCCGCCGCGTTTGACGAACGGGATCTTATGGCGCGCCAGCTCGATTTCCAAATCGAAGGAGTGAAAGCTCGAGCGAAATAGCACCGCGATATCCCAAAGCGGCACGCCCTCTTCGCGCAGTTCGAGAATTTTCTGACAGACGAACTGCGACTGCAGCTGCTCGCTGCCCGCTTGCACCAGCTTGGGTCTTCCTCCGACGCTTTTGGTCGTGAACAGCCGTTTCTCGTAGCCTTCTTTGGCGCGTTGAATAATCTCGTTCGTCAAGTTCAAAATCGGCTGGGTGCTGCGATAGTTTTCCTCCAGCTTGATGATCCGCGCGCCGGGAAACTGTTTGGGAAAATCCATGATGTTGCGAAAATTGGCGCCGCGAAAAGAGTAAATGCTTTGCGCGTCGTCACCGACCACGGCGACATTGTCGTGGGTGGCGGCGAGCAGGCGGACGATCTCTGCCTGGAGGTGGTTGGTGTCCTGGTACTCATCCACCATAATGAAACGGTAGATGCCGGCAAGCCGGTTGCGCACCTCTTCATGATCGGCCAGCAAGTCGCGAAGCCGGGTCAGCAAGTCGTCGTAATCGAGCAACGATTTTGTTTGTTTGTAATCGACGTAGCGATCGTAAAGTTCGGCGAGCTCATAGTTGACGTCGATCAGGTGCGGATATTCAAGCTCGAGCAGATCGCCCAGCGGCGTCTGCTTGTTGAGCGACATGCTGAAAATTGCGGCCACCGTCTGTTTACGCGGGAAACGCCTATCTTTGGCGTTGAGGCCCATGTCGGTGCGGATCAGCTGGATCACGTCTTCGCTGTCGGTGCGGTCCATAATAGTGAACGACGGCGCCAGGCCGATGTGCCGGCCATTGATACGCAAGACAAAGTTGGCAAATGAATGGAAAGTACCTCCGGCAACTTGATCGCAGCGTCCGTCGATCAGCAAGCTCGCGCGCCGGAGCATCTCCTCGGCGGCGCGGCGCGTGAAAGTCAGCAACAAGATCGAGCGTGGATCGACGCCTTGATCGATGAGATGGGCGACGCGATAAACCAACGTGCGCGTTTTGCCAGTGCCCGCGCCGGCGATGATGAGCAGCGCTCCTTCAATCGCCGTTGCGGCCTGGTACTGCGCATCGTTTAGTTCGTTGCGAAAGTCGAGCCCAGAGCGGTTGCGAATCGGCGACGGAGGATTTTTAAGAATGTAAGTGGTCGTCAAGGAAGCTCCAGTTGGAGGGTAAATTACCTATTTTCCGCCGATGGAGCAAGCGTTTATGCCGGTTCGACGGCCGATTGTGGAAACGTTTTTTCAATCCGGACTCCGCAGTTAAACCCTTGAGCGAGGAGCAAACCTGGAGTTAGTGAAGACTACGTTCAAAACGTTCCCTTCGACACGCTCAGGGCCTGAATTTATCGAAGGCAAGCGGTTCAAGCCGTTCAAAACCGTTGGAACTTTTGGAACAATTGGAACCAGTAAGTTTCGTAAGGCAGAGACCCATTTCCACTCAGGCGGATTCAGGCTGAGACTATGTTCGCTAGGTCAGGTTTGCTCATCGCGTCGGCCGGAACTGCGGAATCCGGGTTCAAAGCACGGGATCACCCGTGCGTCCGATTTCTTACGATTCGAGCTGCGGCTAAGAGGAAAAAGAACATATCGGCCGGAAATTAGAAGTGTGGCGTTGGCGGGCCTTTCTTGCGCAAACTGAAACTGAAAATCCAATCACTGCCCGCTATCAAAAATACGACTGCATTAGCAGAGCTGTAGCGCCAGGGTAGTTTTTTACCATTTATTGAAAAATTGCGACAACGAAATTTTGCTGAGTTTTAAACCATTTCCCTAATGGCATAAGGTAAATGTCCTTACTATCCGCTACTCCGCGTAGGCAATCTCCTACAACGATGGGGTGCCGATCCAGCGAGTCAACCACCCCGATGTTGCTTGTATATTAGTGGGTTACTCTGCTTTCGGGGCTTCTTGGTACGAGCCTTGCGGAGAACTCAATCGGGGTCGGAACCCCCTTGAGGAAGGGCACCTCAGTCATTTTTTCGCAACTTGATCTCCGTGTAACAACTGCGAAACGGACACCTGCCAGGATAGGTGCTTATGGCAAAGGCGGTGCCGTCGGGCGTTGAGGTGAATATCGGGTCGTCCCTGGAGAAATTCGAAACGTTCATTTTACGAACCGAATCGGCAGGATCCACAGGAGGTCAAGTATGACGCGGCAATCAAAACTGGAAACGACATTAGGTGATCTCGTTGTCGCTTTAACCGAGGAAACCGAACGGTATGTCCCCGATGAGAAAATGACCTATGAGGTCGTCGCTTATATTCTGGCAAACTTTTTCAACGGCTCCCATAGTCATTCGAATCAGTGGCATTGAGTGGTTGCAAAATTCGTTGTAATGGCGGTTTTCCAACGACCTGGAAACCATGAATTGTATGGCTGTTAGATCCAGTCTTCTTATTACACGGAGCTGAAAATGCTGAACCGAAAGAATGTTGGTGTGGCTTTTCTAGCCACGGGTTTGCTCACGTTAAGTCCGGCGGCACTCAGAGCAGGGGTGCCAACAGATCAAGTGCGTCAGACAGCGGACCGGGTGCTGTCCGTGCTTCAGGATTCACGACTCAAGTCTCCCGATAAGCAGCAGGAACGCCGCGCGCAAATACGCCAAATTATCGCGAACAGATTTGACTTTGGGGAGATGGCCAAGCGGTCGCTGGGACCCAACTGGCAGAAAGTCAATAACGACGACCGGCGCGAATTCGTCGAACTATTCACCGAGCTCCTGGAGAAATCCTACGCCGACCAGATCGAATCTTATAACGGAGAGAAGATTGTTTATGGTCGCGAAAACGTCAGCCAGGACCAGGCCGATGTCGCCACCAAGATCGTGACGAAAAAGGGCGAAGAGATCTCGATTAATTACAAACTTCGGGCCAACGGCGGTGATTGGAAAGTCTACGATGTCATCATTGAAGACATCAGTATCGTTAACAATTTTCGCTCCCAGTTTAACCGTATCTTGGCGAATGCTTCATTTGCAGAGCTGCTCAAGAAACTACAATCCAAGTCCGTCGAGACAAAACCAGTCCGAGGCTGAATGGGCCGTGCGGCAAGGAGTTTGTGATGAACGACTATATCCGTATTGGCTGGACAACCCTAGCGCTACTCTTATCGGTCAGTTTGCCAGCCGTGCCAGCATGGAGCGCTGATGCGTCGCCAAAGCAGGCTTCGCCGACGGGGCAAACCAACGTAAGCGACAAAGATCTCAGAGCTTTTGTCAAAGCCTACGTCGAGTACCAAAAAATACGGCAGAACTACGAGCCCAAAATGAACAACACGAGAGATGAAAAGGAGAAGCAGAAAATCCAGCGCGAGGGCGATGATAAGGTAAAACAGGCATTAGAGAAACAGGGGCTCACGCCGCAGGCCTATAACAGACTCTTCTCGGCGGTCAACGGTAACCCGCAATTGCGTCAGAAGGCGCTGGCGCTGATTAACGACGAGCGAAAGAAGTCGTGACAAAATAGAAAGAGGTGGAAAAATGAAACGGGCACAAATCACAAACACGCTGACAGTCATGTTGTTGACAGGGACAATCTTCATCGCCGGTTGTGCCGGTGGTCCGCTGACAGCGCGTGAGAAGGGCGCGGGAATCGGGGCGCTCGGTGGCGCGGCCGCAGGTGGCATAATCGGCAGCGCCGTCGGACATCCCGGCGTAGGTGCGGCAATTGGCGGCGGTCTTGGACTTGGTGCTGGAGCTTTAATCGGTGATCAAATGCAGGGCCAGGACAATCGAAATTCCAGCCAAGACGCGGAGATCCGTCGAAATCAAGCGGAGATCGACAGACAGCGTAACGAGTTAGAGAGATTGCGCCGTGAAAGAGGAGAGTACTGACTCCCGCGCTGAGGGTCTTTCCAACGGTTCGAGCAAGCCTGAGACGGGCCGAGCTCAGTGGAGCGCAATGAATAAGATTTTCTTAATGCTCCTGGCTCTAGTCATTTCCACAGCAGTGAGCGCCGCCGAGATAAAGGGGACGATCCTGAAGGTCGACAAGACCGAGAACCGGATCGTCCTCAAGACTGAGCGCGGCGAAGAAACCTTCGAAACGACCAAGGCTACCAAAGGCATTGAGCACGTCAAGGTGGGGGCTCGGGTGACTATTTCGTTCAGCGAAAAGGACGGCCAGCCCAAAGTGACTGAAATCAATCCTGGTGACTAGCGGTGGCACAAGTTTGAGGCCCTATGGACCGCGAGCGCTGTCAAGCCCGTTCGCGGTCAGGCCTTCTCTCCGCTAAGGCATATCTCTAACATCCTGGAGGCCTGCGCTTTCGAGCCGTTGACAAATTCATTTCATTATCTGTCCGTCCTCGCGGTGTGAAGTGATTGAATTAGCCGGTGCCGGCTCAGGGAGAAAAAATAATTTTTTCGCTCTCTTAACTTGACTTAGTGGACCCATGACGAAGTATTATGGGGATATTGCGGTTACCGGCGCGCGCAATGGTTCCGGTCCAACTGCTACGGGCTTAAAGTTTAGGCGGCAGGTCACGGATTTGCCAACTCACACACATCAACGAATTGTGCTCGTGTCCAATCGCTTGCCCTTCACTGTGGCCGAGAAGGACGGCGACATCGAATTTCAAAATAGCGCCGGCGGTGTTGCCACAGGATTGCATGCACTTCTCGAAACAATTGAGATTCCCAACATCGGCAATGCCGAATATGTCTGGATCGGCTGGCCGGGGGGCCGCGTTAGCCCTCAGCTCGAGGGTAGGGTTAAGTCGGACGCTCAATCGCGCTTCCATGCCTATCCGGTCTTTCTCTCCGAACAAGAAATCGACGCCTTCTATTCGGGGTTTTGCAACAAGACGATCTGGCCCCTGTTCCATTACTTTCCGTTATATGCGCGCTATGAACCGGAATATTGGGCTCATTATAGGAAGGTGAATGAAGCTTTCTGCGAGGCCGCGCTGGAGATCCTCAAGCCCGGCGATCTCTTATGGATCCATGACTATCATCTGATGCTTTTACCCGCGCTCATCCGCGCCCGGTTGCCCGATCTCTCCATCGGTTTTTTCTTGCACATTCCGTTTCCCCATTATGAAATCTTTCGCTTCCTGCCAGCCGAATGGCGCCGCGATCTGCTCGAGGGACTGCTCGGCGCCGATCTGGTGGGCTTTCATACATTCGACTACGCACAATATTTTCTCCGTTGTGTTTTGCGGATTCTCGGACACGAGAACCAAATGGGCAAACTGCTGGTCCATGACCGAACGGTCAAGGTCGCGTCCTTCCCGATGGGCGTGCCGTTCAACAAATTTGCCACCGCCGCCGACAGCGCGGTCGTATGCGAAGAGAAGGAAATGCTCAAGCGGACGCTCGCGCAAACCAAACTGATTTTATCCGTGGACCGGCAAGACTATTCAAAGGGCATTCTAAACCGGCTGGAGGGGTTTGAGACCTTCCTTGAAACCAATCCTGACTGGTGCGGCAAGGTGACACTGCTCATGGTTGTCGTGCCGTCGCGTATCGGTATCGAAGACTATGAGCGGATGAAAAAAGGGATCGAGGAACAGGTTGGCAGGATCAATGGCCAGTTCGGCAGCGTGAGCTGGACGCCGATTCTTTATCAATACCGCTCTCTATCTTTCGAGTCTCTGGTCGCATTGTACACGATCAGCGACGTGGCTCTGGTAACGCCCTTGCGCGACGGGATGAACCTCATCGCCAAGGAGTATGTCGCCAGCCGAACCGATCAGAGCGGCGTTCTGGTGTTGAGCGAAATGGCCGGCGCGGCGCGCGAGTTGGGTGAAGCCCTGATCATCAATCCGAACAATCGGCAGGAAATCGCCAAAGCTCTCAAAGAGGCTTTGAACATGCCACTCGTAGAGCAAAAGCGGCGGGTTGAGATCATGCAGAACCGCTTGCGTCGATTCGACCTGGCGCGGTGGGCGCGGGATTTTTTCAGCGAGCTGATCTTTGTCGCCCCTGAGCGGGAGATGGTCTTTGGTAAGCTTCCGAGTCTCGCAAACGTGCGAGCGATGGCTGAGCGCTATCGGCGCGGTCAGCGCCGGCTCATTCTGCTCGACTACGACGGAACTCTCGTGCCCTTTGCGGATCATCCGCGAGCGGCTAAACCGCCGCCAGTGGTGGTTGATTTACTGTCTCGTCTCGCAGCCGATGCGGGCAACGAAGTTGTTATCATCAGCGGCCGTGATCGGGACAGCATGCAGGATTGGTTCGACCATTTGCCCCTCGCGTTCGCCGCCGAGCATGGGGCCTGGATCAAGGAGCGAAACTCCGAATGGAAGCTGGCCGGCTCGCACGCCACTCGCTGGAAGGAAAAACTGCTGCCGTTGCTCGAGATGTATGTTGACCGGCTGCCCGGCGCGTTCATCGAAGACAAGGACTTTTCGCTGGTCTGGCACTATCGCGCCGCCGATCCCGAACAGGCGATGGTTGTGGCTCGGGAGGTTGCCGACGATCTGTTGAGCTGCACAGGAAATATCGACGTGCAGATCGTCCAGGGAAGTAAGACCGTCGAGATTAGAAGCGCTGGCATTAGCAAGGCCAAGGCTGCAGAGCTGTGGCTGTCGAAGCAGGATTTCGATTTTATTCTTGCCATAGGCGACGATAGCGACGACGAAGATATGTTCCGGGTTTTGCCCCCGCATGCTCATTCGGTGAGGGTCGGCATCGGCCGCACCGAAGCGCAGTTCAATTTGCGCGAGCCGTGGGAAGTAGTAAAACTGCTCGAAGAGTTGACTGCCGCGCGTCTGCACGCGGCGACAACGAAAGATCATCGGAAAACCGGCTAGGCCTGTTCCCAAGTTTCTAATCTTCAATCCTCTCCGCTAGTTACGGTTTGGCCGTAAAAATCAGAAACGATTGGCGGTCTAGAAAGTCTAAGTCCTCCTGCAACGAGTAGCCGGCCTGGTCCATTTCCGGCTTGATGAACTCAGTCGGCGTATAATGGCGAAATAATCCTTCGAACCAGGAGCGGCGATCAAAGTCGATGATGGCAACTCGGCCACCGGGCCGAAGATACTTGCGCAGATTCGCAAAGTAAGCAATCCGCTTGTCAATGTGGTGGTAGGTGTTGGAAGTAAAGATCAGATTGACGCCTGCCTTCGGCAGCAACGGATCGTCGGGCTTCGCGAGGACCGGTTCGATATTTGAGAGCGTCTCTTGCTTTACGCGTTTGGCGATGAGATCGACCATGTCTCGGTCTATATCCACCGCATAAACTCGACCGGCAGGCCCAACGGCTTCTGCTAACCTGAAGGTAAAATAGCCGCCGCCCGATCCCAAGTCGGCGACCCGATCACCCGGACGAATATTGAGCGCCGCGATGACTCTTTGCGGTTGTTGCCAGTCATCTCGATTGACTCCTTCGTAGGCGCACTGCTTGAGTTGGGCGCAGCCGGCGAGCAAAACTGCCGCGACCAGGAAGATAAAAATTTTCGATGAATGCTTGCCCACAGAAAAAGGCCGAATAAAAAAACTGCTCCGCCAAAATGGCATATGGGTGATAGCTTATGCGGATCGTATGAAAACCCTACAAATTTCAAATTCCACATTCCAAATCCCAGCTACTGGAATCTGTTAATTTGGAATTTGAAATCAATGCTGAACTTTACGCCGAAGATGATCCGGACCTTTGGACCACCCGCGCCAAAGCCCGCGAAACCTTCTGACGCAGATCAACGACGTCAAACGGTTTGCCGATAAAATCGAAGGCGCCGGAATCCATTGCCTTCGCGGCGAGCTGTTGTGAGTTGACGCCGGTCAGCATGATGACTTCGCAGCCGGGGTGGATTTCCTTGATACGCCGCAGCACTTCGAGGCCGTCGGCCCTGGGCATCAGCACGTCGAGGAGCACGACATCGGGGTGCGCCTCCTGGACCTTCGGAATCGCGGCGTCGATGCTGTCGGCTTCGAGCACGCGGTAGTCTTTGCTGAAAACCATCTTGAGTGACTCGCGCACGCCGAACTCGTCATCGATCAGCAGCAAGACGGGTAAACTCATAACGCGTAACGTTGTTCGCGATTTTGCTTATCGCGATCGACGGCTTTACTCTCGCACTAACCAGCCCGACTCGCAAGACCGTTTTTCCCAATGAGGATTAATGCAAAAGGCGCCCAAGCTTCTGCTAACGCGATAGCTCAACACAATGTTCCGGCTGGCGCAAATGTTCTGAGCAATCCTTGGCAATTTCCCCGGACGATTTTTCGAAGGTGTTTTTCAAATAGTGCGCACTCGTCTGAAAGCAAGCGTTCCGGTCGTTTTCCTGGGTGAGCGCGGCACAAAACGGCAGCGCGTAGCGGCCGTCCCAGGTGTTGTCGATAAGCGCGTAGACGACGCCGCGCATGCACGCGAAGCGGCTTTCGCCGGTGGCCATTTCGCATTTTTCCGCGGTTGGCCGGATTTGTCCGGCGCGGACAATGTTTGACAAATCGCGGCCGACCGAGGCCGAGCACTGATGGCGATATTCGCCGGTCTTATCGCACTCTTGAAATAATTGCTCGGTGGAAAGCCCCATTTCGGTCATGCGCGAAGTTTGCATCACGTAGCATTCGCCTCGATATTTGGCATTTAGTTTACTGCACGGATAGTGATAATCCGTCGGGCTTAAATCGCGGGTCTCAGGCGTAGCGTTGAAGACGTTTTCCATAAAGACGCCGCCATAACAGGAATTTCGGCTCCATTCTTCCGGCAACACGTCGCACACTTCCAACGACTGAAGTAACTGATAACGAGAGAAAAACAGTAGCGCGTGACCAAGTCCATGGAGACATTGAAAGCGCAGCCGCAGCGGAATATTCGGGTCGCAAGCGAGAATGGCCTTCTGTCTAAGTTCGGCTGTGCTGGGGTGTTTGTCGATTTGGGCGTAAATATTGTCGCCGCGTAAAAAGCGTTCCACAGAGCCGTGATAACAGCCTGAATGGCAGGTTTGATCGCAGGCGGCAAACGAATCGTGAATATTGCCTTTGGTGCGAAAGGTTTCCCGGCCGATCGCATGCACGATCGGATGACAGTCGCGCCTGATCTCTGGGTCTTCGATCTCGAACCGTTGAACGAGTCGGAGAAGATCGATCGTCGAATGTGTGCTTAGCGCCTCACGAAAAAGGTGATCCAGACATTCAGCGCTCGCCGCGCCGTTCAGACACGACTTGACGGTCTGGAGCGCAGGCAGGTTTGAGGGTGACGATGGCGGCGCGGACTGATTGACTTCTTGGGCGAAACCCGACAAGTCCAGGGCCAATATGAAATAAGCGCTGAAGAGTAAATTTGCGCGTCCCAGGGTGCGTCTCCCCATAGCTTGTCCTCCCCCGCATATTTATTTAGCTCTCGATCCTAATAAAAAGCGCTTGCCAGCGCAATTATTTCAGACACTTAAACCTGTAACCGTTGCGGCGGAGGCGTTTTTCAAATGCCTTTGCAGGTTTTTTTGTCCTCGGCGGCGAAAAAGTTTGATTTGTGATAATTTAATAGCTAAACCTTTCGCAATGCCAGTCGTCTAAACGGTTTGACATGATCTGGTCGAAACTCTCTGTCATTATCGGTATAGGGGCTCTGCTAGGCTATATCGCGGCTTACGCCGGTCAAGCCGGCGAGCCTATGATCAAAGCTGAATCGGTTCCGGTTTATCAACCCAAAACTTTGCCTTTTGAAGCGGGAGAAAAGGGAATCTACCGCGCTTCGTGGAATGGCATGTTTTCCGTCGCGACTGCCGAGGTTCAAACCGTGCCGACGCTGGTCGATGGAAAAAAGGTTTTTCAGGTGCGGGTCGAGGCCAAAACATCGAAAGCGCTTGATCTGATCTGGAAGATGCGCGACACGATCAGCTCGACTTTCGATGCCAAGGCGCTTTCGCCGT
>Ga0114129_10007223_pt1 | contig 15815 bp, 14 predicted proteins | sample RhiMetdeltSRZDD1_FD_80071 | JGI IMG/M metagenome (GOLD analysis project Ga0114129, IMG submission 80071) | Populus rhizosphere microbial communities from Tennessee, USA - Rhizosphere MetaG P. deltoides SRZDD1 (version 2) (version 2) | ecosystem: Host-associated > Plants > Roots > Rhizosphere >... | reverse complement strand
GGACAGCGAGTCGATGTCCAGGTCGTCGACGAAGCTCTTGTCCGGGGTGACCTGGTCGGCGGGGACGCCGGCGACCTCGTCGATGATCTCGCCGAGACCGGTCAGGATTTCTTCTTGGGTCATGGTCATCTGCCTGTCTTCTCCTTCTTCTCGTTGGTGGCGCCGGGGAGGGCCCCGGCGCCAGGCCCCGGTCAGGGAACCGTGATCACTTGCGCGGCGTAGCTGATGCCCGCCCCGAAACCCAGCAGCAGAACGGCTTCGCCGGAGCCGATCTCGCCGCGCTCCGTCATCCGGGACAGGGCCAGCGGGATCGACGCGGACGAGGTGTTGCCGGCGTGCACGATGTCGTCGGCGACCCGTGCCTGGGGTGCACCGAGCTTGCGGGCGATGGCCTCGACGATCCGCAGGTTCGCCTGGTGCGGGACGAAGGCGGCCAGCTCGCTGGGATCGACGCCGGCCAGCTCGCACGCCTTTTTGGCGACCGGGTGCAGCGCCGTGGTGGCCCAGCGGAACACCGCCTGCCCTTCCTGCACGATGAACGAGTTCCGGTCCTTGATGAAGATCTTGTCGGCCATGCCGCCGTCGCTGCCCCACACCACCGGCCCGATCCCGGGCCCGGCCTGCGGGTCGGTGACCGGCCCGACCACCGCCGCACCCGCGCCGTCGGCGAAGATGATGCAGGTGGAGCGGTCTGTCCAGTCCACCCACTGGGAGAGCTTCTCGGCGCCAATCACCAGCGCGTACCGCGACGTCCCGGCCCGGACCGCGTCGCTGGCGGTGGCGAGCGCGTAGCAGAACCCGGCGCAGGCAGCGTTCAGGTCGTAGGCTCCCGGCGCGGCGACGCCGAGCCTGGTCGCCACCGTAGCGGCGGTGTTGGGGATCGGTGCCTCGGCCGTGCAGGTGGCGACGATCACCAGGTCGATGTCGGCGGCGGAGAGGCCGCTCGCCGCGAGCGCCTTGCCGCCGGCCGCGGTGGCCATGTCGGCCAGGCTCTCATCCGGGCCGGCGATGCGCCTGCTGACGATCCCTACCCGGCTGCGGACCCAGGCGTCGGTGGTGTCCACGGTGGCCGCCAAGTCGTCGTTGGTGACGACCTTGGCGGGCTGATAGCCGCCAAAGGCGAGGATCCGGGTTCCCGGCGGGCCCTCGGTCAGTCGCATCGGCGGCCTGCCTTTCCCTTGCCTGCCGCAGGCTTCATTCGGCTCCTTCTGGCTGCAGCCTGACCAGGGGCTGTCCGGTGTTGACCGGATCCCCGTCCTCGACCAGCCACTCGATGATGGTGCCGGCGAACGTGGGGGCGATGGCGTGCTGCCCGCTCCGTACCTCGACGTGCCCGAGCGCGGCGCCCGAGGCGACGGCGGCGCCTGCCGTCAGTGCCTGGCCCGGATGGCCCGCCTGCGCCGCCCGGAAGGTGCCGTCCTGCGGGGCGACCAGCAACCGCCACTCGGGCAGATGGCCGTTCTCGTCCGGGCTCGGCGCGCCGTGCTCGGCGATCAGCGAGCGCGCAGCGGCGAGATCGTCCGGTGTCTTCAGCGCGACCGTCGCCACCCCCGGCAGCGCGCGCCTGGTCAGGCCGGCAAGGGTGCCGCCGGGCAGCAGTTCGACGAAGGCGCCCGCACCTTCCCCAGCCATGGTGCGCATACACTCCTGCCACTGCACGGGGGCGCTGACCTGGGCGATGATCCGCTCCAGCCAGTCGGTGCCGGACGTGACCGCGGCTCCGTCGAGGTTGGACAGCAGCATCATCGCCGGGTCGGCGACGATGACGCCGGCCGCCGCTTCACGCAGGGCGGACACGGCGGGCGCCATGTGCGGGCTGTGGAAGGCGCCTGCGACCGACAACGGCCGCAGCCGCGCACCGGCCGGGGGATCCGCTGCCAGGGCGGCAAGCTGTGCCAGCGTCCCGGCGGCGACGATCTGCCCGGCAGCGTTGATATTCGCCGGGGTGAGCCCGCGGGCCTCGATGGCCGCGAGCACCTCGGACTCGTCCCCGCCGAGCACGGCGGTCATGCCGGTCTCCTCGGCCGCCGCGGCCCGGGCCATGGCCTGGCTCCGCACCGCGACCAGACGCATCGCGTCCTCGGGCGTCAGCACCCCGGCGATGGCCCCGGCGGCCAGTTCGCCGACGCTGTGACCGGCCGCGATACCGCCCTGACGGCGAGGGAAGTCCAGGCCCCCGCCGAGTTCCTCGGCTGCCGCGATGGCCGCCGCGACCAGCAGTGGCTGCGCCACGGCGGTGTCCCTGATCTCCTCGGCGCCGGCCACGGTGCCGGCCGCGATCAAGTCACATCCGGCGAGGCCGGACCAGCCAGCGAGGCGGTCGACGAATCCCGGCAGTTCCAGCCACGGGGTGAGGAACCCAGGGGCCTGGGCGCCCTGTCCCGGCGCGGCGAAGACCAACATCCTTCTACACTGCACTGTAGGACTCTGCCACAAGAATGCGAAAGCGCACGAAGTTAGGGCGCCAGATCTTGTCGATTTTCGACAATCTATGTTCGCTTGTGAATGAGACGTCCCACGACGATCGCAACCCACAGGGTAAACCCGCTCCGGCCCCGCGTCGGGCTCAGGTCGGTCAGGTCGGTGATCCGCCGCAGCCGGTAGCGGACCGTGTTCGGGTGCACGAACAGCAGCCGGGCCGTGGCCTCCAGCGAAAACCCCTGCTCGAAGTAGGTCAGCACGGTGTCGATGAGCGCCGAGCCGCCGCTGAGCAAGGGCTCGTAGAGGTCCTCGATGAGTTCCGCGCGGGCGGTCTCGTCACCGTCCAGCGCACGTTCGGGCAGCAGGTCGGAGGCCTGCACCGGCCGTGGCGCGTCGGGCCAGGCGTGCGCGGCGCGCATGCCGGCGAGGGCGGCGGCGGCGGAGGTCGCGGCGGCGTACAGGTCGGCCACGACCGGCCCGACCACGAGCGGGCCAGGGCCGAACCGGCCCGCGAACTGCTGGGCTGCCGTCACCGGATCGGCGGTGCCGCCGAGCACCACCACGAGCTTGTTCCCCTGCACGCCCGCGAGCAGGTCGAGCCGGGCCCGGCGGGCGGCCGCCCGCAGGTCGTCGATGAGCACTTCCGGCTCATCGCCCTCGGCGGTGCCCACGATCACCGCGACCGGGGCGGAGGACCAGTTCAGCGCCGACGCCCACGAGTGCACGCCCTCGCCCACCTCACCGCGGACGAGGGAGTCGACCACCAGCGCCTCGAGACGGGCGTCCCAGGCGCCTCTGGCCTCGGCCGTGCGTGCGTAAACGCGGGCCGCGGCGAACGCGACCTCCCGGGTGTAGCGCAGGACTGCCTCCCGGAGCTCGGCCTCCCCGCCGGGCGCCGCAAGCTCGTCGACCCGCGCCTCGACAACGTCGATGGTGACCCGCACCATCTCCACCGCCTGCTGGAGGCTGACCGCCCGGGCAAGCTCGCGCGGGGCGGTTCCGAACACCTCTCCGGCCACGGCGGCGCGGCCACGCTCCGGGTGCTTGACCCAGTCCACGAAGGCGGCGATCCCGGCCTGGGCGACCAGGCCGATCCAGGATCGGTGCTCCGCCGACATGCTCCGGAACCACGGCAGCCGTTCCTCCATCGACGCCATGGCCGCGGTGCCCAGCGAGCCCATCGCCTGCTGGAGGCGCTCGACGGTCTCCGCGCGGACCCAGCCGGCCGGCGCGGCCTTGCCCGGGTCGGCGGTGGCGCCGGGATCGGTCGCGGCGCGGGGGTCAGCGGCGGCGTCCGCGCCGCCGCTGCTGGCTGTCTGGCCTGCTGCCGTCATCCCCCCAGGGTGCCATGGCTCTCGCGGTCCCGGCGCGCACTGGACCAGCGGGAGCTGTTCCAGGACCCGGGCCAGGTGTCACGCGGGGTCAGCCCGCTGACACCTGGGTGTTGAGGATGTCCAGGGCGGATGCCTGCCGGGCCGTGCTGGCCGAGTCAAAGGGACCGGACCAGCGGAGCCCGAACTCGTCGCCGCGCCGGTCATGCGACCAGACGGCCATCGCGTTCTGCCGGATATAGGCCTGGTAGGCGGCGCTGCCAGGCTGGCCCGCCCGGCCCATCTGGCCCGGGACGAGCCGGCCCGCGCGGCCCACGAGGGCCGGGGCAGGCTGCCCTGCCCGGCTCACCTGCTCCGAGAGCAGCTTGAGGTTCTTCATGAAGATGCCTTTGAACATCGGCCCGTCCAGCCCGCAGCCCGCCGGCTCACACGGCTCGCGCAGGATGCCGTGCGGGCTGAGGTCCGCGTCGGCCACGACCGCGTCGGCGATCCGCTCGGCCGTGGCCAGGGGCGCCTTCCGGCCGGTCATCTGGGCGAGTGACACCAGGCCGCCGATGAGCATGCCCTGGTTGTAGGTCCACGTGGGCGAGTTCATGTCCGGCTTGCAGCCAGCCAGGCCGTCGATGACGAGGTGGGACCCGGTCAGCATGCCGGTGCCCTGGAACCAGGCCCATTCCCGCAGCGCCCAGTTCCTGTAGACGGTGTCTCCCGGGGTCCGCTCGTGCAGCCCGGCCGCCACCTGCAGGAAGATCTCGTTGGCGATCGCGTTCTTGTAGTGCCGGGCCTTGCTCCACCAGATGCCGCCGCCACAGGTGCCGTCCCAGCCGCGCGTCATGTCGGCGAAGATGTCCTTGGCCTGGCTGAGGTAGTTCCCGTTCCCGGTGAGGTCATAGGCGCTGATCCAGGTGAGCGCCCACCAGCCTTCGTCGTCGTAGTAGCCGTTCAGGAAGCCGTCGCGGCCGTGATGCGCGCGGTAGGTCTCGTTCAGGTCGGCCAGGAAGTCCTGCGAGCCGGACGCCCGCATGTAGTCGATGGTCGCCCCCAGGGCGTTCGCGGACTGCCACGAGCGCGTGGCGACATAGGTGGAGGCGCGGTACCTGCGCTGCAGCGCGGTCACCGCCCGGGCGGCCCTGGCGTTGTCCTGCAGCTGCTCGGCCCGGGAGAAACCAGGTGCGCCGGGGCCCGCCCGCTGGCCGGCGCCCGTTCGGTGGCCGGGCCCGCAGGCAGCCAGGGCGAGGGCCAGGACGGCGAGCCCGGCGATGCATGCCGCCCCGCGCGGCAGGTGCCCGAGCAGGGATCAGCCTTGGGAGGCGAGCGAGGCGCTGACCGGGATGTCGAGCCGGTACTTCTCGATCGCCTGGCTGAGCACCTCCGGCTTCACCTCGCCCCGCTTGACCAGCTGGGACAGCACGGCCAGCGTGATCGACTGAGCGTCCACATGGAAGAACCGGCGCGCGGCGGCCCGGGTGTCGGAGAACCCGTACCCGTCGGTGCCGAGCGAGCTGAACGGGGCCGGCACCCAGCGGGCGATCTGGTCCGGGACCGCCCTGATCCAGTCGCTGACCGCGACCACCGGGCTCTGCTGGCCGTCGAGCACCTGCGTGACGTACGGCACCCGCTGTTCCTCGTCAGGGTGGAGCAGGTTCCACTCCTCGCAGGCCACCGCGTCGCGCCGCAGCTCGGTCCAGGACGTCGCCGACCAGGTCTCCGCCGCCACACCCCAGTCCTCGGCCAGCAGGCGCTGCGCCTCCAGCGCCCAGCGGCCGGCCACGCCGGACGCCAGGATCCGGGCCGTCGGACGCTCGCCGCCTCCCGCGCCCCCTTCGCCGTCGGTGGGCGGCAGGTCGGGCGCGGCCGAGTACCGGTACAGCCCGCGCAGGATGCCACGCTCGAGCGCCTCGCTGCCGCCGGGATAGTCCGCGGGCTCGGGTGGCTGCACGTACGGCTCGTTGTAGACGGTCAGGTAGTAGAAGACGTCCTCGCCGTGGGGATGCTCCTTGGTGCCGCCGTACATCCGGCGCAGCGCGTCCTTGACGATGTAGCTGAGCTCGTACGCCCAGGCGGCGTCGTACGCGACACACGCTGGGCTGACCGACGCCAGCAGCATCGAGTGACCGTCGTTGTGCTGCAGGCCCTCGCCGGTCAGCGTCGTGCGGCCCGCGGTGGCGCCGAGCAGGAAACCGCGGCCGAGCTGGTCGCCGAGCGCCCACATCTGGTCGCCGGTGCGCTGCCAGCCGAACATCGAGTAGAACACGTACACCGGGATCATCGGCTGGCCGTGGGTGGCGTAGGAGGTGCTGGCCGCGATCACCGAGGCCATCGCGCCGGCCTCGCTGATGCCCTCGTGCAGGATCTGGCCCCGCTCCGACTCCTTGTAGGACAGCAGCAGCTTCCGGTCGACCGCGTCGTAGGACTGCCCGTGCGGTGAGTAGATCTTGGCGGTAGGGAACAGCGAGTCCATCCCGAACGTCCGCGCCTCGTCCGGGATGATCGGGACGAACCGCCCGCCGATCTCCTTGTCCTTCATCAGGTCCTTGAGCAGCCGGACGAAGGCCATGGTGGTGGCCACGGGCTGCTTGCCCGAGCCGCGCTTGAGCTCCTCGTACGCCGAGCCGGCCGGCAGCGTGAGCGGCTTGGCCCGGACGACCCGCCGCGGCAGGTACCCGCCCAGGGCCGCCCGGCGTTCCCGCATGTACTGGATCTCGTCCGAGTCCTCGCCCGGGTGGTAGTAGGGCGGCAGCTCCGCCTCCAGCGCCGAGTCGGGGATCTCCAGGTACAGCCGGTCGCGGAACTCCTTCAGCTCGGCGACCGTCAGCTTCTTCATCTGGTGGGTGGCGTTGCGCCCCTCGAAGTCGGGCCCGAGCGTCCAGCCCTTGATGGTGTGCGCGAGGATCACCGTCGGCTGGCCGACGTGCTCGGTCGCGGCCTTGAACGCCGCGTAGACCTTGCGGTAGTCGTGACCGCCCCGGGACAGGTTGCGGATCTCGTCGTCGGACAGGTGCTCCACCATCGCCCGCAGCCGCGGGTCGGTGCCGAAGAAGTTCTCCCTGGTGTAGGCACCGCTCTCGACCGCGTAGGTCTGGAACTGGCCGTCCGGCGTGGTGTTCATCTTGTTCACCAGCACGCCGTCGGTGTCCTGCGCCAGCAGCGGATCCCAGTCCCGGCCCCAGATGACCTTGATGACGTTCCAGCCCGCGCCGCGGAAGGACGCCTCAAGCTCCTGGATGATCTTCCCGTTGCCGCGGACCGGCCCGTCCAGCCGCTGCAGGTTGCAGTTGATGACGAAGGTGAGGTTGTCCAGTTCCTCGCGGGCCGCCAGCCCGATCGCGCCCAGCGCCTCAGGCTCGTCCATCTCGCCGTCGCCGAGGAAGGACCAGACGTGCGATCTGCTGGTGTCCTTGAGCTCCCTGGCGAGCAGGTACCGGTTGAACCGGGCCTGGTAGATCGCGTCGATCGCGCTCAGCCCCATGGACACGCTGGGGAACTCCCAGAAGTCCGGCATCAGCCGCGGGTGCGGGTAGGAGGGCAGGCCGCCGCCCGGATGCGAGAGCTCCTGGCGGAAGCCGTTGAGCTGCTGCTCGGTCAGCCGCCCCTCGAGGAACGCGCGCGCGTAGATGCCCGGCGCCGCGTGGCCCTGGAAGAACACCTGATCGCCGGACTCGCCGTGGTCCTTGCCGCGGAAGAAGTGATTGAACCCGACCTCGTACAGGCTCGCGGCCGAGGCGTAGGTGGCGATGTGGCCGCCCACGCCGAGGCCGGGCCGGTTGGCGCGGGACACCATGATGGCGGCGTTCCACCGGATATAGGCGCGGATGCGCCGCTCGACGTACTCGTCGCCGGGGAACCAGGGCTCACCCTCCGGCGGGATCGTGTTGATATAGTCGGTGCTGCGCAGGCCGGGGACGCCGACCTGCTGTTCCCTGGCCCGCTCGAGCAGGCGCAGCATGACGTACCTGGCGCGGGACCGGCCGCGGGTGCGAACGACGTCGTCGAACGACTCGACCCACTCCCTGGTCTCGTCCGGGTCGATATCCGGCAGCTGCGTCGGGAGGCCGTCGCTGATGATCGAGAAGCGCTGACGTCCAGCAGGCACGGGGTATCCCGCCTTCCGCGATGGTGGCGGCTGGTAGCCGCCGCGGGGGTGGCCGAGGGTGGCTGGTTGCCGCCCCCGTTGGTCAGGGGTTGTCCAGACCAATTCTGGTCCGTGTGCCCGGCCCACGCATCCCCGCCCGGACCCCAGGTGAACCCGGCCCTCCCCACAGAAGAGCCCGGCGTGCCAGGCTTGGTACATCGAGGGTGCGCGAGGGCACACTCTCAGGCTATGTGAGTCATTCGAGCCGTCAACGCGAGAGAGGCGGGTCTATGGAAGCAGCGGTAGGAGATCGGCTTCACATTCACGGGCATAACGTCGGCGACCCGGGCCGGACTGGCGAGATTGTCGAGGTTCGTGGCAGCGCGGGAGAGCCGCCTTACCTGGTGCGCTTCGAGGATGGGCACACGCGGCTGGTGTTCCCGGGCCCAGATGCGGTGGTCGAGCGCGTGCGCCGGGCCAGCAGCACGCGCAAGGCGGCGCCGCGCACGAAGACCGCGGGCCGGGGGAAGGGTGGCGCGGCGGGCGCCGGCGCGAAGAGTGGCGCCGCCCGCAAGAAGGGTGGCAGATAGTACGGCCGCCGGGATCGTCTTACTGGGCAGGTACGGCGGGTTGCGGCGGCGTGGGGTCGTTGCCACAGTCGTTTGGTATGAAAAGCGAAGTGATCCACGTCGTGACCGGGCGGCGGGAGAGCGTGCACGACATCACGTCAGCCTGCGCTGAGTTCACCGCGACGGCGGCGGGGGGTGGTGACGGCCTGCTGCACGTGTTCGTCCCGCATGCCACCGCCGGGCTGGCGCTGATGGAACTCGGTGCGGGCAGCGACGCCGATCTGCTGTCGGCGCTGGCGGAAATACTGCCCGCCGATGATCGCTGGCGGCACGCGCACGGGTCGCGCGGGCACGGCCGGTCACACGTTCTGCCCGCGCTCGTCGCGCCGTTCCTGCTGGTACCGGTCCTGGCCGGCCGCATGGCGCTGGGGACCTGGCAATCGGTGGCTCTTGTCGACCTGAACGTGGACAATACGGACAGGCAGGTGCGCCTGTCGTATCTTGCATGACTCGCGTGCGGGAGGAAGGCTCGGGGGGAAGCGTGGATTTCACATCGGGGCCGTTTGGCACTTGCGCGGCGGGCCGACCCAGTGTGGACTGTGCGGGCAAGCAGTGCGCACACGGCGGCTGCGGTAATCCGCCCGCCAACGCGGCTCCGGCCGGGCGGGCGGCCGGACGCGGGGATGGTACCGCGAGAAGGGATCTGAGGAGGAGTCAGTGAGCGCGACCGCGCGCCAGGCGCAAGATCAACAGGGCCTGGACGAACGACTCGGCATCAAGCCGGGTCAGGTGGTGCAGGAGATCGGCTACGACGACGACTGCGATCAGGAGTTGCGCGAGGCCATCGCCCGCCAGAAGGACACCGAACTTGTCGATGAGGACTACGACGACGTCGTCGACGTGGTCCTGCTGTGGTGGCGGGACGGGGACGGCGACCTCGTCGACGCCCTGGTGGACGCGCTCACGCCACTCGCTGACGGTGGCTACATCTGGCTGCTCACGCCGAAGGCCGGCCGGGCCAACCACGTGGAGCCCAGTGAGATCGGCGAAGCGGCGCCCACCGCGGGGCTTTCCCAGACGTCCAGTGTGAGTGCGGGCCGCGACTGGCTCGGCACCCGCCTGGTCGCGCCCAGAGCCCGCCGCTGAGCGCCGGGCCCGTGCGGGCCTGGTCGCTGATGGCGCGGGCGCCGGCGCGTGTGCGCACCTGGGGATGGCTGATGGCAGACTGAGCGTATCGGTGTGCCCAGGCACGGCGTTCCCGCGTATGCGCCTTCCGCAAACGGGCATGCGTCTCCGCAGAAAGGACGAGTGAATGGCGGTCGAGGTCGGCCAGGAGGCCCCGGATTTCGAGCTGCAGAACCAGCATGGCGAGCCCGTCCGGCTGTCCAGCTTCCGAGGGGCCAAGAATGTGGTGCTCGTCTTCTACCCGCTCGCGTTCAGCGGCGTGTGCACGACGGAGTTGTCCGCGCTGCGTGACGACTTCCTCCCTGAGGTCGCGAGGGATGACGTTGAGCTGCTCACCGTGTCGGTGGATTCCACGTACGTGCTGCGGAAGTGGTCGGACACCGAAAACTTCGGATTCGGCCTGCTGTCAGACTTTTGGCCACACGGCGGGGTCGCCAGCCTCTACGGTGTGTTCGACGCCGACAAAGGCCTGGCCAACCGCGGCACGTTCGTGATCGACAAGTCAGGCGTCGTCCGGTGGAAGGTAGTCAACCCGCTCCTCGAGGCGCGTGACATCGCCGAGTACCAGAAGGCGCTCGCCGAACTGGACTAGGCGCCGGCAGGCCCTCGGGGAGACAGCGAAGGAACGGGACACGATGGCCTGCTATCGCTGTGGCTCGCGGCAAGTGGACCCGGTACGGGGACATAGCCCGTGGCGGCGCGGCGTCCGGGGCGATCAGCAGGTCCTGATCTGCCCCACCTGCCAGGGCATGCACGACTGGAAGGCGGACCTGGACCCGTGCAGCCGGTGCGGCAGCGTGCGGCTGGTCCGTCGGCTCGGCGAGGTAGAGTGCCGCGACTGCGGCTTCGTCCTGGCGCCGGAGGTGGCCGCGGTACCAGAGGTGGCCGTGATGTCAGAGGTGGCCGTGGTACCGGAAACCGCAGTGGCGCCGGAGGCGGTCGCCGTACCCGAACGAATCGCCGTGCCCGAGGGAGCCGCGCCCGGGGGAGTGGCGGCGCCCGGGAGAGTGGCGGCCGCGACGCGGGGCGGCGTCGGCCTGGACGCCGAGGTGCCCGGCCTGTCCGGCACCGAGGTGCGTGGCCTGTCCAGCGGTGAGGCGCCCGGGCTGTCCGAGGAGGTCGCCCGCGCACTCGAACGAGTCCTCGGCCGGGGCCCCGCCAGGAGGTAAGGACGGGCCGCCGTGACCGATGCCGCGGTGGTAGGACGCATCCTCCGCGAATACCACGAGGCGGGGATCGAACCGGCCGGCATCCGCCGGCTGGCCGGATCCGTGCGCGGCACCAGGGTGACCTACCATCTCGGCAGTCCGGCTGGACCAGGCCTCGTGGTACGGGCGCTCCGCACGGACGTGCCCCTGGCCGGGCAGTTCGGGGGCGGGACAATGGCCGCAACGGACTGGCTGTGCGGGCGTGCCGCTACCCTGCGCTGGCTGGAGGACCGCGCTTACCCGGCGCCACGCGTGATCCGCACCCACAGCGGCGACCTCGTCGGCCTGGCTGGGGTGTGGGCCACCCTCGCGACCACCTACGTGGCCGGGACGCCGCTGCGGCCCGACACCGGCCAGCTTCGCCTGCTCGGCGAGGCTCTCGGCCGGCTGCATGCCCTCGATGCGAGCACGTTCGCTGACGAAACGAGCGCTGTGGGCTCTGGCGCGGACGTGGCAAGAGCGCTCTGGCATCCGGAGACGGCCATCCCGGCGGCCCTCGGCCGGGTTGAGGCGGTGCAGAGCCTGGTTCCAGCGGACCATCGGCCACTTCTGGAGCAGTTGCGGACCGTCCTGCTCGAGGTCCAGCGGCGCGCATCGCTGCTGCCGACTGCGGTGGTGCACGGCGACCCATGGCCGGGAAACGCGATCCGCACCGCGCAGAACGAGGTAACCCTCATCGACTGGGAGAACGCAGGGCTCGGGGTGCCGCTCCTGGATCTGGGATACTGCCTGCTCGAATGCCACCTGGATGCGGGCCTGCCCAGCGAGCAACCGTCCACCCGGCACATCCGGCCGGACGAGGATCGCATCGCCGCGGTCGCGGCCGGATACTCCCAATACCGTCGGCTTCAGCCCGCCGAGCGAGATCTGTTGCCGGATGGGATGCGCTTCGCTGCGGCTTTTGCCGACGCGACCCACTTCGAGCAGGCCCTCATCGGCGGGGTGCGCGGCGCGCCGATGGACGCGCGGCTGGAACGGCTCCACAACCGGCTCACGGTGAGCGATGCGGTTGCGGAGCTGGCCCGCCGTCACTTCGACTAGAACGTGTACCCGGTACGCTGAGCGCGGTCGCCGTGTGTGGAGCGGGCGGGGCGCATAGCTCAGTGGTAGAGCACTCGCCTTACAAGCGAGGGGTTCGTAGGTTCGAATCCTACTGCGCCCACGATTTTCGAATAAGTGATTCAGCGTGTCGCAGCGCAAAGCCGAGGAGTCGGAGATATACCTTGCCTGAATGCGGCAAGAGCGGTGCGGTATGTGGATGCCGCGAAAGAAGACCACATGTGCCCGTACTTCTGGGCATGGAGGCCCTTGCAAGACAGCCGAGACCATGGAGCGCAACAGGCTGTACAACCGCGACCACCCACATCGCGAGTCGCCGGAATCCCGCAAGAAGTCCAACCGGAAGTACCGGATTTCTAGCTACGGGCTGACCCAGGAGTTGTTCGACCAGCTTCTGGAAGCACAGCAAAACGCCTGTGGCATGTGTCACGAGCCGTTTGAGGAGTGGCAGCTCATCCACGTGGACCATGATCACGCGTGCTGCCGGGGAAGAACCGATCGTGCGGGGACTGCATCCGAGGACTCCTGTGCCATACCTGCAACATCGCGCTTGGCTACATCGAACGCCGATATGCGATGGCTCGCGCCTACCTGGACAGCCCTCCCATCCGGCTCCTCGACGCCTAGCCTTCAACCGGTAAGGCCCTGCGGCGAGACTGCCGCAACCTGGCTCGATCAGAGCGGCGGGATAGGTGGCACAATCCGGCCTGGAACATCCAGGCCGTAAGGTCAATGAGCACTCAACTTACGAGCCACCGCTCAACCAATGGGCAGGTCATCGCAGGTTGGCGCAGCGCGCCGATTGCCGCAGGGGATGCGCAGCACACCACCGGGCTCGCTGGCGGTGTCGTACATGCTGGCTTTCTCGCCGGTGGCCTGGTCGATGGCGTCGATGCGGCCGCGCAGGCGTACGGGGTTGGCGCAGTTGCCGGTCGCAACGAGCTGGGCTTCCCAGCGGGCGAAGTCATCGCGGGATGCGAGGTTGAGCAGCTCACTGGCCGATGCCCGCCGCCGTGCTCGGCGAGCAGCCGCTCCAACTCACCGGAACCCTGAGCGTCCTGCATGCCAGCACGTCCCTTCTCCGTCAACCAACAACGAAGAAGCCGCCCATGGGGTTGACTGCAAAGTCAAGAGTCTTCCGCAGTACGGCCGCCTGGGTTTCAATGGTCAGCCAGAGTGACCGCCACGTATCTGAGGCTTCCGGGGTCGTCCTGGCACAAGCGTGGCGGGGCCACCGCCGCCACGACCGGGGCTGCCAAGCCCGCTACCGCTGTCCGATGAGTGAGCCTCGATCTTGATCCGCGGGAGTCCGGCAGCGAAGGAAGATCACGGTGTCCTGCCGGCAGCTGGCCGGGCGCAGTCGACGCCTGACCAGTCCCCGGCAGCGCCGTTCGGAGGCAGGTATCTGGCTGCCGACCATAGCTGGAATTAACGATCTTGATGAACCCTAACGGCCGCCGCGCCAGTCTTAACACCGCCCCATGCAGCAGGGCCGGATGGAGGTGCCTAGCCAACGTCGCCAGTCGCCAGGCCACACTGGGCGACGACGAGCCATGGGTTTAGCAGCTAGATCACCTATCGGCCCGGCCAGCCACGTGCAGCGGCCCGGCGGATGCGCCTCTTAAGCAGGAGGTTAGGTGGCAGTGGGCCGCGGGCCGCCTGCGATGGCCACCTGTTTGCGTCCTGGGCACTGGCGGGTAAGACTCGCAGTCATGGTTTCGGGTACCGGGAGCAACCCCGAGGATGAGTACGCCGACGACGAGTACGCCGACTACGACGCCGAGGATCGTGAGCAGCCCTCGGTGCCGGCCGGGATTCCTGACGACGAGCCCGAAGATGACGTGCTCGAACAGCGTCAGGAGGTCCCTTACGGCGACGACGACCGGTAACGTCTGGCACTTGATTGGTCTCGCCCGGGCAAGAGGTAGCTCACTGGCCTGGGCACGCCAAACGGCCCGCTCGCAGGGAGGCTGGCAGACCGGGCGGTGATTACGAGGTGCTGCGTACAGCCGCGGCGACCGGGCTGTGTCCGCTGACGAGCTCAAGCGTCTGGTGCCGGGTACCCGGCTCGTCGAGCAGGGCAGCGATGACCGCGGCGACGTCGGCGCGGGGGACCGTGCCAGCGGGGACTGGCGGGCCCGCGAGCCGGATCCGGCCGGTGGCGGGGGCGTCGGTGAGGCCGCCGGGGCGCAGGATGGTCCAGTCCAGGTCGCGGGAGCGCAGGTCGTCCTCGGCGGCGGTCTTCGCCGTGATGTAGGCAGCCCAGACCGCACCGCGGCCGGGCTGCGGCGGCTGGCCGGCGCCCATCGAGGAGATCTGCACGAACCTGCGCACCCCGGCCCGCTCCGCGGCGCCGGCCATCAGCACCGAGGCACCCCGGTCGACGGAGTCCTTGCGCGGGGCGCCACTGCCGGCACCGGCGCCGGCCGCAAAGACCACCGCGTCGGCCCCGGACAGCAGCACCGCGACGTCACCGGCCGAGGCTGCCTCCAGATCGCAGACCACAGCTTCGGCGCCGGCTTGCTGGACATCGGCGACGTGCGCCGGGTTCCTGATCAGCCCCACGGCCCGGTCACCGCGCTCAGCCAAGACGCGCTCCAGCAGCAGCGCAATCTTCCCGTGCCCGCCCGCGATCACTACGCGCATGCCGCCACCCTACGTACCGCGATCACCAGCAGAAGACACGACGCCGCTAACAGGCGCGCTGCGAGTGGGCCAGGACCCCTGGCCCACTGAAGACATGGCCGCGCGACGGGCACCATCCGCGACAGCAGCGGATGACCGCGTAGCTGCCCTGCCAAGGGGCTGCCTTGGCTACGGACGAGCGTCATGACTGACCGACGCACTGAACGTGCAACCTTCACTCTGCAGCGGCCCGGTCTGGCATCGCCGCGATGGCGGACACCTCCACCATCGCACCGGGGACGCCGAGTCCGGACACAATCGCCGCGCTGACGAGCGGAGGGGTCTTCGCGGCGCCAAGCGTGGCCGCCGCGGCGGCGTACGCCGCCTGCACGTCAACGCCCTCCACCAGCAGCACCAATACGCTCACCAGATGCTCGATCGCCGCGCCGGCCGCCGCCAGCGCAGTCGCGAGGTTGGCCATCACCTGCCGGGTCTGCGCCGCCGCGTCTGTGCCGCCGACGAGCTTGCCGTTCTGATCGATGGCGTTCTGGCCGCCGACGTACACCATCGTGGCGCCGGGAGGGACGACAGCGACCTGGCTGAAGGCCGGACTCGCGAACAGTCCTTCAGGCCGCAACAACTGGATCTCGGTCATGCCAGGAGGCTACGCGCCGCCCACGACGCCGCGGCGCCCCAGGCGCCGAGATCGTGCACCCACTGACCCAGGAGAGGGAGCGCAACCCGGTTCTCTTCTCGTGACCGTTCCGGCCGAGTAATCGACGTGGGATCCTGCGCCTGACCGCGCGATCAGCGGCTACTTAAGACTTGGCACAGGATCGGCGTCTGGCCAGACTCGGTCCAGGTGTCCAGCGAGACGCTCTCTTTCAGCGGCTGCCCACCGGCGTGATTGGTGTGGCTGTCATCTGGCTTGCGTCCTCGCCGGGCACCGTGCGAGGAGAGGCTCGAAAGGGTTGTTCTGCTCGAAGTAGCGGTGCCCTCCTTGCTGACAGCCGATCACCGTTCAGCATGAGGAAGCACCGGTGGGCCGGGTGGCCGCCGGGATGGATCCACACCAGCGCTCGGCACGATCGAGGTGATCGGCGCGCACGAGAGGTGCTTGCGGCCGGCCGGTTCGGCACCGGTAAGGCGGGTTATGCCGAGATGCTCGCTGCCGGCCGGAAGTACCCGGACCGGGGTCTGGGCGGTGGAGGGCTGCAACGGTGCCTGGGCGCGGGCACCGCTCACCGGGAAACACGGATCTCGTGCCAGAGTCCGCCGTACAGGTTGAGGTTGTTGCCTCTGGCCTGGCCGGGGGCGGTGTCGCCGATGTAGGTGTACAGCGGGT